>Ga0307509_10000722_pt1 | contig 56618 bp, 60 predicted proteins | sample 10_EM_MG_FD_202245 | JGI IMG/M metagenome (GOLD analysis project Ga0307509, IMG submission 202245) | Populus trichocarpa ectomycorrhiza microbial communities from riparian zone in the Pacific Northwest, United States - 10_EM | ecosystem: Host-associated > Plants > Roots > Unclassified | place...
AGCCCTATTGATGAGGGCTAAGTTCTTCAATCTCCCAGTCCCCATAGGGCAGGATCTTTTTAATTCTCCTGCCCTACATGACGGATCGTTCAATAATAACTGATTGTCAGCATGGATTGAACTCCTGAGCTCCCGCTAAATGCGACAGGAGTATTAACCACTGCGCCAGCTAGGTATTTCATGAAAGGTCAACTTGGGAACTAATATTTATCCTACTGGAAGCCCGATCTTGGGATTTTGATGGGTGGGTAGTGTTTCTCTTCCCAAGTTGCTGATGGATTTCAACGGAGGTGTTTCTTACTCCTTAGGTGTTTAATGAGAGATTCTCAGTGGTTTAAAACAGAATCAGTGCTTTGTGCGCTTGTTACTCTGGTACGATACGGCTAGCAAAGCCCCACTCCCCTACTTGCTCCCATATGTGTTATCTCACTATAGTCTTCTGCTCGTTCTAGTGTTTTGTGGAGGGTTCTTTTCTTTTCTTTTCTTTTCTTTTCTTTCTTTCTTGCTTGCATTCCGCCCGGCTTTCTAGGGATGCCTCATTTCTGCTGGGCAGGGGGGTTCCCTCCCAGCAAGCAAGTAAGCATTGTGGCATAGATTAGATCGTATTTTTGGATAGAACATTTAGATACGACGTACAGTACATATATAGACTATAGTGCCATACCCACAGCAGGACAAATACTTCAGTGCCGGCAGCACCCCACCCCCATCCCCCATTCACCCCAACATCTGCAACCACCCTCCGGGCCTCCGCAAACTCTTCGGTGCCTATTCTCCCACCTAAACTACACCATCCCACTCACTAGCATCCACCACTCCGGACAGTTAAATCCCCCTTGATGACGGCCTCAATCACCCTCTGGCACGCCTACAACCGCCCCCCCAAAAATGACATAGCCCGCAGGCCAGATTCGGGCCAATTACAAAATTCCGAGACTTCCTCAAAGCCCTTCAACCCCCATTCAACGTATTTCACCTAGCATAACCCCATGCGGAAATTTGCATTTGTCAGGAGATATCTATCACCAATGTATTCCGAAATGACATATGGCCTGCACGCCGGTGTTAGCGTCCAGGCTGCGGGGTCAGGGACTTGGTTGTTGAAGTTCAGGGTGGCCGAAGGGCTGTTAGTGAGCGCCGAAGGTGGGATATAAAAATATGCCAGCCCCTCCAGAATACGCGAAATAGAAGTTGGGTGGTGATGAAAGCGTTTAGCAAGGAACCATCCATAACGAAGAGGCCAGATGGAAATTAAGAATTCTTGTGTCCTAACAGGAAATATTCCTCACTGGCGGGCGCTAGAATCACCTTAGAGCGCCAGAGGAGCACCAGAGGGCCTTGAGAAAGCGCTAGATCAGACATCGAGGGAGCTGCAGACTGACTACCTAGATGTATACCTCCCACTGTCCCCCTTTTTTTCTTCTTCCCCACCCCCCAACACCAACCAACCACACCAGATCCACAGCCCAATCGTCTACGTCCTAATGATGAACAGCTCCCTCATACAGAAACCGGCCAGTCTGCACTACCGTAGTAGACATCCCCATCGGTGGCTCTTAGGCCGCCATGGGGAAACTTGTGAATGGTAAAACCCGTACAACCGGAGTCTCAAACTTCAGAGTCCGGAACCCGGAGAGCCCCTATAGGTGGTCACGATCGTGCCAACTATCAATCAGATCGAACCATACCCATTCTGTAGCAGCCCGAGTTAAGGAAATACCTCGACGGCAGGAGGGCACATTCAACCGCCTACAGTCAGCGGGGAAATAACATCTATGAAAAGAATGTCGAGAATCGTGTTGAATTTTGGAAATGGGTCTCCTGATCTCCTCTCTGTCTCGGGGTCACCCAGCATCGCTGATGAAGGAACGGAACTCTTTCAAAGGTCTGGAGGCCCTAGGCAGGCACCAGAGGTATAACGATCCCGTAGAATGGAGATTCGACGTGCTTGGCGAGCACGACGAGGCCTACGTTAAGGGAGCAGCCAAGAAATGGGTCGAGGAGCACTGGAAAAGTGTTAGGTGGTGCTCATTTGGTTTGCTCAATTACATTTTGCTTATCAAATAGGCCGATAGCCTGGTGATGAATTACACCCACCCTACTCCACACACACGCCCGCTCGCGATATAGGGTTGGGGTCAACACCTAGAGGGCACGAGGACCGACGTTGGCGGAGCACTGTATAGGGAGGGTGTTTCAAACAAACGATCTCGCCCCCAGCAGCAGTTGGCACGAAGATCGCCGCTGAACAGTCGGAGGCAAAGAGAGAAACAAAAGGGAACTGCAAGAAAACAGTAGAAAGCAAACCCAGATGCAACAAAGATAACAATAACGACAAAAGTTACAAGTGCCTTATTACAGTATCTACGCGGGCCACGGGGTATCACTCTGTTTCCGATGGTTATTCAATCTTAAGCTCATGTCATGCCCCCGGTCAAGCGCCCACTATCAAATCTCCTATCCCTACTGGAATCACATTCTACGCTGGGTGCAGAAAAGCCTATCATAATTCATAATATTATGTTGTATCAGGTCTAGCAAATATCCACCTAGAAAGCCCTAGCAATTTCCACGTGATGGAGTAAACCATCGTATGCACTAATCATCTTTTTCATGCTTCATGCTTCGAGAGCAATCAGAGCCAGAAATAGTAATAATAATGAAAAACACCGGCCCCACCCCACGCCAGCTCCCCCAATCACGCCTCCCACTTCTGTCCCAACCAATCCACATCCGAATAACTCTTAGAGGCACACCACGGCATTTCATTCGAAGCGTACTTCCGCAGCGGCAGCCCATACGGCATCCTCAGCCCCGCTGTTCCCTCATCCACGATCTCATCCGGGGTATCCTTCTTAAAAGTCGGCACCATTTCTTTTGCGCCCAGGATTTCCGGGTACACCAGAACCCCTGCTTCGTAACTGCAGATGCGCACTTCTCTGTGCCTTGTAGTTCCTATTGGGTCCTTCTCTGCGGAGCCCCAGGCTTGGGTGGAGATGTTTGCTGATGTCAGGAGAGCCCAATCAATATGCGTGCAGTCGGTGTCTGAAAAGCGGATGTAGGTTTTTATATGAGGTGCTGCCCTCGCCCTTCCTGCGTCCTTGAGAACGGGGGAGGATGGCAACTGATTGCTCGGTGGAGGGTTCGGGTCCCAGTGTGTGAGGTGCCGCCGCATATATCCCAGTTGTGCCTGCTGTGCTGGGGACTGAAACTTCATGTGTAGAGATGAGCCACTTTTATACCCATTTAGAGATTCCCGGATTTCGCCAGGTGTGGGGAACATCACGTGGAACTTTGGCTCAGTGGATCCTGCCAATTTACTCGTTTTCAAACTTGCAAAAAGGACTGGGGAAAGCCATGTGTTTTTTGACCCAAGAGTAGCTATAGATGATACTTGGACCACTATGCAGCCCTTGACATTAGGACTCCGAAGGGGTACTTTCCGAAGGGCACTAGCCAACCTTCTCCAGCCCCATTCGTACCCTCCCCCGTTGGATGCGTCAATATAGAATTTCCCGGGGACACTACCGACAAATACTGCTTTGACTGGATCGAAAGAGTATTTTGAAAGCTGCGCAGTGAGAAGGTCTGTTCTTCCCTCGCCATAAGCTGAGAAGTAGGCTAAGATATCGGTCTTGAATGCTTGTCCAATGGGATTAGAGGTTTGGGGACTGGGCGACCCATGATCTTGGGGTAAGAGGGGGAGAAGTGGAGATTGCCAGGCAGCCTGTGTCATATTCTGCCAGTCGAACGGGATCATATTAGCGGTGTGTATTACGATCCTATGTTTGTCAGCGTGTGGCCGGAAATGCGAATAGTGTCTTACTGGGCATGGTCATCAGTCCGGAACAGAACAAACATCTTCGAATGATGAGTTCCGTAGGGCTCAGGCATAAACGCACAAATAAGCTTGACATTGGGATATCTTTCCGCTTGGTTCTACCAAAATTTAGCACAGTCCCCTCCAATAAGGGTGGTCGACTAACGTGAATTCGAATCCGGTTGGCGTCCTCCCGCCTCCAGCTCCCATGGACTATTCTCACTTTTACTATGTCCCTGACCTCAGGGTCAAACTGATTCCTACATAATCCCCCCAGTCAGCGCATAAAACCCCACGTTAACCGAGAATAGCCTACATAACCCAATCCAAGTCAAACAAGTAATTGAATATCCAAACTTCCTTGAGTGGACCTCTGCGAAGAATATCTCTAATCCCCACCGTGCCAACATTCTCGCTCTCGGGTAACTCGTCAATCCTCGTGAGTTGAAACGGTGAAGCCACGCCCACCCCCGGTTTGAAAACACTTCCTTCATCCTCCTGCTCCACCCGCGCCTTCAACCTCTTTTCCAGTGGTGGAGTTGGAGACCTCGCTTTTCGCTTCAACATTGGAGGGGAAACTGGAGCGCGTAGGGATTCTACCGGCAGTTGGCCCGGTGAAGGTTTTTTCGACATCACCAGTATTCTCTTTGAAGGCCAGGAGTGTTTAAGGAGGATGGAGGTGCAAGTCCGCGATGGACGCATAGCAGGGTGGCGGAATCAGGAGAAGCGACAAGGCAAGGAAGACATCACGTCACGCGTCTATCCGAGAGCGACTTACGGATCACAAAGAATGTATGGAAAGATCATCTTGCCAGTGGGGTAGCACGTTGTAGGTCACTAATGCGAGGTTGATGATTGGCAGGCCAGTTTATTACATTTCGATGTTTCGGGAATAGCAGTGAAATTCCCCTCTCGAAAACCGGCCTCGAATGGGCCCCACCAACGCAACACTAGAACCAATAGCCATCGATATCGCTTATCAGAGCAGATTCCAAGAATCCAGACAGCTTCATAAAAATCTACCCTATCTGCGGCGATACCAATGCTCGCCCCCGCAAAAATGCCTCCAACATCCAAAGCAAACACTGGTACGATGCCGGCGCTGTGCTGGGCATGAAGGGAAGTCTGTAGAGCTTCCTTTGATTAGCCCCAGGCCCTCTCGACCACCCAGAGGACGGTACTCACCCCAGCCACTACGCTAAAAGTTTAACACACCTTTTCCTTCACCAAAAATTAGCGTGCCCGCCTGTCAATTGCATTATCCGCATCACATAGACTTTTGCGCCCACCATTAGCAGTCGTAGAGCTCAGCTCATCTCCTGGACCGCCGAGACGGCAGAAGTTTCTGCGCCGCCCCTGTCAGTCTCTAAGACAGAGGGGCCACGGTACCTCAGCACGGTCACGCCCCGCTATCCCGGATTTCGATAATCCGGACACCTCACTGTCCCGCATAAATCTCTAGAGTTCTAAATTTCTTTACACCAAGACCTGCCCTGGTGTCCTGGATCGCCCGCTGTACCAGACAGATTCTTTAGATTTTGGCAGTCCGGGGTGTGGGGGCGACTGTATTCTTCAATGATGTGAGCGCAGGTACGATCATAGCTATGATAATATTAACTATGGTCTGATGTTTGCACATGTCATACCCCATGTAAAGTTACGGTATGGTAATTAAACAAAAGCTGCTTATCAACCTGCGCCCCCAGGTCCTGACAAGTGCGGCACAAAATTTTCCACAATCTCAGCCCGGAAGATACCAGTATTGTACCACCACAGATTCCCGACCACAAGGTCTTCCAGAATACCGGTAAATTGATGTTTCTCGGGGTACCCGTACTCGTACCCCCAGCCAAAGTGCCGCTCCCCAAATTCTTTCTTTTTACAGTGCACACTGCGTTCCTCCCAAGGGTAACGACGGTGTGGGACTCCCCCACATGCAAGGGGCTAAAGGCCAGGTACGTCAATGCTTCGAGGTCCTCGAGAGACACCCGTTGCAACATAGCACGGCAGCTGTTCATGAAGGGCGGTAGCCAGAATCTGCAGTACTCTTAGTGGGCAAAGGCAAAGGGTATGCACAAAAACCAGCTCCTGAACCTCTATGGGCGCTCAGATCCTCAAGTATTTTTTTGCCATATATTTTGCGAACCCCTGTTTTCGGGCACTTCTTGATTGCTGCAAGTGTCGCCACTATCGAACCCCCTCTCACCTAATATTCACTAGATCTCACTCGTTCAATCACATTTTGCCTTGCGCCCTCGAGGACAACCAGCGGCTAACCACATTCCCTCTTTGCCCGAGATCACATACTGCATGATACGATGCTAATCTCGGGAAGATCCAGTATTCAATTCTGATCTCAGCGGAATCATGCGATCTGACAGCGGTGAGAGGTTCACATGCCTTGGGGAGGGAGAAGGGGTATGACTGCCGACTGGTGAACGTGAGGCTCACAATAAGCACTTAATCTGCGAGGGAAACGGAGACGAAGCAATCTATTGCATGCACTTCTGGTGACATGATTCAAAGCATAGCGGGGGCCATCGCATACCGGTGTTTCTGGATTGGCATTGCACTTTGCATCCCAATAGCAGGAATTTGCACACCCACAGCAAGCCTAGGATTTCCCAGGGGAACTCCCTCATCGAGATCCCCCACCCCTCCTAAATCTGTGCGGGGCTCAAAACCATGATAACTGTGCAACTGGGAAACATAGAGAACCTGTAATACTTCGGCAGATATCAATAGTAGGCTTATCATCCATTCCCAATCTGCGTACCGGTATCATTTCGGGGCCGGCAGCCAGGTGCATCTCACATCTTTTCATGTGAGCGTGTAATTACAGGGGGACATGAAGGTATTAGATTCAACGCCTCGATATCTAAGGTCATTTGTGATACTTTGGAAGCTTGTTGGGATTACTGACAGACAGGCAAGACATCAGAATCATAATTTAGTATGGGAAGTGAACGCGCGCCCACACACACCCGAGTACAGTACTGTACTCGTACTGTACATAGAAATAAACTCCGTCCCAAACATGTAAAATGATCAGTGAATGATATATGACGATGATTACCGTACTATGCTTGCTGTAACGGATCGACAGCACCAGCTCGCTAACAGCCGTTACACGTGCATCCAGGGAAACAATGTAATGAGCCGATCCTTCGGGATGCCCGCCTAGCCTACTATACCGTACTCGAGTACTCGCCCGTATCTCCCGTCTCTGATGTTTCTACCGCTCACGGATCTGCTCCCACCCTCTCCATTCTCGCTGCTCTCTCCGATCCCGCTTAAGCCACTGGTCTATTCTCCTCCCTCTCAAAAAAGAAAAAACACACAAGCTGGTCTTGGCGTTACACTCTTGCTCGCTCCTTTAATTGACCTGTTTCCCCTGTGTTCGTCTTGACATTGGACCTTCACAAGATTTTCATAGCTGTTCTTCCAGTCCGCCGGGTTTAATTCAATACGTCGAAAATGGTTTCCGGCGCAGGGAAAACTACCCTCTTCCCAAAGGAAGCTGTCACTACGGCTGTTGATGAGGGCGCTAGCTTGAGCAACTTTGACGATGCCCGTCTTTCTGGGCTAGGGTATAAACCTGAGCTGCAAAGAAAGTTTACGCTGCTCTCCTGCTTGGCTGTTGGATTCAGTGTATGTGTTCCCCTTATTTACTTACTACTGCCGTTTCATACCGCTATGAGTAAGGGGTTAATACAAAAACGGATCAATTCCAGATTTCAAACAGTTGGTTTGCCGTTACCGGCGCGCTCACTACCGGGATTGGTAATGGAGGTGCCTCGATCTACATGTACGGGGCAATTCTCGTTGCATTGATCCATGTCTGTATCGGAGCTAGTCTAGGGGAGCTGGCGAGTGCTTATCCCAACGCTGGTAAGTTTCTCATGCGCATTCCTTCAAGGTGAATGAATAATTATTAATTGTTCAGGTGGCCAGTACTATTGGGTAATCAGACTTGCTCCCAGGAGATGTAGAGCTTTCTTAGTAAGTTTGTTTTCTTGCCTTTTCGCATTGTTTAGGTTTCATTACTGGTACTGCAGCTCTCGTGAAGCTGGCCTCGCAGCTAAGGCTGCTGCTAGTGATGACTGAGGCGGTGAAAATTTAATAACGTCCTTTTTGGAAATTAGTCATATATCACTGGGGTTACTGCATGGGCTGGCGCCATGATCACTGGGGCTTCTGTGGCTCTTGTTATCGGCCAGGGAGTCGTAGGGATCATCATTCTTTGTAGGCCTGAGGTGGGTGGCGCTGTTTTAACCCTGTAGGAAGGAATCTAGGGTGCTGACTATGACCTAGATCGTCTACAAACAATGGATGGGATTTGTCGGCTATCAGGTCGCCAATATTCTAGTCTTCTTTTTAAACTGCTCCAACCGGTTCCTCCCAGGGCTAAATAAGGCCAGCCTTTATATCTCGCTGACTAGTTTCCTGGCGGTTACTCTTGCGGTTTTGATCGCCTCGCCGAAAAAGGCTTCTGCCGAGTATGCATCGCCTGCCTTATTTGTTTTTTATTATTATTCTACACGATCTCTCTACATGATACTGATATAGTCATACAATAGCGCTGTTTTCAGATCCTATACTAATAGTTCGGGCTGGGATAATGATGCAGTCGCCTGGATTCTCGGTCTTCTTGGAGTCAATTGGGGATTCTCGTGCCTAGATTCATGCGTCCATATGGCAGAAGAGATCCCGCACCCAGAAAAGAATATTCCTAGGGCAATTATGGGCACCATAGCAATCGGCTTTATTACATCTTGGGTTTACAGCATAGCCATATTCTTCTCTATGCAGGACATTCTCGGTGTAATTGGTACTCCAACTATGGTACCGATCTTGGAATTGTTCCGACAAGCACTCAGGGGAAATATCCCAGGGGCGGTGTTTCTGGAAGTCCTCGTTGTTCTCACTGCTATTGGATGCTTAATGAGCATTCATACATGGCAGAGCCGTTTGGTTGGCTACTCTTCTCACTTTCTCTATATTTCAGGCTGACGATAGGATATAGATGTGGAGTTTTGCCCGGGACAGGGGGTTTCCATTCTCCTCTTATCTCGCCGTTGTCGCTGGAGCACCCTATTCCGTTCCCCTCTGGTCTCATCTTTTCTCGTGCTTCTGGATTGCTGTGCTTGGCATCCTTTACTGGGTCTCCACCACAGCCTTCTTCTCGCTTCTCACTGGTGGTATTCTCATGCAGTACATATCTTATATGATTCCAGTATCTCTTCTTCTCATTGGAGGCCGTCGAATCTCGACTCCTGGGCCATTCTACATGGGTCGGTGGGGATGGTTTGCTAATGGAGTCTTGGTTGTCTGGTCACTCTTCACCCTGGTATTCTATAGTTTCCCGTATGTGATGCCTGTCACCAAGAGCAACATGAGTATGTCCTATCACTTCCTATCCTATCCCACCCTTGCATAAGATGGGGCTGATTTTTATTTTTTGACAGACTATGTTTCGGTTGTGATAGCAATTATCTTCTGTTATGCAGTGGTATACTGGTTCGTCCGGGGAAGGAAGACTTTCAAGGGCGTCAAGAGAGTGCATGGAAGTGTGACCACGGCGGATATGACACAGGTTCCGGTAAGTCATCTTGGGATTGGGGAGCCCACTGGGGGAGGGTTTCTGGGTTGCTAACGGATGGGTGATGGTGTAGTGAGAATAAATTGTTGGGAAAATGGCTTCAATGTGACGGAAGTATGCCCGGTAAGGCATAGCGGGAACTCATCATACTGTATATAGATACCTCTCAAGGGTATCAGTACCATCGTCTGGTACCCAAGTAGCAATGTACAATAAACATCGGAACAACTCTGATCCTCCTTCTACAAACTATGCTATTCCCACGTCCAACCGGTCTCTACTTTCTCTTCAAGCCCGCATCTCTCACAGAAATTCCGACATAAATCCGATTAGGTATCTCGAGTGAGGAAATGTGATTTCTGGTGCGCCCTATCAAGCGAGGAAAATGATTAGATGTGAATAGCTAAGCAGCCTGCGTTAGAGCTATGAGGGAACAATAGATAACATAAGATTTGAAGAATTTCCATTTTAGTCTTGGAAGGAAAGTTTGGTTACGTGCAGCGTAGGCTCTAGTGTCGTTTCTTCTCACCTCTGTGAAGGTGGACGAGTGTATGATATTTAGATTGGAGGGTTGCTTCGCTCGGTTGGAACTAAGGGCAAGCATTCGGGCAAGCCCAGTGACCGGACACTATTTTACGGCACGGCGCAGGTACTAGGCAGAGTATCATACTCGTATCATACTATGATACTAGATCAAAACGCTCGGTTCGACGGTCTTTTGCCCCAAAGGCATCCATTTTGACTCACCACTCTGGGAATACCAAGGCCTATTAGAAATGACCTAAAATTTTATGGCACGTTATCAGACTCATAGATAACACATAAGGGACTTTACGCGACGTTTAAAAATTGTAATGTCGTGGGGGAGTGCCCCAGTTGGCTAGGTGGGAGACGTCGATATACGATTCTCATGTATGATACCTCTTTAGACGGAGCCCCTTGCAGCATTAATTCTTCAAGTCAGTTTCACACCGGTTGATACGATTGTAAATAGTTAAGCCCAATTCTGTTTCTTTTTTATCTACCGCAGGAACTGGAATAGTTGAACCTCACGACAGGAGGTCCAAAATTCCCCTCTTCGGATAAAGGGAGGGGGATCGCCCGGAAGAAGTTGGCTTTAGCCATCCGCCGAGACAAGTAAAAAGGATAGGTGGGATAGGCCTTGTTGAGGGAGGCCACTCCAGCGTCCTAATTAGCTTGAGGTTTGATTATTCCAGTTCGTATGGGATGCTTTTAACGTGCTGAGCGCAATGAGATTTTCTGACTGATGTCAAAATTCCAATTGTTTTGGTGGGGTTGGGGGGCTGTGACTTTGAAAAAGTCCGTTTTTCATCACCAAATTTGGTGCAAAGATCGGTGCCTGACCAAACGGTTTGGTTTGGTGCCCTATCTTATCGGGGGAGGGGGGGGATCGAAGTCTCAGCACCACAAACATTAGTATTTGGAGCGACTGCCGGGGCCGGGCTTGCAACTGAGCCCGGCTGAAATGGTTTGGATTGCAAACCACTTCCGCTGAGTGTTTAAACCTAACCCTAGTAATGTCTTACTCAAGGGGAGAAACGATCGATGAGGATTTTGGAGGGATGATGGATGGATGGTAGATGGATGAAGATGAGGAGGGGGGAGTTGTAACCCCCCCCCCTATGAAGAGCATCTCGCATGAGACAGCTGGTGCATTATACCTACCCATTGCGGGTATTTTGGTTCAAAAATAACAATTCTCGAGTAGAATGACCCTTGGCTACATGCTCCACCTTGGTCTGGTTCTCAAAGTCCTGCCGATATTGGTTTCTTTTTTTCTCTTCTTCAACTTATCGATAAAAAAGATCAAACCAACATCAAAAATGTTCCATCTGAGCCAAAAAAGCCATGGTCGCATCGTGGTGGAATCTTCGACGTTTCAATAAGTGATGCTTATCAGCTCTGATCTGAATTTACGAGAATCTTTTTTCACTTTTATCATAGGCTTAACATCCGGAGACAAGGTGGTCATTTGAGGACGAGTGCTCCTGTTCTGGAGTTGATTGGCTGGATGGGGAAATGTGATCTATCATATTAGCTTGTTTCGATCAGATTGAACCAATTAGAGATGAGTTGGCTGTGGGAAGCTGCGGGGTATTGGAGCTTCTGGGAAACACCCGACCTGTTTAACCCTCGCCCCTTCCTTCCGACTCGAGGGACCTCCCCCCCCCCCTACATTCTATCCTTCAAGAATCCCAGACCCAGCCCCCCCCCCCCGCCGTTCGAAGTACAACCACCGCTACCACCGCTACCACCACTACCACCACCACTACCACCACCACCACCACCACCACCTCCACATACACCTCCACACCCCTCCACCATCATCGCCTATCTCTAACCTCAACAACCTCATCGATCGACCATACACACTAAATAACTGTAGCTCTTACGCGGCATTAGAGCGCCCTGGATACAATCCTGTCTACCATACAGCAATGAATGACGGCGGTGACGGAGCAACCATCGCCAACAGCAAACCTGAGGGCGTCTCGATAGAGGAGTACATTCAGCAGAGCAGCCTAGCTATGCGAGTGACAAACGAGCTCGCTCTCAGCAACCATACCAACGCCTCCACAGGTAACTTGGCATTGCCTCCGCCAATAATGGATCCGAATAATAACCGATATTCTTCACCCACGCGCCTTTCGCCGGAGCGGACAATGGACGATAGATTATCGCCCGAGCGCGATCTTGGTCTTACACTTCCGCTCCTGCCTTCTTCACGGCACGTATCTCCTGCAAGGGAGACTTCCCCGCAGCTACCTTCGCCTGATCCGTCTGAGCCATCGTATACCCCTGCGCCGACCGTCCCCTCTTTGACTCCGCCTTCCACTATACCCCCGTCTTCCTTTGGGTCGACAAACCGCGCACCTTCGACGGCGGGGACGGAAAATTCATTCGAGGTGCTATCAGGCTACGACCCGGTGCCTTCGGAACGACACAAACAATGGCACCGGGATCAGCGCCGCGATATGTTTCATCCGACGCCCACATCCGCGTTTCGTCCAAATGCCGAGCTCCCGTATCCAATAACACCGCAATTACTTAGATATTATCCAGCTCCCCCTCCGCAACCCCAGGTGCAGAGAGGGGAGGAATTCATGATGGCGCGGCGGTACGAACAGGAGTTACCCCCTCCGGGGCCATCACCGTCGCCGTATAGGGGCCAGGGTGGGGTGTACGAGAGTAGATTCGGCGCGCGCGGACAGATGGTCAGCGCATCACCAGGTGGGCATTATAGAAGTTCTTCTAGCGACGTTTCTGTCGGAGGTAGCTCATGTAGTGGGATTCCGAGCTTTGCGAGAGAATTCGAACCAAGAGGTTGGAGGATTGGTAAGGTTTCTTCTTATCGCGTATCTTAGCCTCGTCTTAGTTTTTCCCCCTTTGATGTTATTGGTTTAATTTCGCGTTGTTTATTTTATTTTATTTTCTTGTTTTATTTGATTGGATGAACACTGACATTTTATTTCTTTGCCTTAGATCCTGTATTGACAGAATCAAGTCACCACTCTTCGCAGCCTGGATCCGTGCAGAGGAAGCCGGATAGTATTGCTTCGGTGTATGCCAATGAATTTGCGTCCCAACTTGACCTGATACTCCGCTCATTCAAGCGGCCCCTCGTCACGCTAATATTCCTCGGCTTTTTTGGGGTAATGATATCAATACTGATGCAAAATCTGAATGCCGCCTCACAGCCCGGACCATTCCCACCAACCTATTCGAACTCCTCATTCCGACATGCCTCATACGCGGACTTTCCAACGCTAATGAACATAGAATCGTCGTTCGAGAAGATTGTTGACTCCGCGGCCGGTGGTAGCGCTTTAGCCAGGGTGATGAAGCAGAGCGAGATGGCCGTCAGCGATCTGAGCACCGTCGTCCGATACTCCGAATTAAAGTGCAAAGAGACCCTTGCTGAACGCCTGGACGTCTTTGCTAAGGATGCGAAGGGGAATGTGAGAGCTCTACAGGGTTTTGGAAGTAAGGTCGGCGGAGTTCTAGACCAGTAAATATGCCGCCCCCCTCTTGACACCTATCACCGTTAACAGTAAAATCTAGACTCCTCTCAATTAACCAATACGCCCTCCGAGAACTAACCACAATTCAACACCAGTCTCACCACCAGTCCTTCCTCACAAAGCTCCTAAGCCCAGTGACCTCCCTCTTGGCCTCCACTCCAACCCCCGATCCAACAGACCCCCAAACGCACGCGCGCATCTCCGAAACTTTCAACAAGGCCGCCGAGGTGCTCGAATCGAACCTCCGTCTGCTCGTCTCGGACGGCGAAACAATCTTCACCTCGCTAACGGCACTAACGGAGCAGCATAAACCAATCTACGATGAGATCGTGCGCGAAGTAGTTGATATCAAAAAGGAAGAAGCGCTCGTACTTTCTTCCTTGTGGACACGCTTCGGTGGCAACGCCGCCCAGCGCAAGAACTTTCGCGAGAACGCACAGCTCCTCGCCGTTATTGGGAGTTATGAGGAGCAGGCTAGAGGGTACGTGGAGAGCACGGTGTTAGAGTTAGACCGTATGACGGCGGATTTGGAGCTTTTGAGGAGAAGGGTGGCAGAACCATTGTTGGTGGATGGAGGGAATGTGGGCGTGGGTGGGGCTAGAGATAAGGCTAGGGGAGCCCAGATTCCGCTCAGTGTGCACATCGAGGCTATTGAGGGGGCAGTGACGAGGTTGGTTAGGAAGCGTGCTCAGAGGAGGGAGAGGGAAGGGAATTGGATTGAAAAGATGGAGGGAGCGAAGAAGGAGGAAATTTTGGTGGAGTCTTAGGGCTGATTTCTCCTTTCTTCTGCTTGTTTTTCCGGCTTTGTTTTGGTTTGGTGCTATCCATAGCGCCCCACACCGATTTTATACCTTCCCCCTTTCATCTGGTTTGGGTCTTTCTGGTCAGCGTTTCTTCCACGGGCGGTCTTCCTTGCTTCTTTCATTCTGTCTGCCTTTCACTCATGGCACGGGCGGGCGTAATCGGTGGTTTTAAATCTAATCATCGGAGTAACGTAGTTGTTTTTTCCCTTCCTCCTTATATCCCTTTCTTATATCCTTATTTATCGCTGCCTTTTTCTTCTTCCGTTTTTCTGTTTGTAGTCTCTTGTGTTAGAGAAAAGGGTCTTGTATAGTCGCGCGATATTCTTGTACATTGGCAGGGTTTTTCTTTGGGGATTGGGATCGTTTGCAGTGCGTTTGGATTGGGTGGGATGGAGGGTTTACGGGGATTATTCTGTAGGTCCTTCCGTTTTATATACATTTGTTGAAACTTTTGAGATGTGTAGGGGGTTTTTTTTCTTTGGCGCTATTATATGAATGTGAGGGGAGAGAGGAGTACTCGAGGTAGTGGTATTCACGGGGTTGTAGCAGCGGTGCTTGTCGTGATTCTCTCGCAAAGTTCACTACTCCCGTGCTGTATTCTATCCACCGTGTTTTTCTGCGGGCTTCTCTCTAAATGTGTATAGGTGATGTATTTTACAACCCCACACAAACGCCGCCGATGATAATTCTTTTTTTTTTCCCTAGCAAGTCAGTAGAATTACCCGTCGTATTCCCTCACTATAACTCATTTTCACTTTCATCACAGGCAGTATCGTTCCGATAATTTTACACTATCGTTATTTTATACTAGATTTAGCATCGAGCGCCCAACCCGACAGCGCACCCTCCCTCACGGAATATCACTCCTCGATCTACTGTTCGACACAAGCGAATAACTAACTACACACCAACGCGTCGGGCATACGTGGGCACACATGGACATACATTGGAGATTGAGCTCTAAGTTAGTGAGTACTATCATTTCAATTCTTTTTTCCTTACAAATATTTCCTCCCTTTCCTTTCCTTTCCTTCCCTTCCTTCGCTTTGCTCTTCAACCTTTCATAATGTTCTCCTCGAGTGCAACAACCATATCCTCTATGCGTTGCACTTGTTTCATTCACTTCTCTCGGCGGAGCCTTCCTTCCAATATTGTTTTATCATACCTTTCAGCATTGCCGACAAAAAAGCCCACTTACTCATCCGCCCCGTCTTCCGTCCGCCTGTCAACTACACACATACTGTGGCCGTGCTCTCGGATGGCGGATCCACCTACGACCGCAAGTTCAGTAACAGCGCAGGAGCGATAATGAATGGCCTTGCTTTCGTCTTGTATTACTGTTGCCTAGGTTCTATTCCGGCTAACTTACTGCGTAACTTCATTACCTCATCCAACCCCCAAAATAGAGCAAGGCTAAGGCTATGACTGGGGCTCTGAGAAGACAGGTCGGTGGAATATGGAGGGGCTATGGAATGGGATATAGCTAATCTAGGGCGTGCTGGGGGGGCGGGAGCTCGTTCTACTAAAAACAGCAACCTAGAGTAGCCCAACTTAGTCCCGCTATTCTCCACAAAAAAAGCCTATTTCCAAGAACGTCCCCACTTGATCTGCCCCTCTCTCTTTGGGAAACCCATTACGGCCGCATGGTTTCCTCAAAGTTTCGAACTCTGAGCTCCGGCCGCTGTCGCTACTCCTCCAGGAGTTAGATACCCACGATCTTTACAGGACCTTCCGAAGATGTCGAAGAGTACCGCTCTACCTCTACTGCTCTCCCGTGCCCTAACTGCGCATTGCGCGTGCTCGGGTGATTCAGAGGGCTGGTGGGGTATGACACCGGTATTCTCATCAAATTTTTAATAAAGTTCGAGCGTGTCTTTTCTGTTTCCCTCCTAGCATAGTTCCTCCCGCCCGAGTTGGGAGGCTTATGACATTCGGCTGGCACTTACTCCGAATGACTCCGTGCTTGAGGGAGCTAGACTACCGTTGTTTGTGGATTATTTAGATGTGTCGAGGGAATGCTGTGTTATGGCGTCATGGATTATCACCCGGGGATGAGTTGGAAAGGGAGGGGGGTTCGTGTCTCACGTGTTTCTCTCCGGTAGCCCGGGATTTGGGCGATGGGTGACCCTTGTGCCCTTGGATCGTCTTAGGTTTTTGTGTGCTTAAAGTCGTGTAAATGACTAGCCACCACGGAGTTTAGCGTCGAGGGATCAGCTACTCGAGTACAAGGTGGGGAAGCTCCGGGGGCGCCGCGAACGTAAAGAATAGCACTTCCTTGGCTAACTGTTTGCATATCTGTCAGTTGCGATAGGAATAGCTGATTATACTAAGGGGTGACCTGGTATAAGTGTCTGCTCGTTATGTAGGAGTCATCCTTGCCAGGCACTTCATATAGCATACAATAATTGAGAGGACATTACTCCCAAGGATATGTGGGGTTTATTACTTGAGCAAGCGCTTTTACTGCAAATGCCCTGCACAGCCCAATCATACCCCACACTGTCTCCTATTCTCCTCTTCCGTGAAAATGGTAGTATAGTATAGCATGTCACCTGCTACCACATGGCACAATTGGGAAACATACCAGCTGTTAGATCTCCACCCCCCGGCTACTTTTGAACTTACGCAGGTTGGTAGTGAAGGGCGTCGCATACCACTTCTCCTCTTCCCTGCCAACTTGCGAACCTGCCCACTTTTTCTATCTTACCCGGCTACAGCAAAGGGTTGAAAGGGAGTGGTTTGAAAATGGGAGCGGTTTGGGCCCTGGGTGGTTATTCTCTTTAGGAGGGGGCATATGGCTGTTACTGCCCCCCGCCTGCTTTTGGGGCTATTTGGGGAGTTTGGGAATTGGGGGGGTTGGAGAGACCTTGTCCATCGGTGTATGGTATAGTATCCTAGGCCCTGAAGCATGTCAGGTGGAAATGCAAGAGGGCGGTGTTCCTCAAGCTGATCCCGTATGATAGATCCACTAAAGCCCATCGACCCCGGATCACCCCGATCAGAGACAAAACACCCCGAGAAGGAATAGTGTTCTCCAGCCAGGGTATGGGGAGGCCAAGCTTACAGAATCTCATTAACTTATATTCGAAAATTTTATTAACCCACTCTCCTAAAGCCTATTGCGGTTTAGAAGGTGACTCATGTTAAGATCCCCGATAGTGGATCTATCCCGTATTGATGCGCATCTGTGTTCCGCTGATTAGATAGGGTGCTGATATGTCTTCTGAAAATGTTAGAGTTCGGCGGACTATCGTACGATTAATTATCCACTTCCATCCTTGAGCAGGTATCATATTATGTCGGACGGAATTGCCGATGGGAACTGCGGGGGGTAACCTGGCCTTATTTTCTGGCTTGTAGGTATCTCAACTTGTGGGGCATAGTAGGACCCCGCCATCTTGGCTAAGGCGAAAGGGACAAGTATATATTTGCCAAGCCCCAACTGTAACTCTTAGACATTAGTGATGATATCATACCACGTTATCGGTATATATACTGTGGCCCAACCCTAGGATTATGGAAGTAACAGCAGGAGATATCAATCGACATCGTGCTAAGGTGTTTCATTAGTGACTAATTCATCTAGTCTATCTTCTTGATGACGAGCGAGTGACTCTACAAGATGGCTAGGTATGCCACATTTTGATCGCTGTTTCTGATAAACAGTTCACTAACGTGTATGATAGGATAAGGGATTAAATAACAGATAGCTGGTGGGTCTAAGACCTTCAATGACTCTTTCTGTCGAGTATGAACAGAAGAAAGCGAGTTTGATACAGGTCCCCCTCGAGCACATCAGAGGGGTATGCAGACAAACCCGTATCGGGCGGAACCAATTCTTGCACTGTCCCCCATAGTATGCTGTGTTCTCCTACGATTCTCGGAGTCATTAGCAGTCCCGCGCCGCTCTTCTGCGACCGCCGGATGAAAATGTCTTGATGGCGTCATTGGGCCCGCTCCCTGACTAACGACGGCCGTATTGTGCTTTCCGGGGGGTGTAACAGGTTATGATTGTCCGTTCGGCACTTCCTATGGTCCTCTCACGGACACAGAAGGCGTAAGGGCTATTGATGACACCGTATACTCGTACCAGAGATATACGTATAATTAGGCAACAACCGTATGCATGCAACACTGGTGTCGTGATTGGTCGGGTTTTGGTCAGGGTGTAGAAGATGCAGGAAGAGAGCACCGTCATTAAATCCTGTTTGAAGGGAACGTACTCGGATAGGGATGAAAAATCGGAAAAAAAAGAGATCGATCAGCATGATCATCAAGGGAAGATAAGTTCTTGCATTGTCAATAATCAAAAAAATTTCCTCCTCTCCTATTCTCTCCATCCCCTTCCTTCCATATACCTAGAAAATTATATTGAGCATAAAAATGAATAATAGTTCTTGCAGTAACCCCATCAGGGAGCAGAATTTGGGGAGGGTGAGAGTTGCGATGTTGCGCGATCGAACGTTGCCGGGCGAAAAATTCGGTTACTTTAGCTAAGGTGCAATAGATATCATTCCTGCTCCACTAGTTATATTGAGTAGGTGGGTATTTAAATTATTCTTGTTGCTACACCAACAAAACGCCTGTTAGGCAGTGTTGTTGGAGGTAATTTCAACCCCAGCAGTTATGGACAGGTATTCCTTTTACTCGTAATGTCCTGACGTTTGTGAACACAACTGCTATTGCATACCGCCAAAATTCAGCTTTTTTTGCCCTGATCTTGGCATCATGCAATAGCAGTTGTGTTCACAAACGTCAGGACATTACGAGTACAATAACCTTCTGGGATCTGTGAAATTAGTTAATTCCCAGCGGTAATTGAAGCTATTGTCTCTTAGCGGAAGTAACGGAACGCTTGGCGCTGCAATGTTTCACCACTATCATTGCAACCCCGCCCCCTCACTCCCGAACCCACCATACCCCTACCACAACAAAAAAAAAACTCAATAAAGCAGATGGATGACATAAGGTGTTAATTAGGATTGTATAATATTATTTGCTTTGTTTTTGAATATTTTTTAGCTGTGGTTTTGGAGGCCATTTGTCGAGTTGGGTGCTGACAAAGAAGTGTGAGCCGTTGTATCGCAATGTTTCGGCTACTTTTGCTAAGGGGCAATATCTATGCAATGTCTTGATTTTTAAATATTTTTGTGCTGTTGATGATTATTTGGAAAACAGCTGTTTTTTGGTGGGGGACACCCGTTGTCACACAATTTTCTTCACTGGTATGGGAGCGAAATCGAGAGGAAAGCACTTGGGGAAAAAATGGGGCTTGGAAGGCATAAGAAAGCCAGATGGTGGTTCGGGGAAGAAAATACCGATACTCCACTGTAGCGTAGTCTTAACTTGACTATTTGCTCCACATCCAGCCAAGGTAACACATCCTGGGACGGGGTTGGCGAATTTCATCAGTAGATGCGGTAATAGAGGTGCGATCCGTGGTAGAGGCAAGGCCTTGGTAGTAATCCCAAGCGGCCAGACATGAGAGAAGTTCACCACTCTGGGTTTTGCGTTGGCCATCTGTATTTTGTGCTTTAATCTTGGTGTTTCGTTTCGTTTTGCGGCTGCCGTTTTGCCGTTGTTCCGGTCACCTTTCAATCGTGACGTTTTCGCTTTTCAGTGATTGCTATTTACCAGGGGGAACTGCGCATGGTTACATAATCAGCTACAACCTTGGTGTAATTTAGTTATTAGTCACAAGAATAATATTGCCTTTACACCCTTCACGTGGCTTGACCGGAACGTTGTTGACACTAAAGAGTCACTTTTCCTCCTAGGAATATCATCAATCGCGCATCCTAGATAGCTCCTGACCTCCAAGCTAGCAATAAAGACTCGAAGATGTCTCAAAGTACCTTCACTAATAGCAGCAACTGCCAAAATACTATGAACTCTCATATAATACTACGAGTAATGTGTGGAATAACTATGCTGTCGCAGATGATCTGTCTCAACTCCTAACTTGGTTATCACCCCTGGATCCTGGGTTACGACATTGGGACATCCAAGAATGCCGTGTCAGTGGTGTCGGGGAGTGGCTCATACAAACTGAGGAATTTCGAAGATGGTATGGAATGAGTGGGGAAGGGGAGGCGATGAGGCAGTTCTGTTTGGCTGTGGAAATCCGGGGGTCGGCAAGACATCTATCAGGTGAGAAGGATTATTTATTATCCGGGGAAGGAAGTGAGCCCACACTAACAAGCAGCGATAGTTCGCTAGCAGTGGACCGGTTGTGCGATCAGACCAGGGGACAAACACGGCCGTTACATGCCTTTACTTCGATTTCGCGGCGCGAAAGGAGCAGTCTGCCACTAGTATGCTGGGCTCTGTGCTGAACCAGGTGATCAAAGGAATGGGAAGGATCCCGGAGGAAATATTATGGGCCTTACAGGAGCAAAAGAGGGTTGTTAGTGGACGCAAGCCGCGGCTCGCTGATATCGTGAAAATGCTGCAACTCATCACGTCCTCACAGCACACATTTATGATTATTGACGCACTGGATGAATGTACGGCTGTCCAGCAGTTTCGGCTTTTTGATTCTCTGAAAGAAATCCTCGAGCAGTCCCGGGGCGCTCGAATATTCGTGACCGGAAGGCTCCATATTCGTGCTGAGATCGAAAACCGCCTCGCTGGACGAGTGATAAGTGTATCAGTGAGCCCCACCAGAAACGATATCGTTAGATTCCTTCGTGTTAGAGTGAGAGAGGACCAAACACCAGATGCGATGGATGAGATTCTCGAGGCAGATATTCTGGAGAATATTTCCGGGGGCATATCGGAAATGTGGGTAGCGGTAGTGATGCTGACAATCCCGTCTTATCTTATTGGCTAATTAATATATATAGGTTTCTGCTGGCTTCCTTAAATATCGAGGCAATCTTGCAAGAATCGACAAGATATCGGAGACGAGAAAGACTCAGCAAGATGGCGGATGGACTCGGGTTAGAGGGTGCCTACGGTGCGACGATTGAGCGGATAAAGCAGCAGGATGGGGATAAATCAAGACTTGGGATGGCGGCTTTGATGTGGATTAGTTATGCGGAACGGACGTTGAGCGCGAGTGAACTCTGTTACACCCTAGCAATTGAGCTAGGCTCTAGGAATTTCAATGCTAGCAACATCCCTTCGATGTCGACATTAGTAGTCTGCTGCCAAGGGCTTATCACCGTGGATAAGAGAGCATCAACTGTGCGACTCATCCATTTTAGTCTCAGAGAGTATCTTTCAGCCCATCCCAATATTTTCGGCACACCTCACGCGGCAATGGCAGAGATCTGCTTGACATATCTGAATTCCCAACAGGTCAAGGCCCTTTCCGTCAGCGACTATCAGGACATCCCTGATACACCTTCCCTAGATTATTGTTCTATATATTGGGGAATTCATGCGAAAAGGGACCTTTCGGAACACGCAAGATCGCTTGCGCTGGAGCTGCTTTCGGAATATGATGGCCACATATCCAACCCCATTCTTGCAGATTACATAGAAGAACTCGATCTTAACGAGTATGCTACCTGCACCCGGTTTAATGGGCTTCACTGCGCCTCGCTTTTCGGAATTATTGAGGTTGTAGTTGCTTTGATAGGGACGCACGGTTATGGTTCCAACGAAGGGTATTTTTTAGGAAATTCTCCTCTTGCATGGGCTGCTCGTAATGGACATGAGGAAGTGGTAGAAATTCTACTGGGGTGGGAAGAGGTCAACCCTGACGAGTCGAATGATTATGGCCGAACACCGCTCTCCTATGCCGCAGCGAAGGGAAATGAGGAGGTGGTAAAGATACTACTCCGGCGGGAAGATGTCAACCCGGAAAGGGCAGACGAAGACGGCCGAACCGCGCTCTCGCATGCTGCTGAGGGTGGGCATAGGGGGGTGGTGAAAATACTACTCGAGCGGGAAGAGGTCATCCCTGACAAACCTGATAATGATGGCAGAACACCACTCTCGTATGCTGCTTGGTACGGTTGTCGGGGAGTGGTGAAAATGCTACTCGGGAGGGAAGAGGTCAACCCAGATAGGCCGTCTGATTGCGGCCGGACGCCGCTCTCGCTTGCCTCTGAGTATGGAAGTGAGGATGTGGTCAAGATACTACTCGGGCGGAAAGAGGTCGACCCCGACAGGCCAGATAATGATGGCGGAACACCGCTTCTATATGCCGCTCTGTCTGGGAGTGAGGGAGTGGTGAAAATACTACTCGGGAGGGAAGAGGTCAGCCCAGATAGGCCGTCTGATTGCGGCCGGACGCCGCTCTCGCTGGCCTCTGGGTATGGAAGTGAGGGTGTGGTGAAGATACTACTCGGGCGGGAGGAGGTCAACCCCGACAGGCCAGATAATAATGGCAGAACACCGCTCTCGTATGCCGCTCGGTCTGGGTACGAGGGAGTGGTGGAAGTACTTCTCAGCTTGGAAGGGGTCAACCCGGATAAGCCAGCTGATGACGGCCGAACACCGCTCTCGCATGCCTCTCAGTGTGGATTTGAGGAGGTGGTGAAAATACTACTCGGACGGGAAGACGTTAACCCAGATAAGCCAGATAATTGCGGCCGAACACCGCTCTCGCATGTCGCTGAGGGTGGGTATGCGCGTGGCGTTAGGCGTGAGCATACGAGAGTGGTGAAAATACTACTCGGGAGGGAGGAGGTTCACCCCGACAAGCCAGATAATTGCGGCCGAACACCGCTCTCGTACGTAGCTGAGGGTTGGTGTGAGTTTTCTTGCGGTCTTACCGGTTGGCGTGAGAATACGCGAGTGGTAAAAATGCTACTGGGGCGGGAAGACGTCGACCCCGACAGGCCAGATAATTGGGGCCGAACACCCCTCTCGTATGCTCAGCGTGGGCAGGGAACAGTTGCAATAATCCTACTCGGGGCGAAAGAGGTTAGCCTCGACAAGCCTGATAAGAACGGTAAAACACCGCGCATGTTCACAGCTAGCTGGCACCACGTGACGTGGATGGCACTGCTACAGCCTCACGGAAAGATAACCCCGGCACTATTTGAGGTCGAGGAGACGTCGCCTCGTGGAATGGCTCCTTTCCCTGGGTTATGGAAGCTGTTCTTGCACCCCCCCCTTTATAAGTGGGGAAACCCCCACGAGATGGGAATGCACATAGATGTTATCACACCCGGCTACAACTTCCTACCCAACCTTGCTGAGGGCGGGTTTATGAATTTCTGTTTATGATGGAAAGATATAGAAATTTGGTCTGGAAGTGAAGTAACTATTGTTGTAAGAATGATGAGTTTATAGATTGCTGTTTTTATCCCATCGTCTTCGATTTTCCTTGTCCTGTAAAGTCCTAAATAGAGGAAGGGAAGAAGTTTCATACAGTATAGAAGTTATTGGTCCGGTCAACACCATTGATTCCCAGTTCTAAAAAGCGAATTCAGCTACCACTAGTCAATTCCAAAATGCAACAGTTGCTTCCTGGATGTCAAATTCTACCTGGAAATCACTCACTCAGTAACTACCAGTATTACTAAACATGTACACTCTGTATCTAGACTCATTATCAAGCAGCTCCTATGTAGAAATTACTTGCTGTGTTTACCAGATATATCCTTACTTAAGCACTTGGTCTTAATAGTTGGTTGTGAATTAAGTGACAGGGCAACTACGAAAAAATTCAACTACTCAGAGGATTGGGGAAATGGCCAGTACACTCCTATATCCTCTATAGTCTTTGTCTTACTAGTATATGTCTTCATTAGCCCATATATTTTCAAGTATGGCACCTATGGAAATGTAGTTAATACTTACTATACCTTGAAAGCATTAATGGGCTAATGAATAGGCACTTAACCAATTAACTTTGCCCTACTTCTCATACAGACTCTTGGGTCCCCTTTCATATATCCTGCAAATGCTATCTAGTTGTATAATATGAATTGTGGCACTTTATCCAGTATTACAAAACATCTTCCAAGAATCTGTAATTTGATAATAGGCAACTATAAGAGTAGGAGGTAAGGTTGCAATGTTCTAATACCAGGGGTGTAGAGGGGGTGTTATCTTCATCATGCAAGTTGAGAATATATTGTTTAATATCATCCATACTTTCCGTATGATGGGCTCAAGCCCATATGCCTAATACTTATTACCTATATACTATTCTTAATTTCAGAGCAATAAACTAGGATATCCAAAATACCAGTATAGTAAAGAAAAATATGTAACCAAATACTTAAGAGAAAAGTGTTAAAGGAAATGTATACTACAAAGTCAGATCCAAAAGAGCATCAAATGAACAAGTATGAATAAGCAAGATAAGTATAAGATATCACCCTTACTAGTCCCACATCCAATACCAGGACCAAAGCTTTAATATCCCTAAAAAAATTATAACACTGGTCACTACTTCCTAATTCCAAAATCATCTTGTCCCAGAAGAGATGGTTAAAATTACACATCCAACAATCATTACAGCTGGCCTTTTCAGCTGTAATCATGGGAGGATTATGAGGGGTTCAATCATTCTAGCTATTAGCCCAAGAACCTCAGCTACACACTATACTAACGAGTTCACAACGGAAGAGAGATATCAGCACAAGCTGTCTTCCATTTATGACAACTCTATTCGGGGAATTGTGTTTGACCTCAACCCGGCCGTAAAGATTACTGGTATATGGAAAAAACACAAGTCGTTTCTTGTAATGATCCAGCTATTAGTTCCTAAATGCTATACTCTAGTTGATGTCTGCTGCTGTTATAGTATGCCCCTTTCAACCAATTACTCAATGTTATGTAAACCGACTCCAAAGGATTATAATTGGAAAGAGATTACATCCTAATGCAGAGTTAAATGTTAACACCTAGAACTGATCAGCCATCCGATCGCCAGTCTGTAAGGTCCGAGTGATCATCTATGAGCGCCCTCGTCCTCCCACCATGCTTAGATAAACTCCCTTGAATGTGGCATCACAACTCATGACTTGCACAAATTCCCAAACGTAACCAGCCTCCCTTCTTTTCTCTTCTTTTAGTGAATGAGTTACCGCATACCCTCTTCGGCAGAAGTTGTACCCATTTGCTCAATTTACCCACCCCATAAAACATGAGTAAGGCAAGGCTGAACAAAATCTCAAATCAGGCCGGAACCAGTTCTGTGAGGCAATAGAGCACAAATATCAAAAGAAGGGTTTACATATTTTTGGTCCCCCTGTCCGTAATTCGATCTACCTCAGGTATCCAAAACAACCTAGAAGTGTATCCCCAGAGGTTGATCACCCGCCCCTCTGCCCTATCTAATCAATACACCCGGTGTTGTGTTTCACTAAGCCCGTTTGTATTGACCTAGAAAGCCCCAGTACCGTTGTCCATTTGTACGGCTCAAGTGCCGAAGGCTAAGAAGGCAGCTTTATCCAGAGTTCGCCTGGTTCATTACGTTCCTCCTCAATTCAACTAGTTACTCTTTGTGGTTCACTCTATGCGCTCTACTCTGCTACATAGAGTAACCTTATATTATAGAAATTCTATCCATATTGATGAACTATCCTAATCAAATCCAGCACTATCCTTACCCTTTTCGCAAACACCGGTTTCACAGCCAGCTGGTAAAATGAGAGTTCAACACCGGCTCCCCAAATCTGATAGTAACCAAAACACGTTTGTGAACGGAACCACTACAGCACAACACCCGGATCTCAACCCAAAAGACTCAATTTTGGCAATATGCAGCAGGCATCACGCTTACAAAAGTTGTGGACCATGTCACTCCCGAATTCACGGAGGGGCGTTGAGCAACACTGAGCCCACTACGCTCCGGAACAGTGACATCAAGCCAGCACTCTGGACTGAAATATGTCAAAATCTAGATACAATAATAACTCGGGGCCCGGTGGGGAGTTGTTTCTTTTTTCCCATCTTCACAGGACTGTACCACGGTGCCGGACCGGGCCGGACCGGCTGCCACCGGCACGAGTGATATATCGTGCTCAGAAACAGGGCCATGCTTACTGTGGCATATGCGGTATTACAGTATACCGATGCATTTATGCATACCATCGGTTAGAGTCACGGAAGACAAGGAGAGAGTAAAGACATTCCGGGGACGATTAGTAGATGAAATTCTTGTGAACACCTATGTGTGTATGGACGCGTCGCCAGCCCTTGAGGCCTCACGACTGGCACCGGTGACCCCCAGAGGCCCTGTTAGGGATCAGGTTATGACGCAGCCAATGCCGTAAGTCCCTTGTCGTAATTTGGCATCTTTTACTAGCGTTGTCCTTCGGTTCCCCCATTAAACGGTTCTCGTATGTCAGGTATTTGATAGGCATCGTGGTCGGCTCTGCTTGGCCAGGGAGGCTTAAGGCTAATACCTATTAGGCAGCGAGGTAAGCCTGCCATTCGCACTTTTACTAATGACAACTCTATTAGAAATTTGGCCTCAATTACTACCCATATTAACTATTAACGGCCTTAGAGGCAGAGGCAGAGGCTATGAGCACAAAGCATAGCGCAGCTAGGGGGCCCAAGCAGAGGCATTTTAAAGAATTTCCCTAGTTGCCAGCCACTTCTTTCACAATCAATGGATGCCACAGAAGTATCGACCATTGTCACTATGATACCTCCTCGAGGATTTTTCCGTGAACTCCGGTGAATTCAGCCCCCCTACAGTCACCCAAGTTAGGCAAAAGTGGTTTTTGACCCCCTTCACTCCCCCCCCGCTCCAGCGCCCAAGGTGATAGCCCTGAACCTTGTGCTCGAGTACGAGGGTCAGAGAAATGGCATTGAAGTTGGCTTTGGTCAAAACTAGTGGCACACTGCAACCAGCTCGTCTCGAAATACGAACCTTCCGTTGTTCAATTAGAGCCTTGAGAGATTTCCTTTTCCTAATAGATGTACTGAATCGGAAGCTACGCACCTGAGCTATCAATGATATTTGTCTAAAGTTGAGTGATTAATGGGGAAATCGAAGGCAATGTTTCTCGAGTGTAGAGCATAATACGGCTATTACCGAAATTCTAGTTATATACCGTTCGATTATCCTGTCCCTAACCCTTGCAACAGGAGCCCCAATTATCGGTAGACCCAAGAACCAGTGCAGGTACTCGTACAAGCACAGTACCACAGCATTGCACTCGTACAAGTTCTTTAACTTAGTCCTTTAACTCCCCCCTTATTCTTAAAGCAGCCCCTACCGAACTTCCTGCAATAAACCGGCCAACTACCAAATCCCACCAATAGGCTTATCGCCCCCCTCAACAGTCCAGATCCGACATAAACATTACTTTTTAGACAGCAGGATTTACCAGCCCAAGCACAGCATCCAGAACATCAGGACAGCCACATTAAGGGCAAACAAAACAGCACTCTGTTCTCCCCGACCCCGACCCCCGGGCGCGGCAAAACAGCTACTCGTAGAAACACTTTAAACCCCTTTCTCTCAAGCAATCAGCCGGAAACTGCCAGTTGCCATTCTAGCACAGCATTGGACTAGCCACATAAGCCTAATGTGCTTCGAGCGCAGGATTCACACCGCTCATAACATGACATATCGATGTGCTATACTAGCGCGCAAGCACCCCAAGTCTCTAGGTCTATTAGAACATAAAAGCCTATCCCCTCCTCCGACTCTCCCTACCCTACCAATCCATGAGCTTGTTTTAGGCGCGAGTAACACAATCCGCCAACCAGTACCTTAGCGCGTCCCACCCCACTAGAGACACAAGCGCACATATCCTAGGGGAGCAAAAAAAAAGGGGAAACCTCCTAATTTTATACATAGATAAATGAACAAAACAACTTGTACAAGCACTCGAGTACCACCATGGTAACAGATCCTTCCGTTCGGTTTTACTTTCCTCCGGTAAGGCTGTATCATGTCATCATCTGGCCAAGGGTCCGGTAGTCCTGGTTAGCGACAAAAGCTATCAATGAAACCAGAGTTTCCCTCTCAAACTACCGTACTATACCTAAATCAACTTAACGAAAACATATTCCAGCATCCAGGTTTAAGCCACCGTAGGGAATAGCCATACAAAGATGATGATGTGACAAGACCAACACATCAGTTACAGGTAACACAACGAAAAAAGCGGTTGCTACCCCCCCGGAAAAAAAATCCAAGTATAGCACTGTCACGGAACCGTTACCGTGCTATACTTGCACTGTACGGTACTCGAGTACTCGCAGCAGCCAAGAGAGTACCGCATCCGAAAGCAGGGGTCGTGAATTTGTATATATTTTACTAATGCCTGTTCCCTGGCTACTCCTTACCTACTGCGAGGACTGTACCGCACCACGCAATCACCGTTGCATCCGAGAACGTTTCTGTGTCAGTCTTCTCGAATGTAACACAACTCCATTCCACCACACACACACGCCCACGTCCAATATCCCCTTGGGATGACACTCGAGATATTTTACCAGCTGATTCCCTGTCTAGGCTTCTTTCTTTCTTTGTTTCTCTCTATCCTTTTCTTTTTTTTCTTTCCTTCCCTTTTTCTTTTTCCTCCTCCACCCGCCAAGAGCGCTCGCTCCCCTCTGATACTCAGGTGAATATCGGGACTCCCATTCTAGCATGATAGCCAGGGTATACAGACTCCTGTACCACGATCACCAGCAATAAATTGAAAAGTGAGGTCTTTCTTTTTCTTTTTCTTTTTCCTTTCCCTTCCTTTTCTTTTTTTCTTCTCCTTGTATCCATCATACAAAAATATGGCGATAGAGGTCAGACACCACATCCCTAATAATTGTTCAAGATACTTGTAAGTGAACACTGGGGGGGCTGGTGGGAAGAGAACGTAAGTGGGCAATCGCATTGACACAGGACGAACTCGTTCCCTTGATTTTCTTTTTCCCTTTGCCTGCTTTCCCCGTTAGGCAGTCCAGGCCTACGGATGCCGATACGTGCAAGGAGCGACGTGGAGTGATTTGAGGTTGGACTACAGGTGTTTGACTAAGAGCACGCTATAGATGCTGCATGAGTCCGCGGGGCCGTTGCTTACATCGTGGACTTTCACTTCGGGGGCAGAAAACGTGAGTGGGGTAGCGTCCCCCCCTCACCGCCCCCAGGAGCTAAAGCAGGCTTATGATATGCTGTTGCGGTACCAGTGGTGCCGGGGTCATTCTGGTTATTGGCAAGATGCATGTCATCAGCACAGAATCCAGTAGTTTTGGGGGTCAACGCGCAATATGCCGCTGTCCACTTGGAAACATTGGTTGACATACTACTGTGTCACTCGGTATTCAGGACTAGCCCTCGATCGAAGGCAGTATTTTTTTTGAGAAGAATTTGATCAATTAACCGAGTAACAGCTGTGCACTAGGTGCTACTGCAATATTCGAATATGCAAGTATGCACAATGCGTGCATCATGTGCGAAGGAGCAATATGCCTGTTCATTAATATCCCAGTTCGATTCCGAGTGATGCCAGAGACCCGTTAGTGAGAATATTAATTCCAAAATTTCCCCCCAAACTCGCAACTGATTGGTTCGCTCCCCCCAACTTGAGATCATGGAATCCCCCCATCCCCCGCAGACAAACATTCTAACTCACGGGATCTCACTCGGTATACCCTGCGAGCTGTCCACAGGCTGAGTCCGAAAAGGAGTCGAGCAACAAACATCGGGCATCGGAAACCCCAAGGCCCGCGAAGGGCACATGTTTGCAAGTTGTATGGTACTGGGTGCGGGATCCGAACCCCTCGAGAGCCTTAGGCACCGGCACGGATCAACCAAATATCTCAACATATCCACCCACCACTACCACCATCACACCATTACCACACCGCTACCTACCCCTGCTCACCCCGTCCCAAACTGCCCTCTTCGTGCCCTCGATCCTCCACAAGCATGATAACCCCAGTTTGACATATGCACCCTGCTATGCAGTCAAGAACCGAGCAGGAAGTCCAATTCCTGTTCTCACATGAAGCGATACCCCTCCGCGAAATCATGTCCACCTCATCAACCAAAAATACGATTTTGACTTTGATTTTGATTCTTCTTTCACTCACCTACTCCCTCCTCCATTACGAGCCCTGCGGGGATCATACCACCACTGGTCCATTGAGTGAGAATGCACAGCTCCGATCCCTTCCCCCTTTTAAGGCAACGATGAAAATAGCGGTAGAGGTGATTCTAGTAAGGTTATAACAGGGGAAGCGTGCTTCCGTATCATTCCCACGCTGACCACTGCTAGCACACGTGGTTAGAGAGAGATATACAGTATTTGCCAACGTGGCGATTGTAGCTCATGGACACCCCACCCCCGATGGGCAAGGCATGCATCATGCTGTGTTTGATGATGGCCAAGGCCAACGGACAGGCGGCCAGGTGGGGATTATATCGCCTTGCTGGAGGGGAGAGAGTTGGAGGTGCTCCTGGAGACAATGCCGAAATATGAAAATTTGAAAGAGAAATAATAATCACAGGTAAAAATAAAAATGGAATATTGGGAGGGACCCTGTTGGGTCGGGAGCAGTCGGTAAAGCACTGTGCGGTGCCGATATATCACCGGAACGTAGAGATCCGGCAGAACTGCCACCCCAGAAATCCGTTATCCCCGCCCACCCTCCCCAGTCCCCCCTCCCATTCAAACACCAGACATGAAGTACCCAAACACAGGGATCAAAAATTCATGGCAAAATTCCCCTGCGCATCCAACCGCCCATACCAGATTCAGACACAAACATTTGGGTGCTTCATACCGGATACTTGTACGATCACGCACCAGACCATCTTCAGCTGGCGAGCTGCTACCACTAGTATCGCCGGCAGCAGGCAAGTACCCAAAAACGTGAATGCGCAAAAGACGATATTTGGGGGAAAAAAATCTGTGGGCATCTGAGCGCCTTATACAAATTCATGAACCCCTGTTTTTGGGCACCCCTCGCCCGGAACAAGTATAAAATTTCCGGAAGAACAAAATTAAAAAAATAACGAAATAAATAAACCACACCCAAAGAGCCAGCACTAATCTCCCATAACAGCCGAATAATCGCTAATCACCAAATAACAGAAAAACTCCCATCGACCTCCCCAATCTGTCATAATTTCGGGAGAAATTTTACCTCCCGCGCGGCCCGCAATCACCCAAGACCAGCAACCGAACGGCTTTTGCGAACACGACCGATATTGCACGACACCAAAACCTGAACAGAACGAGCTGAACTCTGGCTGCGCGCAATAGAAGCCGTGTTCACAAACGTCGTTCAATTGGGAGTAATAATCCCACTGGTGCGTTAATCCTCCCAAACGTACCCTCTAGAATCTTCTATGATACCCCCCCTTCCTTTTCACCGAGAAGATATCGGTATTCCACGTCTCTCCCGCACCATGCCAGTTCATCCAAACCGAGTGCCTTTGCGCGAGGTCCTAATCTCCGTTTCGAGACTGAAGCTCCCTAGAAAGCCCGGCACTGAACAGGATGGAAGGGAAATAGGAAGATCGCTTTAACTGCTGTCAAGAAAGCACCGAGCTCCTGTTAACCTACAATTAACCTCAAATCCGCTCGTCCGAAGGGACCAAATCTTGCCAAGATGCTGCCCAACCCCATAAGTTAATACGGTAAGGATTATTGCTTCCCTTTCTTCTTTTCAGAAACCAGATTGTAGCGCGCGGTCCGAGTGCTTCCCCGTGATTGGGGGAGTGCGGGGAGAACCCCGGACAGATGATGTTTGGAAAGACCACTCTCCCTCCCCCCCCCACACACACACACTCACGTGGGGGAGCGAAAAGGGAAAAAGAAAGCACCCGCTCCTAACCTCTTCCAACCTCCCCCCCCCAAGCCACAGATTCAATTCCTAAATTTTAATTCTTTTTCAGCCCCCCCAATATTCTTGTAAATCTCGCCGGAGGTCCACCACAGCCAAGAATACAATAAGTGTTGTCCTATAGCAAAGGGGGCGGGGGGGGTGAAAGGGAAAAGGTTAAATGTATTATGCAATCACCAAGAAGTATCCCGCATGTTATTATTACCTTTTTTCTCAGATGTCGTAAATCCTCCAGTCCCCCTCAACTCTCACAAATTTTGTTTTTCCCCCCGATGTTAAAGGGTAGGGTGCTCAGACTGGTCCTATCTGAGGGGTGAGTGAAGGCCATAGCTAAAGGAACGAAAGTGGGGTTGTGGGAAGCTGGGTTCGAGAGAAGAAGAAAAGAAAAGGAAGAAAGAAAAAAACTTTGAGAAATCCCAGGACTCACGACCTCTCCGAAACTGATGATGATACAGCGAATGCGATGGATGGGTACATACCGCACCGACACTCTTGAAGTAGTAGGCAAGAAGTACTTTAACACAGGGGGGGCTCAGAAAATGTATAGCAAGGAATCTGTGCCTATCATATCTGAGCGCCCATTCCAAACTCGGGGTGCTGTGTTCGGGTACTTCCTACCTGGAAGGCATTGTACTGCATTAACTACTGTGTGTACTCGAGTATGTGTGTACGGTACGTACGTATGTATGGGGCGTGGAGGGAGGGAGAGAAGGACGGCCGATTTACTAAGAGCTTGAGCGATTGGTTTATCTATTGGCCGTGGACGGCTCGCTATCTGTAACTTTACGGGTACCATTGGATGGGTATCTCTGGCATCGGTGAAGCGAAGGTCAGAGAGGGTCCTAACCCGGTTGCTGGAGAAAAGGACAGGCTGTAGATCACTTGTAGCTGTGCTGTGCCGCTGATAAGTACTGCATGATATATGCTGCCGCTATAAGGTAGAGTATATAGAGTACCCGAGATGGGCTTCCTTCCATCTTTCTTTCTTTCCTTCTCCCTTTTTTGTTTTTCGGATTTTTGGCTGCACTGCACCTGTGGAGCAACTGCTCGCGAAGTAACATTAAAACACCTTACATAAATCACGCCATTTATAAATAGCTCTCGACAAATGATAAGGGAAAGGTTACCCAATATTATGCAAAAGATATGCACTCGCCCTTTGCCATATATTCTGATACTCATATCATACAGATACTCTCACCGTCAATACAAGCTAGACCATTCAGGACAAGCCTGCTCCTTCACTTCCCCTCCTTCTCCCTTCCTCAAGCCAAGTGTAAAGCATCGCACCGTACCAGCACCCGAGTGTGATACAGACAAGTATCATCTCATGCTCGAGCCCGAGTCTGATGCAGCGCGAGCGCCGGCACTACACAACGCATGGACCTCAGCGGGAGACCAATGATATGTAACCTCGACGAGTATTCGCCCCCCCCCCTCTAAGGTTGAATTGTGCTTCCCCTCCTTTCCATATAACCCCTTCCTGCCCCATCCCCACCCCCGCCATGAAATTCTCCCCGCGACAGAATATCGTAGCATCCCGATCAACAGAAGCCACTCTCCACCCCATTTCGGCATCGACATCCGGTGCATGTCTAACCCCACAATTCTCCACCTCTACCACCCCCCCCCTCCCTCCCTCCCTCCCTCATTCCCACGCTTTCTAACTACTTGCGGTATGTACACTCTGGTATTCCCCCTTCCGTGATACCGTTACCGTACCGTATGATACCAGAGTATTTTTATCTTCTACTCCATCCACCCCCCTTCCCCCCCACACTCACCCCTTTATCCTGCGTCTGGATACTTTGTAAGGGTGAAAAGCACCATATCATACTTCAAATCCTCAGAGTCTTGGCACCACGTGGTATTTCCCCAGATCCGCGATCAGCAATTCTATTTCCACTGCTGCGTTACCGTATTCATACGAGTTTAGAAAGGGAGAGCCTTGCGATAGCGACGGCGACGCAATTTAACACTATCCACTCAAGTAGGAAAGAGGGAGTGAAAGAAGGAGGAAATAACACCTAATTTAATTGAAACGTTAGCCTCTATTTCCCCGCCAATAAGGCTGTTCAGGGGGGGTTTTCATCGGCTGGGAAGTACCGAACCGTGGGAAAGAGGGATGGGTGGGGTGGGGTGGGGGTGGGGGGTAATAGCGTCGAAGGCCCTTCCATCATATCATAGGCAGCAGGTAAGTACCCGAACACTGGAGTTACCAATTTAGTATGGGGGTTTAGATATTATGCACAGATAATTAGCCACGATATATATTTTTTTCCTCTCTAATCCCTGTGCTCGGGTACAGTACTTCTTACCTACCGGTACCGGTATTACTTGTAACATCTTGCACGTGAGTTCCGTTTATGTGCTAGTACTTGCACTCGTACAGTACCGTATGAGCACAAGGAGGTTCAGATTTCCCCCGTCCGCGGATTGGCTGTGTTTGTAAGCGGACTATTTCGGTGCCCAAGTATCATGCCCACGATGAAGTTGGTAAACGGTCCGTTTAGGTCAACCTGCAACATAACCCCCTGTCTTGAATGAAAACATCTCCCCTAGCACCTGTAGAAGTACAGGTACTTTGATATTAGCAAGGGGGAATTAAAACGACAGCGGGAAATGGCCGTTATCCTAGCAATAAAGGGGGGGCGGGGTGTACTCATACAAGTATTCCCGTGTGAAGTATGATACCCAAACATATGGATCGAAAACTTGCACAAGTACGGCAAATTATTGGCGCGTACCTGAGTGCCAACACTAAATACAGACTCAAATGCTCTAGTGATTCATGCCGGATACTTGGGATTTCCCGAGCGCGGTAGCCAGTCCAATCAAGGGTTGCGCGATCCTGCATCTCTTGGAGATTTCCCAAGTCCGCCAATTCATCACTTAGTATCACTCGGGTCGACCACTCGATCGGGGATTGGCATGCGAGAAATTCAGATCGTGAGGAGGAAGGCCAGCCTTGGCCCCCTTAAGCGCGATCCTGCACCTTTCGCTGAGTCAATGACGTAAAATAGGGGGTACCCGTATGGCCCGAACATAGACTCGATCCCTGGAAGGCCGTAAAAGGCATGCTCTCGGCTAGAGTACCAAGTGATCGAGGGGCGGTTGCGAATATGGGATGAACATGTACGAGTATCAGGGGTAGCGGAAAGTCATGCGCGCTCGGCAACCCCATTCCTCCCTAGACGGGCAAAGTTGCCAATTGGCCTTTACTATTACTTATATTCGTAATTTAGTACCTACCAGACATATTGAAATATATGTTGTCGTTATTGGGCCCTCAAGGGGTTACGGTATACTGGTAGAGGTGAATAAGGAGTTTGTGGAAATCTCGCAATTCACATAAGAGCCTGGTTACCCGGACCAAAAAACAGAGCGGAGGGCCTGCAAACCCCAAAATAGCAATGCTGCAGACCTACCCTTACATCCGAGTAAGTTACCCCTCTCGACTGAGATGCTCAAAGGCTCTCGTTTCAAAACCTACACTCTGAGTCTGGGGGAAACGCCTTCGGAGGTATCATACTCTTAAGGTACTGGTACATGGAAAGGTACAATAATTCTAGCGATTTTCGATCAATAAAAGTGGCTGATGGGGAATTCGGGCGAGGCAGTCCCATTGGGAAAAGGAAATAAGAAGGAATGGTCGCCGACTACCGTATCTTCCTGTAGGACGAGCCTTGCCCTAGAAAAGGAAGGATCCTCTACTAGCCGTGGAAGCGATACACAATGGTTGGACGAGGCTAACGTAATTGAGGTTCTAAAAGCAATAACTTGGAAGAAAAAGTAATAAAAAAAACGAAAAAAGTAAAACCGAGAGAATAGCTTCAGAATGGAAGAACAAAAAGGGATCGGGAAACCTACTGTGGGAAAGATGAGAGGGGTCCAGCCATTTCCAAGGTAAGGTTGATCCTTAGCCCGGCCGGTATCTAATCCTAGGTTGCGATACCAACGCAAGGGGAAGGTTTAGTAATATTACGAGTATCAAAGGATTACTAGCACCCGCACCGTACGTAATGAAATGTAGATCTTATGAATACGAAGGGGAGGCATATAAGGGGGATAGAGAAACCGAACCCAGGAAGAGAAAAGACGGGAAAAACAAAGAACAGCCATTTGTACTAGCATGGAGCAAAAAGTGATCGGAAAAAAGTGGTTGGTGCAACACCACTTTTTTTCCGATCACTTACCCTCACACCCAAGTACTAGAACTTGTCCAGTGCGCGAATATTGAACCGAGGCGGCGCCTAAGGGCAGCCGAATGATTCGTCGAGTAATCTACCGCAATTGACGAAACCAAATAAACGGCCCGCATTGGGCGCCAGCGATACCGAACCGGTAAGCCCCAACCTTCTACGCCCATCCCGTCCCAATGGCCTCAGCCGGCCGCTTCGGAGTGCTGAGGTTGGCTCGAAAAATAAGAGGTGAATCTGAATGGCGATACCGGTACCTCAAAAAGCAAGATCAGCCGATCAGGTCAGAAGCATGTAGGAAATCAGTATCACGGCGGCTGTTCTTTGTCGAGATTCTGCCAGTCAAAGTTCGCGGATAAATCGCCAACCCTGACCCTGATTCAGATTCCTCTCATACCCCTGGGCTCCGGATTATCCGCGGACTTTTGGCGAAACGAGCGTCATCTCGTTTCGCCATCTCCCGAGCCAGCCAGTCCCGGGGGAGCAGGGGGGCATAAAGACTAGAATTTAATTGAGAATCTCTCTAGGGCGCTAGGGTTTCCTCTCCAGTAAAGTCTGTTGTGTTTTCAGTTGTTTTAACTGAGGGCTGAAAGATAATCTGTTCATTCTGCTTTCTTCCCAATTCCAAAGGGGGGAACTCCAGACACTCTAGTGTCATTCTCAGTTTCTACCGTAGGCACATCGTCGCTGTATTGAAGCCAAGAAAGGGCCACAAACGCAGAAACCAGAAAAAAAGAGGATCAAGGAGGTTTGACCTCTTTTCGCAATTGTTCTCGTGAGGCCTTGCAGAGACAATAGCTTACCGGTATTAGACTAGACTATTTATAAAATCTGGGGCTCAAGCACAAGTGCGAAAGTTGCTTCCACGTGGTTTTCAGATCTCACCCGCCTCCGGCAAGCTCCTTCAATCGAAATTAGGGAGCAGTGATTGGCTTGTTTGATCATTTTCTCACAAGATCCAAGAGCCAACTCCGTGAATATCGGTATCAATGCATTTGATGCCAAATTGCGTACCCCAGCCTGGAGCCACGTGAACTTGGAACAGACCAGGAGACGGATTATACCGGTGTTATACAAGTATATGGTATGCTATGGTACGGAAATTGTTCGGAGTTGACCCCATCATACTCCACAGTATGTGGGATTAGAGGCTCCTCCTACTATAGAGGATATAATAACAAGAAGAAAGATGGAAAGCATATTAGAAATTGCGACCGGGGGCCTCAGAACATATGGTTCGACAGGTGTGTTCGTCCCGCGGCCAGTGCCAGGCGGTGCCCACGAGCTGAGTTACCGTACCTCGATGCAACGAGCATCAGCTCATATGCACACCCCCAGACTTCACTAGATGCCAAAGTAACAGAAACCCCCACCAAAGTTGACAGGTCGGCCACCGGATCAGGCAGGTGGTACCAACGAAAAATAATTCCGTCTTCAAACAACATACGGTAAGAGCTCGGCATCCCCGTAGCCTGACAAATAGCACCGGGTGCTATGAACCTGTGCGGGCCAATCAAAACATTTGTTTTTCACAAGAGCGCTTACCCACTGTAACCCATCCAGATTTCAGAGGCAACAGCGATGTAAGCCCCCAAGTTCAAGACCATAGAGATTGCACTCCGTATCACCATCCCCCCAAGATCCGGTAGGTAACCTGCAGTAATTCATGGCAATGGGAGCGACATAACTATCTCCCTGAGGTTCGCGGCAAGTCCCGTCGATTTCCCGGGCAGAGCAGCTCTGCATGACCAGTCGTTTTTGATAAATTTCAGACTCTGCATAATAAGACTTTGCACGAGGTGCTTCGGCAGGGCCCCGTCGGGGGTGGGGATTGTGGGGATACAGCATTCCCTACTCCTTGGACCTTAGGTGATTCACTAAACAGCTGCAACAAATCCACCGATAACGTCCCAGCAGAGCGAGAAAGCTCTTGGCTGCTAGGAAAAGTCCCGAGTAAAACCGGAATGACCCAGTGCGAAGGCGAATAGGGGAGGAAGTGTTCTAGAAGACCGGCAGGATCATGTTTGATGCCGTAGTGGGAAATATTGCGACGGAAGGGGAAGCAAGAAAGTGCCGGGCTAAACCTTCAGGGGGGGCACAGTGCCGGAGGGCGAAACTACTTCCGTATTTTTTAGCTTACTAAAAACGTGAGTGTATGTTCGCTCCCCGGTGTGATAACCCGCTTGGAGAAGGGTTCGCCGTTCCAATACCGTGAAACCTTACTATCAACCCTTGCCTGCCAAACGGTGCGCTGTTAGCATGGCACCCTGCCGACAGCAGAAGACAAACTACGGGAAAAATAGGCAACGGAGAAGAAATACGGTAACCGAACACTGGACTGCGGATCTATAACGGGTGCCCAGACAAGCACGGATTGTTGACCATACATTATTTAATCCCCGTGTTCGGACACAGAACTTTTTGCCTGCTGCATGCACTACTTTACATGAAAAGAAAGGAGAAAGTCGCCGTGGTAACATTTTCCGGTGTCAGGGTCCATTAATTGGCATTGGAGGGGGGGGGGGCATGTTCTATTCTTCTTCCTTCCTTGCTCCTACCATGAGTAGGTACGGTAGTGAACTCGCTTGGTTTTCCCCATTAACCGGCGACGCAGAGGGGAATGCGAAAAGATCTAAGAGCCATCGAGCCTGGCGCGCTAGTAGGTCATTCTACTTGCCGGAGCTCGCATACTCGAGTACTGTATGATACATGAATTATACAAGACGTAGGGCTGTCCCGCCTGTCAAACACGTGGCAATTGTTTAGCAGAAAAAAGAAAGAAGGGGATATCGCACGGTAACTGACCACTCCAACCATAGCACAGTTCCTGGCGTCAGGAGGATCGAAGAGGCAGTTGGCAATAGTTTTTTTTGTAAAGTTCAGAGGTGAGGGGTGCTAAAATTCCCTCTAAGACAACGGGGGGAAAACCAGAAAAAGGGCTCAGTGATGCAAACGTTATTCAGGAAGCACCCTGAACGGCCGCCTCATTTTTCCAGGATGGCGGGCAGAGTTTGGTGTGGGATTCGGAAAAAGGAGTTTCCAGACGAAAGGGACGCAGTTGTGATTGGTTGAGTAAAGGTGGTGGTGGTGGAGAATGAGTGAGAGAAAACCGTTTTCCGCCTCGGCCAAGGACGCAATCAATGATAGCCGCTGGGACATTCCTCAATTGCCCTTGGGTTGGATGTGGCTTGCAGTCTGTTCAAGGTTCCCCCCAGTGAAACCACGCCTGAGGTCGCGTTGGAAAGCGCCATCTCAAGTGTTCCCATGATGCAAGAACTGTTCCCGGGAACCAACGAGAAAAAGATATGCCAATAGTTTATCACATTGGAGTCCGGACAGTATGATACTCGTATTGTGCAATACCGGTAGTTTTTCCTTTCTTTCTTTCCTTTTCCTTTTCTTTTTCACGATACGGTAATTATCATCATCATAGTCACCATCACAAAAAACCCCGCCTGTTGTTTTTTTTTTGTTGGTGTTGTGAGATCCTAGCGCAGTGCGCACCTTGTGCACCAAGACACTACGAGTGCTTGGGGGGGATGCCCCACGGACGCGTCGCAAAACCGAAACGAGATCCGCAAATTCCACGTGGATGACTATCTCTAAATTACCGTCTGGTGCGCACGTTTTTATTTTATTTTAAATTTTCTCCCTCCAATCCCTGACGGAACTACTGTACCGGACCGGTAAGGGTGGAATGAGGGTGACCAACTCCAGACACCCCCTCCACCCCGGCAAAATTCCACGTTTTTGAAATTGAACCCCCCGTTATGTCCGGATCCGCAGGGTTTCAGAAATTTCTTTTTCAACCGTCACAAATGGTTTGTCCAACAACCCCAGGGCCCCCGAAACCGCCTCGACTGCACAATTCGGTAGAGCAGTGAGAATAAAGGTAAAGGAAGAGGAATGAAAATTTGCCCATCAAACCCGGCCTACAATGATCTGTGGGTAAGATTGTAAGATTTTCTGGCTACACCCATGATCTGGGCCAAAGTCCACTTCGCACAACCGTCTTGCAGTTAACAAAATGGGTTCTTGTGGCTTGGCTGAGTCGGATAAACCATCTTTTCGTGGTACGCCTTCTCCGTGGACTCCGAGTTGGGCCTACAATCATGTTTTGAACCGTAAGAATCCCATTTGGGGAATGGCTTTGCTACCGATGCCCCGACACTTGTGCTCGGGCGGCCGGGTCGAAGTTGGGCGCCGCGGCGATATTAGTCATCTGCCAGCCAACAAAGAGGGATAAGTTATTGAGCTTCCTTTTACGTTATTGGTCTACCGGCTAATTTCTATATCTGCGTGCGCGACTTCAACTCGGCCGGGCGAGCAGTACGGAGACTACTTGTCACTAGCAATGAAAGTACCCGAACACCGGACCCGAGCCCTGTATGGGCGCACTGATGCGCGCAGCCGATTGACCGTACCAATATTCGTTCAATCCCTGTGTTCGGGAACTTGTTGCCTGTAACAGGAAAGCGGCACCTCAAGGGATCCAGCCCTGGCTCTGGAACGGCGGAATTCGGGTGGAAGGATGGTGCCCCTTCGTTAGAATACGGTAAACTTCAGATAGGCTCTGCATCGTACTTTACCCAGTATAGATAGTTTCTTCACTGTGTTCGAGTACGGCACTCATCATTGCGGACCATTCTGTCTACGAAGGTAGTGGCCATTCCTCCTGCAGGTCTTGCTCATAATTTCATACATTGCCTATATCAAAGAGACGCCCGGATTTTAGTGTTATCAAAATAAACCCCCGCATCGGCGTCGTTTTTGCTCCATTTCCGGCTGGAAGAGCTTTATGAAGACCAGAAAGACTACCCCCATAAAAACCACTACTGTATGCAATACCTCAGGTGGCAGGGCATAATACTGGAATATCTCTAGGGAATAAAGATTCTGAAGCAGTAAGGTAGCAGCGCCAAAGGCGCAAGCTATAACCATGTAGGAAGGTTTATCCACTGATACGATACCTTTAATATGAGTCGTGCGTCGAAGATTGCCTATACAATCAACCCAAGGCTACCAGTAACGCGACGCGGGTGCAGCTGCTCCCCACTATCCCGTATCGCGCTGGACCGAACACCCCACTGAACCATACAATATCCTTGACTCCTGAATTTTTAAAGAATTTCACCTGTTCAGCAGGATAGGGGTGGTTCTCGGATTCGTATGATGTCCTTGTAAATCTTTCCCCCTAAAGAGAGTTAATCTGCTGGACTGGATCCTCCGACAACTGCGAGAGGAACTGTTCAAAGAGAAAAAAGACAGAGGGACCATCCCCAACGTTGGGCATCATCGGTACTGTACAAAATCATAATTTGTTGGGTCCAAGCGCATATAATGCCTACTACTGGTCGTGATGGATAGGAGGAGGACAAACCTAAGTAGCATGTTACATGTATGCCCACCAAATAGACTAGTGGAGGTGATCATACCACCTATAAGTATTGACCAAAACGCAGCTGACGACGGATAGAGAGTCTCTGTTTTGTTCCAGACCCCTCCATGCTTTGCTCGGTGGGCTTCCTTGGATTTGGCTATTCGGGATGCACTCCAGCATCTTGATGCACCCCCAAAAATAAAGCCGAACGTGGCCATAATACGACTCGGAAGAGGACAGGGGTAAGGGAAAAGGAAAAAAGAGGGAAGGATGGAAAGGAAGAAAAAGGAAAAGAGGTCAGACAATCAGAGGGAGTCATGGAAGCACTGTGCTCGAGTCCAGCGGCTTATCAGCTTTGCCGCTGCTATGCTTCCTGACCCATGTGCTTAATTCACCAAGGTGAGCAAGGATCTGCTCTAGATAACCGGTGCATATTGTCCAGCTTCCCCTCAAATCGACAAAGAGAATGGAATGGTCCCGCCTCGCCTCCACCCCATCACCACTCGAGTATCCAAAAAACTATTTGTGCATTTCCAGCACGACATCCGTACGGCAGCCTGCCCACATACCGGTGGGATTGGAAGAGCCATACGACGAAGTAGGGTGAAGAAAAAGGTTAAAATAAAATAAATAAAATAATTCGACATAGTCACGGGAAGACCGCGCTAACTGGGCACTCGAGTAGAGGGCAGTTCTATGGCCTTCTGTTCCAGCAATAAATCCTAGATCCGTGCCTATATTAGAATAGCGATATATGGGGTGGTCTGACTTTGATATCCTTTCCCAGAATTTCCGCATAAGTGTATCATGGAAGCTTGTTTGGTATTGCGTGTTTTCGGGGGGAAGAGCCAACCGGATGCTCGCCGTTTTCTTCCCCCTCCTTTCTCCATCCTCAGCTGGCGTACTGAACCGTTTCTCGCTTTTTCTTTGGCTAACGGAACGCCTCGCAGTGTCTGATCAGCAAAGCAAACGCCCGGCACAATGCAGTGGGGCTGGAAACTGAGAAGAGTGGTCTGCCATTGGGAAGCACATCGCTTATCAGCTCTGCGGTGATTAAAACAGAAACATTTGCAAACCCGGCTTTCCCTTCGTTCGTCAGTTGGGGCTTTTTCTTTTTTTTCTCGTCCCCTTCCTTCCACCAATTTCCAAGTTTCCTTCCTTGCCCTGCCAAGTCAAGAAGCCAATACCTTCCCTATCGCTTCTGTAAGGCAAATCGAGCGATGGTAAGAATGGGGGGAATTTCTACTTGTGCTCGAGTAGTCGTGCTCAGTCAACATTAAACAACCGAATCACTGACCTCCCCTCATCTACCATCTCTCCGGGAACACGAAACTCGCTGACGAAAGTCCGGGGGCTCGACGCGGGGGCCAAATCTGATATCCCGTCCTCTGCTTGTAGGGTCACCGGTAGTATTATGAGTCCCGTAAACCTGTAACCCATCATGTTCACAGTTAATCGATCCAGACAACACTTTTGCTCTCGTTTCCTCTCACACACATGGAGAAAACGTGATCTATGCGTGCATAACCATTAACTGCACTCGAGCACCACGCATCCATCCACTCACATACGGTACCCCTCTCCCCAACCAACGAATGAGCCGCCCCTCCCCTGGTTCAACAAAAAAAAGTGGTTGAAGGGAGGACACAACGGAATGGCCAACCCAGCCTATATCTGGGCCTCATTCCTTGCCCAATAAGGCAGCGAATACCAATAATAATAATAATAACAATAGTAATAGTAATGAGAGTCGCCAGAGGATGTGAATTTGAAAAATTTTCCCCTCTCATGCTCAGCATCCCGAAAGACGGGGATTATCGGGACATAGCTCGGCAGCGTCTGCGATGTTTGACCCATGCACTTAATCCACCCACACACAACTTCCACGAGGCAGCAACGAGAGAGCGGGGAGGGGTGTGGTGGTTCGCGAGAAAAGGAAAAAGAAAAGGAAGGGAAGGGAAAGCCAAAGGAAAGGGAAAGGGAATGAATGTCTAAAGCACGCGGTGTATCGCGTGGCTTCAGGGATGTTACGGGTAGCGGCAATAGCAGCCCTATTGGTTCCCCTTACCGTGCTCAAATGAGTGGGTTGGCGGGAAGAGAAAGAAAATGAGAGAAAGACAGAAGGCCCATGTTCGTTTGATTCAGAATCTCCCTCCTTCCCTCTAGCCGCTCTAATTACAGTAATTCGGTCGCTTTTCCCCCAGAAAGTGGAGGATAGCATTTCTCTCTCTCTCTCTCTAATGATGGGAGAGTGTTTTACTTGTAGAGGGAGAAATATCGGGCGGTATTTATCCAGGGAGAATGAGTTTCCCATCAGAGGTTTCATTGTAGGTGTTCTCCCTCTCGCACATCTCCGCTATTTTCTCATTTAGTTTCGCACCATATTTCTGCAATGCCATTCCTGCAACTGTCGCCTATATTCGGATATGTTGAGTGATTAGGTGATTAAGTGATTCATTGATCGATTAAGTGGGTAATATCCTTCCTTTCATTCCCGGTTCTTTATCGGTTTCGTCTCGAGATAGCTTCATTACTCGTAGCTTGCCTTGCACCTCTCTAACCTCCTCACTTCGGCTTTCCCTGTGACAAGTTACAAAGCCAGTCCGCGAGTACAATTCGCTAGCGTGGCCCTTCCTGCAAGGGATTTTTGCTCTGGGGGCGATGAAAATTCACATCCATGCGGTAGAGTGCGAGTAATGATGATCGTAATGGGTACTCGAGTAGCAACAGAAATAATACCCAGCTTGGCGATCCAATACCGATGCCGTGTGATTCCATCGCCAAAAGGATCCATCGCATTTTGGCTTTAAGTGGAGCCTTCGGCGTGTGATTTGATATCGGTAGCGCTAGTTCACGGTATTCCGAGTCTAGGACTGAGCACGAAAAACCCTTACGACAACGATTTTTATAAATCGAACATGTAACCATTTGGTTTGCTCACTTATATTTTTTTATCCCCACCGTGAACCCGTTCTGCAAACTTCCCCTTTCGAACACCCCCCATCTTCACACATGTTTTAACGGAGTAGAAATACTAGTAAGCACGAAGTTAAATAATTTCCTTCGGAAAATTTCTGCTGATCTTATTTTCTTTCATTGTTGCCGGAAATTAACTTTCCCCCCCACCTTTTTTTGTCAACGATCCTAACTTTTCCTCGCCTAGCACGTGTATGAGATGCGCCTTGCCTTGGTGCATGGCTTTTGTTGGGCTAATCTTGGTAATCCTTTGTTGCTGTGTGCCCCTTTATCCTTGATCATTACCCAATTCGTTCGCGGAACTTTCTAAAAAAACGTGTATTGAATCCAGTTCCTTCTTGACCCTTTTCGGGGCGTTGCTGTTTTCTTTTCTTTTCTTTTCTTTTCCTTTCTTTTCTTCTTGCGAGGTGAATCGAAGGGTAAGAAACAACTCCTTCCAATCGATCCCTCCATTCTCACTTTTTCCATGACACGATCTCAAACAAACATCCTCGTGGACGGCCATCCGTGAATCTAACATCTCTTCTCGTTTGTTTGAGTATTTCATTTTCCTTTTTCCATCGCCTCATGCAGTTTCCCGCGTGAAAACTTCTTGACCACACACCGAGATCCTTGCCGCTGCTTCCGACCGACCTTCCCAATTCCCTGCTCGCCGCCCACGCGTGCACGGACTGGCTGCTTTCTTGGTTGGATTGGAAGGTGAAGTTTCTAGAGAAGTGCTTAGACTCGTGCAGTACGAGTACCGGTAAACTTGACACAAGTACCGTACTTGTCCCGGGCAAGAAGTACTCTTTTCCCGCGGATGGTTGCTTAGGAATATTCGACAAACATGCTCGAGCTGGGGAGCTGGTTCCAAATGCTATGCAGGTAAGAGGAGTTGTTTGAGAAGGAGATACCGGTAAAAGAAACAAGAGTAGTTATGCCATCCACCTACCCATCCATCTACGGTATCCATCCAACCACAATATGTCCAGTATGCGCGATAGATTAAATAGGGGATCAGGCTGTGCCTGAGAAACGCATGAAATAATTTCACTGTAAAATGGGAAAACCGTTGAGAGCTTGCTTTGGCTTGCCTTCTCCTACCTCACACAATTCCACCACTCCCTCCAACCTTTTTTGTTTTTTTCTACTCCTCTCTGTATTTTGCTTCTTTTGCCTCCTTTACCTATTTTTCAGCTTAGTTTGCTGACAGGTCGTTTCTTTCCTTTTTCTTTCTTTCTTTCTATCCAGTCGTAAGAGGTTTTTTTTTGGGTGTTGTTTTATTTCCTTTTCCTGCGATTGTTCGTCTGACTGCCGGTACTCGAGTACAGTATCGTGTCTGTAGCCGGGAGAAACAATAGAGTGCTGCACAAGCAGAAGGATCAGTGCTCGGTAGGTCACGGCAGGACGTTGGCTAGAACTAGGATCCTCTTCCTGCCTGGCATTCTTCCGGATCACCACCATACATGTCCCTTGTAAAGTAGGCCGTCTCGCGATACAGGGCCAAACAAGAATGGGAGAATCCACTACTGTAGGTAGAGAGCTTTTTGCCCAATTCCTTTATCCATGTCCTGTTATCTGCGAAGGAGGGTGAGGAGGTGGTCGTTTAGGGATGTGCTCCCCAACTTCACTGATCCTGAATCCCAACTCCACCCCGTTCACCAATCTTGAGGAAAGATTTGCTGTTTCTACGGCACGCTTGCTGCTCTCTCACCCCCTCCTAGACCGTCGACTCTCGAGCGAAGAGGAATAAAACGGAACGAAATAAAGATCTCTACTGCAACTGCTTTTTCCAACCACAGAATTGTGCTAAATGGGGGAATTCGCGATTGCAGTTTGTGGCTTGGGCCTGTCGGAGGGCGGGCTTGCTACAGCATACCGGTTCTGGAGATGTCAATTTCAGAGCTGGCTGTTTTCCCCTTTCCAGATCAAGTGGAAACCCCACTGCTGGCCCAGGAGGAAGGGCCAAATTTTAGCGGTGTCTGCGGCGGGGCGTGAGCAATTCTTTGGTTGGGTCGTCGGGTCACCAGCGCAGTTTTCCCATTCCTTCCTTCGGCAGCGATTCCGGGAATCCTGGACAGCAAAGTGAGGGGCGACCGCTAGGCTTGGAAGAGTAAACTTATGCCGATAACTGGTGCACAAGTAAACAATAGGAATAGGAAAATACAGGTTAGGGTACAGTAAGTAATGGTCGAATTTCTTGTTTTATCTGTTTCACTTTTCTTTTTACCGGGGTCATTTAGGCCGAATATACCGGTAAAAAGGGAGGGAAGAAGGACACAAGCATTGCTCAAAAAATTGCATTTTTATTTTTATTTTTTAAAAATAAGGTCAACTCTTTTTTAGACAAGACGAGAGACGAGGCAAAGAGCCCCGCCTTAGGGTAGACGGGAGGCGTCAGTGGTAGCGTTAGTAGCGCGCGTTGTTCATGACGGAGCTCGCCACTCCTATTGTCGCGACCCACATCCCGAGACAAAGGGAACAGCGCCCAGAGGGACCAGGACCGGGGCTAGGACCGGGGCGCGAGTGTGGTGGTGCACCAGTAGAAACAGAAGCAGGAGCAGGACCCACCAACCCCTCTCCCCATTGGGAGCAGGACTAGCAGTGACAGTACCGGTAGTGCCGTAGCGATAGAACAAGGAAAGCAGAGGTAGCCATAGGAACAACAATGGGGATACCTGTAGGTAGGTACTATGGGGGTGGAGTAGATGAAGCAACAAGGAAGAGGCGGAGGAGAAGATGGAAGATTTCCGAGAAGAAACAGCAGCAGTGCAACTGACATTGACATTACGAGCATCCCTTCATCCCCGTGTAAAACGGCGTAGGCGGGTAGAGGGAGAACGAGCACAACCAGTACCACAAGCAGTATCAGTAACAACTCGAATTACTCGTACAAGCCCACAAGCACTGCCGGCAGCAGTGGTGGTGGTGGGAACAGCAGCGCTAGTATATTGGCAACTGCAACAGCAACAGTAACCCAACCCCATCCACGCTCGTGCTCACTCCAAGGACAACCACCACTGAACCACACCACATTCAACAAGCAGCTATCCTTCACTCTTCCTCTGCGCAGGGAGTTCCCGCCCTTTGCTGCTACTACTTCTACTCCTGCACCCCCCGCAAGTCGTCGCCATCGCCACGTGGTACTGATCGTTTATCTTCACTTCTCGACAAAAGCCCTCGCTTTCACTTCTAAGGCTTCCCTCGCTGCGTCGACCGTTGATTTCTGGAGCTCGCCCGCCCACCCACCAAAGCCATCACCAAAGTCATCACCAAAGCCATCACCACCAGACGTCCAAATCCAACCACAACCTCCACAATCACACCCACATAGGCCCAGAACAAACCCCTAACCCAACCCACAAACTCCACCATAAACGCGACCACTACTACTACTGTACAACTCCCTCCCTCCCATCTTCAGCTACCTCGACGAAACCCAGCCGCAATACCGAAACTTCCTTCACCCCCACAACATCCACTACCACTGCCACCGCTTGCCGCAGCCACCACCGCAGCAGCAGCGACCCCTTCCGCAACAATACCCTCACGACACCCCACCCATTCTCATTTCCCTCGATCCTCAGTCTTCTCACTTTCCAGTCTGTCGGGTAGTAACTACGCTCCTGCCCAGAGAAAGTCAAGGTCCACTTCTACCGAGTCGTTGCTCGACTCGAAAGAACAAAGTCTGCCCGCACTGGCAAAAATTACGAAGGTGATCCCACGCGGCGACGGATCTACCTGTAACGAAATCTCTAACCCTAAACAAAAAATGCATCAAACAAGTTCGCGGTTACTGCGTATGACTGGGGATGACCGCCCATACACTCGGGTAAGCTTTTGCCCCGATTAGTTTACTGATCACCTTTGCTCCCTGTTGTTTGTTTCCACTGGTTCTCTCTTCCACTTTAGCCCGAGTAGGCGCTTGCTGTTTTCCTAGCCATTCAACTGACTGACACCAATGCTTTTGCTCCTGTAGGATTTCAAGGATCTTTTCTCTACCTTGATGGTTAGTTTGCCATTATGCTCTCACAGGGTACGCTTCAGGACCTATCCGTTCACTTTTACCTCCGAGGAGGCGATCAACAATCTCGGTTCGCTCAAGTTTTCTCAATCAAACCGAATGCCCGATCCGAAGGATCACACTCGGATTGTCACCACGACAACTACAACCACTTTTTCGATGGCTAAGGAAATGGCTCGCTCTGTTTGTCAGCGATTTATGGATGCTCGATTTATTGAGCTGGCTGACGGAAAATCTACCACCTATTTCCCTCCAAAGAGTTCTCTATGGCAATTAACACCGAAAGGGATTCATGTTTTGGAGAGGTTCTGTCAGCGTAATGGTATACAACAAGACCATGTAATAAAGCTACTGCAGTCCCCGTACAACACCATGCGTTTAGTTATTTTGGAGAGGGATTCCGTAACGGATAGGCTGTCCCAGGACAAGACCACGACCGAAGTTATCTTTCGGCGGTTTGCTGGGGTTACTCCCAACGTCAAGGCTAACGTTTCAATCTCCGATTCGGATTCTGTATCGGAGTATCATGATGGCGTGACAGGCGTCAAGCTTGCCGAGAATCGTAAAATTCACGACAAGGTCATCAAGAATTCATTCACTGGCAAGTGTGCGGTGGATTGGTTGCTTGATTGTTGTACCACGGTAGAGCGGAGTGAGACTCACGAAATCCTCAACTTGTTCATACAACATGGATTGATCCAGTCTGTTCTTGAGGATAAGGCCTACATTCAGTCTAACCCAAAGGCAAAAGATTTTCAACCGACCAAAAATGCCATTTACGTTTTTACCGATAAAGGGAAGAGAGTATCGGGATGGATTGATGGCGACCGGTTGAGTTTGCAGAATGGGGATAGGGGAAGTGACGGAAACTCTGTACGAGGCACATCCAAAGGCAGGAGCCGGGAGGAAGGGTTTCCTAGGGGTAAGTATCCACCCCGCAAAAAGCGTGGGCACGCTCTGGAAGAGGATAAGTTGGGCTGATTGGTGATACAGATCAACGTGAGACCAACACTACCCGGCTGACCGCTATCCTTAACGATGCTGCTTTGAGGTTATTGTTCCGCGAATATCTTCGGGAAACTGTATGCGAGGAAAACTTGTCGTTCTGGCTGGATGTTGAGGATTTCAAACATGGTTTCCTTGTAATTGATAAATCGAAACCTGATGCTGTGAGGGAAACCTTAGCGGCTGCTTATGGTAGGTCAACCGATTTTTCTTGGTTACTTTTATTCTTTATGGTTTCCAGAAGATGAGTGTTATCGCGCACTTGATTTCTTCTAGTTCTCTTCAACCGGTTTACTCGGTAACTGCATAATAACTGCATAGTAACTTTATTTTCCCTATGGCTTTCATCTACGGAATCTGGACGCTAACCGAGTATTTTTCGTTGTCTAGGCCTTTACAACGCATTCCTTGCTCCAGGATCCCCATGCGAATTAAATATCGATCACACACTTCGACAAGACATGGCTTCCCGAATGACTCGAGCTGTTGCAAAGGACGACAATGCAATGTACTTCAGTTTGAGGGAGGTGGCCGCTCTTTTTGACCGAGCGCAGCAACAAGTGTTCAAACTGATGGCGGGAGTAAGCATTCTTGTGACTCCGTACTTGAAAGCGGTGGCTGACTCACTTTGGTTATATAGGATTCTGTTCCTAAATTTATCCGTACGCAGAAATATATCGAGGTCGCCGGCGATATTCTTGAGGACGAGAGGAACGGCCATTCGAGCATCGAGAGAAGCCAGAGCCGGAGATACAAGAACGGAACTGCATCATAGATGGGGTTATTTTCCTATAAATTGGATATCGGACCGTCTTTCATCATGGGATTGGTTTGATGCTTAATATCATATTTTCTCGTTTCGACTGCTTTAGGCCGCTGGAGTTTTTTCTTAGCCTTGGTGATCAGCTTTCCTTCTTTTCTTTCAATCATTCCAGGGATTTTAGGGTCTTTTCAGGAGTTCTTGGGTCATCAGCATCATTGGTTATCGTGGTCCTCTTTTTCCTTGCTACCCGTTTGCTTGCTGGAATTTGGCGACTGTCCGCTGCTATCCGTCGCTACATACTGACGATCTATCATATCTCTTACAGCGCCTTAAGGGCCCTTCTTGCATCTTTGTTTATTTTTCCTTTTCAAAATGGTTTTATTCTCAGCCCCCTTTCTTTGCCTCATTACTCCCTGGATGAGCTTTGAAGGGTGCTGTTTCTAGCATTTATGAATATCGTACGTGCAGCCTCTTTGTATAGTTTATTTCCCCCTCTCGGTTTTTTTTGTTTATCGAAAGATTGATGGGTTGATTATGAGGCGACGAACTGATTAGGAGAGGGCCGGTGGTGGTGGGGACTATTTCATAATTTTCTATCTCTTATGTCAAAATTTTAAAATAGGGTAGGCTTTAATATAGAGGTTTTTCTTTTTCTTTCTCTTTTCTTTATAACTGATTTCTCTTTTCTCAAGCTACTTATTTTCTTTCTTTCTCCTAGTCATTTCCCCCTAATGTCATTTTCTGTAACTTATGTTTGTGAATTGGGGAGCGGGGGAGAGTTGTGATTGGGTTGCATTAAATTGTAGCTATTTGAGATCTTAGAAAATGGCAAGTGACAATTGGTGGAGTGTGATTGAGCCTTTTTTTCTTTTTTCTTTCTCCCCGTGCCCGCGAAACGACACCCAAGTTACAAATTTCCCAGTTAGTATACCGGAAAGGTAAGTACTGCACCGTCATAATGTTTACCGCTTTCGACCCGCGGTACGAGTACTCGTACTGGCGTTTCGGGAAACCCGTCTTTCATTGTAACTTCATACGGCCCAAGTACACTACTAGCGCTGCAATGGAGTGCCGTGGTGTACATTGCTGTCAACGTTCCGTATTCTAGACTATCGTGGGCAAAAGCCCGCCGAGCCTGGGTGATAATCCGTGAACGGTCTAGCACCGTATGCGGACGTCCCGACCCAGGTCGGTCGGCGATGGGCCGCCTTCGTCACCCCACGACACCTCCCCCCCTCCTATTCATCCATCGGGGTTGACAGCCCTCTTTCCTCAACGATATAATATCTTGATAGTTGTATCGCGCTCACCATCGTCGTCGTCATCATCATCATTGAATTCTCGGGCAACTAAAGTTGATTTCATATCAGGCGAGGTTTTCATTTGGGACGGTGGGGCGGCGATGGTCACTTGGATGGTATGATGGTCCGTTAGTTGATCTTTCTTTTCTTTTCTTTTTTCTTTTTTCTTTTTTCTTTTTCTTACTATGATAGCTCACTGGTTTGGAATGTTGTGGGCAATAATTGAGATTATTTCTCCCCCCCCCCCCGGGCATCTTCCCCTGCCGTACTTACTGTGGTGCTTTACCGGTTAGTATAAGCCTACCTACAGACATTACCTTCACCCCTTCCTCCGCATCGCCACCCCGGGAAGAGGGAGACCGGAGCAAGAAATGATAGATTGGTCTCACAGGGTCAACTCCCCCTCCCTCCCCTCCTTGCTTCACCTGTTGCCATGGATTTTTGCTCGCAGTACCGGGCATTGCGCTATCTAGATCTTCGCCCGGGAATCTGAGTTTCTTGGGTGGGGGGGTAAGTCATGCAGCGTGTATGATAAATGGGAGGTTTGCTGTGGCGTGCGGGGGTGCCCGCCTGGGCCAGGATCATGGCATATCACCCGAAAAGAGGCACCAGGGGTGGTAGTTGGCCGATGTAAGGTGGTTTGATGGATGGATGGATTAATCCTCAACTTCATCCTCCGAAACAGTCTGGCTAAACTGAGCTATCGCTGTAATGATGGATGGATGGGTGGGTGGACGGATGGGCGAACGGATTGGAAAATTTCGTTTGGAAGCCAGGAGTGAGTGAGTGAGTGAGTGAGTGAGGCCCCTTGCGAAGTGAAGGTGAGGAAGCTTGACGTAGGCTTGCAGGCAAGTGAATGGGTTTGGCTGTATCGGTGGAGGAGGATGGGAGCTTTTCTTTTTCTCTTTCCCGTCGTGTCCCTTTCCCGTTCCTCACGTCGGAGGAGGGGGGGAATGGGGAATATGAGTGACAATGATGCATTAGTCGGGGTTTCATTGGTGATTGTACTGGTGAGGGCGAAGGCAATGGCAGCGGCGGTGATGGTGATGGTGATGGTTGTGAAATGGTTGGGAGGGATGGGTATGTTTGTGGAGATTGTGGGGTACTTCTGCTCCTGCGTCTCTCTTGCTGTTAGGCTGTCACTGTATTGAATGGAGCCGAGGCCATCCTGCCTGGGTGACATGGCGATGGCAGTGATGGTTGACGGGGTGGAAGAGGAGGCGGGAGGAGGAGGGAAAACGTTGAGACACTGATCTTGTCGAGAAGGTTCGCGGAATCACTGGTCAGGGCGAGGCACGGCATAGCATACTGGCAGTGGCCTCATTGGACGACCGGGTCGTGTCCCAGATTTGGCTCCGGTCTACCAGATATCGTGTGTTTTTTCAGCTTGTCTCAATTGCCTTGTTTAGGTTCGTTGTTTTCGCAATCTACGGGCCATGGTGTGTATCGAGTATAGCGTTTGCTATCTGAGACCTTTTTTTTCCCTCCTCCCGCGATTTTTTTCTTTTTCCCTTTTTTTCCCCGAATCATTCGGCAGGTGGTGGTCTAGGCCAGAGTACCGCAAGCTTGTCGCTCTGGTGAACGATTGGGGAGGTGTGTGAGTTAGCTAGAGCCACATTTACTGGCTGGGTGGTGGTGTTTCGCTATGATAGGCACACTATCGTATCACAACCAAAACGAAGTTTTCACTTCCCCCCCCGCCCTCTTTTCCCATTCTCAAGATGGGACGGGGGTGGTTGCTTATCGGGGAATGACTTTAGTCTTATTCTGCGGCATATCATTGGAAACAACTAACATGACTTGAGTCTGAGGAACCCCACCCCTTCCCCGCACTTGCGGTGTTGGTGGAACGTGTGGGTGAGAGGCTGGACCGTTCTATTAGGCTGTGCTCTCTCCCGCTTCCTTTCTTGCGTGCTGCCTGGAGAACTTGACGCATACCAATAACTTACTCGCATCTAAACATCATAATACCAGCACTATACTCGAGTGCCTTATCGTAATAAACGTGGCACATGGCCAGGACCGCCGGACTTACCATTGCCATTCCTCCATTAAACAAGTTCAGGAAATTGTGAAACATGGTGGAACCTAACCATGCATGTCCCTACCACGTTTATAGCTGACCTCTTTTCCCTTGTACGAGAGAGGGGGGGGTTCGTCTGCATCTCTGCAGAAGTTAATTTGATGCTCATCAGCGCCGGGCTGGGGATGACTATACCGGGAAAAGAGTTTGATGACCAAAAAAGGTGTGATCAACCGCAACGATTGGGCATGCGGTATTATGTGTGGTTGGCTTTCCTTCCTCTAAGACACATCCCTCCCTCCCTCTTTCTGTTCTTTTTTTTTACCAACCAACTCATTCATATCGAGTTGTGCTCTCACTGGAGCATAATGTCACTTACTTGCTACCTACCGACCTGCCTACAGACGTAGCCCCCTTACCGTCCCCCCTCCTCCGGGTGGCACATGCTTGCTTTTTTTGTACGATAGCCTGAAGAGAGCGAGGGGGAGGGCTGGCAGAATATGCTCCCGGGTATTGAGTCTCGTGGAGTGTATTGAGAGGGACACCCGTATGCAGCAGCACTAGGCTGGGAAGCTTGTTACTTACATCGTCCTCCACACGTTTTTTCATTGTTCTCCCTAAATGGGGATTCGGAACGCATCCGGGGGGGCGCTGGGAGGTTGGGCTTGGTGCATGCACACACATATGGGGCAAATGCTCACCTCCCCCCCCTCTCCGATGCACTTCTCGTGTATTTTTTTCGAGAAATGCCTCGGGGCTGAGTACCCCCTTGGAGGAGGAGGAGGAGGAGGGGAAGGAGGGGAAGGAGGGGAGGCATGGTTTGGCATTTCGCTATGCCGGTTTGAATTTCTTTATCAAACACCGAGTAGTACGATGTGTAATGTACTGGGATGGATATCGAGCTTCCGTGTGCGCATCCGTGTATGTGTCTGCATGGGCATCTCTGTGGCGGTAGAGGTGGAAGGGGGGGGAGGAGTGGCATACAGTAACTGTCTAGCAAATGCACTAGACGATTTTTTTTTCCAGCCGTTTCTCGCTTTCCCTTCCATTAGCTTGCATGATGTGAGCAAGGGAGAGAAAGGGAACGAACCGAAACACCCCTGACAAAGCAGAAGCACGAGCAAGAAGCGACAACGAGGAAGGAAGGAAGGAGGGGCGAAAACGACCTCTCGACAGGAAGGAATGCCCCAAGACAGCCGCCAATAAACTTAACCTTAACCTGCATCACGCCCGAGATAGAGCCGTGTGGTGTCAGATATCGCATCTGCATTTCCTGCGATCCACTCAATCGAACACCACAATACAACACGAGCATTACCGGGAACAATGCACCACCTGGTACTCGGGGTAGGGGTGAAGTATTGGGACAAGTAGGGGTAGTAGAGGCCTAAGCATATACCTTGAAAGGAGTAATCAAAGAACCAAAAAGGTAAGAAAACTACTAACTAGAGTAATTCTGCTATCCCCCTGCTTGTCCCAATATTTCCCCCCTCACCCGAGTACTGGATAAATCCCTCCCTTCTCGGAAGAAGAAATGTTTTCGGCCTCTCACTTGAGAGTTCAGCTCCTCCCAGGATGATGTTGACGCACCGGCATCCGGCACTAGACCATACCCGACGTGCCGACCACCGGCCTACCTACCTATGAAAATACTTACCTGCTCACATACCTGCCGAGGCGCCAGTTCAGTACTGCGAAATTTCCTCCTACAATCATATTACCTCGGCTGGAACCCCCCATCTCCCTCCTCTTACCCTTTTCTGGTCACCGAGTAGGCATCATCCTGGCTCACTTATACACTTTATATTATTATAGCCAGGTACCTATAATATGAGGTTTGAAGTTTGAAATTTGAAAAGAAAAAAGGAAAAAAGAAAAATTAATTAATAGGGGGTTATTATTATCCCGCTAAAAGGCAGAAACCCTTTTTTGAGCGTGTAACGTCGGCGGGGAATTTCTACTCGGATGTTAACTTTTCGTCTTTTCTTTTTTCGTTTGGTCGTGTTGCGAGAGTCATCGATACTCACTCGCTAACAGCGGGATCATAGTTCTGTGGCTGAGCTGGGCGGGTAGGCGGACGGACGGATGGGTGGGAGGGGATGGAGACGTGGTACGGAGCTGGGGCTGGCGTCGATCTATTTTCTGGAGGTGTGGAGGGGGGAAGACAAAAATACTTCGGGTGCACGACGGTGGTTGGGATGTTGGTTGGATGGGTGGGTGGATGCTGTGGGGTGGTGCTTAAGGTGGGGGATTTTGGAGCTGGTAATTGAAGAGGGTGGTTCGTGGGTTGTTGTGGTGGTTGTGTTGAGATTAGGGGAGCGTATGTGACAGTAACCGAGGAATGGTTGGTATCCTATGGGTATTGATAGGTACGTAACCAAGAAACTTTTCCGAGGGGTTGCTGGCGTCGTTATTACTCCAAGGAAACTGGAAGAATTCTTCCATATTTCCTTCTTGTAGATCATGAGGTATGAGTGATATCTGGTATTACAAACTGATTTCATCAATATTACTCCATAACTCCGTATCGCAACTACCTTTATGAGTATATAGTAGTTCACTAGATACAAGATTGATAATGTTAGCCAAAACTCCTATCGGGCTTCATATTCTTTATTTTACTTAATACACTATTTTACATAGTGGTTTTCAAGTTGTTGCTCTCAGCTTTTACAGTAAAAGTGCGACGCTCAGCACTTCAACCCAAAATACCCGTCTAGAACTTCAAGATTCATGGCCTAAAATGCCTCCTGTGCGGAATATAGTTTTGTCAGAAGAGTTTAATCGTTGGAGAGCATCTGCGAATGCAAAGGTAGCTATCTTCCGGTTATGATTATCCTAATTAATCAATGGAAAGGGATTGTCCTAATAATCTGGTTTGATATATAGACAGATACGATTCGCTGCAAGCATTGTGGCTGGCAGCAGGCTCACAATTCAACTCGTCAGATGACCCATTTACGCTTATGCCAAAACTAT
>Ga0307509_10000723_pt1 | contig 56616 bp, 52 predicted proteins | sample 10_EM_MG_FD_202245 | JGI IMG/M metagenome (GOLD analysis project Ga0307509, IMG submission 202245) | Populus trichocarpa ectomycorrhiza microbial communities from riparian zone in the Pacific Northwest, United States - 10_EM | ecosystem: Host-associated > Plants > Roots > Unclassified | place...
AAGGAAGAGATTATAAGTTAATCTCGGAAAGAAGAAGGCTCTCTCGAATACTCACGAAAGACCAAGGACTATAAAGATAGTCTAATACAATCACGTAAGTAATTCGTTACCTGTTGCACTAATAACCGCTCCTGTGTAGGATTGTTACAGCCTTCCAATTCTGTAGTTGTCTGGGCAACATCTCTTTCATCCTGTCCTCTCTCCAGGCATGGTACATCGTCTTCCTCCTCATCTGTTGCATCGTCATATACCTCATTTAGTCGGCGTTCGTGGTGGGGAAGCTGAGGAGGTTTGATGGCTGAGATGGTGGCATGCGAGTGTGTGAAAGCACTGCTATAGAGGGGATGCTTGTGATGGTTTCTGTGCACCGGACAGCTAGGTTCGCTGCACTCCTGGTGCATAGTCTGGCTGCCGAGTACCGCATTCTCAACTCTGCGCTTGAGAACACTAAGATCGGGACGTGATCTAGTGTTGACCGGTGAGCCTGACACTGGTGGTGAGGCTGTGGTAGACTTGGGTAGTTCTGGGTAAACTATCAGTGGACTGCTAGGCATTCTGACTGTTCGTTCTCGATAAGGATTGTGGGTACCATGGGATTTGCAATGTTCGTCTTTGCATGCTGTCCAGTGGAGAGCTGAATGTTCGATCTCATCATTCGATCGTCCTGAGTGGTAGCTCTCGTTGTCCTTCCATTCCTCAGTACTGACTGGTCACGTGGTGGTTGGTACTCTTGGGGTGTCCGTAATTGGTGGTAGACCTCCTGTGAGATCTTCTTCGAGTTCCATCCATCAGCAAAACAAGGATTTACATCCGGCGGACACAACTTGCGTCCGCCCTATGCATCCCGTGCACCCTGACTGTCCACCGGACCTTTTTTTCTCATCCCATGCGCCCAACAAAGGTTCTCATACTCTGGTTGCGCCGGGAGGCCTCTGGTGCAACCCAACCCAGGTGGGATACAACCGGTGCACTCAGAGGATATGCTGGGCCCCAGATCCACCGGAAGAGACCTGATAAATTACCCCTGCTGGGAGAGCGCCCCTTGGGCGACTAGTATCTCTTCTGCAGATATCCTCTACGATCATCTAAATTCCCAACTCTGCAGGCCAAGATCTCCAGAAGATACAGCATATTAAGAGAAGCTTACTAAGAAGCTATTGTCCCGGTAACCACACATAATAAACCCCTGATTTTAGTTAAGTTCACAAGCACCGGATGAAATCGCCTAAGTTCCTACATATCTCCAGCCGCTAGAGTAACACCCCTTTTAACCTCCCGACAGCTACACAGATGCCACCGCTTCAGGCAATACACCATTTGATTCGTCTAGTCTGGCGGATTCAAATGGTCCACTTCCCAACTCGATCCGACTGCTGGCTGTGGAGCTATCATCTACTTTGTACTTTTGTTCTCTGGACAAGTCCCTACCGATTATCTGATGCAGAGTGCTACAAGCATGCCACCGCTTCGAGCCTTAAACCATTGAATTCCTCTCGCCGAGCTGAACCTAATGAGCTATCTCCCAGGTCTGGCACACCTGTGGCTGGTGAGCTATCACCCTTTTTAACCCTGCTGACGGCTACAGGCATGCCTCTGCCGCCAGCCTTATACCATTCGATTCGTCTCATCCGGCGGATTCGAATGGTCCGCTTCCCAACCTGATCCGACCGCTGGTGGTGGAGCTACCTTCTAGTTTGTACTTTTGTTCCCCGGGCAAGTACCTTCAGATTGTTTGCTGCAGAGTGCTACAAGCATGCCACAGCTTCGAGCCTTATACCATAGAGTTCCCCTCGTCGAGCCAAATCTAATGAGCGATCTCCCGGGTCTGGCGCACCTCTGGCTGCTGAGCTATCACCCTTTTTAACCCTGCTGACAGCCACAGACGTGCCTCCGCCTCGGGCCTTATACCATTCGATTCGCCTCGTCGGGCGGGTTCAAATGGTCCGCTTCCCAACTCGATCCCACCGCTGGCCGTGGAGCTACCCTCTAGTTTGTACTTTTGTTCACCGGGCAAGTACCAACAGATTATTTGCTGCAGAGTGCTACAAGCATGCCACAGCTTCGAGCCTTATACCATTGAATTCCTCTCGTCGAGCTGGATCTAACGAGCTATCTCCCGGGTCTGGCGCACCTCTGGCTGGTGAGCTATCACCCTCTTTAACCCTCCTGACAGCCACAGGCATGCCCCCGCCTCGGGCCTTATACCATTCGATTCGTCTCGTCCGGCGGGTTCTAATGGTCCGCTCCCCGGCCCTGGCGGACCCCTGGCTGATGAGCTATCACTCCTTTTCACCTGATAACAGCTACAGGCATGCCACCGCCTCGAGCCCTATACCATTCGATTTGTCCTGTCCGGCGGAACCGAATGGTCCGCTTCCCGAGTCGATCGGACCGCTGGCTATGGAGCTACCTTCTGGTTTGTACTTTTGTTCACCGGGCAGGTATCTTCAGATTGTTTGCTGCAGAGAGCTACAAGCATGCCACTGGTTTGAGCCTTAATCCCCTCTATTTCTCTTGTTCACTGGATTCTAATGGTCTGGTTCCTGGATCTTTTCCGACGACTGTTTGTAGAGTGTTCTTAAAGTTTTTTGTTCTGTTCCCCCGGCTAGTATCTATAGCTTCAAGTCATATACTACTAGTGGTTGAATTCCTTGTACTTCTATAGCTTTAATAAACAGACTATATTCATTTATTTGCCTATTCTTATATTCGTAAATCACTTATGAGTAGCTATTAATTATAGACCTGAATGGGTGTTGTGTGGTGAAAAAGAAGAAGTGGTTGAACTATGGGTGAACTGGTGCGCATATGGGTGAACTGGGGCGCGTATGGGTGAACTGGGGCGTGTATGGGAGAGTTTAGGACAACCTTCTGAACCTAGTCAGGTGTCATGGGATGGCACTGGGCGTCACTGGGAGGAGATAATTCATTGTTGCAAGGCATCTGGGGGAGGGAGTAGGTGATCCAGGGGTATTAGGTGTAGTTGGGGCGAGGAGGTTTTCACTGGGTGCATGGTTGCAAGGCAAAGTTCACTGGACGGCACCGGATGCGCCCTGATGTATACTGGGAGCGCCCGGGGGGCAACACTCCGGGCGGTAGCACCCAGAACTGGAGTTTACGTTATAAGGGCCTGGTACATCCGGCGGACAGGGCGTACCAGATGCACCAGGGCGTAGGGTGGTTTTTTTTACTGATGTCTCGTCCTGTCCATTGGCTTCGTTCAGGCTATTGTCTGATCCACATTCTGAGTGCCCGAAGACTGGTAAAGGTTCGTACCATGACACGCATTGAAGGTCTTGAGGTCTTGAGAATAAAGTGTAGATAGGGGTATTTTTGTCTTCGTCTTCTTCTGTAGGGTCTTTAGTATAATGAGTGTTGTTGTCTGCTTCCTCATTAAGGCGGGATAAAGTGTCAGCTAAATAGTTCCACTTCCCTGGGCGATCGACTATCTTTGCTGTATAGGCACTAATAAGGTTACCCTAGCGGATTCTTCTTCAGCTTAGTTCGTTTGCTCCTTTAACGCGTGTTAGGGGCTGATCATCTGTAATAATTGTAAATTCAGCATCCCTGAGTATATGATTCAACGCAGATAGTGCGTCAATTATTGCTAGTGCTTCCTTATCTGTTGTTCCCTCGCGGTGTTGTGCATCGGTGAACTTCCTACTATGGAGTGCTGCGGGTCTCGCTGTTTCAGGTGTGTCTCCTTGTCCTACCCATGCTCCATATCCTGAAAGTGATGCATCGGTTATTAACCATATTGGGACTCTGCATTTGTAGTCCACGGGTTTCATAATACAAGTTCCTGTTATTAGCTTCTTAATATTTGTCATGGCTGTATCATGCAGGGCTGTCCAGACAAACTCCGCTGTTTCAGTAAGCGCTGTCAGGGGTGCTGTAAGTGTGGCTATATGCGGTAAAAACTTGCTGATGTAGTTGACTACCCCTAGGAATTCTTGCAGTTGGCGGTTGGTGGTGGGGGTGGTCCATGCCTCGATTTTCGCAATCTTTTCAGGGTCTGGCTTCAACCACTCATCATCGATGATGTGTCCTAGTACCTCTATTCTAGGTGCGAAAAACTCGGACTTGATTCTGCTTGCATAAAACAGGGCTCCCTTGAGCTTGTCGCAAATGGCTGCGATGGGTTTCAAATGGTCTTATTCTGTATAGGAAAATATAAGGATATCGTCCATGTATACCCAGACAAACCTTCCTAGGAAGTCAGCCATTAGATCCGACATAATGCGCATGAATGTTCCTGGCATATTCATATGACCTTGTAGCATGACCTTGCTAACCAATCCCCCAAAGGGTGATTTGAAACTGTTCTTCCAAACGTCCTCAGGCTCAACCCTGGTCTGAAAGTAGGCATCGCTTAGGTCTATCTTGCTGCGGTATCTGGCTCTTGCCATATCGTTCAGAATCGTAGTTTGATTGGGTATCAGTTCATCGTCTTTTAGGGTGATTCTATTCCTTGCTGTTAGGTCCACTAGCTGTCGGGCCCTCTTGCCATCCTTCTTATATTGGACAAACATAGGGGCCGCTCCATGTACTGCCTGGCCTCTGATGACTCCTTGTCTTTCCTTTTCTCTAATCCACTCACTCAAAGCTGCTGTATGTCATTCCAGAACAGAATATGTTGGTAATATCCGGACTTCCACATCCGGTTTCAGTCTGATCCTGTGATTGATCTTTCTCAGGGGCAGTAGTCCTTCCGGTATTAATTCCGGAAACACGTCTGCATGTTGATCCATTATCTCCATTGTAGATACTACTGCCGCTCTGACATACTCGCTGGTGGGGATACAGTTTACCCTGACTCTGTGTTTCAGAAATTCAAAAGTAAGCTTGTGGCAGTCTTTTGATGCTTGTTGTTGTATGAGTAAGGGCATTCCAATAAGGGCATCGTAATTCGCTAGCTTTCTGATTATCATTTTGGTGTTGGGGACCTTCATTTTTCCAACCGAAATCTCCACTGAATATTCCTTCTGGCTTTCGGATCTCGACCCTTCCATAGCCATGTTGATTTTTGTCAGTTTTGCCATATTGATACATGGTATCCCATGTGTGGTAACAACGTGAGGCCTGACAATGTTGGCTCCAATTGTTCCAGTATCAAAAAGAACCTTGGCTTCCTTTCCGGTGAGGTGTATCGTTCCTTCTAGGGAGCCATGGGGTTTGAGGTTTGCTGGCCTGGTAGTCTGAGCTGTGGCATAGGATTCGATTTCGGTAGTGTGGATGTAGACTTCATCCATTGAGTGCTGCTCATATTCGACATTATTCGATCTTGCTTCCTTCTTTATCGCCTTTCCTTTGCCTTTATTGTCATCCTTGTTAGAAGGACATTCTTTGGACATATGGCCCTTTCCACCGCAGGAATAACAGGTTGGCCCAGCTTTCCTGTCATCCCTATCCTGCTTCTTGTATCCTTTGGCTGACTTGCCGTTTGATTTGTGGCGGTCCTTTGGTTTCAGGCTGCCCGTAGAGTGATCCCTCTTTTTGTTCTTATAGACTCCTGTGTCCCTAAGAACTGTGTCTATTCGTTCGACATCCCTGATGAGTTGTTTGAAGGTGTTGTCTTCATCTTAAATTAACTCAGCATGTTGTCTTAACTGCGGATGCATGCCGTTGTACAGCCTCTGACGGAATATATAATCGGTTATCACCTCTTCTGATAGTTGGTTCTGGTACATCTTGAGGTCGACAATGACTTCTGTAATCCTTCATACTTTTCCTTCTTTGGTGACTTGTTGTACTGTGTTAAACTTCTCAAATAGATTATCCTCTTGGCGGGTGGAAACGAATAGATCCCTTAGGTGTCCGACTAGTTGGTCTCTAGTGATATCATCACCGAACTCTCTAAGTGCTTAGTGACTAGCTTTTAGTGCTCGTTTTGTGGTATAGAGTATCCAGTAGATTCTAGACCCTGGAGCGTTTGGTGTGACTCCTGTCAGGTTCAGCTATAATGGAACCGAAGTATACCATGTCGCAAAGGCTTCTCCTTTGAGATCATCTCTTTCACCACTGAAGGTCGGAGGCTGGTATAGCTTTGCTGCCAACCTGGTCGTCCTCTCCAGTACTGGATCTGGAGGAGGAGGTGCAGGTGGATCTGCTGGTCCTGCTGCTGACATATTGTCGTTACTGTAGCTATCGCTATCGCTGCTTGAACTGTCTGGGTCTGGAGGTGGTGCTGGTTGCCCTTTCTTCTTGGGTGTCAATGGGAACTCTCCTGGTCTGGTGGCTGTCTCCTTCTCGAGTTCCTTCGCTGACTCTGTTAGCACTACCTGTACTTCATCTGTGGATAGCTGTCGAGCAGCCTCGTCAATTTCAAATTGCTTGCTCGCTTTCCTTTACTCACTTCGAGCCTTGTCTTTCAAGGACTTCTCAGTTGGCATGGTGAGCTTATCTCGAGAAATCTCCTTGCCTGTCCTTGTCTTTAGATTCGAAATAGGGTCTTTGTTGACTTGCAGAAGTTAAAAAAATGTAACCGCTTCCTGTGGGTAGCAGTCCTGTGAAGGGATATCGGTATTGACTCTAACCAAACCGGTGGTATAAACGAAATTCAGTACCGGAGACGCCAACAAGTAATTGAATAGACTGTATTGCTTTTATCGAAACTACTAAGCGAAGGCCAAGCGCTTTAGGCCTATGCGAAGCTCAAAGACTCTCAAATCGAACTAAATAGAAGATAACTGTTCAACCAAGTATATTGAAAACTCTGTCTGTTGAAGTCTCATCTCTCTAAGTCCGGAGAGATACCGGTCTTTAAATACACTTGCAAGAATCCATCTCGCATCAATCAAATACAAATCCTAAGATATCAAATGATACCTAAACCATAAACAATCAAACAATAAACAAAGTTTACAAACTTCCGGAGTTTGTATCCTGAAATAATACAAGTAACAATTAACAAGGCTTACAAGTCTCCTAAACCCGTATCCTAAAACAATACATAAAACAAATGCATACCTAAACAGGTAACCTGTATCGGTTACAACAGTTTTGATTTTAGCAAGGTAGCTTACTAAGGCAAGACATGTTTCACGAACACTTCTGACTAGGGGCTGTACCATTACTCTCTTTTCATAATTCTGTTGATGTCCCTTGCACTAGTTCTTGTGGATTAATATTGGCCCAGATATTTTCCCTAGCCAATTCTTCACTAAACTTTCCCCATTTTCGGTTAGCCTATATATACTTGGCGATTCATAAGGTATTCAGATACTTCCCCTCCTTGGCGCCAAGCATATAGGCAGGAGGCACCAGTGATTCGCATGATGCCGGACAAACTGTACATTATGCAATGTTTTCAATAAATAAACATGCAAAAGCAGTAAAAGAATACAGAAAAGAAGAAGAAAAGCTAAAGAGTATCTACTAGAGCTAGTCAAGAAGTCTACAAAAAAAAGAAACTCTGGACCCAGTAACAAAGGTACATGTAAATAGAAAACAAAGAAACGATTTTGCCTCATATCTGTTCCCACCAGCTTGCTGAATACATTGTTCCATGATCCGGGGAAGCTTTGCAATCTCACGATTGATCTCATCAAGTGAAATCTTCCCCTACTCCTCCTGAAGAACTTTGGCCATAACAGTTGGGGTTCAAATGCTCTCACATCCCTGACACCGTAATATTCAATGCTTCATGAACCAGCAAATTCGCTCGATTGAGTTGAAATCAGGCGAATTTGGTGGCCAGTCAACCTTTGGTATTCCCACCTACTCCCTTTCGCGATTTGTGAAGCCGGCATGATGGGCAGGTACGTTATCTTCTATTAGAAGAAAGCTAGGATTTACCCTTAACCCTGCTGTCAGGTTGGCCATAGGATAGGTACACACAGCTGGCGAACATATTGCCAAGCATCCACCCCTCTTCCCTCCTCTGGCTTAATTTCTTTTATTTTATATGTTTTCCCCCTCGACGATTGAGTTGTTTTAACGGTGTGCCCAGCTGCTTTTGCTACCCGCCGAGCTTCTCTTGCTTGCCAGAGCTCCCGCTCCTGTAAAAGCTTCCACTCTTCAGAGTTCCGACATGAGGTATTTAGCCTCTTCTCTTCCTCTGCTCACTCTTTATCCAGCCTTTCAATTTCTTCCATCGCTTGGTCTCTCTCCTCTTGGGTCTCGGCCACCCAACCAAAAAAACCTCCTTTCTACCCCCACATCACTATCCCCCAGCACATAACCGCTTCCCCTTGTTTTTTCTTTGCCCCAATGCAGTTATCATGCCATTTCTCACTCCTTTCTCTCCAAACATCAGAGAGTCCAAAAACAGCGCCAATCTCAATTGACATTTCATCTGTAAAGGCATAGTTTGCCCACTCTCTCTCAAGCTCCCAGTCTTTTCTCTCCAAGGAATAGGTCTAAGTATTTTGACACTCATATGTTAGAATATATTCTCCTTTCCTCTCACTTTCTGCCCTTTCTTTTTTTCACTTTATTGTAACCAGAATTATGAGGTGTTACCAAGCGTTTAGCCTTGCATTTAGGACTTAAAATAAACTTAAATTCCTCCCTATATGCCCCTAGCCCACACTCTACTAAGGCATTAAATACGGTCACATTACATACATGAGATAATCCTGCCTCTTGCCGTATATCAACAAGCTTCATCCGCCTAGTGGTGAAATTGTTTTTGACGAAGGCAACCAAATGATCTTTTTCAGCCTCAGTAAGAGCTGCTGGCCTTCTACTGCGAATATTTGGATCCAAAACCTTAGCTGAAATTAATTCCAGTAGGGAAAATGGCTTGGTAAGATTGTCTTCTTCCTGCTTAATTCGCTGTTTCTGGGCATTCCGGAGTGCATGTCACCAGATATCATTTGCTGTGGAGGCTGAGACACCAGTCAATTTGTAGCTCTTTTTGTAACAAACAGGCTTTTCAAAGCTTTGAAATGCAATTATGGCTGCCCGTCGACGTGGAGTGATTTCTTTGCCTTTACCGATATTAATTAGTACCTCCTTGAGCTTTAGAAAGGTATTACAGATCTTACCTCGAACTATTCTTCTGCTACTCTGTTTGGTACTACCGCATAGGAGAAGTATCCGGGCACGCCTGTATAGGTGGCCTCACCTGAAGGCTTGGCGCCAAGGAAAAAACCATCTGAATACTTTATGAATTGCCAAGTAAGGATGTCAATTTCCTCAGAAATGCGAAGATATAATTAAGATCAAGATATTATACCCTGCACCAACATATAAGAGATTCTGGTCCCCATAAAGCCAACACAGGGCTATGGATGATAATGCGCTTCAACCCGGACCCTAATACGCAGAACTCTATCCTTTGCATATTAGGGGAAGGGTTGCACACTACAATCATATCCGGAAGCTTACACGCGACTCAGGCCGGGCCCGGCTTTGGTATTGAAAACCGGTTTTCCCATAATCCGGCAGGGGAGTCTCTGAAAAAATCTGGGTGAGTTCGGCCATGGCCAAAGCCGCACCGACTGGTCGCTCGGGATCACTGAGTGGGATCAAAATAGCATTCGGGTGTAGCGGAACATTAGAGATGGTAGCGCGGCTCTAGCCAGGGTCAGGGTTTGGCCTAGCGGTCGCCTAGGCACCGCCGAGCTTTACAGGCTGCATGGAATTTCTACCGGACTGACCTAGGATTTTAAAACCACAGCCGGACTGGCCGCTTAGGAAGACTGATTGCACTTTTCCTCCTTCCTTCTTTGGTGCTTTCTTTAGGCTCCGTCAATTCCGAGGGGGAAGCCTTGGACGTCCCAGCGCCATTGGTAGTTTTTCACAGTGTCGTCACTGCTTTGTTCTACGGGAAGAGATCATTTGCGAGGTTAGGGTTCTTGACACAGGCCCGATCTCCAAACCTCACTTGCTCATCATGATCACAGAACACCCAAGTTCTTGGACTTGCGAATAGTATTGAGAAAAGCAAGTTAACTAGCGGTGGCCCTTTTGATGAAATGAATACTCTGGTTATGGTATTCAAGGCTTGTGAATATATGATATTCTCGGTGGGAAATTAGGAAAGGAGAGCCGTGCGCTCTCGTCCACCCATTATGATACAAATGTTACAAAGAAGGCCTTCGATAATCAAATCCGGGGGGTTAGAAAGGGAGGGATTTGAATCGGGACTTCTGAAAATGGGGATTGAAAGGGGGCGTTCTTTAAAGTATTACTAAGCAAAAATCGCAGGAACTCCTATGGAAGTTTCTACCTTCCACCTAGCTGTGCGAGTAGCCCGACAGTGCCTGTGGCGAGATTAACCCCCTCGGCGAGATTGTGGTGAGTAATCTGCCAAGACAGATGTGAATAGCTAGTGTGAGAGTAAAAAGGTGATGTCAAAATGAAGACTATTGCTTGGAAGAATATATAGAAAAGAAAAAATCTAATTAGTATTCAATGATCACATAAGAAAATTAACAATCAAAACATGCAGCGAGACCTACGAGAACAGATTAGAATAGAAACATTAGAAAAGGGTAAGGTGGTATCACAAAAGGAGGCTGCTCAGGCAGTTGATATCCCATATACAACATTTAATCACTGAAAGATATGGCCCAAAAAAAAAAGAATAAAAAAAAGAAAGAGGAAGAGGAAGAAGCAGTGAAGAATTATCTAACAAGAGAGTTTATTGAATAGAGAGGCCAACAGTCAAAAGAGGATTCAGACAAGAAGAAGCAGCGAATAACATCAGCAGAAGAGACAGCATTGATAGATAGAGCCTTTCAGCTTAAGCAGTCAGGGTTTCCATCAAGTGTCTATACGTTCAGAAAAATTGGAACGAATATTGATCGTCAGTGGGTTACAAATGCTACTATTGGGTCCACATGGCTGCGTGGCTTCTATAAGTGGTGCTCGAATGTAAAAACCTGATATTGTAAACCTCTTGACTATGTCCGCTCAGTTCAGGGGAATAACCTACCAGCTATTACCCAATTTTTTCAAGCTGTAAGTCAAGTTCTTTAAATATTAGTTTTTATCTTATTTATTATAATTAGAATTAATAGTACAACTCTACCGTTCAAGATTCCGAGGTACTTCCAGAACATACATACAATGTGGATGAAATTGGATTCATAACAGGATTTCTTGCATCAGAAAAGGTAATAGATATTGTCCAAAAGCCTCGCATGAATGGAAAGCTGTTTGTTAGCCAGCCGGGAAACTGAGAGCTAGCCACTGTTGTTGAGGAGATTGCTGGTGATGGGTCAGCAGTAAAACTGATGATTATTTACAAGGCAAAAGACTGGCGACAAGAGTGGTTGTGTTAGGCATACGGGAAGTCTTAGCCTTTCCTTAGCAAATAATGACCTATAGTTACCTTACCTTGGGTTCTGAGTTCGGAGGTGTCAACCTAACACCACGCTCCTGCACCAGCGTTGGGACAGCGCTACATTGGCAGATGCCGCGGTAGTTGCGTCCTCTCACTAAAGACAAGGTCCATACAACCCTTCTGGTAACCTGTATACGTCGCGGCTGTCCCGCCGACCGGATGTCATTCGCAGGATATATGTGGGAAGGCCCTTGGTGAGCTTACGGAAGTGGTTTGAGCAAGGTTGGTCGACATCACATAAAGTTACAGAAAGCCTAAGGCGGCTGTCGCAAAGGTGGTCACTAGGTAACGGGACATTTTAGGGCAACAGTCAAACAACATCATTCTATACTCCAGGCTCCCGCGACAGAGGTTGCAGAAGTGAATTGTGCTGTTGGATGAAGTAGTTTGAGAAATCAAACATACCCAGGCTCACATATATCACAGGTATTCTTTGGATACTGACTGAACTATACGATAATGATATGACTATGCAGAAAAAATAACTATTGAGGCGATTATTGGGACAAGTCTATCCTATGCCTTGCAGCGGTCCAGTGCAGAATACAACTGCAATGCTAAGAGGTTTGATAACAAAGCTGGCCTCTTTGTTGGTTCGATCATGAACACCATTATGTGTATATAGTGGTAAGCAAGACTCCATGTTGAGGAAGAAGAATTGTGACGAATAAACTGATGTGCGAGAGCACCATCAGGAATACCAATAAACGTCATAGTTCAGAAGTCAAGTGAGATGAAGAGAATTGTCAGGGTCAAATGGTGTTTGGTCTTTGTGAAGAAACGGGAAAATGTTAGTAGATACTTAGATAGTATGAGAACTAGATATAGTCTGTAACCACCCAGATGCGGCATATAAATATTGAAGTGCCTCCCAAGCAATTTGAAGATCATCAAGCAATGGAGAAGAGATCTTATCAATATAAAACATTTACGCTAGAAAGTCTTTTATCATTGAACCTACCCCAACTTTAGTTATTGAGTCTTCCTAGACAATCTCTGTCTACGATAAAGATTATTGGCCTGAGTTATCTCACAAGTCTTTGAGATAGACTTCCACCTAACAAGTTTAAAGACTAACTGAATGTTCCTGAAAGTATGCTATTTGGGAAATAGCCGAATGGCTGGACGGACAAGTAAATCACATTACAATAGTTAGAGTTGAACTTTGGACTATCTAGTACAATAGCAAGAAAGACTGGAACCTGCAACCGCATTTTGCTATTTGATGACCACAATTCCCATGTTAACATCAACTTCCTTGAATATTGTGTTAAGAATAGCGTCATACCTATATGCCTTCCCCCATAAACATGTCATTGCCTTCAACCCCTCGATGTTTGAGTTTTTAGCCCATAAAAGAAAGTCTATCGAAGGGAGCTGCAGTCTAGGTTTGAGAACCACAAAGTCAGGGTTAGCATAGAGAACTTTTATCAAATTGTTAGTTTTGGACAGACCCAGTCACTCACCGAAAACAATATTTGTAGTGGTTATCGGTATGCCGGAATCATACCATCCGATGGTGAAATAATCCTTCAACAGCTTTGTCAGAAGAAAGCCGTACGTGAACAAGGAAGATAGACAGAAAGACCATCCACTCCCCCACTCGAGACTTGCCCATTATGTGATATTGAACTCCCCAAAATAGCTTGACTACATACACCAGAAAAGCCAGATTGAAATCTCAACACCACGAGATTATCACGACTTTTCCAAACTCCACCCCCTGTCATGAGCTTGCTCTAGGGGGTGGAGGCATACCTCCTCTACACTTGCCTTCCCTTAGGTTTATCCCTTTCGGCTTTCTTCTCTCTGGGTTGATGAATTTCGTCTTCTTTTGCTAATGTTTTCTCTTCCTACCCAGCTTTGGCTCTGCCTCGCTTAAGAAGAGCATTTGCAAGGTTGGCAAGACTCTCCTTATTGTCCATATCATAGACAGCCGGGAACCTAGTATCCAGTAAGTGAAAACACCTCAACAGGCCAGAGTTGATTTCTCTGTTCTCTCTTTTCTTTGAGAGACTACCTAGTCCAGACACGAACGCCGTTACCGATAGTTTCTACAGTAAAGAGTTAGGTCTGCCCCCTCTTCTCCTCATCTCCTCACGGTGAGATTGGCTAGCATCCTACCACTTCTACACGCTGGGCCTCTGTTCCCTTCTTATCTCGGGGCTTGGGTGATTGTCATGGATGCGTGCGTAGCGGTTGACGGTGTTTGGGGTAGTGGTTTCATGCCTGCCGCCTCTGTTGCCTTCGGGTAACATGCACTCCCTTCCGTTCTCATTTCTGGTTGGCCTACAGTCTCTACTTCAGCCTGCCACACACTTCCATTTGTGTTAGTTTCGGTTACCGATCTTCCTCTTGGTAGTCTTATCTGCCCTTTGCCTATGGGTCATAAGAGCCCCCAGGTAAATTTACCTCTTTGTGCGTTGTGTTTGGCCTACAGCTTTGTCCTGCTAGCTCCTTAGTCCCTCCCCTGCTGCAGCAGAATAGGGTTAGTCATTGGGCTATGGGTGGGTTGCCTACCGGTTCGGCTGAGATTTTTCTTCTCTTGAGTTGGTTGAGGTTTCTGTACTTTACTTGGTTGTTCTCTGTTGGGGTAGGGAGTTTTCCTATAGGCTGCAAGTCGGTGAAGGTTTTTTGGTTCGCTGTATTCAGGCGTGTAGGCTCTACTGGAGGTTCTACCTATAGTACCGGGTATCTTGGTGTCGGGCAGGGTCAGAGGGTTTTAGCACAAGGGATGTGGGATGGACTGTAGGTGGAGGTTTTTCCTGTCCTTTAGTGATCTGTATACGGGAGTTTGTACCTGACACAATACTAAAATGATTCAAAAAAGAAAAAAAAGAAAAAAAAGAAAAAAAAGAAAAAGGAAAAAAAAGAAAGAACAAGAACTCAGTGCAGTGCTATCTATGGCGTAAAAAAAAGCAATACTACTAGCTGCAGGGAAAAAGCCATGATCTCAAGTCCCTCTGGTATGGAACCAATGGCACATCTAGCCCCCCAGCTCCTCCCCCCTCAGCACGCAGCCAGCGAAAGTTCTGAAACCAATAAACAAGCAGGAAACAACAGGAAAACCCTTGCCATAGACTACCGAACTGTAACAAAGTAAAACTAGCATAATGTAACGGCTGCACCCGATAGAGAGGTGAACACTAAGGTTGCAACTGCACCAAACACACAAAGTAGAAGATAAAGATAAGGTAAATAATTCACAAGAATCAAACGGTAAAACTTAATATCGTTAAGCTGAAAGCTTTACTCAATTAATTCTCTTGAGGAAAAGTTGGTTGTCGAAGTAGAATGCCAAACGCTTAAACTTAAGTAGATATCAGATTTAAGCCTTGGACATTCACGACTACTCCGACCTTGTGCGAGCACCCTGGCCTGCTCAGGGCTTGTCTGGGATCTACCCTTCATCAGGAATTATCCTGCCTGAAGTAGCGGACCAACTTAGGTACACTTAACTCCGTCAATAGGATATGAGTTTCTGCAATGCATCTTCAATACAACCGCAGGTGGAAAAACTCTTCCTATCGAAGTCATACTACAGGCTAACTGTTATGACAACAACCGGAATCAATACCTAGGTGGTGGACTCACTGGCCCAGTGGTAGTTTCGTCTATACAAGCTATGTAGTCCATCATTTAATCTACACGACTATTCAATGTCATAATCTGACATGCAAGCTTTTCCAGTGAGATGTAGCCGATGGTTGGCTAGATGGGCACTACCTATAATGAGCCTCTTGGGACATACTCTACCGTGATAAGACTCATACCTCTAGAGTCCCTTGACAACCCATAGTAATGCTACAAGTCAAGGGGAGAAGGTCCCGGCTGGTTACTGAGGTGTTTGTCCCGAAAGCTCCCTGTCCTCCTTGGACTATCTAAGTACCACTAGGAAGACTACCCTACTACCCATAGGCTAAGATAGACTCCTAGGTGCCGGAGAGACTATAAATGGGCGACCCCCATATGGGCGGTAACCCATACTCTACTTATATATGCTGCGAAAGACCTTCAGTCTGACGGACGGCAACGACCTATACGGTGTTACGGCAGCTGCTCCAATAACTTCTTTTTAGTAGCAAACAAGCAACTATGCCGCCATCTCCCTATGACACGCCGTCCCAACGCTGGGGCCAGAGGGGGGTGTGAGCAAAACTCACCCAAGTTTAATAGTATGTTCGGGCCACCCTTACTCAGGCTTCGGGCCTCCCCGCACAGAACCGTGTGCTCTCATGAACATCTAAGAGCCCATAGAATGTAAGGAAATTGACCTCTATGTTCTAGGATGACTTTGCCAGTGAAGGTTGGGTAACTTGGATACTTCAGTAGGGTAACTGAGTCCCATGGGCATAATGGCCAAATTCCCAAGGTAGGGTAACTTTGTCCTCTTATGCCTTTAACTGCTTCGGAAGCCCTCCAGTCGACCATAAAAGTCGTCTCAGAGATCTGTGTTACATTTTCATAATTCTCTTTACCTTATTCGAACGTTCTCCCGTAAGGTTACCCTGCCTAGAAGAGTACCTAAGGCTACTCTACTGTTTCCTGGGCCTTGCCCCAGGCGAACCAGCATTCTTGTATCCCAAGTATACTAGACCATACTACCTTCGGTTACCACTTGGTATATCATTTGGGCTAAGGTAGTAGTTATTGTAGCTATCTATTGTAGAGTCGTTACACATAAGCGCTAGAAAGGAATGAATACAACTAAGAAAGAAAACCAAATAGAGGAAGAAAAACAACACTCCGAAGGGGCCGTCCTATAAGTAGCACGCACGAGCCATGACGAACGGAGCAATTACTTCAAGACCCGGCATTGACAACATCCAAGGAGATAGTCGAATACCATGAAGGAGCGTAACTGAGGAAGTGACCGTGGCAGCCGTGCGGCGAAAGGAGCCACCAAGTTGTAAGGTACGAGCTGAAGGAGGGGACTGTAGCTGTAACTGAGCAAAGGGACGAAAACCTGGAAGGAGGGCGGAGGGGTAGACCCAAACTCTAGAAACGACAGACTAGAGCAATCGCACCCAATGCATTTCCGACAGCAAGGCAAAAGATGAGGTGGTGACGTTACTACACGAATTGTTCCCTGACAGGGCACAGATAATTCAAAATGGTGGTCTACTTCGCAAGGGGCTTGGAAGACATCAGCGCTGACCGTAAACAAAGCAAGAGGGGTTGCTGACTGTATAAAACCTAAGCGAGGTGCAAAGGTGATGCGGGAAAAGGGGAAGCAACGTCTTGAAACCTTTGGAACTACACTGTTGATTCATCTTTCCTTCCCTAGTATCTGTCCTGCCTTGGTTTATGTTTCGTCTTGTCTCAACAGCAATATCTGGGGCACTCCTGTTACAACAATGAGTTACTTGTACTATTTGGAGGAAAAGTTTTTCTAGTTGCTTTCCTTTGATATTATTTCTCTAACATAAAAGCACAATGTATTTCCCTCTTGTCTTATACGATCCTTAGTCTTTACTTGTTCACATTATCGTGCTCTCATCTTGTCTCTATAGTAAATCAAATTGCATTCACCTTCCTCATATCCGATTACAACAACAAACTTCATGAGAGGGGGTCAACGACAAATAAAGGCAAGAACCCGAACGAGGGAGTCCCAAGGGGCCAGTAGAGAGAGGAGGAGAGGTAGCATTACTCCCCTAAGCAGAGGGCATCAAGGGGGAGGAGTGGAGTGGTGCGTGGATGACGATCATTTCCCGGGTGTTGAGATTTCAATTGCTGGAGGTTTAGAGCAGATGGTTCATGGCTAGCGTTTTTAATCTTTTTTTAATCTTTTTTTTTTTTTTATATCATTTTAAATTTTGTTCATCAAGCTAAGAAGCTAACTAGGTACAAAAGGCCCGTTCACCATGCGGTATGGAGCCAAACAACCTCCAGCAACAGTCCATCCCTCCTCCCCCTTGCTAAAAACCCTCTAACCCTGCCCGATACCATTGGGACTAAAGAACTATCCGGTACTATGGGTAGAAAACTACAAGAGAAAATACAGGCCTGAATACAACCAACCAAAAACCCTCCACAGGCGTGCAGCCCATAAGAAAAAACCCCAACCCGACAATGAACAACCAAGGCAAAGTAAGGAAACCTCAAGCCCATCTAGAAAGGAACACCAAAACCCAGGAACCGTAGACAACCCACCCTTAGCCGAACAGTAGACGACATTCTGACGAATCAGGGAAGGGATCAAGTGTAACGACCCTACGATAGGTAGCTACAATCACTATCACCTTAGCCCAAATGGTATACCAAGTGGTAACCAGAGATGGTATAATCTCATATACTTAGTATATACATAGCTGGTAAACCTAGGATAAGGCCTAGGGAATAGTTGAGTAGCCTTGAGGTACTCTATGAGGCAGGGTAACCTTTCGAGAAAACATTCGCATAAGATCAAGAGAAATATGGGGATGGTACACGGATCTCCGAGACGACTTCTGTGGTCGACTGGAGGACTTCCTAAGCAGTTAAAGGCATAAGAGGGCAAAGTTACCCTACCTTGGGAATTTGTTAATTATGCCCATGGGTCCCAGTTACCCTACTGAGGAACCCAGGTTACCCTACCATCACCAGCAAAGTCATCCTAGAACTTAGAGGTCGATTGCCTCACATTCTATAGGCTCTTAGATGTTATTGGGCGGACACGCATCAGCGCGGGGAGGCCCCACGCCTGTGTAAGGGTGGCCCGAACATACTATTCAACTTGGGCGGGTTCAGCTAACACCCCCCTCAGGCCCCAGCGTTGGGACAGCGCGTCATACGCAGATGGCTGTGTAGTTGCTCGTTTGCTAGTTAAAAGAGGTCATTGGAGCAGCTGCCGTAACACTGTATAAGTCGTCGCCGTCTGTCGGACTGAATGTTGTTCGCAGGATATATAAGGGGAGTATGGGTAACAGCCAAAATGGGGGTTGTCCATATATGGTCTCTCAGGCATCTAGTAGTCTATTCTAGCCTACGGGTTGTTGGGTAGTCTTCCTAGTGGTACTCAGGTAGTCTCAGAAGGCCAGGGTGCTTTCGAGACAAATACTTCAGTAACCAGCCCGGACTTTCTCCCCTTGATTTGTAGCATTACTCTGAGTTGTTATTGGACTCTAGAGGTATGAGTCTTATCACGGTAGAGTATGTCCCGAGAGGATGGCTATGGGTAGCGCCCACTTAGCAAAACATCGGCTACATCTCACCGGGGGAGCTTGCATGTCAATTTATCACATTGAAGAGTCGCGTAGATTAAATAATGAACTGCATAGCTTGTATAAACGAAACTGCCACTGGGCCAGTGAGTCCACCACCTAGGTATTGACTCCGGTTGTTGTCATAACAGCTAGCCACTAGTATGACTTCGATAGGAAGAGTTTTTCCCGCTGCGGTTGTATTAGAGATGCATTGCAGAAACTCATATCCTATTGACGGAGTTAAGTGTACCCGAGTTGGTCCGACACTTCCGGCAGGATATATCCTGATGGAGGGTAGACATCGGACAGACCCTGAGCAGGACAGGGTGCTCGCACAAAGGTCGGAAGTAGTGGTGAATGTCAAAGGCTTAAATCTGATATCTACTTAAGTTTAAGCGTTTGGCATTCTACTTCGACAACAAAATTTTCCTCAAGAGAACTAAATTGAATGAAGCTTCCAGCTTAACTATATTAACTTTTACCCTTGATTCTTTTGAATTATTTTACCTCATCTTTATCTTCTACTTTGAGTGTTTGGTGCGGTCGCAACCTTAGAGTTCACCTCTCTACAGCGTGCCCCCGTTACATCAAGGAGCCAGCAGGACAAAGTCATGGCCTCAATAGCACACACGAAGGGGTAGAAGTACCCGGGGCATAAAGCCCGGCCGAAGGGTCAAGCGAACCCCAGAGGGAGATCCGAATCCAAACCAACACATAAGAAGAGTGTGGCAGGACAGAGTAAAGACCGTAGGCCCACCGGAAACCGGACAGTGGGAGATGCATGTCCCGCGAGGGACAGAGGCGGCTGCATGATACCCCTAGGAATAAGAGAATTTCACCAGCACGCACGCAGCCATGCTAGATCCTGACTCAAGACCATCAACAGGGAACAGAGGGAAGGCGGTGAGGGCAGTGGGGTGCCAGCCAAGGAGAGAAGGCAGTAGGGTGTGAGCCGACAAAACCGTAGGAGCGGAGAAAGGAGGGGTAGACCCAAACCGAGAAGTGCGAGGGAAGGCGACCGAAGCGAGATCACGATTTTTCAACGATGCCGACCGTACCGGACAGGACTCTCAGGAGATAGTGCAATACCAGAGAGCAGAGCCACCGGGGCCACTACTTCACCGATAGCCCGAGACTGCCACCGACCCGTTGACGAGGTAAGGGGGTTGCCGACCGTGCAAAGTGTTAAGCGCAGGCACCAAAACACCGTGTGGAGAAAGGAGGGGAGAGTAACCGTGAAACCCCTAGACAAAGACTACCCGTACACAATGTCATCAGGAGGGAATCAGAGGGGAGAGGCGGAGGGGAGTAGCTTCACCCTTCTAGGCAACTAGGCCATCAAAGAAGGGGAGAGGGACCAACCGTGATGATTTCCCATGGTGTTGATATTTCAATCACCGGAGGTGTAGGGGAGAATGTTCGTGGCTAGCGTATTTTATCATTTCCCCTTAGTTAATATGTAAGAAATGGGTTTCTGCCTATTAGGGTCAGGGTTGAAGCCCACTATCACCCCATGATGGGGACTGGAAGCTCTTATATATGATACGTTGGTGGAGGGCATGATATCCTGATCTTAATTCTATCTTTATACCTATAAGGAAATTGACATCTTTAAATATATACACCAATCAAAAAAGGTGAAAGTTTAGTGAAGAATTCGCTAGAGAAAGTATCCGGGCCAATATTGATCAACAAGAGGCAGTGTAAGGGCTATTCACAGAATTGTGAAAAGGTACTAAAGGTAGGATCATAGTCATGTAGTGTGGAAATCCAAACGGCGTTGTTGATCGGTTCGTGACATTGATGTATCTTATGCTACAGTAGGCTCCATGTTTTATTCTCATATTGTGAGTGATTCGCCGTGAAAAGCCTGTAGGTCCTTTACAGACATCTGCTGACTCCCTTGCCATCTGCAGATCATGGAGTCCTAATTAGAATTTTCAATCGCAGCGCGGTCCTGTCTAGGGATGCTTCAGGGTTTGGCCCAGCTGTCGCCTAGGAACCGCCGGGCTTTGCCGGCCGTAAGGAATTTCTACCGGACTGACTCAAGATTTTAAAACCACGGCCTGACTGGCCGCTTAGCATCACTGATCGCACTTTTGCTCTTTCCTTCTTTGGTATCATACAATACTTTCATTAGGCACCATCAATTCCGAGTGGGGAGCCTTGGACGTCCCAGCCCCATTGGCAGTTTTTTACTGTCTCGTCACTGCGTTGTTCTAGGGAGATTATTTGCGAGATTAGGGTTCTTGACACAGGCCCCAATCTCCGAACCGGCCTTGCTCATCATCATCACACAAGACGCGAGTTCTTGTACTAGTATCATACTTGCGGATAGGATAGTATTGAGGAAAACAAGTTAACTAGCAGTATCCTTTCCGATGAAATCAATACTCTGGTTATGGTATTGAAGATGCTCGTGAATGTATGATATTCCAGGTGGGGAATTCGGAAAGGAGAGCTGTGCGCACTCGTCCACCCCTTGTCAATGTTGCAAACAAGTCCTTGGATAATCAAACCCGGAGGGCTAGAAAGGGAGGGGTTCGAATCGGGGCCTCTGAAAATGGGGATTGAAAGGCGGCCTTCTTTAATACCTTAATAAGCAAAAATAGTTGGAACTCTTATGGGAATTTCTATCTCCGACCTAGCTGTGTATTTGTTGCTCAAAAGCAGAGGAAGCAGAGTGCTTGTGCTAGTTTTTTTGCTCCCCCTGCTATATTTTGCTTCCTTTTCCTATCATTTTATTAGTTCCTTTGCTTCCACTGCCTTCAAATATCATTGTTTACCATTTTTCTAGAAGGGGGGGGGCATCTTATAATTCCCCGGTTCGAAAAATTGCATTCCCAGTCCTTCGATCCTTTTTGATCGAACCCCCCCCTGGTGGCCGTATCCCTAGATAGGTGGTGTCTCCATACAATAAATATTTGAACCCTTCGTTGCAACATTGCCCATTGCCGAGAATTTTTATAATTATGGTTCCAATGTGCGTGGACTTCCCCTTCTGTCAGGGATTTGATAGGACTTCTTCCTTGTCCTGTATTTACTGTTCTATCCCTGGTATATTACTCCCGACTTGAAATTACGGTAATTCACACAAAGAGAGAACCCCTCCATGACACCAGTGTTTTAAGCTGGTTAACCGCGACGGCTAAATACCAAATGCTCGAGAGAGAGAAATGCAATCGCTTATCCAGTAACTCCCATTCTAAGGTCGGATCCATTGTCGTCACGTGTATTTTTTTTATTTTTTTTGAAAGTGGAAACTTTGGATGCAAAGCGGGGGGATAATTAGAGGCCACGGCTTCTGTCGCCAAGATGGTTGTCTGAGGAATGGTTGGCTGGTAATGAGAGGATCGCCGGGCCTGATGGGCTGCAATCGGCTGTGGGAGGATAGTGACAGAAAGGGCGGGTAGAATCGCATGTAAAGATCAAATTCGTTTGCTCCTCAAATTGGGATTCTAAGCTTTGCAGTGAGGTATGCACCTATGCCGGGGGGCATAGATAAAGTGACAATCTACTACTGAATACACGATACTAGGACCCCTGTAATACTTATCATAAATAAATTCTACAAAGACTGTGGAGTGTGTAGGTGGGAGGGGAAAACCGGTTTCAGAGTCCCATTGTCACTGGCCCGGAATCCAATTTGACAAGGAAACCAATTTCCAGGAACTATATTATCATACCGCGACACTAACAACCTAAACCATGCAGCTCCACCCTCTCCTTTCACCACATTATGAGGCTGGAAGGAAGTTTAAGAAATTGATATTATGACCAAAATTTCTTTCAAATATCTCGCCAAAGACTTAATTAATTGTTAGCTAGTTTAGTATGTAGCGTGGTGAGGTTAGAGTTGAAAAAATGCGCCAAGCCTTGCCATTTCCCACATAGAATAGTGCCGAGATAATTTCGTAGCCACTCTACTCAGGTCGCTAGAATTAGCCGCTGGCCACATGAACTGTGGCTGGAGAAAGTCCACGCTGATTAACCTACCCACGGTGCACGTGACGTAGAAATAACTCCCGCGACCTAAGTAAATACAGTGTTCTAAGGGGTTGGAAAGAATAATCTGGCGATAGGGGCATATATAAAATAAGATTTGGCCCAAATGGCTTCACCGAGTGAGCTACTAAAAGGCCGTGAATATAACCGTCGAGAGTGGAAAACCCTTGCTGGGGTCATGATTTTTGGCGCCAGCATCGCACAAGTGCTATTGCCACTTCCCCGCTTTTTGCTAAGCTTCAACTCCGAGGTATTCTATCGCTTTCGCAATCTCGATGACACCTTCACCGCAGAGCAATATGGATCATTCAACACATTCAGGGCCGGATGCTGCCGGTGCAGGCCATATCAACAGTTTTAACCAAATAAACAGCAACAACACTACTACGAATATAACATACGTGAATAGACAGACCAAACTCTTGAATTGGCTATCGCCCCTACAACCCCATATACGCCACAACGATGTGAGGACACGAAGACAGGATGGCATCGGAGAATGGTTTTTGCAAGCCGATGAGTTTCTCAGGTGGCGTGACGGGGAAGGTGAATTCGGCAAGGCTACTCTGTTCTGTTCTGGTAATCCCGGAGTTGGAAAAACCTTCCTTAGGTGAGAGGCATAATCAATTAGGAGGGAGTGTTATTTCTGACAGGATAAAACACAAGCTCTCTAGTGATTGATAGGTTGCTTGAGCATTTTCGGGGAGAAAGCGTCGCTGTCGCCTGCTTCTATTGCGATTTCCAAGACCAAGAAAGGCAAACCGCTGCCACAATGATAGGTGCCCTCACCAGGCAGGTTGTGAACGCCCTGGGAATGGTTCCTACGGAGATCAACGAAGCATTCGAGAGAGCAGAGAGTGAGGTTGGTGGTCGAGGACTACAAGTTTCGGAGTCTGTTCAACTTTTGCGGGCTGCCCTCGCTCCGGTGAAGCGGGCTTTCATTTGTATTGATGCCCTCGATGAATGCCCGGATAAGCATCGATCCCATCTTTTGACCGCATTGCATACTTGTCAGGCGTCTTCAGGCGCCCAGTTATTCATAACCGGGAGGCCCCATATTTGCGGTGCGGCGGAGACATTTCTTCCGCGTGGTGTGCAGATTATCCCGATCCTCCCAAGCAAGGGTGATATAAAGGAATATCTCGAGATGGAGTTGAAGCATGACTCGGATTCCGGAGCGATGAATGCTGCACTCAAGGCTGATATTATGGAACGCATTCAGGAAAAGATCCCAGACGCGTATGTGATGCCTAATTTTATATGAAGAGAATGGAATAATTACTGACGATTGTGGCTAGATTCCTACTCATTTCTTTGAGCATAGCGGCGATATTAGGGGAAGCGACAATCCGCAAGAGGCGAGAAAGGCTCAAGGTAATGACAAGTGGACTCGGATTGGACGGTGCCTATGATGCCACATTGGACAGAATAAAGGGTCAGAGTAAAGGCAAATCAGCACTCGGTATGGCTGCATTGATGTGGATTTCTCGGTCGGAACGGCCGATGAAAATTGGGGAGTTATGCGAGGCCCTGGCAGTCGAGATGGGCACTAGAGATATAGACAGCGATAATATCCCTTCTGAAAAAACAGTGTTAACCTCATGCTTGGGACTTGTCACTGTGGACGAGAGCTCGATTATCCGGTTGGTACACTTTACGCTTCAAGAATATTTCAACAGCCATTTAGAACATTTCAAGAGACCCCAAGCGACCATGGCGGAAGTTTGCTTGACTTATCTTAACTTTGATTCCGTTAACAATATCTCTTATACCCTTAAATGCGCTCCAGCAGAGACACGCTTCCTCCAATACGCCTCGAGTTACTGGGGAGTCTATGCAAGAAATGGGCTTACAGAAGGTGTAAAATCTCTTGCGCTTCAGCTACTTGATAAATTTGGTAAACATATATCGGCCAACCTTCTTGTACGGAGGAAGTTTAATTTGTGGGAACGGAGGACCCGGCGTTCTATGAGATTCAGTGGTCTTCACTGCCTGGCATACCTTGGGCTTGATGAAATCGCGATTGCTTGGTTGGAGGGGGAGCCAGGATGTAGTGCAGATGCGGCTGATGGCCAGGGACGTACTCCATTGATGTGGGCGGCGGAATATGGGCATGAGGCAATGGTGAAGCTGCTCCTTGGCCGGAAAGATGTCAACCCCGACTCAAGAGACAATTATAGCAAAACACCACTCTTCCATGCTGCTGAGGGTGGGTATGAGGGGATTGTGAAGCTGCTCCTTGACCGAGAGGAGGCCAACCCGGACTCGAAAGACAATAGGGGCATAACACCTCTCATGTGGGCAGCGGAGTGTGGGCATGAGGGGATTGTGAAGCTGCTTCTTGGCCGGGGGGAGGTCAACCCGGAATCGAAAGACGATAGTGGCGCAACAGCACTCCACTATGCTGCCCGGGATGGACATGCAGGGATTGTGCAGCTACTACTTGATCGGGAAGAGGTCAACCCGGAATCGAAAGACAATTGGAGTAGAACACCACTAATGAAGGTCGCGGAGGGTGGGTTTGAGGGGATTGTGAAGCTGCTCCTTGACCGAGAAGAAGTCAACCCTGACTCGAAAGACGATAGTGGCCTAACACCACTCCACTCTGCTGCCCGGAGTGGACATGCAGGGATTGTGCAGCTGCTGCTTGACCGGGAAGAGGTCAACCCCGACGCAAGAGACATTCATGGCCGAACACCAATCTGGTGTGCTGCCAAGCGTGGGCACGATAGGATTGTGGAGCTGCTCCAGGGTCGTTCAGATGCTGAGCCCGATACCGAGGCGGATTATCCCTCTTTGTCTTCTTCCTCCTTTTCGTCTTCTTTCTCCATTTCAGCAAGCAGTTCTGAGGACTCGTCGGTTTCCCATGATTGATGGGAGGACTTCGTTCAAAGTTTGTATTGTTAGAAAGCGAGGGGTAGGTTGGGTTGGGTCTCACATTAAGTTATGTATGATATGATATTTTTTTCATTTTTCCCTGTAAAAAAGAGGGGGCGGAGAAGGGCGGGGACTGGAGGGCTGGAGGGCAGGAAGAGGTGGGGAGCGCGTAAGTTATCTCAGATATATATAGTTAGATATGATATATTGCATTGCTCCACAAGACATTGCTCCTTTGAGGATTCCCTTCTTATTCGGTCTAGTTTTTGTGGGGGGGTTGCAGATCATTACCATATTGGTATGTTATCACTCGTTGAAATCGTTCAAATCTTGTTAAGAAAATAAAAAAATTGATGGCGAGGCTGTATACCGGAGGCTTGACGGGGAGAGTGATCCCGACAACTGAAACCTATCTATGAAGGTCAGAGTTAGCCTGTATTTGTGCAGCGAAATAGCAATATATATCGGTAGCGGGAGAGATTTCAAGGAAACAATATGCAGGACCGGAAAAAATATGTGAACCGAATCACAGATCCAATAAATTGATCGTGGAATGGAAGGGGAGAAGTGGTAAATAATGATTTAAACTCTCACATCTTTCAACCAGGATTATAATAATGCTGACCGGCTATGTCACTCACAAAGAAGTAAAAAATACATGTGTAAAAGTACTATTTCAACACATTCCACGCTGTGGCTGGGGGTTCTGTGAGGAATTCCATCGTCTACGAGCAACATAGGCTTAAGAGATCACAGACGAAACATCATGGGATACCAGGATTGTTCCAGAGCGGTTGCGGTGGCAAGGAATTGAGATTTTGTCGGCTTCCCGTGTTTAGAGTTTGTTGAGCCTGGCTGTTTTGCAACGTCGTTAGTTAGATAGAAATATATATCTCATAGTCTACAATCATTAGCTAGCGGAGTGAGTAGTCCATCATTCTTCCATGTTCCGCTTCTCTTGAAGAGTATTTTGATCTCATTCAGTGATCTCGAGCGGCCAGTAGGTGGGGGTTTGGGCACGGCAGGACTCATCCAGGTTTTTTCTGAGACTCCCGGGCCAGATTGTCGGAAAACGGCTTTTCAATACCAAAGCCGGGCCCGGCCTGAGTCACGTGTAAGCTTCCGGTTATGATTGATAGTGTGTTTCAACCCTTCCCCTAATATGTAAAACATAGGTTTCTGCGTATTAGGGTCAGGGTTGAGGCACGCTATCACCCATAACCCTCTGTTGGCTTTATGTGGACCAGGGGCTCTTATATATGTCGATAGAGGGTAAAATGTCTTGATCTTAATGCTACAAGTCTCTTGGCACTTATGAGGAAATTGACATCCTTATATATATACGCCAATCGAAAAAGGTGAATGCTTAGTGAAGAATTGGCTAAGGAAAATATGTGGGCCAATATTAATCCACGAGAACTAGCGTAAGGGCCATCAACAGAATTGTGAAAAGGGATTAATGGTAGGATCCATAGTCATGGAGTGTGGACATCAAAAACGAAGTTGTTGATCGGTTCGTGACATTGATGTATCTTAAGCGACAGTTCAGTATTGCCGCGCAAAATAAGTTATGGCGCACTCTCCGGTCGGGAGTGAAAACCTGTACTCTACTCCCCACCAAAAATACACTAACGAGCTACCTCAACCAATTCTCCAAAAAAAATCATGCCAGTAGTACCACGAGCGATTGCAAAGAGGAAGAGAAGAGGGAGGGTGAGAAGATAGGGCAACCAGAGTTGGAGCTTGGGAAGCATGGAGCTTTTGTGGATGGTGATATCTAGTCTTGTGTGAAGAGAGCATGTTTGGCCTGGGGTCTGCGTTGCCTGCCACAAGTGGGAAGTGCACCATAACTTAAATTTATTTTGCGCAGGAGTAGGCTCCATGTTTTATTTTCATATTCTAAGTGATTCGCCATGAAAAGCATGCAGGTCGTTCACAGATAAGTTATCTGCTGACTCCCTTGCAATTTGCAGATCACGCGGTCTTAATTAGAATTTTGAATGGCAGCCCGCCTCTGTCCCGGGATGCTTCATGGTTTGACCTAGCTGCCTCCTGGGCATCGCCGGGCTTTGCCGGCAGCATGGCATTTCTACCGGACTGACCTAAGATTTTAAAACCACGGCCTGACTGGCCGCTTAGGATGACTGATCGCACTTTTGCTCTTTCCTTCTTTGGTATCATACAATACTTTCATTAGGCACCATCAATTCCGAGTGGGGAGCCTTGGACGTCCCAGCCCCATTGGCAGTTTTTTACGGTCTCGTCACTGCGTTTTTCTAGTGAGATCATTTGCGAGGTTAGGGTTCTTGACACAGGCCCCAATCTCCGAACCTGCCTTGCTCATCATCATCACAGAAGACGCGAGTTCTTGTACTAGTACTTGCGGATAGTATTGAGGAAAGCAAGTTAACTAGCGGTATCCTTCTGATGAAATAAATCCTATGGTTATGGTATTGAAGGTGCTTGTGAATATATGATATTCCAAGTGGGAAATTAGGAAAGGAGAGCTGTGCGCACTCGTCCACCCCTTATCAATGCTGCAAACAAGTCCTTCGATAATCAAACCCGGGGTTAGAAAGGGAGGGTTTTGAATCGGGGCCTCTGAAAATGGGGATTGAAAGGGAGCCTTCTTTAACATCTTAATAAGCAAAAATAGTAAGAACTCTTATGGGAATTTCTATCTCCGACCTAGCTGTGTATTTGTTGCTCAAAAGCAGGGGAAGCAGAATGCTTGTGCTAGTTTATTTGCTCCCCCTGCTATATTTTGCTTCCTTTGCCAATCATTTTATTAGTTCCTTTGCTTCCACTGCCTTCAAATATCATTGTTTACCATTTTTTCTAGAAGGGGGGGGGGGCATCTTATAATTTCCCGGTTCGAAAAAACGCATTCCCAGTCCTTCGATCCTTTTTGATCGAACCCCCCCCCATGGCGGCCGTATACCGGGATAGGTGGTGTCTCCATAGTACCTGTAGTAATAAATATTTGAACCCTTCGTTGCAACATTGCTCATTACCGACAGTTTTTATAATTATGGTTCCAATGTGCGGAGAATTCGTTTTTGTCAGGGATCTGGACTTCTTCCTTGTCCTGTATTTTCTATCCCTGGCGCTCCCGACTTGAAATTATGGCAATTCCCACAAAGAGAGAACCCCTCCACGACACTAGTGTTTCAAAGGGATGAACCGCGACGGCTAAATACCAAGAGCTCAGGAGACAAAAATTCAATCGCTTGTCCAGTAACTCTCATTCTAAGGTCGGATCCATTGTCGTCACGTGTATTTTTATTTTTTTTGAAACTAGAAACTTTGGATACAAAGTGGGGGGGGGGTAATTGGAGGCCACAGCTTCTATCGCCAAGATGGTTGACTAAGGAATGGTTGGCTGGTAATGCCAGGATCGTGGGGCCTGACTGGCGGTAATCGGCTGTGGGAGGATAATGACAGAAAGTGCGGGTAGAATAGCATGTAAACATCAAATTCGTTTGCTCCTCAAATTCGGATTCTAAGCTTTGCAGTGAGGTATGCACTTATGCTGGCTGGCATAGATAAAGTGAGAGTCTACTACTGAATACACGATACTACGACCCCTGTAATCCTTAAATAAATTGTAAAAAGACAGGGGAGTGTGTAGGTGGGAGGTCAAAACCGGTTTCAGAGCCCCATTGCCACGGCTCTGAGGTCAATGTATATACAGTACCCGACCGGGGGAGGCCGGAATCCAATCTGACAAGGAAACGAATTTCCAGATATCATATGATATCATATCATACCGCGACACTAACAACCTAAACCATGCGGCTTCACCCTCTCTATTCAACGCATTATGGACCTGGAAAAAAATTCAAGAAATTGATGTTATGACCAAATTTTCTTTCAAATACCTCTCCAAAGACTTAAATAATTGTTGGCTAGTTTGGCATGCAGCGTGGTGAGGTTTAGAGTTGAAAAAAAAGCGCCTAGCCTTGCCATTTCTCAACTGCATAATGGTGGCTTTTTAGGAGAGGGCACAAAAGGGTTTGGCATTCTCGCCGTCCGACCTCGGGAACTTATAGAAGTTATAAATAAGGCAATTACAACGTGACTATTGGCAGCTATATGCATCAATTCCTTAGAAGAATCTTCTAGATAGAAGTGACTCGAATCACCCGAGTCGCTGCTGGAGATCGTTCAGGTGTCTGCAAAACTCGTGAATATTCCTTGCGGCGAGGCCCAATATTGACCACAGAATTATGGAATATTTTAGAAAAGAGGTTAGTGTTAGAAATCAGTTAATCCTGTTTGTCATGGTTTGTTTTCTTTTGTTATATGCTAGCTTGAAGCACGGGAAATATGTTTCCATTGTTGGATAGGTTGGATAAGAATGAGCATAGACGGCTAAAGGAACCTAGGATGATGAAAGGGGATGAAGGAAGAACAAGAGCTGAGGCATTAGATCAAAGGCGGAGGAGAATGCCATTACCACTAGCTTAGCAAGCAAGGATGACGAGAAGACTTTTGCGCGCTATCTATTCCATCCCAGTGTTATTCGGTGACGTATATTTGACCATTTCGAATAGTTAGTGATCTCTTACTACATCCTAAGATGAGTTAAAGGGGCATTTGGAGGTGAGGTTGGAGCAGCCTGGGGACACCGGCCCCTATGCAATCGTGCATATATTGCTGGTACATGGGATGAGGGTCGTTCGGGTGGAGATATGCAAGTATTATACCAGCAACATTTAATTGAAGCATATTTCTTATAAAAATATGGGTTATATTTACCAAGAGTGGTGCCAAGCTTCTTTCAGTTTCCCTAGAGATTGACGCCATCAATGGCAGGCCTCGCGATAATCTCCAAGAAGAAAAAAGCAAGACTAGATGCCCAGAGAATAGAGCCCGGTAGCTGCCCAGGCAGCAAGCTTATCAGGAATGAAGATACAGTGGGGGTTGAGAGTGGCTCCCGATTGTGGGATATAAATCTTGTGGCTGAAAGTATGAAAGTGAGTTGTGGGAGGGTGCTGTGGGAAACTGCGCTTTATATAATATAGGTGAAAAGGAAAGTCATGAATAAATACCAGCCCAAACGGCCATTTCGAACTCGATAGTATTGCGTGAAATATCATAAGGGCTAACGGCTACATTGGGGAGATGCAGCAAGAGTGTTTATAGGGCTTTGTGGTGATGATATCCTGGGTCCTCGAGGCGCCTGTACCTTTTTGTTTATACGCTTATTTAGGTGTTGTGGTGGGGGTTAGAACTTTATGCGCCCAGATTAGGTGACTGTCATTGAGGGTGTTTGTGGGAGAAACATTTCAACAACAGTATAAGATGGCCATTTTCCAACACTCCCCTCTGGAGAAATGAGCAAACACCGAGAGGACAGCGAGATCCACCTCGGAGCGAAATAGGACAACAAACACTGCCACGAGATCAATTGATTGCTTTTCCTTCCTTCCTTCCTCTTCTTTAAGCTGTGTGAACTTTGCAACTTTTGCGAATAATTTCTCATTCGCATATATCATCTAATCGCATAAGAAGGCTTCCATCACCGACCTTTACTGTTGGTACCTGCCGGTAAGTGAAGCTTAGTTAGTAGCTATTCGCTCCCCCGACCCCACATTGTTCCTTGCGTGTTCTAGATGGGTGGTGATAAAGGTTGCTTTATTGGAGATGGGTGAATGGAATTTGTATGCTGATTGCTGGGGTAACATAGTAATCACCTAGGGCGTTAGGAAGTTACATTCGGATATTGTAAACTGCTCGGGGGCAAAGCGACTCCAATCTCGACACAGCTGACACCATGTATGGCCGAACACCTCTCTTCCAGGCTGCCGAGAATGGGGATGAGGAAATTGTGAGGGTACTACTGGAGCGTAACGATTTGAATTCTGGCATCGTTGACGAATGTGGCCGAACGCCACTTTGTATTGCTGCCATAAAAGGGCATGAGGGAGTCGTGAGGGCACTGGTAGAAAGAAGGAATGATCTCAACACAGTGGACTGTTGCGGCAAAACACCGCTCTCGTGGGCCGCGTGGTATGGGAACGAGGGGGTCGTGAGGATACTGCTCGAACAGAACGACGTCAACCCCAACACAGTTGCCAACGTATTTGGACAAACACCGCTCTCCTTCGCTGCGGAGAATGGGTATGAGGGTGTGGTAAGGATGGTGATGGAACGGAACGATGTTGATATAGACAAAGTCGACCAATCTGGGTGGACAGCACTCTCGTGGGCAGCAAAGGGTGGGCATATGAAAGTTGTTAGGATGCTGCTAGAACGGAATAGCGTTAATCCTGAAAGGGCCAACCCCTATGGCAGAACACTCCTCTCGCTGGCAGCAGAGTGGGGGCGTGGGGAAGTGGTCAGGATACTACTTGAACGGAAGGACGTCGACCCCAACTCAGCTGATAGAGATGGCCGGACGCCGCTGGCTTGGGCTGCAAGGAGTGGGAAAGAGGTGGTCGTGAGGATGCTCCTGGAACGGAAGGACGTCAATCCCACCATAGCTGACCACTATGGCCAAACAGCAGCCGCGTGGGCTGCTTGGAATGGGCATGACATAATTGCGAAACTGGTACAGGACAGGGCCAATTTCACTCTCCGATATGCAGAAATCTTAGAACCAACGGACTCCGACTCCCTCGAGCTCTGTAGGCCATATAAGCTCCTTTCCAAAAAGATCCGCAGGTTTTAACACTCAATCGTAAGTCCCACTTAGCATTTGCGTCCCTCTCGACAAAGCAAGAGGTTTGACGAGGCACAATACTAACCCCACTACGGAAAGCTCTCCTAGCATGGACTGACGGGCCATCGCAGACACCAAGCCTTCGGATCACTTGCTCAGAAGTTCTCCTTTGCTCATTGGCCTCTCGGCCACACTCTCACCTCAACACTCTCCTTATTCTGTTACTTGTGTCCTGTTTATCAAATCTAGTGTATATTAGTAGTTTGTTACCGGTTCTGCTTCTTCATACAACATTCTATCACTAGATACATCCTTTTGATATCTCTTCATTAACCACCGTACTGTCTTAAGTTATTTCGAGTGTGTTCATGATTGATTCATGTGTGTTAGTGATACCGTGCCAGACTATCGGTACACGGGAGATCCCAACCCAAGCCCCTCACAATTGAATAATCCAACCCGTCCAACCAAATCTCTAATTCAAGTATCCTTTCCTTGTTGTGTTGGCTCTTGCCCTACCCTATCTAATCTCACTGTGGTTTAGTATATGGGTATTTATATTAATGTCAAAGTTGGATTGGAATCGAGATGTTGATTATCAGTCCTAGGCACGAAAGAATTTACCAGTGCTCCCAAATAATGGTTTCCCATAGTTAATTTAGTTCAACCTCCGGAATAATCCAAGATTGAAGATTCATGGTATAATAATTATAGATTTGGGTTCTCGTGTATGTGTGGGAATGGATTGTGATCGCTTGGGAGGAGGAGTGACACGACGAATTCGTTCTTATGCTCTAGGAGACTGGAGGGGAAAGGAGAAAATCCGTTTGTGGCTGTAGAATGAGAAGGCGTGACACCGTACGCGGCCATGGCGGATTTTGATGAGTGAGTTTCTGGTTGTTTTCCATTTGTATTGGCGATAGTTAATGTTAAAGCTGTTTGGGTGGGTGGTCTCCAAGATGTTTATATTTTCAATTACTTTTTTTGTTTTTCCTACTGGTGATTTTTTAGCAGAGAGGGATAGAGCATCTCTATCTAATTAGCGGTGGGTGGTAACCTCTATGGGAGTACTAAGGGGTCGTTGTGGTGGTTTAGCGGTTCCGGGTGTGATAAGATACTTGCTAGTAGGAGGGAATAGTAAGGTAGAGTATTGCACACCGATAAATGAGTAATCTTCTCTGAGTTTCCCATACAAATAGTATATCTAAAAAACATCCAGTCTAGATTCCAAAGCTTTAGCTCAAATTCTCATAATTCTACCGTGAAAGCCTATGGAATTCTTGTGAATCGCCGGCGCTTCTTCATGGTTGATCACTGAACTTTCCCCCACGCTATTGACATTCGTTTTATAAGATGGAAGATGCTAGAAGAATATCGGAAGACTTACCGCTGAGTCTGGAACTCGGTTAAGGGTCCGAGAAGCGGGGTAGATGGCATGATATTGCGGTGAAGAAAAGCGGTGAAGAAATGAGGGGAAAGAAGATGGCCTGATAGAAGAAGGAAATGGCATGATCTTGTTCGAAATACTCCTGGAAGAGTAGTTTAAGAGTCGCTCTCGTGCACAATTGTTACAAGTGTAAGCCAGCGAAATAGTCCTTCTCTATATACACATTGTTCTTTCTCCATACACACGTCCAGGTACACGATCGGTATATATATGATAATTTATAAAAGGAATTACCTACACAACTAGGTTGGGTTTACAACTTCAATGTTGACTCCGGAAGAGTTGTCGGTGCTTAAAATCAGCTATTGTTGGCAAATCTGAGAAGGCGAAAATCTAGCTGGAAATTGGGCAAAGGAAGTGCCTCAGCTAACTTAATATCAATCCACCAGAAAGGGTGGAAGGGTCATTCACAGAATTGTGAAAATAGGCCAGAGGAAAGATTGTGGTGGTATAATGTGGGTATAAAGAGTGAGGTTGTTGATCAGTTCATAATACTGATCTATCTTAAGCGAATCTATAGCACTCTACGCTCCATCTTTTGTTTTCACATTCTGGGTGACTTCCGGGTTGGGGCTGGCTGTTGCTGAGTGGGCACTATGCTTTGGCGGCCCCCGGCAGTTTCAACCCGGCAGACCCAAATTTTTAAAAACCATGACCAGACACGCCGCTTGGGATCACTGGTCACCCTTGTTCACACCATGTGTTACTCAAAAAATTACAACGACTAAACCTTGAATTATCAACCTCAGGGGCCACAGAATCTAGCAGTTTAGAAATTACGGTCTCGATTTGAGCTATAACTTTAGTTTGGATGTAGGGGTGGATTCCAATTGTGGCGTAAATACTGGGCACATGAGAAAAGCGGCTGCTGGGGAAGTGGTTCCAAAGGTTAAAGGGATGGCTGCGTGCTCGGCTATTCAGGGATTGTGGTGCATGAGTTTCTAGTGGTGTTCTTTTCGCGTTGTGGATGGTTCAAGTTGACATTGCTTTGTGCTCTCGGTTTGTTTTTTCTGGTTTTTTTATTTTGGTGAGGATTCTTGCCGAGCCTGTGTGGGCATGTTTGTCGGCTTTCCAGTAGGTAAGTATGGGTAGGGTAACCTTTGTGGGAGTGCGGAAGAGTACTCGAGTACTTTTGGAGGCTTGGTGGTTAGAGGTGTGATACGATACATGCTGGATGTAGAGAATTGTCGGGTAAGAAGTGTATAATAGTGTAATGCACTCCTATTGCTCAAGTAGAATGCTTTGGAGCAATTGAGGACTATTTGTGAGATTAAAATTTTCACCTTTGATTGGTCTACGATAGCATTGTGGTATTGACCGGAAGGAAGCGTGGGGGTTATGGAGTATGATTATCACAGAAATTGACTGGAGAGTACAGTACCCATCCCCATGGTGCTTGTGATAGATACTCGCATCTGACAAGGTTCAGTCCCCTTTCTTGGTCGTGTGTACGGTACTTGAGTAGACTAAATTCTTCGACCGCCGCTTCCCTGCGCGCGGCCCGATACCATCTCTCGTATGATACTCCCCACGTGAAATTAAGTTACGCTAGAAACATTCAGTGCGGCTGAGAAATATAACAGTCACGTGCTGGATCTCGGTTCACTGCAACTAGAACCATGATGAAATAGTTGCCGCCTCACCCACGTGACTGTTATATCTGGCGTTAATACTCGTGAGCTAAGGAAAACTCTCTTTCTCACGTGGATTCCATTGGGCTACCCGAGGGGTCATGTGAATTTTTGAGATTGGAAATTTTTGATGCAAGATTGGGAATGCCTTGGTGGCACGGCCTCTATCGCTTGATGGTTGTCTTCGGAATGGTTGGCCTGTAATGGTAGGATCTCAAATCATTAATTTTACGGGCGGCAATCATGGGTAAAGTACGAGGATAGCGACAAAACAGGCGGGTAAAATGGCAAGTCAGCCTCGCGACACCTCCAAATCCATTCCCTCCCGAAATTCGGATTCTTATCTACGCCCGTCGGGTTTCACCTGTACCGGCTGGCATAGATCAAGTGATGGTCTACTACTGAAAGCCTGATATCACGACTACGGAAATCCCTGAAAGGATTGTAAAAAGGGAGGGGGGCGTGGGGGTGAGGGGGGTAGAACAAGCGATTGCCGAGCCCTATTATCACAAGCACCTTTGGGGCTGTACTAGTACTGGTACAGTAGCCAACTACCGTAAAAACTGTAATAATTGAGTGGTGTGCTATGAGGTTGAGTTAGAGTAAGTGACTGAGAAAAGGGGGAAATTAGTGTCTTAAATCTATTTTGGTATTTTTGGCGGATTCATTTCAGCTCAGTCGAACCCTGGATCAACGACATGTCAATGCCACCTTCAAAAGGAATAAAGTAAGAAATTTAAATGTAAAATAAACAATTCAAATTCATTGTCTCTTTAAACTTCAAAAATATTGATTCTCTATTTCTATTTGATATAATAATATCCAATTCTTCGCACTTGAAAGGTCAACAATAACAAAATATTAAAGAAACAACAAATGACGCGTAAAGATAAAGGTATATCAGGACGCGTCAAAGTCCAGCCTATACTTCCTCCTCTTAGTGCAGACAAGTTTTATGCAGGAATAAGAAAGTGAAGGGGTTCAAAAAGAAAACAACTTACCGATTGCCCCCCGAAACAGCAAAAACGACCTACAGCTGGAAACCCATATCGCTCCTACACTATTAGCTATAAGCTACGGGTGTTAGCCTACTGGTATGGAAAGAATATAGGCTGTGGCCCGACAAAATACCGGGAGCCTACCCAGCTGGAAGTAGCACGCTACTTCCATATACCAGTAGGGAATCTGTCCCATTGGAAAAAGGACGAAAGGGAGGAAAAATATGCGGAGGCGCGAAAGGGGCAACGTCGCTTGGTAGGGGGTGGAAGGCAGCGACAGTGGAAGGAGCTGAAGTGGGCCCTATATGAAGAATTCTATCAGCGAAGAGCAATTGGAAGACCGGTACGACGGGGCTGCTTTCGTCGAGTTAGTAGAGAACTATTTGAAAGGCTATATCAGGGAAAGGATACTCAGCTTTTCAAGTTTTCGAACGGATGGTTTCGCGGGTTCCTGCAGGCTCATCAAATTAGTCTACGATTCATTACCAATTCCGCTAGTAAATTACCAGCTGATTTCTTGAATGCAATCGTAGATTGGATGAAGTTCAACCGCCGTAACTCGCAGCTAAGGCCTGATAATGAGATGGGATTGGGGGACATACCTGGCATTGTGGGAAGATACAGGTTGCAAAACATTTGCAACATGGACCAAACGCCCTTGCCCTTCGAGTATCTCGAAGGGCAAACCTACAGTCCAATTGGCGAGAAAACTATTTGGGCACAGTCAAGTTGTTAGTCTGGGTGGGATAAACGACAAGGAACGATTCAACTCACTGTTTTCGCAGATGGCATTCTACGTGTGAAGCCTCTGATTTTCTTTCGGGGAAAAGGGGTTGGTCCTACAATATTAGCTGAGAAACGGCTCTATGATAGTAGGGTAGTCGTCAAAATCAACCCTACCGCTTATGCCAACTCGAGCAACATGCTCGAGTGGCTCGATGAACAAGTAGTTCCTATACTTGAAGATCAGCCAACTATTCTTGCAATGGATCTCTTTGCTGCTCACCGAACAGAAGAGGTTTTGGATACTCTTCGTGCCCATGACATTACGGTTAGTGTCATTCCCGGGGGTTGCACTAGTCTGGTGCAACCCCTGGATGTTTCAATTAACCGTCCTTTCAAGGACATTTTAAAGGTAATTTGAAGGGAAAGGGGTAAACTTAGATTACAAAAATGCTAACTTGAACCTGCTGTAACCGATTGGAAGAGTTAGACAATCGGTTAGATATCATAGATAGTGAGGAGGAGGAGATACTGAATGGTGGAGGAAAACTTACCGGAAGCATGGTGGGTAGGCGGCGGGTGGCAGCGACCTGGGCGGTGGGAGCAGCTTCGGAGCGCTTCTCCCAAGCAAAAGGTGAGATCGTTCGACGATCTTTTCGTTGTGTCGGGCTGTCCCTTCTGATTGATGGGACAGCCAATTCTGAGATCTCTATTAAGGGAATAGAGACCGGTTTCCTATCCCAAGGGTTAGTAGATTGTCAAAATGGGGAGGATCTTACCTTGGAGGGGGGTGTTGATGGGTTGGTGATAAGGGGTGATGAGAATGTTAAGGTTAAAGCCGGAGATGACTTGGATGAGGATGAAAATGTTTTCTTTGAGTAAATGCCAAGGACTTTCCAAAATGATATTGCGTAATTGGTGGAGAGCGTGCTCAGCATGTTTCACCTTAATCTGACTGCATAGCACACCACTCAATTATTACAGTTTTTACGGTAGTAAAGCTCCGAATCCGAATTTAAGGGGAGCTGGATACTAACAACCTAAACTATGCTACTTCGCCCCTTGTATTCAGCACTGTGTGAAGCTAAAACAAACTCCAAACATCCCTCTAAAGACTTAAAGAATTGTTGCTTACCTTTCCATGAAAATTTGGAATGTTAAAGTCGAAAAGGAGCGCCAAGCCTTACCATTTCCCATACAACGTTAGTCAGAAATTGCGCCACCACAGTTTAACCACCATGGCTCCCTTGCCAAGACCTCAACAACTCTGAATATAAAATTCTAATTGAAAAGTAAGATGTGGGTGGGGATTGTTGCACATATGGATCAAGATTTGGCCTAAATTGCTGCTCTGGATTAGTGGGTAAAAGGTTGCCAATATGCAGGCCCTTGGTGGAAACGCCTCACAGGGCTGATGATTTTGGGTGCCACCATCGCGCAAGTGCGCTTACCACTACCCCGCTTTTGCTGGGCTACAACTTCGAAGTGTTCTATCTCTCCATCAACTTCTGTATATTGAATCCCTTTCGCTATCTTAACAACACCTTCACCGCAAAGAAATATGGACCCTTCAACTCATCTTGAACCGAATGCTACAGTTACAGGCCATATCCACAGTTTTAACCCAATTAACAGTCACAACACCACTACAAATATAACATACGTGAATAGACGGACCAAACTCTTGAATTGGCTATCGCCCCTGCAACCTCATGCACGCCACAACGATGTGAGGGCACGAAGACAGGATCGAATCGGAGAATGGTTTTTGCAAGGTGATGAGTTTCGCAGATGGCGTGACGGGGAAGGTGAATTCGGCAAAGCTACTCTGTTTTGTTCCGGTAATCCCGGAGTTGGAAAAACCTTCCTTAGGTGAGAGGCATACTCAATTAGGAGGGAGTGTTATTTCTGACAGGATAAAACACAAGCTCTCTGGTGATTGATAGGTTGCTCGAGCATTTTCGGGGAGAAAGCGTCGCTGTCGCCTGCTTCTATTGCGATTTCCAAGACCAAGAAAGGCAAACCGCTGCCACAATGATAGGTGCCCTCACAAGGCAGGTTGTGAACGCCCTGGGAATGGTTCCTACTGAGATCAATGAAGCATTCGAGAGAGCAGAGAGTGAGGTTGGTGGCCGAGGACTACAACTGTCGGAGTCCGTTCAACTTTTACGGGCTGCCCTCACTCCAGTGAAGCGGGCTTTCATTTGTATTGATGCCCTCGATGAATGCCCGGATAAGCATCGATCCCATCTTCTGACCGCATTACATACCATTTGTCAGGCGTCTCCAGGGGCCCAGTTATTCATAACCGGGAGGCCCCATATTTGCGGTGCGGCGGAGACATTTCTTCTGCGTGGTGTGCAGATTATCACGATCCTCCCAAGCAAGGGTGATATAAAGGAATATCTCGAGATGGAGTTGAAGCATGACTCGGATTCCGGAGCGATGAATACTGCACTCAAGGCTGATATTATGAGACACATTCCGGAAAAGATTCCCGACGCGTATGTGATGCCTAATTTTGTATCAAGAGCATTGAATAATTGCTGACAATTGTGGCTAGATTCCTACTCATTTCCTTGAGCATAGCCGCCATATTAGGGGAAGCGACAATACGCATGAGGCGAGAAAGGCTCAAGGTGATGACAAGCGGACTCGGTTTGGATGGCGCCTATGATGCCACATTGGATAGAATAAAGGGACAGAGTAAAGGCAAATCAAAACTCGGGATGGCTGCATTGATGTGGATTTCTCGGTCGGAACGGCCGATGCACATAGGGGAGCTATGCGAGGCCCTGGCAGTCGAGATTGCCACTAGTGATATGGACAGCGAGAAGCTCGATTATCCGGCTGGTACACTTTACGCTTCAAGAATATTTCAACAGCCATTTAGAACATTTCAAGAGACCCCAGGCGACCATGGCGGAAGTTTGCTTGACGTATCTTAACTTTGATTCCGTTAACAAGATCTCTTGTACCCTTAAGTGCGCTCCAGGAGAGACACGCTTCCTCCAATACGAGTCCAGTTACTGGGGAGTCTATGCAAAAAATGGGCTTACAGAAGGTGTAAAATCTCTTGCGCTTCAGCTACTTGATAAATTTGGTAGACATATATCAGCCAAGCTTCTTCTACGGGGGAACTTTAATCGGTGGGAACGGAGGGCACGGCGTTCTAAGAGGTTCACTGGCCTTCACTGTTGAATTTTTTCCTTGATTCGTTTCATATGTATAGTTCTTGGACAAAACTGATCGTTGGTGAGCCCAAGTACCCCCTAAAACACACCAAAATCACCCAATTTGAGGGTCTTGTAAATAGCTATTACCACCACCACCTCACAATTAATTAAGATGAAGAATATGTCAATATTCAGCCCAGAGCTCAGTGATACTAGAATTCTCATCTTTATAATGAATTCCACAGTTTTGTGTCTGGTGCAGGTCAATGAGGGCAGCTCATGGAGATCTAGACACTAAGCCAGGAGAATTTGTATGGTGACCTTTAGAAAAAGGTACTTGATTTCAAAATCGCCAATTTGGAATCAATGCAGCTCACCTAATATTACCATATTTCCTTCAATATTTCAACTCGCAGCTTGAAATCCACAGGATGGCCATTCAACTGTGAATTGATCATTTTTCACAAGAGATGATGGAGTTCTCATGCTCTAAAAAAAGGCATTTTTGGTGTAAAAAGGGTCACCAACGATGAGTTTTGTCCAGGTGCTCTATATTCTCCTTGATATTATTGTATATTTCTCTACTTGGTATGTGTTCCCAGTTTTACCTGTACACGGTGGACATTACTACAGCTAAGATATAATTGTGTATATTTTATTAATATTTCATGATAGCGATTAGGGTTTTCTCATATGTGTTTCTTATCTGGTGTTTGGGTTTTTAAGGTTGTTTATGCATTATTATATGCACCTGGCTTGGTCATATCATACATAATTCTTCCTAATTATTTCCTCACACCATCTTAGACTTACGCATATTTATTGAGTTTTTCTTGGCAGGATTTCTGGGTCAAACATGGTTCGCACTTATGTTTCTTACTATGTTTTCCCTAACTTTTCTTTGTTATATGGAGAGCGCGCTTCCTGTATAAATATAGGGGTTACCGCCCATCTCACTGAGAAGAAATAAGAACCAGAACTCCTACCAATCTGCCCTCATACTCCACAATTCCTCCTCACTTAGCGTGCAACACAACCCCCTCGTACTGGCGCAGTATTCTCCACATAGCAGTAAAGATTATGCACAATAGCCATATTTCAAACATTCACTGCCTGGCATACCTTGGGCTTGATGAAATCGCGATTTCTTGGCTGGAGGGGGAGCGAGGATGTAGTGCAGATGCGACCGACGGCCAGGGGCGTACTCCATTGATGTGGGCTGCCGAATATGGGCATGTGGGGATTGTGAAGCTGCTCCTTCACCGTGAAGAGGTCAACCCGGACTCGAAAGGCAATGGTGGCAAAACACCACTCCTGTATGCTGCGGCGGGTGGGCATGAGGGGATTGTGAGGCTACTCCTTGACCGAGAAGAGGTCAACCCTGACTCGAAAGACAATGATGGCACAACATCACTCCAGTTGGCTGCTCAGCGTGGGTATGAGGGGATTGTGAAGCTGCTCCTTGACCGAGAAGATGTCAACCCTGACTCGAAAGACAATAGTGGCTCAACACCATTCCTGCGTGCAGCTCGGAATAAACATGAGGGGATTGTGAAGCTGCTCCTTGACCGAGAAGAGATCAACCCGCACTCGAAAGACAATAATGACTTAACACCACTCTGGTGGGCTGCTCGGGATAGGTATGAGGGGATTGTGAAGCTGCTCCTTGACCGAGAAGATGTCAACCCTGACTCGAAAGACAATAGTGGCTCAACACCACTCCTGCTTGCAGCTCGGGGTGGGTATGAAGGGATCGTCAAGCTGCTTCTTGACACTGAAGAGGTCAACCCGGACTCGAAAGGCAATGGTGGCAAAACAGCACTCCTGTGTGCTGCGGCGGGTGGGCATGAAGGGATCGTGAAGCTGCTCCTTGACCGAGAAGAGGTCAACCCGGACTCGAAAGACAATAATGGTTTAACACCAGTGATGTGGGCCGCGGGGAGGGGGTATGAAGGGATTGTGAAGCTGCTGCTGGACCGAGAAGAGGTCAACCCTGACTCGAAGGACGCTAATGGCGCAACAGCACTCCATTATGTTGCTTGGGATGGACATGCAGGGATTGTGCAACTGCTGCTTGACCGGGAAGAGGTCAACCCCAACGCAAGAGACAATCATTGCCGAACGCCAATCTGGTGTGCTGCCAGGCGTGGTCACGATAGGATTGTGGAGCTGCTCCAGGGTCGTTCAGATGCTGAGCCCGATACCGAGGCGGATTATCCCTCTTTGTCTCCTTCCCCCCATGGGTCTCCTTGCTCCATTTCAGAAAGTAGTAATATATGAGGACTCGTTGGTTTCCGATGATTGATGGGAGGACTTCCTTCAAAGTTTGTATTATTAGAAAGCAAGGGGTGGGTTGGGTTGGGTCTCATATTAAGTAATGTATGATATTTTTTATATTTCCCTGAAAAAAAGAGGGGGCGGAGGAGGGTGGGGACTGGCGGGCTGGAAGAGGTGGGGAGTGCGTATCCCAGACATATATAGTTAGATATTATATATTGTATTGTTTTGCAAGATATTGCTCCTTTGAGGATTCTTTTCTTATTCGACCTAGTTTTTGTGGGGGATGGCAGATTATTACCATATTGTTATGTTATCACTCGTTGAAATCGTTCGAATTTTGTTAAGAAAATAAAAAATGTGATGGCGAGGCTGTATACCGGAGGCTTGGCGGAGAGAGACAGATCCCGACAACTGAATCCTATCTATGAGGGCTAGAGTTACCCTGGATTTATGCAGCGAAATAGCAATATATATCGGTAGCGGGAAAGATTTCAAGGAACCAATATGGAGGACCGGAGAATATATCTGAGAACCGAATCGTAGAACTAATACGATAAAATGATGGATGAATTGCAGGGGAGAAGGGGTAAATATAATGAGTTAAAGTCTCACGGCTTTAAACCAGGATTATAACAATGCCGACCGGCTATGTCACTTACAAAGAAGTCGCAAATACAGAGGTAAAAGTATTATTTCAACACATTCCAGGCTGTGGTGGCTCTGTCAGGAATTCCATCGTCTACGAGCAATATAGGCTTGAGGGATTACAGACGAACCATCATAGGATATCAGGATTGTTCTAGTACTGTTTGCTGTAGCAAGGGATTGAGATTTGTCGGCTTCGGGTGCTTAGATTTTATTGTGCTTGACTGTTTTGCAAGGTCGTTAGTTAGTTAGAGACGTAAATCTCCTAGTCTACCATCATTAGCTAGCGGAGTGAGTCCATCGTTCTGCAATGTTCCGCTGCTCTTGAAGGGTATTTTGATCTCACCCAGTGATCTCGAGCGGCAAGTAGGTGGGGCTTTGGGCACGGTCGGACTCATCCAGGTTTTTTCCAAGACTCCCGTGCCAGATTGTCAGAAAACCGTTTTCAATTTGATACCAAAACCGGGCCCGGCCTGAGTCGCATATAAGCTTCCGGTTATGATAGTGCGTTTCAACCCTTCACCTAATATGTAAAACATGGGTTTCTGCGTATTAGGGTCAGGGTTGAAGCAAGCTATCACCCGTATCCTTGTATTGGCCTTATGTGGACCAGAAGCTCTTATACGTCGATGGAGGGTAAAATGTCTTGATCTCAATTCTACAAGTATCTTGGCACTTATGAGGAAATCGACATCCTTATATATATACGCCAATCGAAAGAGGTGAATGCTTGGTGAAGAATTGGCTAAGGAAAATATGTGGGCCAATATTAATCCACAAGAACTAGCGTAAGGGCCATCAACAGAATTGCGAAAAGGGACTAATGATAGGATCCATATCCATGTGTGTGGACATCAAAAACGAAGTTGTTGATCGGTTCGTGACATTGATGTATCTTAAGCGAACGTACAGTAGGCAGAGTATGTAGTGGGCGAACGAGCCATTAAGGCTAAATAAGCCCGAAGAGAATCAAAGATTGTTAAAAAAAAAAAAAAGCGAACGTACAGTACAGTACTGTTGCGGATAAATTTAGTTTTTGCTTTACTCTAATATTCTTAGCTAGCTAGAGCTGATTTGATGGTATATGATAGTTCTGTACTTGGGGGGGGGGAGTTCGCTATAGATTTTATTCACTAGAAGTCAGAGGTCATGTTCGTTGTCCAAATGGGGGAGGTCTTGGCAGACAGGGGGGTGAAGCCTATGTAAGATAGCCTCTTCTTTCTTTTCTTCCTTTTTTTCTTGGACGACCGACGACTGAACAGCCGTGAACCACCCTGTCATGCAACGGAATTTGTGATAACGATCCACAGGAGGTGGAACTTCTGTGAACAGCTAGTTAGACAACCGGGATAGGTTGGACTTTTTTCTTCACCTGTGTTTTCGTTGATCTTGAGGTTTTCTGTGGTGAAGGTTCGCGAATTAGCTAGACAACTTGAATTGATAGTGAACTGTGTGACTTGCCTCCCAGACTTGACCGGTCGGACTATTCGGAACCCTGATTGACTTATCTTCTACAATTGTGCGCGAACAAGACACTTAAGTACAAACAACATGAACATCTGACCCCACAATATTTCCAATACAATCACGCAATTCTCATTCCCTATCACACCATCCTCTTACCCCTCTTTCCCCGCTTCTTCTCACCGCAACTACCCCTCTTCTCTTCACTGCAGCTACCCCTCTTCTCGCACCGTTCACCAAATACCAAACGCATCGGTGAAGCCTCCGGCATACTTCTAGGATATTCTAAATGCGCGGGGTAGAAAAAGTAATGTGGGTGAAGGAGGTGCCGGTGTTTAACAATACTTACTGAGAGGGCCTATATCTACCACAAAATTATGAAATATTTTAACAGCTGGTTAGTGGCCTCTTACTGACTCCTAAGATGACATAAAGGGGTATTTGGAGATGAGTTGGAGCAGCCAACAGCCCCTATGCAATAGTGGATATGTTGCTGGTTCATGGGGTGAGGGTCATTCAGGGGTAGAATGTACCAGCAACATTTAATTGAAGCATGTTTCTAAAATGAGTATAGGTTATTATTTACTAAGAGTGGCAAGCTTCCTTTAGTTTCCCTGGAGATTTGCGCAATCCGTGGCCGGCCTCGCGGTACTCTCCATCAAAGAAGAAAAAAGCGAGACTAGACGCCCGGGGTATAGAGCCCGGCAGCCGCCCAGGTGGCAAGCTTATGAGGAATGAAGGCACAGTGGGGGTTGAGAGTGACTCCCGGTTGGGGGATATAAATCTTGTGGGTGAAAGTATGAAAGTGGGTTGAGGGAGGGTGCTGTCGGAAATTGTGTTCTATATAATATAGGTGAAAAACAAGATGATGAATAAACACCAGCCCAAACGGCCATTTCGAACTCGATAGTATGGTGTGCAATGGCTTAGGGGCTAGCCGCTACATTGGGGAGATGGAGCAAGAGTGTTTACAGGGTTTCCTAGTGATGATATCCTGGGTCCTCGAGGTGCGCCTGTACCCCCCCGTTTATATGATATCATATCATACGCTTATTTGGGTGGTGTAGTGGGGGTTAGAATTTTATGCGCCCGGATTAGGTGACTGTCATCGAGAGTGTTTGTGGGAGAAACCTTTCAAGAACTGTATAAGATAGCCATTTTCCAACACCCCCCTCAGAAGAAATGAGCCAACACGGAGAAGATCTACCTCGGAGCGAAATAGGACAACAAACACTGCCACGAGGTCAATTAATTGCTTTTTCTTTCTTTCCTCCTTCCTTGCTTCCTCTTCTTTAAGCTGTGTGAACCTTGCAACTTTTGCGAATAACCCCTCATTCGCACCCATCATCAGATCGCATACGAAGGCTTCCATCACCGACCTTTACTGTTGGTACCTGCCGGTAAGTGCAGCTTAGTAGCTCATTCCCTCCCCCGACCCCACATTGTTCCTTCCGTGTTCTAGGTGCGTGGTGATAAAGGTTGCTTTATTAGAGATGGGTAAACGCGATTTCTAGACTGATTGCTGAGGTAACATAGTGATCACTTAGGTCGCTAGGAAGCTGCGTTTGGATGTTGTAAAGAGATCGGGGGTAAAGCGACTCTAATCTCTATATAGCTAACACAATGTGTGGCCGAACACCTCTCTTCCGGGCTGCCGAGAATGGGCATGAGGAAATTGTGAGGGTACTTATCGAGCGAAATGATGTTAATTCTAGTATCGTTGACGAACGTGGCAGAACACCACTTTGTGTAGCTGCCCAGAAAGGGCATGAGGGAGTCGTGAGGGTACTGGTAGAAAGAAGGAATGACCTCAACACAGCGGACAGTTGCGGCCAAACACCGCTCTCTTGGGCCGCCTCGGAGGGGCACGTGAGGGTCGTGAGGATACTGCTCGAACAAAGCGACATCAATCCAAACATAGCTGACACCGTATATGGCCAAACACCGCTCTCCCTCGCTGCAGAGGGTGGGTGGAAAGAGGTTGTGAGGACGCTACTGGGACGGGTTGACGTCAACCCAAACATACCTGATAAAACTGGCCTAACGCCGCTCTCCTTCGCTGCCCGGTATGCGGAAGTTGTGAGGATACTGCTGGGACGGGATGACGTCAACCCAAACACAGCTGATAAAAATGGCCAAACACCGCTCTTCTACGCTGCCTACCGTGGGAGTGCGGGTGTTGTGAGGATACTGATGAACCGGAACGATTGTAATCTAGAAAAAGTTGACAACTCAGGGTGGACACCACTCTCGGTGGCAGTATACCGTGGGCATAGCAGAGTTGTCAGCGTACTGCTAGAGCCGAACGGCTTTGATCCTGGCAGAGCCAAAATACATGCCAGAACAGCCCTTTTGTTGGCCGCAGAGTGGGGGCGTGCGGAAGTCGTGAGGGTACTACTTGAACGGAAGGGCATCGACCCCAACTCAGCTGATAAATATGGCCGGACACCGCTAGCCTGGGCTGCAGGGAATGGGTATGAGCAAGTCGTGAGGATATTGTTGGCCCGGAAGGCCGTCAATCCCACCATAGCTGACCGCTGTGGTCAAACAGCAGACTGGTGGGCCACTCAGAACGGGTATCACATAATTGCGAAGCTGGTACGGGACAGGGCCAATTCCACTCTCAGATATGCAGCAAACCTAGAACCAACAGACCCCGGATCTCCTGCGCTCTCTAGGCCATGTGAGCCCCCTTCCAAAAGGATCCGCAGGTTTTAACACCCAATGGTAAGTCCCATTTAACATTTATGCCCCTCTCCAAAGCAAAAGGTTTGACAAGACACAATCCTAACGCCACTATGGAAAGCTCTCCTGACATAGACTGACAAGCCATGTTAGACACTAAGCCCTCAGATTAGATCACCTGCCCAAAAGTTCTCCTTTGCTCAATGGGCCCCCCAGCCATATACTCCGCTCAACACTCCGCTCAACACTCTCCTTATTCTATTATTTGGGTCCTGTCTATCAAATCTCGTATCATTAGTAGTCCCTTACCTGTTCTGCTTTTTCATACCACCTTGTATCACTAGATACATCTTGTGGATTTGTCTTTGTTAACCATGGTACGGGCTTAAGTTATTTCAAGTGTGTCCATGATTTATTTCGTATGTGTTAGTGATATCATGTCGAACTATCCGTACTTCGGAGCTCTGAACCCAGCCCCTCACAATTGCATAATCCGACCCACCCAACTCAATCACTAATTCAAGTATCCCTAGGTGGCTGTGTTGGTCCCTGTCCTACCCTATCCAACCTCATGGTGCTTTATATGTTCGTTTATATTCATGTCAAAGTTGGATTGGAATCGGGATGTTAATTATCGGTTCTGGGGGCCACAGAATTTTCAAGCGTCTAGGAATCGGGTTTCACAGAGTTAATTTACGTCAAGTTGAGAAATAATTGTGGATTTGAGTTGTGGTTTAAGTATGGGAATCGATTTCAATAGCTTGTCAGGAGGAATCACATGATAGACTCATCGATTTCGATAGCTGGAATCCCATAGTTGTTGGGGTATGATAGTTAGTCTGGGGTACGACCGGTTTAGGGTCGTGACTGCCACTTGGGGGGTTTTTCCCGTTGTGTGGGTTTTTCGTGTTTTGTGTTTTTGTGCGCTCTCTTCTGTATCTAGTCTGAGCTACCAGTTGAGAGCTTCTTGTATCGTACATCAAACATCCACATCGTTATCATCACATACCGGAACCACCACCTACGTGCTTTTCTCCGTGTTTCGCGCCGTTACCTACGCTATCCCAGTCATTATTGGGTTGTGAGCGAGCTGCCATCAGAGTGTCGCTATCACATTTCACGCTCTTGCAGACTCGATGGGAAAAGGAGCTATAGGACTCGAAAGGTAGGTGTTGAATATGGTGGGGTGGTGCTGTGCTCTGCTTACAGGGGATGGCGATGCATGAGTTTCTTGTTGTTTTCCTTTGTGTTGTCTATAATTCAAGTTGAAGTTGCTTAGGAGTGCGGTTTCCAAGATGTTTATGTTCTCGCTTTGTTTTGTTGATGCTGTAGGGGACTTTTTCCATGCAGGGGTAGAGTATCCCTGCCAGCTTGCCGGTGGGTTGGTAATCTCTGTAGTAGTGATAAGTAGTCGTTATGGCAGTTTGGGGGTTCCTGGTGCGACACGTCAATCGCCGGGGGTGGGAATCGCCTGTAGCAAATTGCGTACCGATTGGATTGTGAACCTATACCATATCATAGTGGCTTGGGGAAAGTGGGGAGTGTTAAAAATGACCGGTGATCAGTCCACAGAGACGCCTCCCCTTACACCTTCATTCTACTACTTATTAGTTAGTTATTTCCTTTGTCACCCATTAGCAAGCAATCAGGAGGAAGGTGTATACCTGGTCGTATACTATATATATTAGGATTCGTATAGAAAGCCGGCAACTAGCATCAGAGGGTAAAGCGAAGCATACATCGGAAGGATGTACACGATAGCGACCCGAAGGATGTACTGGGGAGGAACCGGCAGGATTTCCGGAAGAACCTTCGGGACCCTTCTTGTATTTTATACTATATAAACCCTCTGTAGGGCTGTTGATAGAAGGATAAGACAGACAGATACAAATCCGCCGAGTATACAAGTTTTTCTCCTCATTGCTTCTGTGTTCTTCTTCATCGATCCACCCCGTTCCTCTCCCCTCCAGCTCTCATAACAACAGGGAGCACTCAGTGTTCCCAACGGGCCAGGTAGGCCAGGCTTTGGTAAAGCCGGGCCTGGCCTATCATAATTCCCGGTGATCTAGCCTAGCCCGAGCCTGCAGGCCTGGCTAAGCCTCGGCCGGGCCGGGCCGGGCCCGCCTATAGGCCATATAGGCTTTTCCCGGTCTATATATAGCATCGGCGGACCGGCTCATAGCTCAGTCACGCTATTTCAACAGCAACTATTCATGGTAAATATTTTCCAAATACTCAATGAGATTAAAAATAAAGGAACAATTTGGCTTTATTAAGAAAAGGTACTACAAAAAGGTACGATACTAGAGATAGTGAATTCGGTAATTGAATTAATGTAGAAAAAGAGCTGCGGTTGTGGTCAACCGTGCGCACTATGCACTAATACCGGGGGATTATCTGTAAATAGTCTACGGAACAACATTAAAAATACAACAATTTCGCTTCGCCAGCTTGGGGATTGAATTTAATTTGGCAGAAGGTAAATGGGAAGGGGTGGTGATAGGATAGGACTGTGCTTGTGGCTCTGGAGGTGAATCTTTAAGACTTTATTGAGTTGGTATCACTCGTTTTATGATCAATTAAGAAAGCAATACCCATGGCCAAAGGTAAAGAGAGAAAAATATCAAAGAGGAGAAACTTGAAAGAAGGGAGAGGGTTGGGATACCCTTAAAGCGATCGGTTCTTATCATTAATTACCGAGCCTATAGGCCCCTATCAGGCCTGATAGGTTTCGTAGGCTGATCGAATTCGGCCTAGATCGGCCTAGGCCATGTTCCGGAGTGGCCTGGCCCGTTGGGAACACTGGGAGCACTTGTGGAATTACAAATTTATTTATTTTCGGTATATCATCAAATGACTTTGGGGCTTTAGGTTGGAACATTAAAGTTATGAGGTGGGATATCTCAAAAACTGACTATACCTTCCAGGTACAAGTACGACTTGTACTATATATTGCTATTAGTGCTTTTACTTTATTTCTAAAGACTCCCACAATTTCGAAAACCAGACAAGATTCCGTTCCCTACACCAAGATCGATTAGTTATAAAAATCAGGATTGGGGTAAAATGGGGTGTCTGGGCTTCACCACCTGAGTATTTTCTGCCTTTTGCCTTGGTGGTGTGCCATCCCTTCGACCGCTTCCCTGTGTGGGTGACACCCCTTTCTGCCAGCTGTACCAACACTCTTCACTAAGAATAAGAACGGGGTACAGAAAGTAAACTGCTATTGATATATAATATTAAGTGATAATTTTCCTTTAGGCTACTTGTAAAAGATGCTGCTTCCACATACTGACATTAACCCCATATTGCCGGTTTGGATACAACAGTCCCGCTACGTCCCCGCGATACAAATGGCCCATTTTGGTTACAAAACTGAGAGGTTATTTTCACAGCAAAAACCAACGTCCAACGGGACGGTCCCATTTTTCCTAAATGGGCCCTTCGACCATAGCGAGACCTCCTGTCCCTCTCCATTCGCCATGGTATCATGTACCGCAGGATCTACAAGCAAGATGCCAAACCCCAAGAAACTGCCAAGGGCAAAAATCTCACAACACTGTCCCACCCCCATCACCTGTAAACTCAAAACCAGCACCCATTTCTTATCTAAAGCAATCAATATTTGAACAACCGCAACGCTTTAAATTCAATATGGGAGCGAAAGTAGCCCGAAATGATTGCTCATATTTCGTGCAGACGGACTTTGGGATCGTGTTACATTACTCTTTCCTGCCGCCAACCCGACCACTACCGGAACTGGACCAGATGCTATGCTGCGTGGGGTGCCTCTTCTAGTAGCGTTTGTTGCACTCTTTTTCTTTTTACTTATCGAAAAATGGCAAGCTACAAGAGGATCTTTTCACTGTATTTGCCCCGCAATCTGGACTGAGAGACACCGGTTGTCATAGCCTCATTCCTAGTTTTCACGCTATTATAACAGCTTTGGTTCAGGGGGAAACGATCATTTGCAAGGTTAGGGTTCTGGATTCAGGCGCCGATCTCGTACCTTGCTTGGCTCCTCATTATCGCTGATTGGTAATACGGGGCTTCCTGCACATGTGAATAGCATCGAGTAAGCAACCAGCTTCACCAATTCTGAATAAATACAAGGTTCTGGTTATGATATTGATGGGGCTTACTGATGTAGATCGGAAGCGGAAAAAGGAGAGCTATGGGTACTGTGCTTGCACGAAGTACCGCCAAATTTCATGATTCTGTCCAAGGTTCTTGGACTTCCTCTTTTGTCAGGGGACTAATAGTTCTCTCTCTTGTCTTTCATTTGCTGTCCCTAGTACTCCTGACTTGAAATTACGGGAGTTCCCACAAAGAGGGAATCTCTCTGCACTAGCGTTCTACACGGATCCACCGCGCCGGCCAAATGCTGTATCAAGGGTTCAAGCAGCAAAGATACTATCGCCGGCGGACGATATGGAGGTGATTGGGGAAGTTCCCCCATCCTCACTTACTCCTCGCTCTCACTCAACTAACTTGCCTTGAAGACAGAAGTATAAATGAATCACTATGAAGTCGTTCTCCCATTCCTCCATAGATCACCACGTGCATTCATTTTCTTCCTCGAATGTCTCCCTTTTCCTTTTAAGCACTCCCTGGCTAACCAAAGAAAGACAAAGACTTCCACTGTTCCTAGTCCCAGGGAATCCCACTCTTTCACTCTGCCTTCTAGGTCTTCCGCTTCCGGTGGATATGGCGATCGGAGGCAGTTTCCCAAAACCTACGCACGCTCCCGAAAATCATCCAAATGGTGAAACAATGACATAAGCAAACCGGGCAGCATCTAGCGGCTTCCACCACAGTGGTGAACGAGGGAAACTGTCTTAATAAGGTCACTTCCAATGTTTGCAACGTATTTTTTAAATGTGGAAGATATTGGTGCCAAACTGGGGCTTGGTTCGAGACCACTGCTTCTCTAGCCATGATGCTAGTCTTAAGCAGTGTTCCTTGCCGTCTAGTGAGTTTTCCTTCTGGGGACCGGACCGAATACGGCTCAGAGTCAGTCCTTTTGGGGGTGCTAAGACGGACTATGCTCTGGAATCTGAGGACAGGATGGATGCTAGGGGACTATATTCCTGGAACTGGGACATCCGGTACCAGTCAGGCAGAAATATTACACCTCGAAACTAATTATTGCGGCATCATGAGACATGACTCATTCACTCCCCAGCAGTCAGCCGTCCCCCCCTGACGGCTGACATGTCTCAATCTGATGGGCCCACCGTCCGGCACATTGACAGCCCCAGACCTTCGGAACACAGGTCTTAAGAATGGTTGGCTGATAATGGCATGCGTCACGGGCGGCCATCAACTCTATGAGACTAGTAAGAAAAAAGGCCTGAGGATGCCATGTAAACATTGTGGCCTCTTATAATTGGTTACCTCCTTAAATTTCGATTATGACCCACGCTTTGGGTATCACCTATATCACTGTAACGACCCTATGATAGGTAGCTACAATCACTACCACCTTAGCCCAAATGGTATACCAAGTGGTAACCAGAGGTGGTATGGTCTCGTATACTTAGTATATACATAGCTGGTAAACCTAGGATAAGGTCTAGGGAATGGTTGAGTAGCCTTGAGGTACTCTATTAGGCAGGGTAACCTTTCGGGAAAACATTCGGATAAGATCAAGAGAATTATGGGGATGTTACAGGGATCTCCGAGACGACTTCTGTGGTCGACTGTAACGACCCTACGATAGGTAGCTACAATCACTATCACCTTAGCCCAAATGGTATACCAAGTGGTAACCAGAGGTGGTATGGTCTCGTATACTTTATACAAATAGCTGGTAAACATAGGATAGGGCCTAGGGAACTGTTGAGTAGCCTTGAGGTACTCTACTAGGCAGGGTAACCTTTCGGGAGAACATTCGCATAAGGTCAAGAGAATTATTGGAATGTTATACGGACCTCCGAGACGACTTCTGTGGTTGACACGAGTACTTCCTGAGCGGTTAAAGGCATAAGAGGGCAAAGTTACCCTACCTTGGGAAATGGATCATTAGGCCCATGGACCCCGGTTACCCTACTGAGGTGTCCAAGTTACCCTACCTTCACCGGCAAAGTCATCCTAGGACTTAGAGGTCGATTGCCTCACATTCTATAGGCTCTAAGATGTTCTTGGGTGCACACGCATCTGCGCTAGGAGGCCCCACGCCTGGGTAATGGTGTCCTGAACATACTATTGAACTTGTGCGGGTTTAGCTAACACCCCCCCTCTGGCCCCAGCGTTGGGACAGCGCATCATAGGCAGACGGCTGTGTAGTTGCTCGTTTGGGAGTTAAAAGAGGTCATTGGAGCAGCTGCCGTAACATCGTATAAGTCGTCGCCGTCCGTCTGACTGAATGTCGTTCGCAGGATATATAAGGGGAGTATGGGTAACCGCCAAAATGGGGGTCGCCCATATATGGTCTCTCGGGCATCTAGGTGTCTATTCTAGCGTACTGGTTGTAGGGTAGTCTTCCTAGTGGTACTCAGGTAGTCTCAGAAGGCCAGGGTACTATCGAGACAAATACCTCAGGAACCAGCCCGGACCTTCTCTCTTTGATTTGTAGCATTACTATGGGTTGTTATTGGACTCTAGAGGTATGAGTCTTATCACGGTAGAGTATGTCCCGAGAGGATGGCTATCGGTAGCGCCCACTTAGCCAACCATCGGCTACATCTCACCGGGGGAGCTTGCATGTCAATTCATCACATTGCATAATACAGTAGATTAAAAGATGGACTTCATAGCTTGTATAGACGGAACTGCCACTGGGCCAGCGAGTCTACTACCTAGGTATTGACTCCGGTTGTTGTCATAACAGTTAGCCACTGGTATGACTTCGATAGGAAGAGCTTTTCTACATGCGGTTGTATTGCATCAGCAAAAAAACTAGTTTGCATCCTATGCGCCCTGTGCGTCTGACGCACGTGACGCACAGAATGTCAATTGTGAATTAGGACGCCACGTCGATCCGACGTTGCGTCCTGATTTGCCTTTGTTTCCACCCTGAATCCTGACGCCACGTCGTGACAGCGTCTGGTGCCCTGCCACCGCGTCCTGACACCGTCTGGTGGTCAGGGCTGTCGTCCTGGTGCCCATGATCACCCCTACGTAATTCCCACGTCGTCTGATACTGTCCTCTTGCGTCCTGACGCGGGATCTCTCTGCCCCGTACTCAGGACTTCTTTCATCTGGCCACGTCCCATCCAGATATCTCTGCTCTGTGGTCCTGCGTCAGGATCTCACGATCCTGATCCATCATCTCGAGATGCGTGATGACTTCTTCCAGATTTTACTCCAAATACGGTGCGTCTCCTGATTCTTACACATGACATGTTCAGACTCTCTGCGCTGCGATATCCTGACTCTGGTATGGGTATGGTGTTCTGGCGACCGATAAATTACTTCTGATGATATTGCAACGTCTCCCGGAAACACATTTTCGTTCACACCTCAAGCTCTGGCGATGAGCTCTACTATTTCCACTTTTGGTTCTGTCTTCTTAGGAATACGAAATAATTATTACTATATGTTACTCTACAAACACACCATTTCCTATGTACCCTCTCATACGCTTGCCCCATTTCCCTCCTCCTCTGTTCCCGGGTCACTATGTACTGTTTCCTCTAGTTCTGGTTCCAAGATCTCAAGACTCAGAGATAGCTGACACGACAGAGTTGGGCTCACTGCGGCGTCCAACGTTAGCCCCAGGGTCTCCTCTGATGAAGAGTCCAGACTCAGGGGATCCGAATCTAGATATCTGAGAAGGCCCGCTGCTGACACGGCGCCGAAATTGAAAGACCCTTCTGCCGTCTGGGAACTGTTTTGGCTCTCCGGCAGAGGCCCAAGATGCAGGTTATTCGGAGTTTGACTCCGCGGTGCTGTCCATTGCGGAAGGTTGGTCGGGCTTTGACCCTCTAGTTCTGCTGCCACAGCAGCCCAATTGTCCGTAAAGCCTTCCCGGTGATCTTGTCGGACTCCATGCTCTCGCTGCATCCTTCCATGGATGGTACCACGAATTTTGTCCAGAATCAGAGTTTGAACCGAGTTGGGGCATGATGCCCACGTTTGCCTTTGGCACACAAAAAGATCTTAAATGGTTGCCGTTAGGTTAGTCTTCTCGGGAAAGAGAAAGGTCACGGTTCTGGCTCACCTCCGGCAGCTTCAGGCTTGAAGTCGCCCTGATCCTCATATACTCCTATCTGCCATGCTCGCAGTGCATGGCAGATTATGGCACACGTTAAGCAAATCATGGTACTGTTGATGCGCCCAAGAAATGCCGGATCATTAATCCCACGCATTCTCCTACCCTCGAAGTACTTTCCCCATATGGCCTCGAGGATCTGGGGTCCCAGGAATCGATTTGTTATTTTCTGCGTCAAGTTCCCTCTGATTAGTTGCAAGAGGATAGGTCGCATTGTTAATAAGAGCAAAAACGCACCTCATATCCTCTCGGGAAGCACATAAATGCATCCTTTTCCAGCAGGTAGTCCACCCGGCGCGCAATTGCCGTTGGGTCTTCCGGGAGATCGTACAATTTTACGATCTCATGCTCTCCGTGGTAGACAAACAGGGATCTTACCCCCGAGTGTTTTTGGCGTATCTGAAAAGGTTAGTACTAGTCCAGACGTCTAAAGGATTCTTCTAAAATTGGTTGATGTCTACTTACCACTTTTACACTTTCCTCAGATGCTTCTATATTCCCTGCATCGGATATGTGATTGAGCGCCTGAAGCCAAACACAGTGCACCTGAGTGGTCAAGCAACTGGTCCCGGGAGTGGTTCATCAAAAAGGGTATACAGGAGAATAACACCCTTGGTCCGCGCTACGACGGCTCCCTCTGGTCTCATAGCTGTATTGCGCCGTGAGTTAGTCTCAGGCCATATGTGCTCATAGCCCGGCATGCCTTGTTCGCCCCGAGGACTTGAACGTCAGACTGCTGGCGTTGTGGCTCTGTGTGTAGCCATTGATGAATAACGCGATACACCGGATGTCGAGATCGTCGGTGGAGTGTACGCACTACTTGGTACCGTAAGAACTCGAATAGAAGCAAAATGTGCTAGGACGTTGTAGTTGCCTCTCCTCGTAAGGCGCGGTGTATATTCCTTTTATTTTGTCTCAACTGAGGGCTGAGTTTGCAGTGTTTTCCCCTCGCGTAGCTGAGAAGGGAAATTCCAACGTCCTAGCACATGTTTCTTCTATTTGAGTTTTTACGGTATTATACGTGCTCGTGCTGCCGGGATAGGCTTGACGATTGCGGCTTCCTGCGATCCGGAGGTGGTCGGACTTCGGACAGTCGATACCCTGTTGTTGGTTCGTTTCTCCCCGGCTCGTGATTGATGACGTGTTATTGATCTAGTGTCATCTGCATTATCATTCTCATCTGTGTCTGGCTCAGTGTCCAATTCGGTTTGATCAGATATGTGGGAGTTTTGGTACTCATCGCTGCTATCATCGCTGAGATGAAAGATTTCTGTTATTTGTTGTCCATCCTCATCCTGATCGGCCTCGTGATCGTTATAC
>Ga0307509_10000724_pt1 | contig 56603 bp, 68 predicted proteins | sample 10_EM_MG_FD_202245 | JGI IMG/M metagenome (GOLD analysis project Ga0307509, IMG submission 202245) | Populus trichocarpa ectomycorrhiza microbial communities from riparian zone in the Pacific Northwest, United States - 10_EM | ecosystem: Host-associated > Plants > Roots > Unclassified | place...
ACCCACACTTCGGCTACTATGTTTACTGGGGGCATTGAAGGGACCCATTTCAGACTCCGGGCACCATCCAACCTTAAGCAACGCCCGGTCTTGGCAAAAAAATGTATAACTTGAGATAATACGGTAACTCAAAAGCAGGTTTAAGGCGTCTGACCAATTTCTCCATATCGACACCCATATAAAAAAAACAACGCTGAGACGGTATCCTGCTAGCCCTACTTGGAAGGTATCCGGAGATGTGGAGATTAGTCCAGGAACCTTTCAGTTAGCAGCCGGTCCCATCTAAGTTAGTGCCAAGCCAAAAGCCACACCTCCGGATGCTTCCGAATGCGCAAGCACTGGCACTCGAACCGTGCAAGAGCCCGGGATCGGCTGGTATGCCGGTACTCGAGTACTATCATAGGATCACTCGTACCGTAGGGTTTCTCCTCAACCGCATCTTCCCGTGGCCGGGGCTATCCTCGGTCCAACACTTACGATAGCTCCCTTTAACCCCAAAATCTGATCCTTTCCAGAACGCTGCACTCTCCTAGATATACAACAGCAAACCATAATGTTTGCCAGATCTTCCGCCCGCTGTAAGTCCCACTACCTTTCTATGATACAATATCTTGAGTGTAAAAAGGCTCATTGCATCGGACACGACGATAGTCACAGCATTGACGCTGCCAAAGCCGTTCTTCATCGCAAGAGTCCCTCCTATGGCGGCCCAATTCCGGTATTGCCACCGAACTTACAATCCTTATCCCGAATCGTCTGGGCTCATTCTAACTGACTTTTCTTTTCTTTTTCTTTTCTTTCTCTTTTCTTTTGTCATAGCCCCATCACAACCTCCACCTCCACCTCCACAGGAAACGTCTCCCCGGACAACGCCTACTCAATCCTAGTCGCCCAGCGCAAACAGCGGCCTATATCACCGCACCTAAGCATTTACCGGCCACAACTAACCTGGTGTGGGTCCGCTGCGAACAGGATTACTGGTTCTCTCCTCTCAGTGGGTGCATACACCTTCTTCGCCGCGTACGCTGTGGCACCGGCGTTCGGATGGCATCTTGATAGCGCTGCTATCGCAGCGATGTTCTCGGAATTGCCAGCTGCGGCTAAGTTTGGCATCAAGTTTGGCATTGCCCTACCGTTTTCTTATCACTCTTGGAATGGGATTAGGCATCTGCTTTGGGATACTGGCAGGGCGTTGGATATCAAAGATGTCTATAGGACTGGGTATGTTGTACTTGGGTTAACAGCCGTTAGCACGATTTACCTGGCTATGCTTTAAGGTTCAGCGGACTGCAGACAGGAATTAGGATTGGTAGTAGATTGGAGGCCTGGGCTCCGATATGATGCCTTGGGTGCTTGAAGGTTTAGGTCAAGCCTTTCTGGACTGTCTTTGTATTGATACTGCACTCGCAACGGTATCTTCACCAGATTTTAAAAATAGGGATTGTTTGTCATCCTGGATTCTCTGCTAATTTAAAGAAAGTTCGTTCGTGTACGAGATTTTGTGCCCTTGTTTTCTAAACCGTTAACCCACCCATCTAGCAACCCGTCCTCATGTATTTAGCAATGAAAATATGATACAATGAACTGTGATGTGGGGTTGACAAGCCAATCTAATGCTCCGAGTTTCCCACTTTCATTCTAACTTCCTTTTTTTCAGGTCCTCTTTTATGTGTCCCTCCACTTGCCTATAGGCGCGCTCGCATTCTGCGGCCAAGGCAGGAATTCCTGTAGCCGATGCAATCTGAAAAAGAGCACAATGTTAGCATACCGCAACTTTTGGAGAACTTATTGTAGTGGCTACCTCTTGGGCGTCTCCTTTCTGAATTAGCATAACTTCTTCATGCGCCAACTTCCCGCTTCCCCTCTTCTCAGACTCCATTTTCAATACTATCGGTCCATATACCGATTCGAGGGGGGCTGCAGGTGTGGGGGAAAGAAGATTTCGGCTAAGCAAGAACTCTAGGTGTTTCGCACCAGACAGTGCTTCATTTTGATGTTAATACTATTATTATATTAAATGAACCCAGGGGTAATTACCTTTCCAGTGGGAGAAGGCTCTATAGAGAAGATAAAAGAAGGGTATCTATTGAATCTCATTAGATGAGTATTTTGAATGCCGACAGGGATCAAGACCGGACGCCATACGTTTGGGATGACAGGAACAATAGCAAACGGAGCGACAATAGGCATTCCAACTATGGACCAGATCATTCGGGTACGATGAATTTGGTTACGCTCAGTAGAAAGCCTTTGCAGTATAGTCGAGACATTCTTCTCCTCAATGACTGAAGGTGGATATAACACTTCTATCTTCTGCCTATCGACTTCCCCATCCCTCCGGCGTGCAGATAGAGGCGGTATAGATTTCAGACTCCTATATCATAGACTCTAGTTAAATAAATAGATAGAGCCGGAGTGAAAGCATGCATCTACGAACCATTCCTCGTGGGGTATCCTGTTGAACAGTTTGTTGCCTGCATCAGTGATCCATCGTTGCCAGCCAGCTTTTCCGGTTTCCTATCGTCCAAGAGGGAGTAGTATCAGGTAGTGAACTTCTTCATGTGGTAGTTTTTTTTTTTCTTCCTTGTTCAGATATGGGCTGTTCTGGGGGAGGGGGGGGAGCAAACCCATTGTAACCAAACATTGGCAGCCTTGCTGTGATGAAAGCCATCCGTTAGTGAAAAATACCAATATGAGGGCCAGAGAAAGGTTAACTCACGCCGAAGCTTTATCAGCGTAGGATGGTTCTGCATGGGTTATCTTGTTCAGACGCTGGGCGTAAACGAGAGTGCGCCGGGTCGAGATGGGAATTAGGAAGAGCCTCATGACGTTTTTTTGTTTCGATCGGAAGAACGATGTTCGTTCCTGGCCCTTATCGGTGTGGTGATCCTTGCTTTCCTGCGCTTCGATCGGCTTGTCTGGAGCTTATGAGAAAACCGGTGGGTCTATGAGAAGGGTTGGGGCAAAGGAGATGGTTAAAATTATGGGCTTGGAAATTTTGGGTATGATACATTCTGGTGCGCATCAGGACTTTATGAGGAGGGCATGTTGAGTGATGAAAAGGTACTGTGGTCCACTTGATTTTATCACTGGCAATTATTATATGGAGGATACAATTGATAGATGGAGAGGTAGCCGCCTCTGTTTAGCTGAAGGACAACCGTCGAAATGGTCTAATTGGTACCTGGGTACCGTACTCTGCAGGTGAAGGGTTCTCTTGCGGGTCATTCAGTGAGTGTGGATGGGGAATGGGCGGAGAGGAACGTCATCATCCAGCTCTGTTATCCTTGAAAAATGAAAAAATGGTTTGCCCGGACGTGGCTGTGAAATAGGCTGGTTGCGGTGGTTCATCCAGGTTGCCACAAGAAAGAAAGCTTCCTCACCAGCCTCACTCGACCAAGAGCTGGCCTGCTCCCTCTGGGCACACATTGCTTTGATTCGGGTTTTACCAGCTTGGATTTTGCCTTGCCAACACTGAAGTTACTCAAGTAAGGCCCTTACTCGTTGATTAACTCTTGGCATTGGCTTTTTGCCCCCATCACGCCTGAATCCCATTCGCCGGATCAACCGCCGTGCCGACTCGAACCCCAAGGGAAGAGGCTCTCTGGAGTCTTGACCCAACGGCCAATTTCCTGCATCCAGTCGATACACTTGACGCGGTTACCCGTCTGATTTCAATTAAGGAATCCAGGGCAACATCTAGCATTGCCTCATTCTTCGCATCCCCATCCAATCCACGGCTCTCTATCTCTTCACACCGCACCCCTAAGACAGGAAAGGCTGCGTCAGTGTCGACATGGCTGCCAACCAGCCTGTTGACCAGCAGCAACAGCAGCAGCAGTTACCGCAACAGCACCAGCCCCAAGGTTCTTCTACTCACACCGAGCAGAGGCCAACTTCCGGTTTGTCGTCGTCGCAGCAGCAAGAAAAACGGCACGATGCACTAGCCGGGACAACCACTGCCCGAAACTCCACTTCCACGAATTCTCTCTCTTCACGATCCCTTGCAAGTGGGAACGCAAAAGATAGAGAATATATGGATCATCACAAGTGGGACAATGTCCGGACGCTACCAAGTTGGCTCCCCCCTCGTTGTAAGATTTATTGGTGACAGTTTATGGTTTCCGGGCGTATCAGACTGACAGTCCACTACTTGTAGCGTGGGTTCAACGGCGAGAGGAAGACGAAGATGACTTAATCTCTCCTCCACCAACGGCTCATCGGAGACCCCCAGAACGATCGGTGCATGATGCTCAGCGAGAAACAACTCCCGTCACGGTTTCACCATTGCGAGAGCATGCAAGCCGATGGCGGGGGTTTGTGGAGGTCACTTCTTATCCACCACAGTCATCCCAGTCGGAGAAACGAGTTGATGATGGGTGGCTGTCTCAGCAAGGTGACCTCAGTAGCCCATGGCTCTCAAATAATAGAGATATGGAAAACCAAAGTGCTGGGGTCGGAGAAGAAAACGATGGTGCATTGTTTGTCAGTTCGAAGACCAGGAAGATATGGTACAAGAGAGCACATGTGCGTCTACTACTTCCTCATGGGAGGATTAATTGCTGACGGGGTGCGCAGGTTATGCTGCTGAACAATCCCATGGTCCCTTTGACCTTTAGGGCTTTGATTTGGGTACTTTCGCTTCTGGCCCTAGCCCTCGCATGTAGTGTGTTTCAATTAAGCAACAAGTACGATTTCGAACAAAAGCCATCTACAATTATGGCTATTATTGTGGATGTAGTCGCCTTGATCTACTTGATTTACATTACGTATGACGAGTATTCTGGCAAACCGCTTGGCTTGCGGTCCCCTAAGGCCAAAATGCGATTAAGTAAGATTACCAACCTTTCAAACATATTCACGCTATGTGCTGATATTATGATTAATGATAGTAATGCTTGACCTATTGTTCATTATTTTTGACTCGGCCAACTTATCTTTGGCTTTCGACACACTCTTCGATGTTCGGTGGAGTTGTCGAAGCGCAGATTTTAAAGATGACCTCAATGTAAGCCTTAGCTGTCCAGGCAGCGAGATGTTTAGCCGATCAATATACTAACGACACGAGTCTAGAGCTCCCGGACGGTGGATCCTATCTGTGATAGACAACGAGCGCTTGCAGCGTTTTTATTCCTTGCGCTATGTGCTTGGGTGTCGACATTCACGGTTAGTGTTTTCAGGTGGGTTCTCCCCCGTATTATCGGTACTTTTCATCCACTGAAATTTGTATTTTTAGACTTGTAGAGAGAGTCTCCTCGGGGGCTCGTTCATAATCAACCACTCTTTACTCGAGCCTTGACAAGAAAGACAAAAATTCATAACCTCCAATTTCTTTTTTATAGCACTCTGCTAAGGGTAATCTTGTAGTCATATTGTACATCTCATTTATCACATGATCTGGGTTTGTCGGCATTTCCTTTAACTGTCTGTTTCTCTTTTATCTTTTCTCGGGGGTAGGAGAAAATGCATGGGTAGGTAGGCACGGCGTTCTTTTCCTCTTTACTTTTGTACTCGCACCTTTGTTTTGATTGGATTTGGTTCCGTATTTGCTATCACTCTGGCGGGCTCTCCCTCTGTCCTTTTCCTATGTCAGCACACCCATTATCACACTTACTGTTTTGCTTTTTCTTTTTGTTGAAGCAAGTGTTCATGCCAGCTTTCGTCTTGCGTTTTTCTGCTGCCCAACATCTAGGCGTGAGTGTGGAGGCCAAGTAGCTTCATGGGCTGGCATCTTGTCGGTTTGTCTTTTGCTTTTAGGTCAGTTTTTTTGGGGGGTTCTAGGATAGTAACGTGGCGGGGAACAGGAGAGAATGCATCTGGAGGGATTTTGCATGGGCATACTCGAGTACCTGCAATATCGTGCCACCGTTTGTGTTTTGCCCTAATGTCTAAGATGCGCAGTTATAATATAGATAGGGCTACTAAATGCTAGCACAAGCTAGAGTTTTTATGAAGTCTATGGTGTGGTGCGTGAGGGGATGGACAATTCCCCCCGCACTGGTGATCTCCCTCGTGGCGGCCATAGTTCCAATAAAAACTATTGAGTATTGTGCCAATACCCAAATAAAGGCATCCTAGACACAAACTTTGGTTCCTGAAGTGCCGGGGTTCTCCGTTCCTGCTAGGTTCTTATCCCGTGGCAGAGGCAAAGGCAACAGCAGTGGCTAGAAAAAGTAGCTTTATCCGGGGTTGAGATCTATATTGTGCTGTCAAGCAGCCTTTCGTATCTATATTGTACTGTCAAGCAGCCTTTCGTATATTGTATACTCGAGTACAGTACTAGCACAGTGCCAGTACAGTACCTGTATGCTGTGGTATTATAACCCCTTATCATGTCTTGAGTAAGCAAACCAATATCTACAAGTAACTCGAAGTATCGTAATTTATTATCACCTAACGTGTGATGCTATGTCTATGTGTATGGGCTCAGGGTGCAAGTTTTTAAGTTATTTGCACTTTCTTCAATTGGCATTATACCACCGCATTGCAAAGCAAAACCGCCACAGTGGGACGTAGAATACGAACATTTTGACCCTGATACAGTGGAAAATTATACCTGTATTCTAGATCACTTAACTGGCATTTATCCTGACCTACTTTTATTTTACCGTTGGTTTTCGTGGAACAATCCTGGTATCGGTTTACCAACCAGTGTCAGGTGCCATGCTGGAGGATTAATAAATTAGTGGGGGTTGGGAATTCCAACTTTCTATTATTTGCACAGTGCTCGTACTCGAGTACACAGTCCCAGGCTTTTGCGAGTTGCGAGTTTACTTGAGCCGCCCTTTCGATGACCGCAACACGCCGTACGGGGCGACTCACTGATGCATAGCATAGTGCCCAGCCTAGTCCTCACCCCAGCCTCAGAACACCACACCAGACAGAACCGCTCTTACCTTCCCAAGTTCCCCTCCAACACTAGCATCACTTTCATCGCCTTCCTCCACCTGCTCAAAACCCCACCATCCAGTGAACCCGATTCGCAAACAGTTCACTTTCGCGAATTCTCTCTTTGCATTTCCCTTTTTTTCTTCCCATTTTGCATTCTGACTGTATTACTTTGGCACGCTACGGTGGTTTCAGTATTTTTTCGTGGACTCCGAAAGCAGCTCTGTCGTAACAGTGTTTCTACTCCTGCATCCCCTCTTTGCATCAATAAGGAGTCTAAATGATGCAGCCAAAGGCACCAAACAGAGAGGATCTTGGTCAAACGTAAGTATCCCTTGTATTTTCTCTGCGATACTTTAAGGCTGAATTATTATGGTAGATGGAGCTATCTCGAGGCGGGTGTTGAGAAGATAATGAAGGATCTGCAGACGGGTGTTGATATGACTACGGTGAGTTATTTTGCATCTGGTTTCCTACTGTTGATATTGTATTCTGTAGACTGACCACCCCCTCAGTATATGGGCGTCTATACGTAAGATACTCTCCTCAGAACGCATTTGCTATTTGCTCACTAACTGCCCTCCTGCCTAACATCAGTGCAGTACACAACTTTTGCACATCCCAAAAGGCAGTGAACTCTAGCCCTCAAGCGCTACATAATTCAGGTGCCGTTCATCGAGGTGGTCTGTCGTCATCCAACTTTGGAGAAGGTTCTGGTTTGCTGATTTTGTTTTTGAGGTGCTGTAGCTCATCTGCTCGGAGAGGATCTCTACAAAAACCTTATTGGTTACCTAAGCAAACACTTGACTGCCCTGAAGGATGTGAGTCGGATGAACTCATTCTTTCACTAATTACGACAATTCGCTGATCCGATGGGTTTAGGAGGCATCTGGCCATGCGGACGAGGCTCTCCTCGCTCTGTACATTCGTGATTGGGATCGGTATACCACTGCGGCAAAATATATAAACCACTTGTTCCGATATCTCAACCGACATTGGGTGAAGCGTGAAATGGATGAAGGCAAGAAAAATATATACGATGTTTATACGGTAGTTTTCTCTTTAGGGAAGTAAAAGGTTAGGGCTGATATTAGGTGTTCTAGCTCCATCTTGTTCGCTGGAGAGTTGATCTTTTCGATCACGTTCAAAAATATGTCATGGACGGTGTTTTGAAGCTCGTCGAGAAACAGCGAAATGGTGAGACTATCGAGACTGCTATGGTCAAGAGCATAGTAGACTCCTTTGTTTCGCTAGGGCTCGACGAGAGCGATTCCTCAAAATCAACCTTAGATGTCTATCGTCAATTCTTCGAAAAGCCCTTCCTGGAGGCTACCACTGCCTATTACCAAATGGAGTCCAAGCAGTTTGTGGCCGAGAATAGTGTTGTTGAATACATGAAAAAGGTATGTGCCCTCGCGGCTTATCATGACTGTTGGTGCTAATATAATAATTCTAGGCCGAGACCAGGTTAGCTGAAGAGGAGGGGCGTGTACAAATGTATCTCCACCCTGATATCTATGGGCCATTAATGAAGACCTGCCAGAAAGTCCTCATTCAAGAACATGCCCCCCTTCTACGAGAGGAATTCCAGGTATTGCTAGACAACGATCGTCAGAGCGACTTGCAGCGGATGTATAACCTACTTTCGCGTATACCGGATGGACTTGAACCTCTCCGTACAAAATTTGAAGCACATGTGAGGAGGGCAGGGACATCTGCGGTTGATAAGATTGCTGATGAGGGTGGGGACAATCTCGATCCAAAAGTCTATGTCGATGCTCTGTTGGAGGTTCACACCCAGTACCAGAATCTCGTGAATGTTGCATTCAAAGGCGAGGCAGAATTCGTTCGTTCTCTGGATAACGCCTGTCGCGAATTTGTCAACAGAAATAAGGTGTGCAAGTCGGCATCTACAAAATCTCCTGAGCTTCTCGCAAAGTATGCGGATTCGCTCCTGCGTAAAAGTGCCAAGAGCGCTGAAGAATCAGATCTCGAGAACAAGCTTTCCGCTATCATGACAGTCTTCAAATACGTTGAAGACAAGGATGTGTTCCAGAAATTTTACTCCAAAATGCTGGCGAAGAGACTGGTGAACTTTACTTCGGCTTCCGATGATGCAGAGACAAGCATGATTGGGAAGCTCAAGGAAGCCTGTGGTTTTGAATACACCAACAAACTTCAGCGCATGTTCCAGGATATGCAGATCTCTAAGGATCTCAATGACTCTTATAAGGCGTGGTTAGAAGGAAAGGGAGAGAGTGCGTCCAATGGCGTTGACTTCAGCTGCCAAGTCCTCGGGACGTCCTTTTGGCCTTTAAATCCTCCCACAACCCCCTTCAATATCCCTGAAGTTATAGTTCAGACCTATACTCGGTTTGTTGAGTTCTATAACGGGAAGCACAATGGCCGTAAATTGACCTGGCTGTGGCATCTTTGTAAAGGGGAACTAAAGGCTAGTTATTGCAAAGCAACCAAGACCCCATATACCTTCCAAGTCTCGACATATCAGATGGCTATGCTCTTGTTGTTTAACGATGCGACAAAGATATCCTATGAGGAATTTGAAAAATCCACCGGATTGTCGAAAGAGTATATGGAGCCGGCGCTAGCAGTCTTCTTGAAAGCCAAGGTGTTGACTATACTGCCCCCTGGTTCAAAGATTGGGCCAGGCACTCAATATTCCCTGAACACCGATTTCAAATCCAAGAAGATTCGCGTGAATCTCAATATGGCCGTCAGGGCGGAACAAAAACAGGAGGTTGAGGAGACGCATAAAACCATTGAGGAGGATCGCAAACTTCTAATGCAGGTAAGGATATGTATCTGGTATCGAATGTGGGATCATTTTATTAATAATCTCTAGTCCGCGATTGTTCGCATTATGAAGGCCCGCAAGGTCCTCAAACATGTTGTATTGGTGCAGGAGACTATTGGGCAAATTAAGTCCCGCTTTACACCCAAGATCCCCGATATCAAAAAGTGTATTGATATCTTGTTAGAGAAGGAGTACCTTGAACGTTTGGATGGGGAACGTCTAGGTATTGTCGCGTCCTTGTTCCGGTTGAGACTATTTGCTAAATTTCATTACAGGTTACTTGGCCTAAGGAACTGTTACCACAGACGACATGATGACTACTAACGAAATCTAATTTTACCGAAACTAAATTGTCTTCTTGTAACTAGCTACAGATCGGTATCCGCCATTGCAGATAGCTTGGTATATGATTTGTGGTGGTAAACCAGTGTATGTCAGGGATGGGTTTTGTCTTAGTTTTTGCCGTCTTGCCTCTAAACAAATTTCCTAAATCTTTTTTTTTACCCTTTTTTCTCTTGGGCTTGCATGATATGTATCTTTAGGTTTTTTAAGATACCGGTACGGGACCGATGGTTCATGGTTGGATAGCTATACCAGTGTGGAGAAGCCGATGCCTTGTTCTTAAGGCGACTTTTTACAATACATAGAACCGAAGCTCAAATTTCTTAGCTTGATCTTCAGCGCTAAAGGTATCACATTATGACAGCAAACTTGTGGTTTCTAGACAACAATCTCTTTATGTGAAGCAGGTACTCGAATACGGCAGAGTGGTTTGGTGTATGGGGGGGGGGAGGACATGCATATGCCGAGGGTGTACTCGAGTAGCAGGGGACTATGAGATATCGAGTAGATAAAGATCTAGATGTGCCTAGTCCCAAAAAAAATAGTTTCCTCGCGAGTCACAGCCCCGCCCCCATCACTAACGTTTCTTTGAAGAAACAAAACTCTACCCCCTACCAAACCCACGACCACCGGGAAATCGTAACATACAAAACCAAAGAGAATGTCAGACAGGGTTGTTCTTCACTTGAGAGCCGAGTGTAAGTTTGTTCCTCTCATCAGATTCAATTCAATTCCAACTTTTGGTCGATTTTCTGGCATTTCTCTCCTCTCGTGCTATGAGTCAAACATCGAAACTCACATTTTTCTGCGTATAGCTAAACCACTCGAGCATCGCTCTGCCCGTGAGTCATCCGGGGACTCTCGCTATTTGTTATTGCTAAGTTATCAATAGTTACACCTACCACTACCAGCGCTCTTTTGAACGCTGGCTACGATGTCCGTGTCGAACGCAGTGAGCAGAGAATTTTCGATGACAGTGAGTTTGAGAAGTAGGTTTAATATACCCCGGGGCGCTTGCTTGGGGATGATCTGTTAATTACTCGGAAGGGTTGGTGCTACGCTTGTTCCTGAAGGCTCCTGGACTGGTATGTTGAACCACCTGTCCTGTACCAAGTGTTTGAGCTGAGTCACTCATTACAATTCTCAACCCAGAGGCTCCTGCGGACCACATCATTGTCGGCCTTAAGGAACTCCCCGAGGATGACTGTATGAATATTCACCCCCTTTCTTCCTTCACTAAATTGTCCGATTCAATGCTCATAAATAATAGTCCCTCTCAAGCATACTCATGTCCAATTCGCTCATTGTTACAAGAACCAAGGTGGCTGGGAAAACGTTCTCTCTCGCTTCCCTAAGGGCAAGGGTACTCTCCTAGACTTGGAATTCCTTCTGGATGAGCGCGGTCGTAGAGTTGCCGCATTCGGTTATCATGCTGGATTTGCCGGTGCCGCTTTGGGTGTCGAAGTTTGGGCATGGCAGTGTGCTCATCCTGGAGAGGAATTCCGTGGTGTCAAGCCTTACCCCAATGAAGATGCCTTGATTTCACACATCAAGAGTGTGGTTACCGAGAGTAGTAAGATTTTCTTTTCATTTATTAGAGCCTTACTGTCTTTTTCTAAGATTACTGACCATTAAAAGGCGCAAAGATTGGAAGAAGTCCGAGGGTCTTGGTGATTGGTGCTTTGGGGAGATGCGGGAAAGGGGCTGTCGATTTGGCACTTAGTGTCGGCATCCCGGCCGAGAATGTCTTACGATGGGACATGGCGGAGACTGCTAAGGGCGGTCCGTTTGTCGAGATTGTTGAATGTGAGTGTTCATTTTGTCATTGAGTGACCTTACAAGAGTGTTTTTATAATTAAAATATTTATAGCCGACATCTTTATCAACTGCATTTACCTCAGTCAGCCGATTCCTCCCTTCATTGACACTCAGTCTTTGGAAAACCCTAATCGCAGGCTTTCGGTCGTTGTGGATATTAGCTGTGATACTACTAATCCCCATAACCCTATCCCAATCTACAGCGTAAATACTACTTTTGACAAGCCCACGGTCCCCGTTCCTGTCAAGTATGTTTCCCAACCCGGGATCTAGTTTGCGTTTTTGCATAGGCTAATATCTCTGGGTCAGTGGCGGACCTCCTCTTTCTGTCATCTCCATTGACCACCTTCCAACTCTCCTTCCACGTGAGGCCAGTGAAGCGTTCAGCAATGATTTGCTTCCAAGTTTGCTTTTATTGAAGGATAGAAAGCGTACCAGGGTTTGGCAAGACGCCGAGAAGCTCTTCCATTCCAAAGTTGCTACTTTACCGAGTTCTTAGGTTATTATACTATCAAAAAACTTATAGATATTGGTGTGGGATAAATGGAAATGACATTGCCAGAGAGATCTTTTTCTCTGGAAATATTACTCTTATTACAACTCTATGAACTATCACTCGCCCAGCTAGACTTTTTTCTCCTCCGGCTTTCCGTGGATCTTAGTGCCCACGCCTCGACACCATCCACTTGGCAACAAGCCTTTCGGATACTGTCAATTGGGAAATGTACCATCGGAAAAGTGAAACCTTTACGAAGTATTACTTCACCTTTGGCCCCTCATAAAATGGTGAAGAAAATTCAGGAAGAATGAACTGAAACAAAGAAGGACAAACCTAATGGGTTGTTAGATTTTTTTTTAAATTTCCCTGTGGCTAGAAAAGGTTTGTGTGGGTTCCGTCATGACTTAAAAAGTGGGTGTGTTTTGGGTATTATTGCTAAGAATTCTATGAAAATCACTAAAACCCTTACCCTAGGTCTCAGTCCATCTTTAAAAGTTGTGGAAACAAAATTGGAAAAATATCTGGAGGCTTTAAGTTATTTTCAAAAAAGATGGGTTATAATACTAGATTTTGAGACTGCTAACGCTGTGTGCCCTGCCTGCTTTTTGTTGCTATGTGAAACCTTTTGGATGGCATTTCCTGGTCTAGGGTACCCGAAAGGCTTGTTGCCAAGTGCATGGTATCATATTGAAAAGGTGTTCTCAAATACAAACCCCTATCTCCACCGCCCGCGCAAACTCCACCTCCGATCCTCCCCACTACCCGTCTCCATCCTCCTCTTCATAAACTTCTTAACCCCCCGAAACATGGAACAACTAAAAGACCAGTGGGTTGCAGCGGAGGAGCAAGATGGTGTTCGTTTGAGGTGAGGAAAAACAAATTTTGCACCATCCCTCGCAGATTAGCTCATCTGTCTACGTTTGCGATAGCTGACCCCCGCTATTTCGGAGGCCCTTAGTTGGAACGTCTTTCCCAGCAACCGTCTAGAATCTAGTCGGCTCGTTGTTCCTATTGGTGTCCTATACACTCCTTTAAAGGAAAAAGAACAGCCGCCTGTTCAGTACGAGCCGGTAACATGCAAAGCACCATGTCGAGCTGTTCTAAATCCATACTGGTTTGTTCTACAAAGGTTCTTTTCTGTTATTGCCAACCGGCTTCTGACTGCGGTATAGTCAAGTGGATTCCCGTGCGAAGCTTTGGATCTGCCCCTTCTGTTTGCAGAGGAACCAACTTCCGGCTCATTATAAAGACATCGGTCCGAACTCATGGCCTCTCGAGTTGTCCCCAGCGTTTTCCACCATCGAGTACAAGCTAGCTCGTCCAGCCCCGGCTCCCCCAATATTCTTGTTCGTGGTGGATACCTGCCAGGAAGAGGATTCCTTGAAGGCTCTCAAAGACTCTCTGATCATGAGCTTGAGCTTGCTTCCTCCACATGCACTGGTCGGGCTGATCACCTATGGTACTATGGTACGGAGTTTTTTATCTTTTCCTCTTCTTCCCCCCCCCCAAGAGGGCAGAGTTTCTAAAAGATCTAGGCCCATGTTCATGAGCTTGGATACACCGAATGTCCCAAATCCTACGTTTTTCGAGGGAACAAGGAGTATTCTGCCAAGCAAGTGCAGGAGATGCTCGGGCTCCTTGCTGCTAGTCTTCGCCCTCAGCAGGCACCGATGGCTCCTGGGCGTCCTCAGCCTCATATGCCACCGTCGTCACGCTTCCTTTTGCCTGTCCAGCAGTGCGAGTTCCAATTGACGAATGCTCTCGAGCAACTCCAGAAGGATCCTTGGCCTGTGGCGAACGACAAGCGTCCGTTGCGATGTACTGGTGTTGCGTTGAGTGTTGCAGTTGGACTGTTAGAGACCTCTTTTGCAAATACCGGTGCTAGGATCATGCTCTTTTCTGGAGGCCCTGGAACCGAGGGCCCTGGAATTGTTGTTGGACCGGAGCTTAGAGAACCTATTAGATCTCATCACGACATTGAAAGGGACAATATAAAGTACTATAAAAAGGCTACTAGGGTAAGGATCAATCACGGGTGTTGTCAGAATCTATTTCTTTTTTTTAACGTTATTTTTTGATAGTTCTACGAAAATATGGCCAAGAGAACTGCACACAACGGCCATATCATTGATATTTTTGCTGGCTGTTTGGATCAAGTTGGGCTGTTGGAAATGAAATCACTTGCCAACTCTACTGGTGGGCATATGATTCTTACCGACAGTTTTACCTCCTCTATGTTCAGACAGAGTTTTGTCAAGATTTTCGATAAGGATACTGCCGACAATCTCCTGATGGGCTTTAATGCTTCGTTGGAAGTTTTGACTACCAAGGAATTGAAGGTCACCGGTTTGATTGGCCATGCGGTTTCAATGAGCAAAAAGTCAACCTCCGTTGGTGAGACTGAATGTGGTATTGGCAATACCTGCTCTTGGAAGATGTGTGGACTTAGCCCCACAACCTCAGTCGCAACCTACTTCGAGATCGCCTCTCAGGCGGGCCCTGCTCAACAGCAGCAGGGGCCCCAGAAGGGCCTCATTCAATATTTGACCTATTATCAACACTCTTCTGGCCAATTCCATCTGAGAGTTACAACTATTGGTCGTGACCTTAGCGGCCCTACCGGTGATCCATCGATCGCCCACTCCTTTGACCAAGAAACTGCAGCTGTGCTCATGGCTAGAATTGCGGTCTTCAAGGCAGAGGTTGATGATGGCCCCGACGTGTTGAGATGGGTCGACCGAATGCTTATCAGGTTGTGCTCGAGGTTCGCCGACTACCGCAAAGATGATCCTACATCATTCAGATTGGAGAAGAACTTCACTCTGTACCCACAATTTGTCTTCCATCTGCGTCGCAGTCAATTTTTGCAGGTCTTCAACAACTCCCCTGACGAAACAGCTTTCTACCGACATGTCATTAATCGCGAAGATGTCGGAAACTCTCTTATCATGATTCAACCTACCCTTGATACGTACACTTTTGATGAGCCGCCTCGTCCTGTTCTTCTGGATTCTACATCTATCCAGCCTAATCACATCCTACTACTCGACACCTTCTTCCACATTCTCATCTTTCACGGTGAGACCATTGCCGAGTGGAGGAAGGTCGGGTACCAGGACCAAGAGGGATACGAGAACTTCAAGGAGCTATTAGAGTTACCCAAGGAAGATGCTAGGGTGAGTGCTATCCCACCGCCGGTGGTAAAGAAATATCACTAATATAAATGTCGATATAGGAACTGATCGCCGACCGCTTCCCACTGCCTCGATTCATCGTCTGCGATGCTGGTGGTTCCCAAGCTCGTTTCCTCCTCTCAAAACTTAACCCATCGACAACCCACACATCCGGTGGATACGGTGGTGTTCCGCAAAACGCCCAGACTATATTCACCGACGACGTCTCATTGCAAACATTTATGGAACATCTAATGAAGTAAATACCCCCTCCCCATTCTTTCCAGATATCTGTTCATTTGCTAACCGCCATTACAGGCTTGCTGTTACTGGAACCAACTAGATTCAGCCTTCTTTTTACACAAAATAAAGGCCTCTTTTTTCTCTCTTGTAGTTCTTGCGTTTGTCAATCTTATTTTATTTTGCTCCGTTTTGCCCCCACCTCCTTAAGTTGAATAAAAAAACAGGGTTGTCGTTTCACGCGAATTTAGCTTGCGAATCCCGTTGTTCACTTCCTTTCCTGTGTCCTGTTGTGGAAGTTGATGAGAAATGAACATTGCATTAAATGAAAGAAGGGTTGGTGTAGGTGATGTGCGTGGGGTATAGAGAGTGGGAAAGGGAGAGAGGGGATATCATTAATACTGATTGAATGGATTTAATCTGTCATAGTTTGATGTTTGAATCCTGTGCTGAAACATTGTGATCGACCCAGTATAACGCCAGAAAGCAGCCGACAAGCTACAGCGGACACAATAGGGGTTGTTTCGCATGATACAACAACCAGACAGGCCAAAACACCAAAATTGCAGATTTTCGGGTCATTACATTTTCTATAGATATTTGGAATTTCAGCCTTGGAAATTCTCTGGTATAATAGACATTTATTTCAGGCTTTCATCTAAATTTACTCGTGGAGTTTGTGCAGAAGTGTGAGCACATGAACTAGGTACCGGTAAGGTGCATAACAAGGTACTCGGTAGAGTATCCTTCCCATAAAAACCGTGGTCTTGGCATGTATGATATCATACCTTGAGGGAAACAGCATTCCGCTCCCCACCACCGATGCTCGAGAGAATGAGAGGGGAGAACCCCACACTTTTTTTTTCTTTCGTGTTGGTGGCTAGTATAGCAAATTATAGTTTTCTTCTTGAATTTTTCCTACATTGTTTCCGCCTATGGTGATTGGGTAGTGACACCTCGAAAACCTTCAATTTTGGTGTGTTCTGGCCTCTGTCTCGTCACCAAACGACTCCTATTGGGCAAAACCGGTCGAGTGATCACGCATGAACAATGAACAGGAGTTAATCATATTAAGACTATCGTATTCTCAATTAATTTTAATGTCCTTGACTCAAGACTCTTGGAGGGGGGGAGAAAGAGAAGGAGCGCAAGCTTCAAATTGATGGGTAAAATCAGGTTAGGCGCATCGGGGTGCTAGAGGGGAAAGGGGGGGGGGAGAAGGGAAGGGAAACTATTGTACGAATGAATGAGCGAGCACGAAGGACCCAGACTAAAACCAAACCAAGCCAAGCTAGACTGACCTACCGAACCAAACCCGACAAGAAAACAGAAGGAAAAGAGGGAAATAAAAACGGTTCAACAGGAAGGAAAGGAAAGTAAAAATAATTGGATGGGTAAACCCCCACCCTCGCTGCACGCTCATTTCATTTCTTCTTACTTTTGGCACATTCACTTACTCAAACTACCTTTTTATCCTCTTCTTCTTCATCTCCTTCACTCTCACTAGTGCTCCCTTGATACCCATCGACTTCCTCTCCCCCCCAGCCCAAACTCCCACTCCTTCTCCTCCTCCTCTCCCTCCTGCGCTCGGCCATGGCAGAGCTAATCTTGCGGCTGACCTCGTCGAAGCCAAACTGTCCTGCGCCCTCAATGTTGCTGAGCGCTTTGATAGGGAACCCGCCACTGTTGGTTCTACTACGCGCTCTACTGACGGGCCTAGAAGCGAAGAGACCGATACTACCAAGGTTCCCGAAGCTCTCATTGCGCGGGATGTTGTGACTATTGCTTCCGATGCCGGGGTCTGCGCCGATGGCAACGTGGGGAACGCCACTATCGAATTCGGAGGTAGGGGAAAGGTTCGAGTCGGAGGAGAGTTCCGAATCGCGGCGGGTACGGGAGGTAGTATGGATGGTGGGAAGGGCATCGGGCTTGATGAACGGGTCAGAAACTATCCTCGTAGAGTCAAAGTCCGGGAATATTTCGGGGCCGAGCTCGTTTATTAGGTCGGTCACTTCTATGGCCAGCTGCGCGCGCTTCCGGCGGAGCTTATGGAGGGTGTTTGCGCTGGTGGGGTTCAGTGAGAGGACTAGGGGGCGCAGAGACTTGAATATGTCCATTCCTATCTCGCCAAAGCGGAGGGCTGCGAAAGTGATACTAGGAAACCATATCCAGCCGAAGACTGCCACGCCGATTATCGGCATCCAGTCCGGCATTAGCCCGAACAGACGGTGGCGGTAGGTCCACCAGCAGAGGATTACGACGTAAAAGTTGTAGAGGATTGGTGCGAGGGCTAGGGTTACGAGGAGTTTCCAACTGGCCATTACGTCTTTACCCTGGATCTTGACGGTCGAAGCCTTCAGAGCTTCTTTGGCTTTTCGGTGGGAGATTATGCGTGTTGCGACGAATACGGGAGCAAAGAGGATGAAGCCGGGTAGGGCGCCGGTTCCGAGGAAGACAAGCTTTCCGACACGGTAAATCAGGGTGAATATGACGCGGAAGAAGGAGAACTTTGCGTACTCGACCTGGTGGTCCCGGAGGCCGAGGAGACGGAGTTGGCGGTTGTATTCTGATACGGATGCCCGGAGGTGGATTATGCGTGGGTTGTCTTTGTAATGTGTGTATCCAGTGACCAATCGTCGGTTGAGCTCTACGACCATCGGGAGGGGAAGTTTCTTGTTGGTCGGTTTGTAAAGCCTTCTGGCTGCTTGGATTGCCTGCAAAAAAAAACATTAGTTCCCGACATTGCTAGCTTATCAATCGAGGGTTGGGCGATTTACCATGAGAGTATCATAATCTGGTGAGGTAACAGTGACTGCCAATAATCCATTATAGATGATTTCCAGTAGAGCTCTAACAGCCTCACGTTTCTCGCCCTTGGAGTATTGGTCCACGAGCTTTTTTGGTACTTCAATTGGAGCTCCAAATTCAATAACAGCCCGTGATCGGAACTTATGGGCATGGAAATAATTCAATCCACAAGGCACAATTTTGAGTTCACAGTCCGGGTTAGCAGAGAGAGCACCGAGCGCCATGATAGCAACACCAGCTGATACATGTCAGTAACGTCCCTCAGAAAAAGTGACCACAGAGGATGGTATCACTCTCAACACGGAGTGACATCGGAGGTTAGAAATCAGAGGAGCGGGGCGTATCCTACCTTTTAACGGCAACAACTCCGTCCTATCATGACTGCCACCCTCGGGAAAGATACCCACACAACCGCCTGAATTCAATCTCTGAAATACCGCATCATAAACCTGACTCTGATCGACCTTCGGCGCAACCTTATACTTGCTCCCTTTCCCACCCTCCTCGCTTTCCTGCGTAAGCTGTGCCAGGGGAATATCTCCCTTAAACTCCCTTTTCAGCACGACTTCCTCGTCGCTCAATATTTCAATAACCTCCCCACTAGCCGCGCTCTGCCCCGCCGTCGGCGGTAGAACCAGCAATCCACCAGCAACCAGCTCCTCCGTAAACTTCGTCCCGACACCCCTGATCTTGAGGGGTTGTTGGGGGTCCGGTAGGTAGATGCGCCCGGTGCCGGGCTTGGTCATGTCTAGGGCGCGAGAGACGGGCACAGCACCCACGCAGCGAGACAGCCATCCAATGAACTTCCTTCGCATCGACTTTTCCGCTACGAGGAATGCTATACGGCGGCGGGACTCTAGGCGGACGGCGCGCATGAGGATTAGAGGGTCGACGAACTATGTAACATGGTTAGACCCTATCCCTTCGCTTCCTGTTGTTAAGACAGGTGAATGGGGGAGGCCGTACCTGGTTTGCATGTGGTGCTCCAACAAAGATAATAGGTCCCCTCCGAGGGATACGGAATGCACCGCGGGGGTGAACTTCACGGAAGAAAAGATCCACAAGAACTTATTGATCGAAAAGAATCATCGTTAGCATCATCGTCATCACCACAAGCAGGTACCCGGGAGATGAAATCTCACCCGGAGCCTCATCTACTCTCTCTCTTCCCTGAGAACACAAACTTAGGCAGGGCACAAAACATACTTGAGAAAGACCACAGAATAAGGTCATAGAGCCAGTTCACCATTGGTGCAAAATCCTTCTGTCGCGCCATGTTGAAGGCGTTAAAATTCCAATCACACCCCCTCTATCCGGTCTTTTATCTCTCCCCCCCCAGCAAGAACTTCTCTCCCTCGCTTCCAGTAGTCCAGTGGATAGGGCCTAAAGAGGAGAAAGAGAAAGAAAGGAAAGCAAAACTCCTTGGTGGGAAAAGAACGGTTGCTAGCGGTGTACGGTACTGTTGCAAGCGGCCCCAGTTGCTATGATGAGCAAGAAAGCAGGTGGAGGTGAGGCGAGCACCGGTGAGGTATGTTAGGAAAGTGATTTGGTGTTATTGACATCAATCAAGGGAGGTATGACGGAAGTGAAGGGTGAAGCAGAAAAAGAGCTGCAATGATAAGTTAAGCAAGGTCACCTGTCACACCTTTACTATTACACTCTAGTATTGTATCATACGGTATGATACCGATAAGGAGAAAGGGAAAGTTTGGGGATGGACCCTTTTCTCAAACGTTCCTTTTGGTCGAGTATTTATCCACGAATGGCGGAAACGGCACCTAGGGTGGAAGAAGCTAGAAGAAACATTCTGAACTCTACTCGAGTACGGTACTCGAGTAAGCCGTTGGCGAAAGCAAAAAAGCGTGATTATGATGCCTAGTCTCGTTTTTGAGTTACGGCGCAGATACTGGACTGAGGGATATAGCATAACGTGCAACTGTGACAGCAGTAAATTACTTGGCGGAAGTGTTTTAAACCAAGCTTCTCCCGCCTGATTTTCCATACTCTCGAAAATTGCACTTGCTCAAACTGCTCGTGATTGGATGACGTCCGCGATCATGGCTGCTACGGTATTACACACGATCATAACACAGCTTTTTTCCTTTTTCTTTTTGCCCCGGACCTTAATGTCACGCTGTAACAGTCATGTTCGCAAACGTCGTTCAATTAGAAGTAGAAGAAATACACTTTTAACTTGCTCTTTTCTCAAAGACATCTTGAACTGTTAATTGAAATGGATTCCCTAATTTGGAATGACCACTTTTCCTTTAATACCCTTATTCAATATTTATACCATTGCCAATATCATACTTATTTTCCTTATAGTTATCATAGCAATATAATTTGTTGTATCATAGAAGGAGATATTTCAACAGAATGAATTTATTTCAAGCTTTCTATTGTTACTCTTCTTATTCAAAGACTCACTGCTCATATTATAACCGCCTCTTAGCTTTTGATATCTCATTATCCACAAATAAACCCCCGGATTTGATGGAAGAAGAAAAAAAGATGGCAAAGTGTTTGAAACTTTGACTTGCTGCCGCATGAACTGTTGGGGGTTGCTCAACAACCAGGGTTTCACTGCGACGGAAACCCCCGTCCCATCCCACTCTCCAGCGTTCGCGTTCCCTGTGACAATCCAATGAACGGCCGGCAACCCAAGCTTCATATTAGCCGTTAGAAAAAGTTTCACCACCCCACCCTAACACCACTCCCATGCTTGTGCCGAATGCTTCCTTCCAGATATGGAGGGAGGGAGGCGGGGGGGGGACCTGGGGAGATTTATCCATCTTCTTTGATGATACCCCACAGATACAGTATGATACTACCGTATGATACGGTAGTAGGATTGGAGCATGGTAGCGCGCAAACAGGTCCCAGGCCAAGGAGACCGCGAGACAAGAGCCCTCGTGGGGAGGAAAGGTTACCCGGCCTCCTTTGACAGCTGAGAGTTTGCCCTTCATGGAGAGTGGCGCGCGATTCGAGCCGCAAGCTCCACACAAGCTTCTATCTTTACGATCTGCCTCTCCACCGCCATTTTCGATCGAGGTGTCATACCCTAGGCCCAACGGCAACAACAACAAGGCCAAACTACCACCACCATCACCACCACCATCACCACCACCATCACCACCACACCCATCATATATCGATCGTTGGCTTAACAATGCCAGTACGTTATGCCCCCCCTTTTCCTTCCACAATACACACTTTCGACACCCAATTCCCATATCATACCCCAAAGATAACTAACGAATCAAATAGTCCTACCATTCCGCATTTCTCCAAGACACGGATGTCCGCGTCATCGGTACTTACCCCCCCCCCCGCGGACACCCCCTTCTAACCAATTTACCCACAGGCAACTTCGCCCTCCTCCCCCTCCGCACTCGCACCCGCGGGCCAGCATACTCCCTATCCCAGCTCCCAGCCAGCATAACCAACGATCTGGACATCGACCCGGACAGTGAGCACTACGATATCCTGGACGAGACGATAACCCTCTTCCGCGCCAACACCCTCTTCCGCAATTTCGAGATCAAGGGCCCCGCCGACCGCGTCCTCATCTACGGCATCCTCTTCGTATCGGATTGCCTGAGTAAGATTAGGCCCACCATGAGCTTGCGGGAGTCCGAAAAAACGCTTCAGACAGCTGCGTTGGACCACTTCGCGCTCCCAGGCGATCCTGCATTCCCGCTCAACGCTTTGTACCAGCCGCCTAGAGATAGGATGGAGGCCGAGACGCTGAGGGGGTATATCAGTCAAATGAGGCAGGAGCTAGTTATCAGGTTGTTGAACAGGGTGTACGCCGACGGGAGCGGGAAGCCGAGTAAGGTATTGTGTCATATATCCTCCCGCCCAACAACAGCAGTGAAACGGGGTATGCTGATAATGGGTTGACAGTGGTGGCTGAGCTTCACAAAGAGACGTTTTATGGGCAAGAGTCTGTAAATACGCAATACACCGTGGTTGGGGCGATTAAAAACTTTTTTATTTGGGTGAATTGGGCGTGTGCGGGACAGGATGCAGTATATCATTTCAGCCAATTAAAGGGACAACCCAGCATCATGTCGTACACAAACGTACAGAGTACGTTGTCGGACCACCAAAAATGCCTTTCAAAGACAATTCATTCAAATAGATGTGCCATCCTTGAAAAACAAAACGGCTCGCGACTCGGGCAGACTTTACTTGAAGGCACGGCATTTATTCATCACAGTCCCAATGCGGATATGGTATCAAACCATCGCCCCGTTTGATAAGCAAGATGAAAAGGAGAAACTTTAGAAATAACAACCCAGACAAAGACAACAGCCGAAAGGAAAAGAGTTGCTCATTTACGCTAGGTATAAGTATATAGTGATATACCAGCTTCCTTAGCCATGGATCTCTAAGACCTTGATCCAACCCCCGATGGTTCAACGTTCCAGATCTCATCGGCATATCTATAGAAATAATAAAAAAGAGACATCAGTTTCAGCCCTTAATCCTAGAAGTTTCCGAGTTTAGAAGGAATCTCACTCATTAATAGCCCGATCCGCACTAAAGAATCCCATACGGGCGACACTTGTGATGGACTTGGTAGCCCAACCATCTTGATCTTTGTAGGCTTCATCAACCAAGTCTTGGGTAGCAATATAACTGGAAAAGTCATCGCTGACAAGGTAATAATCGAAGCCTATGGTGAGGGAGGCCATCAACCCAGAATATGTTTCCTCAGGGCCAAAACGTCCTGACTCGATAACATCACAAACCTCTCGGAGCTTGGGATCCATGGTAACATCCTTACCAAAACGGTGCTGGTGGCGGAGATCCTCAACATGCTCAGCCAAGTTACCTAACAAGAAAATGTTTTCTTCGCCGATCTCACGAGTGATTTCAATCTAAAGCACGCCTGTCAACACACATATTATGTCTGATACCTGCTGGCTAAGACTCACGTTGGCACCATCGCAAGTTCCTGCAGGTCATTAGCTTCCTATGTCAATGATTGAGTTGCGGAAAATATGCATACCAATGATCAAGCCACCATTCAAGACGAATTTCATGTTACCTACAAAACGTGTCAGAAACATTTTAATGACACATTTTTAGCAATCAAACTTACTGGTACCACTAGCTTCAGTGCCGGCGGTGGAGATATGCTCGCTAATATCTGAGGCAGGGACAATGATTTCTGCCTTGCTAACGTTATAATCTTCAATGAAGATAACCTTGAGCAGACCGTTTATCTCCTCGTCCTTGTTGACAACCTCACCAACCGCGGTGATCAAACGGATAATTGTTTTTGCCTAGGCTGCGTTAGCTTTTAGCTGGGCAGAGGAGGATGCTAGGAGCGTTCACCATCCAGTACCCAGGAGCCGCTTTACCTCCAAAGATGGAGGTCCTAGGGACCTGTTTTTTGCGCTCTTCTGGTGTCATCTCCTTTAGCCTAAGGTAACGATAAATGACACCAAAAATGTTCATTTGTTGGCGTTTGTACTGGCTATGTCAGCCAAGAACTCTTAAACACCATCGGATGAAAGTACCTCATGGATCCTCTTGACTTGAATATCGAAGAGGGAGTGCGGGTTGACTGCAATTTGTGTTGTGTCCTTAATGTACTTCGCAAGTTTGACCTTAGCAGCCAGTTTGATTTCCATCCACTACCTCGATATTAGCAGGTCAGTATCGCTAATATTCATGCGTGGCCACTCACCTCCTTCTTGAACGACTTGTCATCGATATATTTTTCTAACACGTTGAGCTTGGTCAGGTCTCGAAGAAAGTCGTAACCGCCTACTTTGCTAGAAATAAGGTCGGAGAGCTTAGGGTTTGCTTGGTGAAGCCACCGGCGGGGAGTAATCCCGTTAGTGACATTAGTGAACTTATCCTGACCGAATATATCAACAAAGTCCTTGAAAATGGTAGCCTTGATGAGATCCGAGTGCAATTCTGCAACACCATTGACTTTATGTGACCCGATGATAGCAAGATAAGCCATGCGGAGCACCTGGGGTGTACCCTCCTCAACCACAGAAACTCTGCGGAGCAGATCACGATCCTAGTATCCACATGTTATTATATGACATCAAAATTGAACGGGTACGAGTGCTAACCTTCGGGAATTTGCGCTCAACGGACTGCAAGAAGAAAAGGTTGATGTCGTAAATGATTTGAAGGTGGCGGGGTAGGAGGTTTTGCACAAGAGGAACAGACCACTTCTCAAGAGCTTCTGGGAGAACGGTGTGGTTGGTGTAACCGAACGTGCGAGTGACAATGGACCAAGCCTCATCCCACGGCAGATTCTCAATATCAATGAATATTCTCTGCAATTCCACAATGGCGAGTGTTGGATGGGTGTCGTTGAGTTGAATCGCTACCTGGTCGGGGAATTCCTTCCAGGGGCGGTGGGATTTCTTGAATCGCCTCACAATATCGTGCAAAGATGCCGCCACCCAGAAGTACTGTTGCTTGAGCCTAAGCTCTTTACCAGCGTCAATGTTATCGTTGGGGTAAAGGACAGCAGATATAGTTTCAGCTCTCTGTTGATCACGGATAGATCCCTCGTAATCTCCAGAATTAAACTTCCCAAAGTCGAATTCACCACCGGATGGCTTCGAGGACCAAAGCCGCAGGTTGTTGGTGCATTCGGTGCCGTATCCGGGGATAGGAACATCATATGCAATAGCCTGAACAATTTCACCTCCTTCCCATACCTTCTTTATTTGTCCATGATCGTCTCTATGCAAAAGATTAGCCGAAAGCGATATTATCTTAACCGATAAAACCACTTACCTGGGGCCTGGGTTTACAGTTCCGTAAAACATGACATCGATAGCAACATCATGTCTCGGGAATTCCCAAGGATTGAAGTCAAGCCAATAGTCTGGAACTTCGGCCTGGAAGCCATTGATAATCTCCTGCTTGAAGATACCATAGCGGTATCTGAGACCGTATCCCCAGGCAGGGTAGTTCAAGGTAGCAAGCGAGTCCAAGAAACAAGCTGCTAAGCGTCCGAGACCACCATTCCCAAGTGCGGCATCGTGCTCCTGATCAATGATGTCCTCAATCCTGAAACCGAGCTCAGTAATGCCTTCTCTGGCAGTGCCTTTCAGTCCTGTGTTAAGCATAGCATTGTCAAGTGTTCTTCCCATAAGGAACTCGAGGGAGAGATAGTAAACTCTCTTTTGGTCTTGGAGAGTCTGGTTTTGTTGGGTCTTGTTCCATTTGATGACAAGATTATCACGAATAGCTAAGGCAGTACCGGAGTATGCGGCATTATCGTCGCAATTGTAGATCGAACGAGCTAAAGTTGTTTCGACATGACGAACAACCTCTTTCTAAAGCATCAATGGCAATTAGAACTTGGTGCTCTCATATAACAGATGAGGATTCACTGACCTGGAATTGCTCTTTTCCGTCGAACTCAGTGGCAGACTAACAAAATCAGAATTTATCTGCAAAATCAAGAGAACACTATAAGATAAACGTACAAGCTTACGCCAGCTAAGTTATAGAGATCCAATTAGTCACTTAACTCTCAATGTAGTAGGGCTGATATCGATGAACATACGTTTCTCGCAGAGGCTGAGGAATGCTCGCTTCAACAGCCTTAATCTCGCGAACTCCGAACCCAGTATGGGTCCTACGATGCTTTGGACGGAATGGCCCCTCAATGATGCCTGGGGCTGGGACATTGCCTGGAATGGGGGGGTTTGACAAAGATGACATCGTGGTGGGAAGTGAAAGATGAATCAAGGAATGAAGAAAGGCAGAGCAATATCAAGACGCAAGGGGAAATTGGGGGGGGGGAGAGGGGGAAGATAAAGGGATGAGAGGATGATGATGTGGATGGAGAGTAAAGTAGTGGTGGGAGGAGGAGAGGTGGAGGAGGAGGGGATGGTAAGAAAGATTTGGAGAAAATCGGTCTACATAGAAATGTAAATACGGCCAAAATGCCCCCCCCCTCGATCCATCCTTCCTTCATGAGGGGGGTATTTCTGAAATGCAATTGGATTGACACATTCGGATGAGAGGCATCGTAAACTACTACCGGTTCACACCACCTCAGGAAACGTTAGATTTCAAACATCCGGCGGGGAAATAGGCGTGTTGAAACTTGAAAGTGTGGGAGGAGGGGGGTAGAGAGGAGGAAGGAGGGGCTTTTCGAGAGAAGAGAACTAACGCCGAGCGTTTGATGCATTTACATCACCACCAGATCGTTACGGGCAAGCGATAAGAACTGCACACAACCTCTAAATTATGCGTGAACACCTTACCAGCGTAGGTGGGGTAGGAGGGGTTCGCATGCCTTTCCGTACCAGGCTAAGACCGCTCTACTTTTCCGACTCCTGCTTGTACTCGAGTACTGAAGTCTTCCCAGTAGATCCGGCATCAACGCACAAAATAGACATCTTGTCCTACCTTATCCCTCTATGCCCACATATTCCACTATACTGCGCGAGTATATCATATCATCCAAACGTCTACCTACCCCTTCCCCTCTAAGATAGGCATCATGAACGGGGGAGTATCATAATTCACGAGAATGAACCGTATACCGGAAAAATAAGGGAGTAAGGAATCGAGCAAAAATGGTTCTTGTTCTCTCCTTCCATCACTTCTTTTGACACCCCCCTTCCCCCCCGAGAACCAACTATCAATCAAAACCCCCATAGAGGAAGAAGAAAAAAGAAAAAAACGCTGATGTTTTCTTCCTCCCCCTCTTTGAACACAAAGCATAGCGTCCTCTCTCGCCCACCACACCCCTTCACGCCGGCACGACTGCGGCAGTAAACGGAATTTTTCCGTAAAAACTAATCCCAGCACTGGAAGAATGAAAATCCACCCATCCCTCCTTTGAATGTGAAATAAAAAAAATGTGAAGTGAACTGAAAGGAAAAAAAAATCAAGCGAAAAAAAGTCGCAGAATTGCCGCACCGGGAAAAGCAAAATCAGCACAGAAGAGAATGAGATGAACTCTACTCCAATTACATATTTCCGCCCATATCCCCTTATACTTTAAAATGAAGTCAAGATAGATGATAGAGGAAGAGAAATAGATGGGGACGGGGAATTTTGAACGCTACGAAGGAAAACTATACACAATTGCGAGTGCTAATAACTCGCCGAAACTCCGATTCTTGACAAACCAGGCGAACCAATTCACAAAATGCTGCCGTGTTTTGTACCCATACCGAAAGAGATAGGAAAAGAGGAGGAAAAGAAGCATGACCAAAACCACCATTAAGTAGTGGCCGATTCCCGATAGCAATCCCAGTCAAGATATGACACAAAACCCCCCTATTTTCTTTTTAGATTGCACAATTCAGTGCATACCGCCCGTACTCAACTTGAAGGGAAAACCGAAAGCAGAAAACAGCAGGAGGATAAAAAAAAAAACTGTAACAGTGAAGGGTAGCAAAGCCGAGCAAAAGTGAAAAAAACAAAAAACCAATACCTGATAAAGCAAACGTTTTTGTACAAAGGATCGTTAGGATTAATGAGAGAAGTGTGGACCAACTCATTTCAATCATAATATGCCAGACTCCTTGAGGGCATTCTGTAATATTGTCTCCTTCACCGCCGCAAATACCAGTCGGATATTTGACGTGTCTGTTGCTTGTGTAAGACTAATGCATGTGTTAGCACCAAACCCCCCCCAAAAAAAATATAAATCCCGAAACGGATCGATAGGTCATACTGTGGATAAAGGTTTAGATGGGCCCTGTTGACTTGGTTAAACCGCCACAATAGGTACTTGGCGGCCCTTGTAACATCATTTCCACCTGAATAATCCGGGAAATAGTTCGATAAAGGGCTTCGAGCGAGCTTTGTCTTAAACAAATCGACTTTGTTGAGGAACAAGATAATACTAGTTCGAACAAACCAGCGACTATTGACGACCGAGTCGAAAAGGACGAGACTCTCCATCATACGGTTCTATATCCTGTCAGAAAACCTCCCTCCCGAAATCAGATCCAAACCGGACTACCAACTTGATTTGACTCCTCCAGTAAAACTTGATCGTATTCACTGAGGGCAACACAGAAGATAATTGAAGTTACTGTCTCGAAACAATGAATCCACTTTTTCCGCTCACTTCTTTGGCCGCCAACATCAAACATGCTAAGAGAAAGTTAGTAAGAGAGGCGCCTACCCAACCTATCCCCGGGATAAATCTTACTGAATACTAAGCTGCCCCATCGAAAATCGAGTCTCGTATATGCCGGTCGTTTTTGTCCGGGCTCGGAGAACATCAGATTCTGTTGGTATGTAATGAGCTTGGCCGATCCTAGGTGCCTCATCAAAAAAGCTGTACCCAAAAATTAGTTGTGCAGTGACATATATCTCATTGTCAGGTGACCTACTAAGGTGCGGAATCCATAAGATAGAATTCGTTTTGGTGGGCCATCACTTTGGGAATGCAAGGGTCCTTCCATAATGATACGACGGCCGATGCAAGTTTTGGATCAAGAGGTGTATTTGGATCGGGGTCAACTTGGAAGGCCATTATAAAGTCCGCATATTCCTAGAAACCCCGAAGGTCAAAATCAAACGCAGAAAATCCCAGGTCACACTTCTTACCCTATTAGTAGTAGTATCCGGTTCTATGTCAAACTGTCGTAGGGCCATCACCAGTGCCTTCGCACAATCCACCAAGTTCTTGTAGATCGTTAACCGATACATTGCGAGCTCCTCAACAGAATACCCATTCTGATGGATAATTTTCATCTGTTTCACAATCGTCGATTTTCCACTCTCACCCGAACCTAAATACCACATTAGAGATAAGCAAGTATGATTAGGTACCACCATATCTCCTTACCAAGCAATAAAATCTTGCATTCTCTCCTCAGCCTCCTTAGGTCCTCCCCGATCTCCTTGTCAATCCTCGCACTAACACGATCCTCATCGCTCTCCCTCGAAAAGCAAGCACCCATTTCGAAGATATTATAAGGACAGTATTTGGGTATAAGTTGAATAATACAGGCGCAGGACGCGCGAACTGATCGAAAGTCGTTAAAGTATTAAATAAAGCTAGTATTTAAGGCCGTGAAGTTTGTCGTAGCAGATGTATAAAGTGAAAAAGAAAAAAAAAATATGTCAAGGATGACAACCACGGCCCAGCCGGAAGAAAGGCGAAACTCAAGTAAGAAGGCTACCCAACAACGACGCCCTCAGAGTTCACTTCCCCACCGGAACAAGGACCAGATCTCCCAATAAATATTCCCCCAGTCGATATAAAGGACGAGATGTGGTCGTGCCGAGATGACGTACAGCTGGCCGGGTTGAACCCCCAAAAAATCTAGAGCTGAGGGGGTGTGAGATGTTTTGTTGATGGATGTTGGCAGTGTGTCGTTACAGTCGTAGAAGGGCTTTCAAACACCAGGTTGTAGACGATGGCCACCGGGGTACAAAATAGAATACGAGAGGTGATTTCGATGTATCGAGGTAGAAGCCAGGTAGAAGCTTTGGTAGCAGGATTCCGGTGGTTTTCGAGGCGAGGAGGATCGACAGTCGGCCAAAGCGAAGGTTCGTAGAGGTGCCGTAGCGATTCGGAATTCGAGCAGACAAAGCAGACAGGGATGTGCTGTACCAGTCGTGTCGTCCTATCTCGATATATCCACCCAACGACTTCAAATGCAAAAGCCAGATGATTTTCCAAGACCATCCACTATCCACGACAACAGAACACACAAGGAGGATAGGGGAAGAAGAAAGCGAGGTTCGGTCAGTCGTAGGGTTGACCGTCAGCCGCGTGTTTGATGGTGGGTGTCTGTGCGTCCTGTGTGTGCTGCAAATAACGACAAGCGAGGGATTTCGATTTTGGTTGGCAGTCGCAGGGCTGAGCTGCTGAGGTTGCAGCAACACAGTTTGCGAAAGGAAAAATTCGATTGGGTTCGAATTGCGATGCCGCTGACAATATGGTACTAGGGCGTGATGGGGGGGGGAGTGAGAGAGAAAAGAAGGGGTACGAGTAGGTTAGGCAGGTCAGTCAAGCAGGAAGAGGAGGAAAGCAGCGAGAATGATCGCCCTATTGAGTTCTCCCTCCGGCTAGTCGAAGTCGGAGCACTGATGGAGGGGGGGGGTGTGGAGAGGTTGCGGTGGTGGTAGAAGTCGTGGGTGGGTGGCGGTTGTACGGCGGGATTCTGTGTGGGTAGTTGCGGAGGTGGGAGGACACTGGGCGTGGGCGTGGGCGTGGGCGCGGATTGCGGGATCTGAAGGTGTGGGTGTAGAAGGTAAATCGAGAGTGGGAGAGGCTACAGAATGAGGCACTCAACGCGAGGCAGAGGCGTGGGGTACCTTATGTAAAAAAATGGGTACAGTAACCGCAGACGGAATGGATAATGTTTGCCAGAGAGGATAGGAAGGAAGAGAGAGAAAAGATGCAGGAGGCTCTCAGCAAGGAACCCGGTGCTTTGTTGCAGGCTGTGAGAAGCAATGTACTTTACGCTTTTCTAAATTATCGTTTTTCTTTTTTATGGTCACAACACCGTACCTTACAGTATCTCCTATATCAATGATCAATGATAGCGCAATCAATCGAGCACTTCCTTACTCACTTGTGGTTGCTATTCACCCTATTTCTAAACCAACCAAAACCGCAGGGGCAGGTATCATGGGCCAGCAGCAGCAAATCCCCAAGCAATCCAGACCCAACGTTCGAGCAAAGCTCGAGTAGCAGCCAACGAGTCGGAATGCTGACTAGTCGAGAAGTACGGGGCGGGACGACAGAACTAATAATTTTCATCAAACCGAAAGACACAGGAGACGAAAAGAGAAGGAGAAGGAGGGACGCGGAGGGAATCTCTGTGCTCTCGGTATATGCCTTTTTGTGGGGGTGTGCGAAGGGGAAAGCCCAAGTAAGGAGGAGCGAAACAGAGGATCAAGGGGCTATTTTTTTTTCACAAGCAAGCGGTCGAGAGGCGAGCAGTGGGCAGTGACTATTAGTAGGACATCAAATGCTGGACTCTTACACCATTCTGCTGTACCGACACCGCCCAAATACCATGCAAACCATTTTACAATACACAGCCAAGTACCAAAGACCGGGCGGCACCCAGGCTTACTGTACCCTTCAAGTACTGTCCTCCGCCCAAGCGCACAAACAAGATAGGACACAAGCGCCAGAAAGCACACGAGTTACACTTTTATTATTCACAGTGCAAGTTGGCACAAAGACACGCAGACAATCACAACTCTCACCACACACTTCAGCCTCACATTCCAGACAACCTACTTAATCCTTACGAGGGACAGTACTCAAGTACAAGTACTGGTACGGTCCTGCCGTATCATTTCTCGCTATGCTTCTCAAACCTATTCATTAGCAAGCTAGATTATGGTGAGAAAGCAGCGGGTGGATAGGCACGAATCTGGTACTCATACTTCAATCCAGTGCATAATCACAACTTGCCGACTTGCTCCAGAGCCAGCCGCAGACAGCTTTCGCTGCTTCCAGCCCCCTCCGGGGTTGATGGACAATCGCGAGTGCAGATCTTTCCTTATTCAGCCACTGCACACAGCACCCTGACAACGCCAGGCTACCTAAAGACGTGAAAAGAGAAGGAAGAAGAAAGGTTGAAGAGAGCCCTCTTCGCGCCGCAAACCCTCCCACGCCCATCTTTCCCTACTTCCCATCACAGTGTGGGGCTAGCAGTTCCTGCTTCATGGCACCAATTTCCGTTCTTACCGGTGCTTCAAGCACCCCAGAGATCTCTCGTTTCGACTCAGCCTGTGGTTAAATATAAGAAAACAAAAAAATTATGCATTTCGATTTACAGCGGAAGGAATGATCTTGAAAAGTCATGCCGGTAATTCCGACTCTCCGGAAATCTGATCTCCTTTTTTACTCGAAGCTTATGCTCGGAAGGTTGAAGTGAGAATTCATTGGTTGATGAAAGACGCTTCTCCCCTTGCGGTTGCAAGTCGCGGAACGGTAGGTGTCTAAAAATATAACAATCGAGCACCCAAGGCTCGACTTGACACCTTTGAAAAGGTCTTTCCTACAGAGAGTGGTCTAAAGTAAATTTAATACCTTGGTTGGCCAATTTTGTCAGAGAAACAAGGCAAGTCGTGTCTTCTCGCCCCATCTTCGCGAGTGAGGTACAGTACCGTACCTTACTCTTTGTCCTCTTCCCATCGGATGCCATCTTCATCCGTCGAGTTATAAAAAGATGCGGCTCAGGGTAAACCGATTCCAGTTTTATGCAAGCTACTCCTCCGCAGTATCGTAGGTAAAAACTCTCCCTGCTCGAGTACAGTATTGAGGCACGAACAGCCATTTACTCGTTCTCTAACCAACAAGAGCAAAACGCTTTTGAGGGCTTCAAGTAAATGCGCTGCGATGGCTTAGGAGGAGGGTATCGTATTCGTTCTCGGAGGTCCAAATGACGGATTCATAGCGGGACTACGCAGCACCAATAATGTATGGTATTTGAGTAGTCTTGCACTGAGCGGCTTTGAAAACGGTTCCCGTATCACAGCAAAAATGCCCAAAATTGATATTTACCCGAATCACACAGCATTCAACCCCCAGGGGGTTGATACTAAGATCCCTGGTTGGTTTGGGTGAATATTGGCCATAAAAGTACTCGAGTACTAGTACGGCAGGAGCTCGAGAGGACCGGACTCGCCAAAATGAAACTTAGACAGGAGCTCGTTGGTTCAATTGCGGAGAGATGTCGGTAAAGGTGCCCCACGCCGCTCCCTTAGTCCCTCGGCATTAGATGGCGCCGCTTTTGGCGCACACCTCGCTCGCTAAACAAACCTTGCTCGCCTGTCCCCGTGAGTAACATCCTTGGCTCTCCCTTTCCACCGTTGCCCCCAGAGTTACGCCAGGCCGGATAACGAAGGCAATACCGATATCTCCCCTAACTTTCTACATAGATACTTGATACGGCAGATTTTAAGCCTCTCCAGTTTATCAGCACATGCAAGAAGAGCCGCGGCCACCATCTAGTCATCTAAACTCACTCGCCTTCCAACTAGCGTGAGAAATGGCTTCTTGGGGGCGGAGATAGTGTAGCATTGCCTTCCGAATCAAGAAGGAGCCGAACGGGCGTCAGGGGAGAAAATCACCTTCTAGGGCTGAACCTCCTTTGTGGGGATACAAATATTTATCTCTTCAATAATAAGAGAGGAGATGGTACGGTAGGACAATGATGAGGATGATGCCACGCTCCCATGTGGCCAATCGTGAAAATTCTGCCAACACTCCAACTCCTTGCTGCCTAGAACACTGGCTGATTACCCATTACCCGGCCCTTTGAACGCCTGACAATCCCGTAATACGGCGCCGGCAGTGCCTGAGTCAAAGTCCCAGAAAACGCAAAGAGAGCTGCTGAGTTGAAGTGTCTCTTTGTTTTTTTTTGTTCTTTTTTGTTTCCGGCGGACATTCTCCTGATGATCTCCCTCGTACTTTTTTTCTTCTTCTTTCTTTTCTTCTCCTCAGGGGCGAATCCCGACCCATCGGCCAAGAACCAAGCTCCGAGAAAAATAAATTATGGAAGTCCATGGGTGATGGGATTGAAAAAATTACCACAGCTGACTGATATAAGACACGACAACCATGTGTGTGAGTGAGCAATAAACCTTGCACACCACAACCTGATAAGTAGCACCAGCATCTCAGACCATCAAAGGATCCTCTCTTTTCTCTCCCACAATTCTCACGCCCACAACCGTTGTAATCACAGATCTCATCTGAGGATGCATATACCGTCGCACCAACAAACAAATAAACAAACAAACAAGCAAGCGAGTAGAAGTACCGGTACTCCGGGGTCATTAAAAACAAGAAAACTAACTTTTGCTGATCCTATGCTATCTTTTCTAGTTTTTAAGGACCACCCCCCCCCCCCGAGTACGCTAAGTTACCATGGCTCCCAAAACCTAAATCCAAATCATTAATCAAATTTATTCTCGTGGTACCACTTCCTCGTACTCGAGTATTATAAGTAAATAAGGCACATCGTATCATACTGTGCACCTCGCACCCTGTACCGGTACGGTACTCGAGTACCTACCAGGTACGAACATCGCCCCACCGTACCGTAAGCTGGGCTTGTGCATTTTCTATATATTACTCCGTGAAAAAAGGGCGATCTGCACATCTCTCGCCTCTCGGATCTATCTCCGGTGCGGCGTTGCCCTACAGAGGAGAGGTGGGTGGTGGGGAAAAACTTCGTGGAAAATGTACGGTATTCGAGTGATGTGTGGTGATTCGACGTTTCATTTTTCTCCGTGTGATATTGTTCATGGTTACTTTTGGCGGAGGGGGTGGGTATCGTACTTGTACGAGTACACGTGGGGCTGGGTGCCGAACTTGTGATTACTGATGATGATGCCTTTTTTTTTCTTTTTATATTTTCTTTTTGCTCTTTGGTGGAGATGGTGATTGTGATAGTGGTGGTGGAGTGAGTGAATGAGTGTCGGTGGATGTTAGTAGGGATGTGTATCGTGGATGAAAGGACGGACGGGTGGCGTTCTGGGAATAGGACTGGCGTTTCGACTCTGGGGATTTATTCTCTGATTCAACTCTGGAACTACTGTCAATACAGCACCGTGGAGTGTGGCAAAGCTGCTACCGGTATTCTTCTAACTACTACTAGCCCTTGGAAACGCTTCGCTAACCCTCTCTTGAACTGGCTGTGATACCGTTTTACAGTGTCCCCAGATGCATATCTGATAACAGTTCCCCAAAAGGATTTTTGCTCTTCTGTTGTTGATAAGCATCGCTCTTAAGGCCCGAGGGGCATGAGAACTTTACGGACATGACTGCACTAGCACTGATACTCGATTCTTCAGAATAGGACCTCAAACGTTTCAGCTTTCCGCAACTCTCCCTCCCCCCATTCCTCCTCTCCCTCCTCCACCAAAGCCATGTGCTCGCACCCGAGTACTAGTACTTACAAGCGGACACAGCCTGTGCCGAAACATTATCATCGCTTAGTCTACCTACCCATCTACCTACCGTGCGTCTCCCGCGTGTATATGCTTTTTTCCTTGCCACAAGTCCACAAACATCACACTAGCCAGCCAGCCTTACCCAGAAAACAATCGCCACCGACGCCTGAACCATATCTCGCATGGGTATTGGACGTAGATATCTTTTTAGGAAAAGCTCGAGTTAAATCCCGTTGTTTCCACACGGTCGGTTTCTCCCCCCCCTTTCTTTTTCTTTCTGTCAACTCTGGTTCTCGCGTGGCGGCTGGGGGTGTGCCGGTGATGTGGTGTGATGTTCGATGGGGCTCCGGCAGAAGGTCCCATGGTAAAGTTTACGGTTGGGGTACCGGTACTGTATGGTGGTTTGCCTGGTCTTCGGGAAGGGAGGAAATAGGTCGATGTGGAAACCCCTTGTTTGGTAGGGCTTTTGTGGCGGGCTGTGATGGCCGTTGAATAGTTGAGGATGATACTGCGTATTCGATTCTAGCAAGAATCGACGAACAAACAAACGGAAGATGCGCAGAATCTTTGTAAAAGGTTAAATATCGAGTGGATCGCGAGATGGTACGGTACCGGTACTAGTATAGGATACGTGCATACTTGCGAAACATATAATGGACCTCTTACCCTTCTATGATGGTATTTTCTTTTTATTGGGGTTTTCTTTTTTGAGTTTTTTATTTGCCCCGTCTCCCTTTCTTACTGCATCCCTAGCTCCTAATTCTCTCTCTCTCGTCTTCAATTTTGCGTTCTGAATTTCAGTTCCTTGCGCCCTGCTGGTCTGACGGACGGGCTTTGATACGTTCATTCATTATTATCATTCTGTCCTCGGGGGCTGTGTTTTTGCCACTGCATTCCGTACCTCGCCGATTGCGGCCGCCTGAGCATCCGTCAGTTTTGGCACAGTGCCGGCACTCATAGAAAACTGCGGTCCGAGATGGAGGGAGCAATGGAAAGAGAGAATATCATGCCATGTCATCATACAAAGTTATCGGAAGGTGGTGGGGCTGTGGGCGGCGGAAAAGCTTCTTCGGGTAGAGTAGCAGGTAGGTTAAGACGCCGAACGGATAGATCGTGGTGAACCTTTGGGCAACTGCGAGATAGGAAACCTGGATGACTGCTTAGGTTGGTGGGTGGGGCTGGTGGGCGAAATATTGTCAGATTCAGGAAAACTCGCTATCCACGTGGTATGGAGGGATATCGGTATGGAACCGATCGGTGCTCAGTCTACTCGTATTTGCTCGGAAGGAAGGGGGGAGCTGGAAGCATTATCAGACTGTGGAATACGGATATGGAAGACATGGATACCCTAACCACCCACCGGTGTACCGGTATGACCACACCCGGCCGCCCTGGATCTCGATTGTCAGGATTGTTGGCCTTACGGCTCCGTATATCTCTTGGATTCTGTATTTCTTTGGACAGATCGCTCGCTGCGCCGGGTTAGTTCTTTGGATTTTGGTCGTCCAGGATGATTAGGGCAGCGGGCGGTGTAACAATGGTTGGGGGTGGGAAAAACAAAGTTCGCCTCAAGTTGTTCCAAGACGCAACTGATCGATTGGGCGGAGCTTCGAGTGATAGCGCATGATCGCGGGATATGTTTGGAGGTGCGAATTGTAGTAAGTTGGTTTTTATTCCGTTGATTTTTATTCCGTTGATTTTCGTGAAGTATTAAATATGGCTTGTATGCCTGATGCTTTCTGTATTGTAAGCTCCTAGAGGGCATGTCCCATGAGACATACCCCCGCTCCCTACAGGCCTTCATAACCCCTTGCCTTCTCGTCCGATACTTCCAAAAGAGGCATGTGGAGAAACAGCGTTCAAAGTATTGGGTATTATCTGCTTTTGTGCTATGGTGATAGGGCTGCTTTCTTGTGTGCCCCCTTGTCGCATCTTAAAGTGTTGTACTCGAGTACTCCATTTATACCAATCCCTGGTTGGTGGAATAGCACCCGATCGCCGACCTCCGCCTGTGGGCTACCCTTCTGTGATGAGAAATCAGGCCAACTCGCCGTGAGCACATGCTATACGCTTTCCTCTGTCCGCCATAACTGTCGATCAATTCACGAACATTCTGCATGCCCGACGGTTGGCGGAATTCATCGAACAAAGGGATATCGAGGAGACATCTTCCGTGAAATCACAATTATCACTCATATCAGGTGATATCGAGTGTTTCATCGCTTATGGGGTCATGATGCTCGCTGATATTGGCCTTCAAGTTTTCGCCCTGTTGAAATCTTTCTCACTATTGCGCCGAATTAACTTGCGGCGAAGGGGCCAACAAAACTACTAGGCGATTTCCCCGAACACTCCGCTATCTAGGGTGACCATGGTGGCAGTAAATTACGCTTGGATCTTATTTCTTTCACTGTGCTCGTATGGCAGGTGATATTCCCTCGTTGGATTCCAAGATTCGCGGCTTTTGAGTGCACAAATTGTAATTATACGCTATGAGCCCTTGCAAAATGGGTAGCGAAGGCTAGGGTTTTATTGCGAAAGGATCCCGCATATCTCCTAATTGGGCTGAGTAATATGGAAGGTAAAAGTATACCAAAGAGATTAAAGGGCCCGAGGGCTGTCGACTGGAGCCCGGTAATGATGGGAACGAAGATGAGGATGGAGATGAGGATGATGATTACGAGAAGATTTGTGATGAAATTTTTCAGAAGTGTTCCGCATACGCTGCCATAAGAGAACACTTAATTTCACCAGAGCTTTCTACGAAGTAATTGAGATAGTTTTGCGATATATCTTTGCGTCTTTGCCGACTCTGAACTGCTCAGGACTTCCTATGACTTCCTAGGCTTGTTGTGCCTAGTATATATGAGACCGGATTCGAAGGGCTCAAGGTATGTGTGTGGTCTCGATTTATGAAGGCGCGTTTGAAAGTCATCCTCGGGATACTCAAATTGGTTCGGAGTGGAGTGGGCTGCCCGCGTGGCGCGAAGAGATGTGGAGTTGATAATGACTTGATCTGTTGACTCGAAAGGGATCCGGAAACATTATCTGAGTGTAGCCGGCGAATGATGCTGGAAACTGAGGCTGAGATGTAGCAGAACAAGGGTGTTAAATTCTCGCTATGATATATATAATACGGAAGATATGAAAAACTACTCATGCATAAAAGAAAAAAGGGGAACAAGTGCTTGAGTGAGTTGCAAAAACCATTACACCAATTATTAGGAATAAGCATCTATCTATAGGCAACTGATCAAACAACGGCAATCAAGCCTTGTTGGTTCCAAGATGAGAGCAAATGTACTGTGCAAGGACACAAAGTTATAACGCGGAAGTGCTCAAGCTCACGGCCGCTCGTAAGCCTAACTGCTGGTTAAAATCGAGTGAGTCCCGGTGAATAAGGCGGGCGCGTTGAGCAGATGGAGGCTATGCCAACGTAGCGAGATTAATCCCCAGGATCAGTGATTTCATGGCCTCGGTGAATATATCTACCGGTGTTTCAAGAAGATTGTTTCATAATTGACGTATGATCGTCACCGATATTGCTAATACCAGCCCCCCCCTCCATTCCCCTCAGCCTCGAGCCAATTCCAGGCTACGACTGCGGGGCGCCCAAATACGTGGTAGCCCCAACTGATCGCCTCACAGTTTGGGATTTATAAGATTCGGCTGGTCAATGGTGAGAGTGTACTGTGCTCGGACGGGGTGTGTGTATCTGGGCTATAATTATTGTAGTAATTATGACATTGCACTTGTGGGCGTCCTCAGGGCCATGAAGCGGTAGATATAATACAAACTGTCGCTAAGACATGACTTGCCTATCAAGAGCTCTATCTCATATAAGCCTACAGGAGCATTGTATTATCGACATTACTTCATGCCATTCTCTCTGGTACTTCCTCTAACTTTTACGATTCTATGGTTCCCCCACCTATCCTCATTCATGGCTCCTCCTCTTCCTCAATTTGGATATCCTCTTTCTCTAACGTCCCACTTCTCTCGAGCCCTTCTCTTTTTGCCTCTTCGACTCCTTCCGGTGTGTGTGCGTGTGCGTGGGTACTGTAGGTATAAATTTCCCGGATGCCCCAGAATTTCACCGTAGGTGTGATACCACCCCGGAAACAAGAGAAACCGACCCGGGTTTCTATATAAAACGCACAAGTTTGGCAAGCCACCGTACTACAAAGGCGAACAACAAAGTAACCCTCAGCATGGTTTCTGTAATTTGGCCTTCAATTATGCGAATCTTCATGTCGAATTGTGCTGTCTAAAAGAGTATCCGGATTTTCAGAGATTCTGGTAGTGGGTAACTGTCTGTCTGTCTATAATAGGCATTTTATGGGAGGGCAATTTCTTTTATGGCCAAGCTGGTACCAAAAATGTTGTCTCCGTGCTGCTTGTGGCTGGAGATGGCCGGATCATCAATTCTCACTCGATTGTGGGTTTGAGAACTTTTTCTTTTCTGGTCAAGTTATCTGCTGGCTCCGGGACTTGTCCCTACAGAATGAAGGATTCTAAGTGCGCACCAGGGTGGCTCATAACTTGTACTAATTAGTAGGCGTTTTATAATATTTGGCTACTCGGGGTATACCACTGCACCCACCATATCATACACGCGATAGGTTGATCTAGAGGTAGCGACATCTCTACGTGTCTCTCTTATGAACTTTGAAAACCCGTAGTGGGAAAATGTGCTGGGGTCACAACCGATGAGCCACAGCAATATAAAAAAGAGATTGATAGCTTATGAATTGTAAACTAGAAAAATTGGCTTAGGGAATACTAAGGCGGGCAAATGAACAGGAAATATTAGGTGGAGATACGAGCTGAAAAGAAAGTTCATTGTGGTTGTTAGTAGATGGTAGGGTTGGGTGGGGTTGTGGAGCTGCGAGGGTGTGACGGTTAAGAGTTGCGAAGGTAGAGGGTTGACGTTCCATAAACTAGTGGAACTCAGAAGAAGATGCCACATACCGGTACTCGTAGCGTTACTGCGAGGTACTGTGCCTTAGTGCCCGTTTTGTTAAAATGGGAAATCTGTCATTTAGCGTTTTAGTAGTCCCCTGGTGGGGAGATTGGATACTTAAACCTGGCTCAGTCCCATGCTGCTAGGCAAATATCTGAAGCACAGAAAACAATTATCTGTACCCCGCCACAACTTCTACACACAATACCAGACCTTCTACACACGGTACCAAACCTTCTACACACATTACCAGACCTTCTATACATAACACCAGCGCAATGGCTGGTTTGCGTAAGAAATCCTACAGCCCTTAGAGCTTCTGTTTACTAACAATGCATCGTTGTACTTTTCAGTTCTCTTTATCCTTCAAGCTATATTCGGAATCTCACGGGAAAGTGACCTTGAGGCGGAAATGGAATTCCTCGAAACCCTGTTTGCCCTTCATGCCAGGCTCGGAATCCCGCTGGATAGTGGTATTGCGGCGAAATATGAATACGACAAAAAGCTGTATGATGAGCTAGCATCCGAGCGTGCCAAGCTTGCCCGCCTGGGTAATAAGCAGTGAGGACTTACGCCGTATGATTGCCAAGCGGAAGTCAGAGAAATAGTGTACTGGGCAAAAATAGCTTAGAACAGGCTTTCCCTCAGGTATCAAGAGTTGGGTAGCTGGAAATTTTGTTTTCCTGTTTTTCTCTGTTTGGTTGAATAAAGTGAATATTTGTTTTACCGGGGGTTTCTTGGAATGAACTTCCCACCGCGCCCTAGGGCTCGTAGTTCTGCGGGTGCATTGGGTAAGGATAGTGATACGTAGGGGTAAACCTGATTGAAACGGAGATTTCAATAATGCTTGAAACCCTCCCCGCTGAAAAGGTGCAGGATTGAGCCCTAATGGAGCAAGGATGGCCTGGCTACAACGGCCTGCTGCATGGTAAATGATAAATGTCTCCAACCATAGCAACAAAGCTGATCCCCATCTTCGCGAAAATTCTGTCCCAACAGAGCTCAATAATTCAGCAGGGCACGAGTGGCATGATTCCTCTAGCCAGACCGGAGAGGATGCTTGTTTACTGCCTTACTCTGATGACCAATCTATGGGGGATAAGCATAAGAAGAATACATTCTTGCGACGGGTAACAAGCATTAGTGCGAAATATGACAAGTCGGCGAGGAGGAGGCTTGAGCAGAGATGATTGGGAACTGTGAATTATGTTCTTGAAGAGACTACCTCGACAAAGTCCCCGCTAAGAAGGTGGAGACAGATAGCCATATATTTATTCCAAGGCAAAAACTGCAATCCCCGCTAGACGGTGGTCAAGCACGCCAACTCCAGAAAAAGGGAGATGAGCGATAGCATATTTTCTACAAAATCCTCTCTCACATACGCTACACCACCGGAAGTTTCCCCCACCGAACCAGATGCCACAGGTGGTGCAGGAAAGCAAGTTGGCCAAAGTCTCCCAGAGAATTTCACAGCAGGCGATATATGGCGACTGGATGGCCAAGATGGATCAAGAGGCGTTTCCAGCGACAGGAGGTGGATCCCACCCCCATCGGTGTCCGCATTGCCAATGTTCTAGGGATAATTAATAGCTGTATCAGTGGGAAGCATAGAACTAGGTCTCAAACATGCAGACAGTGGAAGCCACCGATGTTGATCCTTGACCTGGTGAGTACCATTGAATGGGATACTCTTCCTATACATAGCAGTGATCTGGGGAGTAGAATGGGTTTTGAATGTCGCTTGAGATTGAGGGGAAAGTTAGCAGTGGTGCCAGATACGTCGGGCAGTCACAGGGTGTTGGTCTGGACACTGGTGTGCTGATGGATCTATCGTGAGTCTCATTTCTATCCACTTCGCCGCAATTTCTGTCAAAGGTAGTCCGTATACCTCCTTTACATTCTTTTCGAGTATGAAGTTCAGGGCGAAACAAATCATACAGTCAATGGAAAGTACAAGGGATAGAGTCGCGGTAATGACATTCCATTCCATGTGCTATGCTGAATAACATGTACACTCTCAATGCTTCAGGATATTGAGGTTTGGTTTCGGGGAGGATATGGAAATCTACCAATCCTGTAAGTTGGCTGACTCAGGTGGGGTTATCAACGTCACCAAGCCATTTTTTAACATTTGGACTGCCCCACCTCCGAACGGAACCTTCAATCAAGGAACATCACGGGTAGTCGGTATGCGACTACCTTTCTCCTCCTGGAATCTACTGGCCTCCGGTACATCTGGAGGTTTCTCGGGGGTGATCAGGGTGAGAGGAATCACTCAATTCTATTCTCGATGGCACAGATATTCAGCCCGTTGGTTCGTTCACCAATCCTTATTCACTACCTATATGAAACCAACCGGAACTAACAAATGCATCCACAGCAGAAGAACCACCATCGCCGCCAATAACCCAATTAGAAGAAAGGCACTACCCAATTGACGAATGGGCAAACTTCCCCTCGCACATCCCCTCTGCGCTTACGCGAAAACTCCACCTCCAACTCTCCCACCCACTCTCGATAACTAGACGTCTAATCGGAAAAACAAGAGCAAAGTCAGGCATCGATAGCGTATGCGGTAGAATATTATTATACATATCAGTCCTCCTCTAGAACACCTTGATGGATGAGGTGACGCCAGGTTGCATCGTCAATAAACTCGCGTAAAGCATCAAATGAGAGGGCTAGGGTATCTGCTGCACCCCATCCCTGATTTGCAAGGTTGTCAAACCCATCTCCAAGTATATCTCCCAGTGATAGTATTATTTCCTGGGCCTCATGGCTCCTCGGGGGTGGAAATAGGCTCTACATTTCACATATTAGTGAAGGTAAATGGGACCTGCGGGCTGATAAAAGTCACCTTTCTCCGACCTTCCTTAGTCGCAGCCCTATTCCTGAGATGCCATACCTCTACGAATCCTCTTTGGATTTTGGTCTCCCCCTGTTGGAGCGGCTCGAGTTTGATTACTATCACCTTTGAAATTCGTCCTTCACTGCCCTCAAGGAGCAGCTTCACATCTTCCTTCAGTTGGTCGTACGGTTCGGCATAGCCGAATTCAAACGCAATCGTAGGCCAGGAGCATTTTCTGGGGTATAGCCCAACATCAGGGACTTTGGTTCTGTACAAGTGTAAGACTCCTATTCAGATAAGAACTCTTCAGTCTAGAGAATAGGACTTACATAGCTTCATATTCACCGGAGAATCCCCTGAGCCGCCCTTCAGAAATAAGAGCAATGTCTCTTCTGGCAAACGCTCCCTTTTCGACACCCTCTGCGATCAATTCACCTGCCCAACTTGTAACGGTCCCATGCATTTGAGTGGTCATCTTGACTGTCAATCGTCCGATTGCTGGCCGGTAGGTGTACCTAGGAGAGTCTGTCAATATCTAGTTGTCCATAATTGTTTGGATTCCTTACGCTCTAGTTCCAATAAACGGCTCTAATTTTGGGAATGCTGCGGCGGGAATATCTACAACAAGATATTTGTCCCGCAATAGCAGGTCTGACAGCTCATCGGGTGTCATGACACTTGGAAAATTATGAGAAGGTGTGGTAATGGGGTAGGGAGGGTGGAAGATAGGATAGAGAGCGCAGGAGCAAACAAAATGTCTGGTGTTGTCATAAGCGCCGTGCTTTGTTGGAGCATTACGGGTAGTCTAAGTTCATGCCAAGCACGGATGTTTGGTAATACAGAAAAAGTGCCTTGGCAGATGTCGCGTAGCATGGCTACCCCACTAGAGCCCCACTAGAGCTCAGGTTACGATACCAGGACATCCAAGACCGCCGAGTCGAAAATGCAGGGGAATGGCTCCTAAAAACACGGGATTTAGAATCTGGTACGCCGGTATTTGAGGAAGTGAATCCGATAACAGTTTCGTTTTGCCGTGGTGATCCAGGAGTCGGCAAGACATATAGAGTATTAGGTATACTTGTAGTATAATACGTTGACAATATTAACCGCGATTCAACGATTGATGGCAACGCAACCCTCCTCATCACCGTACACTTTCAACACCACTTAAAGAACTTTCCCTAGCGCAAATTTTAATTTCTACTATGTATTCTACCTTATACTTACACCTTTGATTTTTTTCTTAGTTTTAAGGATAGTGGGGTTGGTGGGGGAGTGTTGTTGTCATGGCCCAAGTTTTTCCATCTTGGTTGAAACGCGGTTAATTTTGTCAACGGATCATAAAAAGGACAAACCTGGAGGAATGAAAAGAAAAAAAAAAGGGCAAGGGCTGACAAGCCGCGATGTTAGCTCATTTGTGATAGACAGCTTGTGCTATCAGGCAAGAGGATAAAATGTCGCCGTTGCGTGTTTTTACTTTGACTTTGTGTACAAAACGAGCAGTCATCAACCAGTATGCTGAGGGCCCTGCTTAAACAGGTTGTGAGCGGACTGGAAGTGGTACCGGAGGAAATTGTGCAAGCCTATGAAGACCAGAAAAAGGCCGTTGGTGGACGGGGACCGCAACTTTCCGATGTTGTGAAGATGCTACAGACTACTACTTCTGAAAAGCGCACATTCATATGTATCGACGCGCTTGATGAATGTGTAGCCAGATATCAGATGAAGCTTCTTAATTCGCTAAACCAAATTCTCCAAAAGTCTCTAGGCACCCGAATATTCGTTACTGGAAGACCACACATTCAAACTGAAATCGGGAACCATCTTTCAGGAAGAGTGGGGTGTGTATCCATCACTCTTAGGGAGATGATATCATCAGCTATCTTCGTACCAGGCTGGACGAGGACACAATCCCAGATGCAATGGATAGTAGTCTGGAGGCGGACATCCTAAGAAAAATCCCGGAAGATATATCAGAAATGTATGTAGAAGCAAGGGCACAGGGGAAGCCACCACAAATGATCAACTGACAGATAGATATCTAGATTCTTACTAGTCGCGCTGAATGTTGATGTAATCCTGCAGGAAACCATAATCAGTCGCAGACGTCAAAAGCTCAGCGCAATGACTGATGGGCTAGGGTTGGGGAATGCTTATAGTTCAACACTGGGTCGTATAAAGGTACAAGGTAGGGATAAATTGAGGCTCGGCATTGCTGCCTTGATGTGGATCTCTCACTCGGATCCGCCCTTGAAGGTCGATGAATTGCATCATGCCCTAGCGGTCAAAGTGGGGTCGCCGGACCTCTATGCGGACAATGCTCCTTCAATAGGGACATTGTTAGCCTGCTGTCAAGGGCTTCTTTCCATGGACAAGGAGGCTACAATGGTCCGGCTAATCCACTTTACCTTTCAAGAGTACCTCCGCAAACTCTCCGCTAACGCTAGAATCCCTCTCGGCAAGTTGAACAACCGCCAAAAGCCCCTTCGCGATCCCAGCAGTCATCAAAATTGGGGCTGTCTCCCTCCTCATATCATTCCAGATATGCCCAGCAGCATACACCCCCTCTTTCTGCTTCGCGCCCAAGACCACCTGCCCGATTAGCAGCTCGTAGAACCCCTGATCCCGTCTGACAGACATGTACTTCAAGTTCTTCCAGCGATTCCACAGCGCGGTCCAGTGGTCCGCGGCGACGTACGCGGCCATGGCCTGCTCGACGAACTCGCAGATGGCGTAGGAGTGGCATTTCTTCTCAATGCTCTTGCGCTCGATTTTTACTAGTCGTGGGTCGATGGCATAGGTTCCGGTGCGGATGCCGAAGTTCCTGATGGCGCCGTCGGCTTTTTGCCGGCTTCTGCGCGCTTCGTCGAACAGACGGTCTTCGCGGCAAGGAGCACCGCCGTAACGGCGTTGTGGGCGAGCGCGCAAAACTTACAGAATTGGAACTCCGGGATGTGCTGCGATAGTGTTGAGACCGGGCCGAAGTGCTCTGCTAGGTCTTGGATTAGGGATAGACGCAGGGTTGCGGCTTCTGAGGCTGGGAGTTTGTAGGAGCGATGTTCTGGTGAGTCGGCGATTGCGCGCATGCACATGTAGTAAAGCTCCGCTGGGGCGGGTGCTGGGAGGGTTTTTAGGAAGGATGTGACCTCAGAGAGAGGGTACTTTTCGGGATTTATCCGGTTAGTTTCAATGAGAAATTGGAGGTGGAGACGGAGGTGCATGGGGGGTGGGTACTTGGGGAAGTATCTGAAGTAGGATTGTAAGAATTGGGTCGATGTTCGATTCGCTATGCCCTGACCGAGGAGTTTACATCCTCCCGTTATTTCCCCAGAGTAATTATTCCCACGGAACTTGTTTCGCAGGTGGTTTATGTGGGCTTCTATGAGGTATGCTGCATTCTTAAGATCTACGTCTGGGTTAAACGCTTCGGAGACTCGAGGGACTAACCTCCAGTAGTGTCCCTTACTAACAGGCGTATCCACGTTAATACGCTCTTCTGCAAACCGGACTAGGCTCCCGGCTGGTGGCTCTGTAACTGCCTGCGATGGCTGTTGGGATGACGAGTGGAAAGCTCTAGCCTGAACACTCCCAGGTATGGGGAACCTCGTGGATAATCCTCTTCCAAAAGCCCCGAATGTTCCCTGTTCCTCCCCTTCGGCAACTCTCCGCTCGGGTTCCCTTTTTTTGGCATCCCTCTCTAGCTCTTTACCCCACAATGACTCCAAATCAACCTCCTCCCTCTTATATCGTGTGAAAAGCTGTATCACTAGCCCTTGGCCACCGGTGGTAATACATACCCATCCGGCAGCTTCTTCAATGCCCGGTTGAGTGGTGGTCAATTTCCCCCGCCTTCTCGCCCGTCTTTCTTGCAGTTTCAATCCCCCCCGACAAACTAACCCGTCCGCGAACGGACGCATGCGAAATTCTTTCCTCAACCACCTACACATTCTATCCAAACACATGTGTAACTGTTGTCCCGAGCGGGCGGTACCAATGATCATGACTATGTCCTCGCCGAGCGCCGGGGGGGGGTCCAGTGCTCTGAGGTCCAGGAGCTTTAGATAAGCGATAACCTCCTCCAGCGACGATTGGGTAAGCACAGCCTGTAGAGCAGGAGGGGAGTCCTCCGGAAGGGGCGGAAGAACTTGTCGCTCAGCTAAAGGGTGAAACTTCGATATCGGGGCCTTGGCATGGAGATACCAGGGCACTGACTCTTCCTTCGAATCAGAGTCTTTCAGGGGTGCTGGAGTGGTTGGCTGCGGGGCTTGGGGGGTCTCCACTGAGACACTCACTGGATCGATTATGGTAGGTTCGTCGGATTCAGTGGTATTGTAACCCTCAATCCCTTCCCGTTCCTGTATGATAACCGAACCGGCAACGTACGAAATGTTCGCCCACCGAGCACTTTAGACCATAAACGACCCTCCCCGCCCACACCGGGAGCCGTACTCGTGTTGCGCATGTTGAGATAGGCGAACCAAGGATTGCTAAGCGATTGCTAAGACCTCTGGAGACTTGCCCTGTCGCAATCATCCTCCTTCTGAATTGTTTTGCGGAGGGGAAAGAAATTGTTCGGGGAAGTTTTGACGTGAGGTTGAAATAAGAAATTCATGGGTGACATCGGGTAAGGTCCGCAACCTGTCACACTCCGCGTCTTTGCCAAGAATACCAGATACCCCTCAAGCCGATTACTAGGCACTTTAGAGCATCTCTGACTGCAGTGACAACTAGCTGGCAACGTGAGGGAACAACGGATACTATTGAAAATTGCAATGTGATTAACTTGCTAGCACTGAGATTTGAACACAATATTGTTAAGACTTTAAGAGAGAATTCCACGCTTGCGCTGTCGAGACAATCTATATGTAAGGGATTTTTTTTTGTTTAAGTCATGTATTCATTTGTTTAAATAGGGACAAAGAACTCGCATGCAGCGGTGAGCTATGGCGTAAACAAACCCTCATCTATATCTAAGGGATTTGTTTTAGTCATGTATTCGTTTGTTTAAAGGTACAAAGAACTCGCATGCAGCGGTAAGCTATGGCGTAAACAAAACCTATAATAAAACAACTAACAAAAGAAAATCCTAACCACCCAGTTCTCCAAAGCGTAGCCAAACCATGACGCGATAACCAACCAAGGGAAAACATCATAAACTTGTAAAGAAACATCCAAAACCAACAGATCTTTCGATCTCCGTCTCAAACAACAAAGTAAAGAAACCCAAAAACAAGTCAAACATCCTCCAAGGGAGAAAACCTGAAGCGGGGCGAGGGGGAGAAGGGAGGGGAGGGAACAGGGCTGTGGGCAATACTGGAAGCAGGGCTCGGGGGGAACATGTCGGGCGGGAAACCGGTGGCCGTGAGTGCAATAAATCTAGAAAGGGCGGCGATATCGTGATCGGAGGACCATAGGGGCGAGGCGGCGTCAAGCGAGGTGAGGGTCGGGAGGAGACTCTCCTTCAGGCGGCGACGGGCCTTGCAGTGGAGGATGGCATGCTCGAAGGTTTCAGCTGAGGCGCGGCACCTGGGGCCGAGAGAGGGAGTGTCCCGATTAAACCAGGAAGGGTGGGCTGCGAGGTAGCTTTTGCCAGACCGCATCTGATGGAAGCGACCGGCCATGAACTTGGGGAGGCCCATAAAGGGGTGGGGCGTGAGCGAAGGTGGGTAAGGATAGCCTGGGGGAGGAGGAGCGAGCGAGCGCCACTGCCTGTGGAGGATCGCTCGGGATTCTTTTCTGAGGGCGGCGTATGAGTCCGAGGGAGCGTCCATCGGGGGGATAGATAGGGTAGGGACCAGTTGACGGTTGTGCGAAGGAAAGAAAAGCCTGTCTTTAAGCAGGGGAAGCGTCCTATGGGCGATCTCATCGATGGGAAGGTGTTTGCGGATCGTTACCTGAGGTGTTTTCCACATAAGGGGGCGGTAGGCGGGGTTCAACTTGACCAGCAGGGAGCGATGACAGAGCGGGGAGCGGTAGGAAGACCGGTTTGGGACCGATTTGTGGAGCCTGGCCGACGCAGGATTGATTTCGGGCGGAGAGCAGACCATCCTTAGGGCCGCCATGCGTTGTCGGTGTTCTATAAGGAGGACGAGAGGGGGGAGGCAAGACTCGATGCTCAGTATTGGGACCGGGGTGGAGGAGAAGCAGTTGGTGACCCATCTCTGGACACGATGCCAAAAGACGTCTAACTTATCCTGCATCCCTACGAGGGGAGTGTAGAGGTCAGAGCCGTATAGGGGAACAGGGGCGAGGAGGGACGAAGCCAGCCTATGGCAGAGGTACGGAGGGAGGCCCTTCCCCGGAGGAGAGAGTCTTTTGATCGAGTCGAAGGCGCCCTGGGCGAGGGATAGCCTCTTGCTGAAATGGGCACTCGAGGAGAGAGGGGGTGTGAACCAGTATCCTAGCCACCTTACCGTGTCTTTGGGGGAGAAGTACAGGTCGTCCAGCCGGACTCCCGCCGTTGAGGGAGGCGAGCGCTCCTGAGGTGTGCGCCAGTGATTGAGCTCAGTCTTGGGGACAGAGAAAGTGAGGCCCCTAGGCGCCGCAATCCTGCAAAGGGAGCGGTAGTGGCCTTGAAGGAGTTGAACGTTGCGTCTGTGGGAGGCGGAGGAGACCGTGACGACGAAATCATCCACATAGGAGATCACAATGCCCTTAGGTATCACAGGGTGTAGTGGAGAAACATATATAACAAAGAGGAGGGGGGAGATGGGGGAGCCCTGGGGGGTACCTACGGCAACTGGCGAGAATATTCTTGGGGAACCTTGAAAGAGAAGTCTACACATGCGGTTGGTAAGGAAGCTGCCAACCCACGCAGTAAGATATTTGTGGGCTCCTTTAGCCCGCAGCGCCGACGTGAGCTGGCCGGGGTCGACATTGTCGAAGCCGCCCTTGATATCCAGGAAAAGAGAGGAGACCTTAGAACCAAGTCTTTGGAGGAGGCGAACCTCATGGGTGAGGGTAGATGTGGCATCGAAGGTGGAGAGACCCGGGAGGGATCCTGTCTGGTGCGGGTGAAGCAGGCCCACGTGCCTGGCCAGAAGGGAGAGACGTGAAGCGATGACTCGTTCCAGTATCTTGGAGAGAGTTTCGAGTAAAACAATGACCCTGAAGGAGGCAGGGGTATCGTAGGATGCCTTGCCAGGTTTGTCCAACACAATGCCGTTTGCCTTCTTCAGGGAGGCGGGGTGATGTCCATAGCGTAACAGAGGAGAGAGGAGATCGGTGAGGAGGGAAGGGCATGACCGGTGAACCTGTTTCCATACGACGTAGGGGATCGAGTCAGGGCCAGGAGCGGAAGCGTTGGAGGACTTTGAGAGGGCGAGTGTGATCTCTTCTTGACTGAGAGGAAAGTAGTCTGGGTAGGGAGAGAGAGCGAGGGGAGAGTCGGCCGGAGGAGGGGTCGAGGGAAAAAAATGTGAAAGTAAGGCCCTGTTGATGCCCTCAGGAGTATCCTGGTCAGGAAAGGAGGGGAACCTCGAGGCTTGCCTTCCGGAGGCGAGCTTCTTGGCCTCCCAAACCGATGAGGGAGTGAGGGACGAAAGGTATGTAGACCAATGGGCGAACTTAGCTTTCCTTATGGCAGCAAAATAGGAGCGTCTTGTCGAGCGTAGAGCCGACTGATCGTAGGGGTCTCTAGAGGACTTGTATGTCCGAGAGGCCGAGTGGAAGGCAGATCTTAGGTGGGAGAGAAGAGGGGACCACCATGACTTGGATCTGGGGGACGGGCGTGACACAGGGGTGTTGGAGGAGATGAGGGTCTTGACCTTATTGGCGTGGGTGTCAAACCATTCTTCGAAGGTGGAGGGCGAGCAGACAGACGGAGGAGGGGGAGGTATCAAGGAGGGAAGGGTGGGTAGGATACTAGACCAATCCGTTTTTGACCAGTTGGGGGAGGGAGGCGGAAGCCTGAACCTGGGAGACTCCAATGTGATGAGCACTGGAACATGGTCAGAGCCAGTCGAGGGGAGAGGTGTGTCCCAATGAGAGAACGAAGGGAAAAGCGGGCCGTTAGAGAAGGCAAGGCCCAGGACCGAGGGCCTGGCGTTGTGTACGAAGGGGAAATATGTATACAACCCAGGTTGATTGAGGAGAGAGTAGCCATGTTCCGAAGCCTGGCTATAATAGGGGTGCGATAGGTTGTACTCCTTAGAGTCGAACGTTCGTAGAGGGTCGGCAGATGGATGATGTAAGTTGAGGTCACCAACCACCATCGTCGGGAAATCGTTGTCTTGAAACAGTTCAAGGGGGGAGATAGAACGGAAGGGGGCAGACTTGAGAGGGAGATTGTAGGCGTTGATAATCCTGAATCTAGAGAACTGGAGCTCAAAGAAGCCCTCTGGGGCAAATATGTCGATAGAAAACAAATTGGAACGAGTGGACGCGGTAGGTAGAAGCGAGACTGAATTTAGCAGGTGGGGGTGGACGTAGAAAGCCACCCTTGGTTTGGGGGAGGAGGGGTGAAAGCACTTGAATGTAGAGAAGGATGGAAGTTGCCCTCTCCTGACGGGGGGGTCCTGGAGGGCTATTATCATAGGAGGGGAGGTTAACTGACTAACGCTATTCATAAGGGATAAAAACACATCCCAGCTCCCAAGGCTGTTGTGCTGAACGATGGAAAAGGAACGAAGTGTCCCCCTGGCCGGCCGGGGAGACATGCTTGAGCTATTATTGTACTGCATTATCGGGCCCTGCCCGGATCATTGGAAGGAGCAGGGGAGGGGCTGGGGGCCACCTGGGGAAGTGGGCCACCCGCCCCTGGAGTAGGGCGCAAAACCGAGGGAGGAGCTGAGGGACGAGTCGGCCGTGGGGTGACCACCTCAAAGGCTAGGAGAAGTCTTCTGACAGTTGACGGAGCGGAGGGTCTGGGGGTCTCGGCAACGGCCTCTCCCTCATCTTCTGTTGTATCCATGTCCCCTTCAGCAGGGGCAGGGGCGACGTGGCCCTGTGCAAGAGGTACCTCGTCAGTGGGGGGGGGACGGCTAGGTCTAGCTGGACAGGCAGGGTCAGTGGCAGGATGATCATCGCCGCAGTTAGCACAGTGCGCACGGGAAGCAGAGCAGCAATTTGCCACGGGGCGTAGGTTGCCCTCCTTGGGACATGTGGGGTTAGGGCAGCGGTGTTCCGTCTTGCGATGGTGTAGGGCGCAGATTGAGCAGACGGGGTGGTCGTATTTACAGACAGGGGCCGTGTGGCCGTACCTCTGACAGTTACGGCAACGAGTGGTTTTGTTGGCAGAGTGAGCAGTTTTGATCTCCCTCTTGCGGGAGAGAAGGAAGATGTTGGAGCCCATCTTCTTACCCTCCTCAGGGGTAGTCGTGACAACAACCGAGGAGGCTAGTTTCAGGGAGCGGGCCTCAGGATCCAGGTTAAGAAAGCGCGCCGAGGTGATTTCGACGCCCTTGGCGTTGAGTATTGCAGTTCTGAGGTACACGAAGAGACCCTCATTGTCTTCAGGGAGGTAGCGGAGGGGGAGGCCATGGATGGCGAATTGGTTTTCGTTGGGGGCGGGCCTGAACGGTAGCCACGGGGAGGATCCAACTGGGAAGGACTTGTTTAAACGTGCCGCAAGAGCACCGAAGAAGGGAGCGTAGTCAGAGGCGGGCGTAGAGGGGAGACCCCTAAAAGGGTGACCGTGCCATTCGAATTAACTTTGGCTGTGAACGAAAGGGGGAAGGCGCAGTTGGACGAGCGTAGAACTTCTGCGGCTATATCAGGGAAGGTGGCGGCAATGGTCTCCCTATCCGGGTGAGGGAGGGGATCCTGTCTGGGAGCATACAACCTTCTAGCCGCAGCTGGGAGAGTGGAGGGTTTGGAGGAGGAGGAGGAGGAAGCTGGAGAGGAGGAGGAGGAGGGAGGAGAAATCAAGGAGGCAACCCACAGGGGGGAGGACTTCTTTTTCCCTTTTGTCGGAGGGGCCGAGGCGCCACCACGGGGAGGTGGACGGTGAGGGGAGGGGGTGGCATCAGGATGCCTCCAAGGAGAGTGTAGATAGCTGTAACCGAGCGACGGGAACGAGACACGGGACACGAGAGTGGACAACCCAAGAAGTGCGAGGGAGGGAGGACCATAACAGGATCACGACTTTTCGAAAAGCCGACCGTACCGATCGATGATGGCAGAAGGGAGTGCAATATCAGGCAGCAGGACCACCGAGGCCACTACTTCGACGATAACCCGAAACTGCGACCGACCCATTGACGAGGGAAGACGCCCGAGAGAGGAGGAGACCCACCATGAGGCAGGGGAGAAGAGTACGACAGAAGCAACGCGACGCAACCGAGAACCAAAGATAACTGAAGCGAAGCGACGCGACCGAAGGGAGAAGCAGCTCACGAAGAGTGCGGAGGGTGCAGCTCACTAAGAGTGCGAGGAGAGAAAGTGACGATAAAAAACCATGGTGTTGATTTTAATCGTTGGGAGGAGAGAAGCGGTGTTCGTTGGATCTATATCTAAGGGTTTTTTTTTTTTTGTTTAAGTCATGTATTCGTTTGTTTAAAGGTACAAAGAACTCGCGTGCAGCGGTAAGCTATGGCGTAAACAAAACCTATAATAAAACAACAAACAAAAGAAAATCCTAACCACCCAGTTCTCCAAAGCGTAGCCAAACCATGACGCGATAACCAACCAAGGGAAAACATCATAAACTTGTAAAGAAACATCCAAAACCACCAGACCTGACGATCTCCGTTAAAAACAGCAAGTAAAGAAACACCCAACCAAGTCAAACATCCTCCACGGAAGAAAACCTAAGGCGGGGCGAAGGGGAGAAGGAAGGGGAGGGAGGAGGGCTATGGGCAATAGTGGAACTAGGGCTCGGAGGGAACATGTCAGGCGGGTAGCCAGTGGCCGTGAGTGCAATAAAACGGGACAGAGCGGCGATATCGTTATCAGAAGTCCAGAGGGGTGAAGCGGCGTCAAGCGAGGTGAGGGCCGGGAGGAGGCTCTCATTCAGGCGGCGGCGGGCTTCGCAGTGAAGGATGGCGTGCTCGAAGGTCTCTGCCGCGACGCGGCACCTGGGGCAGGTGGAGGGAGTGTCCCGATTATACCAGGACGGGTGCGCTGCCAGGTAGCTCTTGCCCGACCTCATTTGGTGAAGGCGGCCGGCAAGGAATTTGGGGAGGCCCATAAAAGGGTGAGGCGTGAGTGAGGGGAGGTATCCGTAGTCAGGAGAGGGATGGGCGAGAGAAGTCCAATGCAGGAGGAGGATTACCCTAGACTCCTTCTTAAGGGCGGTAAACGAGTCTGCGGCGGGGTCCGCTGGGGGAACAGACAGGGTCGGGACCAACTGGGGGTTGTGTAGCGGAAAGGAGGGTCTGCCCTTTAGCAACGGAAGGGCTCTGTGGGAGATCTCGTCGATTGGGAGGTGCTTTCGAATTGTTGTTCGAGGCGTTTTCCACATGAGGGGGCGGAGGGCTGGATTAAGCTTGACTAGGAGGGAACGATGACACTCTGGGGAGCGATAGGAGGAACGATTCGGAACCGACTTATGCAGTCGGGCCGACGCCGGGTTGATTTCGGGAGGAGAGCAGACCACCCTCAAGGCCGCCATGCGTTGGCGGTGCTCTATCAGGAGGACCAGTGGGGGGAGGGAGGCTTCAATAGCCAAGACAGGGACCGGCGTGGAGGAAAAGCAGTTAGTTACCCATCTCTGGACGCGATGCCAAAATACATCCAACATGTCCTGCATCTTCGTAAGGGGTGTGTATAGATCCGCGCCGTACAAGAGGACCGGAGCGACAAGGGAAGAGGCCAGCCTATGGCAGAGATACGGTGGGAGGCCTTTCCCTGGAGGAGATAATCTTTTGATTGTGTCGAAGGCGCCCTGGGCGAGGGACAGCCTTTTGCTAAAGTGGGTACTCGTAGAGATAGGGGGCGTGAACCAATACCCCAACCACCTCACCGTGTCTTTGGGGGGGAAGTATAGGTTGTCCAAACGGACTCCCGCCTTTGAGGGGGGTGAGCGTTCCTGAGGGGTGCGCCAGTGAATAAGCTCAGTCTTAGGGACAGAGAAGGTAAGGCCCTTGGGTGCCGCCATACTACAGAGAGAACGGTAGTGGCCCTGAAGGAGTTGAATGTTGCGTCTATGAGAGGAGGAAGAGACCGTGACCACGAAGTCGTCCACGTAGGAGATCACGATGCCTTTAGGGATCACGGGGTGTAGTGGAGAAACGTACATAACGAAGAGAAGGGGAGAAATGGGGGAGCCCTGGTGGGTACCCACGGCGACAGGCGAAAATATCCTTGGGGAGCCTTGGAAGAGCAGTCTGCGCATGCGGTTGGTAAGAAAACTGCCGACCCATGCTGTGAGATATTTGTGGGCCCCTTTAGCCCGAAGTGCCGACATGAGCTGGCCGGGGTTGACATTGTCAAAGCCGCCTTTGATGTCCAGGAAAAGAGACGAGACCTTGGAACCAAGTCTCTGGAGGAGGCGAACCTCATGGGTGAGGGTAGATGTGGCGTCAAACGTGGAGAGTCCCGGAAGGGATCCTGTCTGGTGTGGGTGAAGTAGGCCTATATGCCTGGCCATAAGAGAGAGACGAGAAGCGACGACTCGTTCCAGTATTTTGGAGAGGGTTTCGAGCAAGACAATGACCCTAAAGGAGGCAGGTGTATCGTAGGATGCCTTGCCAGGCTTATCCAGTACGATGCCATTTGATCTTTTCAGGGAGGCGGGGTGATATCCGTAATGTAGCAGAGGAGAGAGGAGTTTAGTGAGAAGGGCAGGACATGATCGGTGAACCCGTTTCCAAACATCGTAGGAGATCGTGTCAGGGCCGGGAGCGGAGGTGTTGGAGGACTTTGAAAGGGCGAGGGTGATTTCCTCCTGACTGAGAGGAAAGTAGTCAGGGTAGGGTGAGAGAGTGAGGGGAGCATTAGTCGGGGGAGGAGCGGAGGGAAAAAATGTGAGAGTAGGGCCTTGTTAATGCCTTCGGGAGTATCCTGGTCAGGAAAGGAGGGGAACCTCGAGGCCTACCTTCCAGAGGCGAGCTTCCTGGCCTCCCAAACCGAGGAGGGGGTAAGGGACGAAAGGTAGGTAGACCAGTGGGTGACCTTAGCCTTCTTAATGGCCGCAAAATAGGGGCGTCTTGTCGAGCGTAAAGCTCACTGGTCATAGGGGTCTCTGGAAGATCTGTACGTACGAGAGGCCGAGTGAAAAGCCGACCTTAGGTGAGAGAGAAGGGGGGACCACCATGGCTTGGATCTGGGGGACGGGCGTGACACAGGGGTGTTGGAGGAGATGAGGGTTTTGACCTTATTGGAATGGGTGTCGAACCATTCCTCAAAGGCGGAGGACGAGCAGACAGACGGAG
>Ga0307509_10000725_pt1 | contig 56575 bp, 50 predicted proteins | sample 10_EM_MG_FD_202245 | JGI IMG/M metagenome (GOLD analysis project Ga0307509, IMG submission 202245) | Populus trichocarpa ectomycorrhiza microbial communities from riparian zone in the Pacific Northwest, United States - 10_EM | ecosystem: Host-associated > Plants > Roots > Unclassified | place...
GGCATGGGATGCGCCCGCTTCGGCGAGCGTTGGGCTGACGATGCCGATACCCTGATGGTCGAGGCCTTCGAAGAGGCCTTGGCGGATGCGCGCATCGATGTGTCTGAGATCGGCGCGGCGTGGCTCGGTGTTGGATTCGATTCCCAAAGCATCGGGCCCAGCGGAATTCCTCTGTCGATCGCGCTCCGGCTGCCCAACATTTCGGTCACCAAGGTCGAGAACTACTGCGCCTCAGGCACGGAAAGCTTCCGCGGCGCGGTCTACGCCGTAGCGAGCGGGGCGTGCGACATTGCACTCGCAATGGGTGTCGAGAAGTTGAAAGACACCGGCTATGGCGGCCTGCCCGTGCGTACGCGCGGCACGATGTTCGACATGATCAGCGTGGTAGGCTCAGCCCCGGGAAATTTCGCCCAGCTTGCCTCGGCCTACGGTGCCAAGCATGGCGTTGCGCCTCAGGATCTGAAGCGCGCCATGGCACATGTGTCGGTCAAGAGCCATGCCAATGGGGCCAGGAACCCCAAGGCGCATCTGCGTAAGCCAATCACCGAAGAACAGGCTGTCAACGCGCCAATGATCGCAGCGCCGCTCGGCCTGTTCGATTGCTGCGGCGTTTCCGATGGTGCGGCGTGTGCCATCGTCACCACCCCGCAGATCGCCCGCTCCCTCGGCAAGAAGGACCTCGTGAGCGTCAAGGCGCTGCAGCTGGCCGTCTCGAATGGTTGGGAGCTGCAAGGTGCGGGCTGGGACGGGAGTTACTTCCATACCACGCGGATCGCTGCGAAAAAAGCCTATGCGGAGGCCGGAATCACCAATCCACGGCGGCAGCTCTCACTGACGGAAGTGCATGACTGCTTTTCGATCACGGAACTCGTCACGATGGAAGACTTGGGACTCAGCGAAGAGGGTCACGCAGTAACGGACGTGTTGGATGGTGTGTTCGACGCCGATGGCGAGATTCCGTGCCAAATCGACGGTGGCCTCAAATGCTTCGGCCATCCGATCGGGGCCTCCGGCTTACGAATGATCTATGAAAACTACCTGCAGCTGTTGGGTCGCGCCGGCGAGCGCCAGCGAAGAACACCGCCGACGCTTGCTCTTTCGCACAACCTCGGCGGCATGCCAAGTCAGAGTGTGAGCGCCGTCGCCATCGTCGGACTCATGGGGGCGTAATGGACCGGGAATCGATCAGCCTGCTACTCGACACGGTCCGGCGCTATGTCCGCGAGAAACTGGTGCCACTCGAAGCCGAGGTGGCCGAGACGGACTGCGTGCCCGAGTCCGTGCTCGCCGACTTCCGGCAGATGGGGCTGTACGGGCTGACCGTGCCCGAGAAGTATGGCGGCCTCGGTCTTTCAGCCGCCGAAGAGGTCGAGGCCGTCATAGAGTTGGCTTGGGCCTCCGTGGCCTTTCGGTCGGCTGTGAGCATCAATCTGGGTGTTGGAACTCAGTGTCTCGTCATGGACGGGACCGAAGAACAGAAGCGCGAGTGGCTGCCGAAGCTCGCAGCCGGAGCGGTGTCGAGCTTTGCGCTGACTGAACCGGGATCCGGCTCGGACAGCGCCGGCCTCATGACTCGAGCGGTACGCGACGGCGACGATTACGTGCTCAACGGCACCAAGCGATTCATCACCAACGCACCGGTAGCGGACCTGATTACGGTCATGGCTCGGACCCACCCGGAGCGTCTGCCTAAAAACGCCCACATCACCGCCTTTCTCGTCCCTGCAAAAACGCCTGGCCTGCGCATCGGCCCGAAGGACAGAAAGATGGGTCAGGCGGGAGCCCTGTCCGCCGACGTCTACCTGGAAGACGTCCGGGTTCCGGCCAGGAACGTCCTGGGCGGCGTCGAGGGCCGCGGCTTCATAACAGCAATGAAGGTGCTCGATCGGGGGCGGCTCAACGTGTCAGCGATGTGTGTCGGGCAGGCACGCCGCATCCTCAACGAGGCACTGACTTATAGCAGCCAGAGAATGCAATTTGGGAAAGCCATCAGCGAATTCCAACTGGTGCAGGCTATGTTGGCCGACAGCCGCGCGGAGCTCTACGCGGCGGAATGCATGCTCAGAGACGCAGCGCGACGCTACGACGTGGGCGAACGGATTTCACTCGAGGCATCGTGCTGCAAGATGTACGCATCGGAGATGGCGGGCCGCGTGGCGGATCGCGCGGTTCAGATTCATGGCGGTGCTGGTTATATGCGCGATACGCCGGTCGAGCGGTTCTATCGGGATGTTCGGCTGTTCCGCATCTACGAGGGCACGACGCAGATTCAACAACTCGTGATTGCCCGTGAATTGCTCCGCCACGGCCTCGACTGATACCAGCCCCGGAGGGCTATTTATGAACACGTCAAAAACTTCGGTGTTGGACCGCGAGGAACTCGAGGCCCTGCGGGGTAGCATCGAAGAAGTGTTGGCTAGCGAGTGCGACAGTCGTGCGATACACGCTTACTTCGACGGCAAATCCGAGCTCGACGAGAACCTCTGGTCGCGGGCGTCAGACCTGGGGTGGTTGGGTGCGTCGCTGCCGGAGAGTTTCGGCGGCCTCGGTTTGGGACCGATGGGGCTACATTTACTCCATTGGGAGCTCGGTCGTCGTACAGTGCCGGGGCCCTATATCGCTACGTTGAGTGTCGGGCAGTGGCTCGCAGAGATTGGCACCGAGGAGCAAAGAAGTCGGTTTCTCCCGCTCATCGCCAGCGGAAAACTCACGGCGGCCCTGCCGGTCACCCTGATCGGCCCGGACAAGCCGGTCATCGAGTCGACGCAGCCACTCACTCTCCGGAGTTCATCCCTACACGGTCGGATTGATGTTTTAGGCTCCCGTAACGCTGGCTTGTTTGTCCTGCCAGTCGGCTCTGGCGGCTCGATCGAGGGGTGGGCGCTCTTACAGCCCGGCGCCAGCACATCGGTGCAGCACAGCGAAATCTGGGACAGGACGCGAGAGATCTGCACCGTAGAATGCACGGGCGCCACGGTTGCAGGGGTGCTGCCCGATCCGGACGGCTCGGTCGGACGTCGGCTGCTGCGCCACGTGGCCTTGGCGATAGCCGCCGACAGTCTCGGCGGCGCCAGCCACATTTCTCACCAGACGGTGGAATATCTAAAGACCCGAATTCAGTTCGAGCGGCCCATTGCCTCATTCCAGGCGATCAAACACCGGGCTGCTGACATGGTGATCAGTATCGCGACCCAACGGTATGTCCTCGAGCAGGCCGTGGAGAGCGCCATGCAAGACTCGCCCGACGCAGATATGTGGGCCGCTATCGCCAAGGCCGGTGCAACCAGAACGTTCGCCTACGTATCCGGTGATTGTATCCAGTTACACGGTGGCGTGGGACACACCTGGGAGTTTGATCCTCATATCTATGCCAAGCGTGCCCGGGTCAATGAAGCAGTCGCCTCGGACAACCGGATCTTGTTGGATTTCGGTGCCCGGGAGCTGGCGAGCGCAACCCGGGCCGGCCGTGTCACCACGGAGCTCGGCCTGGGCTGATTCCAGCCAGCCGTGGTGTAACTAACACTGTTGCGAGGGGGTTGCGCAGGATGGATCTTTCCTTTGGTACGGAGCTCGACGACTTTCGCAGGGAGGTACGCAGTTTCGTGGCGGAGCATTGGAAACCCGCCGCCGCCGATAGTCAGTCGCGCGAAGAACGGACCAGGCGCTTTCGAGAGCTCGCGACAGCACAGGGCTATCTCTATCGCAACGTTCCGCGTCGATACGGAGGCTCCGAGCAACCCCCCGACGCACTGCGCACCGAGGTCATTCGCGAGGAATTCGTCCGCGCCCGAGCGCCAATGGAGAATCGAAAAGGTGCTGGTGTGTCGTTGCTCGTTCCGACGCTTCTCGAATGGGGAACAGACTGGCAGAAGGACAGGTTCATCGCCCCGACGCTGCGCGGCGACCTGAGCTGGTGCCAAGGCTACAGCGAGCCCAATGCGGGTAGCGACCTCGCCTCGTTACGTACTCGAGCAGAACTGGTGGCGGATGAATGGGTCATCACCGGGCAAAAGATCTGGACGTCCTACGCCTTCAAGGCGGACTACATGTTCATCCTGGTGCGGACGGAGCCGCAGGCACCCAAGCATCAAGGCATTTCCTATCTGCTGCTGAACATGCGACAGCCGGGGATCACCGTCCGTCCATTGAAGCAGATCACGGGCAAGTCGGATTTTTGCGAGGTTTTCCTGGACGGCGCCAGAACGCCCGCCGACTGGATCGTCGGCGCGCGCGGTGAAGGTTGGAAGGTCTCAAAGACCACGCTACGCCATGAGCGCGCATCAAACAGGGGTCTCGATTTCCAGGAGGCGCGCTTCAGAGATCTCATCCGCCTGGCGAAAGAGACCCAACGCGACGGCCGAGCTGCCATCGAAGATCCCGAAGTGCGCCAACGCCTGGCGACTGTCGAAGGGTCTCTCGCCAGCATGCGCTACTCCGCGTACCGGCAGTTTTCGCTGGACGTTGGCGGGGAGGACGCCGGCCTTTTCCCGCTGCTGCGCAAGCTGTACAGCAGCAACATCGCGGCCGAAATGGCGCGCATCGCGCGGGATCTGCTCGATGAGGATTTCCTGATCATGCCGGAGCAGGACGATGAGAGCGCTCCCGGCCGATCGAAGTGGGTTCATACCTACTTCACGTCGCTGATCCTGGCGATCGCCGGCGGTTCGTCCAACATTCAGCGCAACATCATTGCCGAGCGGGGTCTCGGCCTGCCGCGGGATCGGACCGAGTCATGAAGTTTCTGCTTTCGCACGAGCAGCTCAGCATCCAGGAGTCTGTTCAGCAGACGGTGACCCGGATCCTGGGCGGTCGCGGCCTGCACGAGGTGATCGACGGCAAGCGCGAGAAGGAAGCGGTGCTTTGGCAGGAGCTGTGCGCCCTGGGCGTCGCCTCGCTCGTAGTCCCCGAGGACCAGGGTGGGCAGGGTCTCGGCCTTCTGGAAGCTGCGCTCATATCCGAAGTGTTGGGTTACACCGCAGCTCCGGGAGTCTTTCTCGGGCATACGTTGGCCACGCTGTGCATCGATCTCGGCGGCGATCCACAGCAACGTACCCATTGGTTGCCGCAGCTGGCCAGCGGCAAGGTTACGGCAGCGGTGGCGTTCGCGGAGCCTGGAGGACGCTGGCTGCCGGAGCACTGGACCATGGCCGGCGAGAGCAGTGTCAGTGGGACCAAGACACATGTCGTCTGCGGCGAGGACACAACACTACTCGCTGTTGGTCTTGCTGGCGGTGGCCTCGGGCTGCTCGATGTCAACTGTCCGGGGGTTGAACGCGAACGCCTGGCCGGCGTCGATCAGACACGATCGCTGTTTCGCTTTCGATTCGAGAACGCGCCGGTGACACCCCTGCCCATGGGGCGTGTCGCGGCTCCAAGGGTGCTCGATGCGGGCCTGACTCTTCTGGCTGCGGACGCGTTCGGCGTCGGGCGGCGCTGCGTGGAGATGGCCGTCGAATACGCAAAACAGCGGGAGCAATTCGGCGTGAAGATCGCGCAGTTTCAGGCGCTGCGACATCAGCTTGCCAACATGGCGCTGGAAGTGGAGCCCTGTCGCGGACTGTACTGGTACGCCGCGCACTCCTGGGACAAACAGGACTCACGGGCGAGCCACGCTGCGGCGTTGGCCAAGGCGCACATAGTCGACCGATGTCTGCAGGTTGCGCGCGACAACATCGAGGCTCACGGCGGCATCGGATTTACTTGGGAATACGACGCCCATATCTGGCTGAAGCGGGCGATCTTCAATTGGCAGTGGCTGGGCGGAGCGCCTCTGCACAGGACGCGTGCCGCTGATCTGGCTGGTTGGTAGTTCAGGCACGACTATGACCGAAACGAGGCGTCATCGGACTGCACCCATAACCAACTGGCCGGTAGCAGAGCGGAAAAACAGCGAATGACCCAGTGGGACGAAACGGTCGATTTTCTCATCGCGGGTAGCGGTGGCGGCTCCATGTGCGCAGCGCTTGCGTGCAGCGACCACGGCAAACGGGCACTCATCCTGGAGAAGGAAGATAAGATCGGCGGCTCGACCGCCATGTCAGGCGGCATCCTGTGGATCCCGGCAAACGCGGTGATGGCGCGGGCAGGCGTTCGCGACTCTTATGAGCAGGGCCTCGCCTATCTTCAGGCGCTCGTTCCGGATCAACCCGGCTCAACGCCGCAGCGTAAGCAGGCATTCCTGGCGAGCGGCCCCAGGATGGTGGACTGGTTGGAATCCAAGGGCGTGAAGTTCGTTTATTGCGACGGTTGGCCGGACTATTACGACGAGATGCCGGGCGGTCAGCCGCGGGGTCGATCTCTCGGCATGGCATTGTTCGATGTGCGCAAGTTGGGTGACTGGAAGAACCGACTTCGCCGCAACTACCTGCCGCTTCCAGCGCAGGGCGTCGAAGCCCACCAAATGGTCCTGGCTCTGCGCACGTTCAGGGGATTCAAGGCAGCGGCCCGAGTCGGCGGGCGGGCGCTGCTTGCACGTCTGCTCGGCACGGAATTCGCCGGCGCCGGCGCGGCAATCCAGGCGCGGATGCTGCACCTGTCGCTCGCGGCGGGTATCGAGATCCGTACCCAATCTCCCGTCAAGGAGATTCTCCGCGAAGGCAACAGGGTTGTTGGAGTCGTCACCGAGCACAACGGACGGAGCAGCCGAATTCGGGCAACCGGGGGCGTGCTGATTGATGCCGGTGGATTCGCGCGGAACGAAGAGATGCGCCAGGCCTATGGTCCGGCGCCTGCGTCGACCCAGTGGACAGTCTCCAATCCAGGTGACACGGGTGAGATGATCAGGGCCGCGCTCAGCCTCGGCGCAGCTACACACGGCATGCACAGAGCCATTTGGGTGGTCAGTTCCCGCCTGCCCTCGGGACAACTGGCCGTCCACGCGAACGAGCTCGGGAAACCCCACCTCATCCTGGTCAACAAACACGGCAAGCGCTTCACCGACGAGGCGTGCAGCTACATGGAAACGGGCCAGAAGATCTATGAGAACCAGGCGGTGCCGTGCTGGGCAATCATGGACAGCCGCCATCGAAATCGTTATCCCTGGGCGCGCACGCCACCACGCCTCACGCCGCCGCAATGGACTACGAGCGGATACCTGAAAAAGGCTCAGACGCTACAAGAACTGGCGGCTGCTTGCGGGATCGACCCCGAAGGACTACGCCAGACTGTGGAGAGGTTCAACGAGTTTGCCCAGACGGGTAAGGACCTGGATTTCAAACGTGGTGAGCGAGCCTACGACCGATATTGGGGAGACCCCACCCACACCGGTCCCAATCCATCGCTGGGCCCCATCAGCGTGCCGCCATTTCACGCAGTAGAGCTTTACCCCGGGGATGTCGGAACTTACGGAGGCCTGGTGGCCGACGAGTTTGGCCGAGTCCTCAACGAGCAAGGTGAGGTCATCGAAGGACTGTACGCGACTGGAAATGCGACCGCCTCCGTTACGGGAGGCTGCTACCCGGGCGCCGGAGCCAGCATCGCTGCCTCATTTGTATTCGGATACCGCGCGGCCTTGCACGCGTGTGATGTCAACCAGAGTTAGGCCACGGAGGACGCCATGGCGGCAGCCGACTGATGTCCGAAGATGTGCTCCTGGACACGAGCCAACACGACGAAGTACGGGCGATCGGGCCGCAGACACGTACGCAAATACCCTTGTCCAGCTGGTATGCAGTGGCTGTGCTCACGGTCATCAACGCCTTCGGGTACATGGACCGGATGGCCTTGGCAATTCTTCAGGAGGCGATCAAGGTTGACTTGCACCTGACGGACCGGCAGCTGGGCCTGCTGTCGGGGCTCGCCTTCGCCGCCCTCTACGCGACGATGGGGGTGCCGCTGGCCAGGGTCGCGGACCGTTCCTCACGAGTGAAGCTGATAGCGGCCTGCTTTTCACTCTGGAGTGTGTTCACGTGTCTCAGCGGCCTGGCGCGAAATTTCCAACAACTCTTCCTGGCCCGCATGGGGGTGGGCGTCGGCGAGGCCGGTTGCCTGCCCCCGGGCCATTCGCTGCTCGGAGACTATTTCCCGCGGGAGCGGCGCGCGTTCGCAGTCACTATTTTCCAGTGCGGCGCGGTGTTAGGCCTGAGTGGAGGATTGTTCATCATCGGCGCTCTCGGCCAACACCTGGGTTGGCGTACGTCGCTGCAGATTGTGGGCTTTGCGGGTGTGCCAGTGGCCCTCCTCGCTGCTTTGACGCTTCGGGAGCCGTCGCGCCCCCGAGCTACGCAGGAGACGGCGGAGGCGGCGCCGCGCGCGCTGCGTGCACTTCTAAGCCGCCCCGCCTTCGTACACCTGGCCCTTGCCATCTCGCTGAGCACCATCTGCAGCTCCGGGATGAGCCAATGGTTTCCGTCGTTCCTCATGCGCAGTTTCGGCATGAGCATGGTGCAGGTGGGCACATGGTCGGGACTGATCTCGGTGGTCAGCGGAGTGTCGGGCCTGCTGACAGGCGGCTTCCTGGCTACGCGTCTGCTGCCACGTGACCCGCGCTGGGAGCTGTGGATTCCGGCGATTGCGTTCGGGATCAGTACCCCGCTCTTCTGCCTGATGTACTTGAGCCCGATCGCGTGGATGGCGTTGATTGTCAAAGTTTTCGCCTACTACCTGGGTGCCGTCGGCGGTGGTGTAGCGCTGGCGGCAGTGCAGGCTTTTGCGGAGCCGCACCGGCGCGCTACGGCAATCTCGCTCGTCTATTTCCTTTCCTCCCTACTGGGTTTGGGCGTAGGGCCTTACGTGATCGGGGCGCTCAGCGACCTCCTGGCTGCACCGCTCGGTCGCGAGAGCCTCAGATACGCCCTCCTCTGCTCCTGCGCGATGTTGGCTTGGGCAGTGATTCACTTCCTGCTGGCGGCCCGCAGGACCTTCACGGACCGCGTGAATTGAAAGCGACCCCGGGAAAGCGTCAGATACGCACGGCTCATCTCGACCACGATGTCGGCTTGGGCAGCCATTCAACACTGTTGACTTGCAGCAGCCGGTTCATTGGCGGCATGATGCTTCTTGGCACTGAGTTGCGGGAATTTCCATGGCCGAAAAAGTCAAACGGGTTGTCATTACCGGAGCCGCGGGCGCACTGGGCCTTGCGGTTGCACAGGCGTTCGCCGCAGCCGGCGCGCAGCTTGCGCTGGTTGATCGGGCTGCAGAGCCCCAAGACCTCGCCAAAACCCTCGGCGGACCCCAGTTCTTCACCGGCCAGGTCGATCTGTCCGATCTGGCGCAGACACAACGGGCGATGGATGCAATAGCTGCCCGCCTCGGAGGCATCGACGTGTTGGTCAATGTCGCCGGCGGATTCCGCTGGGAAACCATCGCGGACGGCAAACCCGAAACCTGGGATTTCATGTATACGATCAATCTCAAAACGGCCCTCTGCGCGAGTAAGGCGGCGTTGCCGCACCTGCTGCCCACAAACGGTCGGATCGTCAATGTTGGTGCGGCTGCAACGGCAAAGGCGGGGATGGGCATGGGCGCATACGCGGCGTCGAAGTCCGGAGTGGCAAAGCTGACCGAGGCGCTTGCGGAAGAGCTGAAAGACAAAGGTGTCAATGTGAACGCGGTGTTGCCCAGCATCCTGGACACAGCCGTCAATCGTGCGGATATGCCGAGTGCGGACTTCACGCGTTGGGTAGCACCTGCTGCGCTCGCGGATGTCGTGGTGTTTCTTGCTTCCGACGGGGCACGAGCGATCACCGGCGCCTCGATTCCGGTGTTGGGGAGAGTTTGAGCGAAGCATTCATCATTGACGCGGTCCGCCTGGCCATCAAGGCCACTGCCATTGGGCGGGAACCGCACCGACGACGCCACTACTGAGGAGGAGCAAGAGCTATGAGCGACCACGTGCTGAAGACGGAGTGGGATGGCGTGTTGGAGTTGGTGCTCAACCGCCCCGAAAAGCTCAATGCACTGAATCTGTCGATGCTGGCAACAATTCGGTCGAGTGTGGACGAGCTCAGGCGGCGCGCCGATCTTCGCGTCATGTTGATTCGCGCCAACGGCCGGTATTTCTCCGCCGGAGCGGACCTGACGGAGGCACAACCGAAGAACTTCCACGGCAGTGCCACACAGGCGCGGACCTGGATGCGAACCGAGATGGGCAGCGGAATGCACTCACTCTACGAGGAGATGGAGCGGGTGGAGAAACCCATCGTAGTGGCGCACCAAGCGACGTGTGTGGGTGCGGGGCTCGAGCTTTCGCTATCGTGCGACTTCCGGCTGGCTACCAACACCGCCGCCTACTGGTTTCCGGAGATGCAGATTGGAATGCTGCCGCTCTCCAACGGTGTAGGGCGGCTCACGCGAATCTGCGGCGCTCATTGGGCGCGGTGGATGGTGGTGGCCAACGAGAAGGTCCCGGCCGAACAGGCGTTGATCATGGGTCTCGTGCACAAGGTCTATCCGGTAGAGACATTCGAAGAGGAGGTGCGCGCCTTTTGCCGCAAACTGGCCGGGTTTCCTCTGGAAGTCACCGCGGCCGGCAAGCTGGCCGTGGAGATGGCGCAGGACCTCGGAACCGAGCAGGCCCGCCAACTGGAGCGCCTGACCTACAGCTCGCTGACCTTCTCCACTGAACACGAGGCGATGGCACTCGAGGTACGTAAGCAGCTGAAAGGCGAATAAGACTGTTACGCGAGGGCCCGTACTTGCGCGATAGCGATTCGTTGCCAGACACCCTGCCGTCACTACTCAGGCGGTCTGTACAGGGCTATGGCAACGCTCCAGCCATTGCGACGATGGCGGGCACGATAACCTATCGTCAGATCGCGGAGCGTTCGGCCCGCTTGGCTAAAGTGCTGCTCCTGCTCGGAGTGACGAAGGGTACCCACGTCGGCGTTCTGGCTGGCAATACGGTGTTTTGGATCCAGTCGCTGTTTGCTTGCGCGCGGGTGGGCGCGGTGATGGTTCCGATGAGTACGCTGGCAGCGCCGCCGGAGCTGACACACATTCTGCGCCACAGCGACTGCCACACACTGCTCGCTGCGCGACACTTTCTTGGCCGTGACTATGGTGAGACGATCGCGCATGCCCTACCCGCGCTTTCCAAGCTCGATGCGTCGAGTGACCGGCGATTGTTGCGTTTCAGGGAAGCGCCGTTCCTGCGCTCAATCTGGTTGGATGATGTCGATGGCCTTCCCTGGGCCAACTCCATTACAGAGCTGCTCAGTTCGAGTGACGCCGATCCGGCTCTGGACAGCGAGTTCCTGGATGAAATCGAGTCAGAGGTCTCGCCGAGCGACGATGCCGTAATCATCTATACCTCCGGTAGCACAGCACTCCCAAAGGCGGCAATTCACACGCACGGTCCAATGGCTCGGCATGTGCGTGTAGTAGCAGACGCGCAGCTCGCCCGATCCGGCGAACGGGTGTTGTGTCTCCTACCGATGTTCTGGGTGGGTGGTATCACCATGTTGCTGGAGGTCTTTGTCAAAGGCGGCTGCATCGTCCTGCCTGACGGTGTCTCTGTTCGCTCAGTTGTTGACACTCTGCGGGAGGTCGGAGCAGATGTCGTTCACGGTTGGCTGCCGCAGCGTCGGGCCATTCGAGATCTGATGGAGGCGGAAGGCCTGGACGTGAGCGGAATTCGCAACATCCAAGACGAGCGCCTGCCCGATGGCAGTCTCAAACAGCAGAATCAGATCCCGAATTCACTCGGGATGACCGAGAGCTTCGGTCCGCATGGCGCGTTGCCGGTCGGCTCGGTACTGCCCGATCACCGTCGAGGGGCGTACGCGCCATCGTTCGGGGGCTTCGAGCGGCGGGTGGTGGACCCCGTCACTGGAGATGTGCTGCCGCCCAGCCACGCGGGTGAATTGCAGATACGCGGGGGCTCGCTCATGCGGAGTTACCACAAGCGCGAACGTTCGACAGCGTTCACGCCCGACGGTTTTTTTCCGACGCAAGACCTGGTGCGTATCGAACCGGATGGCTACATGTACTTCGAAGGACGCACGGGCGACATGCTCAAAACCAAAGGCGCCAACGTCTCGCGTCTTGAAGTGGAAGAGGCTCTGCGGAAAGTGCCCGGCGTGGCTGAGGCGTTTGTCTGTGGCCTACCGGATTCCGAGGCGGGTCAGCTCGTGGTTGCGGCAGCGACGCCAGTCGCGGGCAATCAGCTCACCGAATCTTCGATCAAGGCCGCGCTCCGCGGGCTCCTCGCTCCGTACAAAATTCCCACGCATATCGTGTTGATCGGCAGCGAGGACATGCTCTGGACGGCGACCGGAAAAATCCGTGTCAGTGAGATGACCCAGTTCATTGGGGAAAAGCTCGAAGGTTTGCGAGCAGGGCACCCACGTCCTCCATCGAACGCAGGGCGTCGGTGAGATGGGTGCAGGTCGAGGGCCCAACGAATGAGGTTTTCACCGAGCGTCGTAAGCCGTCGAGGGGCATACCGGATAGCCGACTTGCGCTCGCAGCCGCACTTGGGCACTCAGGGTAGGGCAACGGCCCCGTCTGGGCGGCACCGGACACGAAGCGCTTTGTCGCTGGATCAAACTCCGCCCGCACAGCCCACTCGTGAACGACTGTCTCAACCTCATCGGCGCCGACATGGCTGTCGCGGAAGAAGCAGTCTACCCACGCAAGCCCCTCCTGCTCCCACACGTCAATCCGACGACGTCGGCGCGTGCTGTGTGCGGGCAACGGCGCTATGAGGTGCCAGGCGAACCGATCGCTCTCGGACTCGAGCAGCGGGGACTCTGGGCCGATGCGCAGTGGCGGCCCGGAATCGGTAAAGCCGGCGAGAAGCGTGCCGCCGGCCGCCCAGCCGGCGCATATATCCACGGGGAGGGGTCTGCCTTTCCGGTCGATTGGAATTCCCGCGGCACGCAACGCTCGGGCACTTGCGAGAATCGCTGCCGGTAATTCATCGAGGAGCTGGAAACGGACACGGCTGGACGTTGACTCTCCGGGCAGCGCCTCCTCCACCGCACGGCGGAACCCCGCGAGCGCGTGGACACCGATCAACTTTGACAAACCGGCGTCAACAGGTTCCGAGGTAATCGCGGTTAAGGTGCCATTCAGAGACAAGATATCGAGGCGTACGGCATCGAGCACGATCGCACGGCCGTCTTCGGTCGTGAGCAAATCACGTCCGTTTGCCACCACAGCCACCGGCCCCGAGAAGCCGTGGGGCCGCGTGCAGTCGTGAGTTGTCGTACGTCGCACCGACGGTAAGCGTCGGGGCGGGGTTGACGCTGAGGGCGCGCCGCCCGGATGAGTAGCATTGTCAGTCATCGGTAAAGAACGCATCACGCGCGCAAACCAAACTACTGGCTCCCAACCAGGCTGTGTTGCGGCTTATTGATACGATCGCGCCGTGGAGGAGGAGCAAACGTCTTGCGAAGCGTCCTAGTTGGACCCTCGATACTGACATTGGGTCTAGCGTGCTGCAGCGCGAGGTTATCCCACAGCACTAGATCGCCTGTGCGCCAGTGGTGCGCCAATACTTTAGCCTCCGGAGAATAGAGGTGTTCAAAGAGGGCCTCGAGCAACTCCTCGCTCTCTTCCTCAGACACGTCAGCTATCCCCTGCGTCATCTGCTGACATATGTAAAGCATCGTGCGGCCCGTTCGCGGGTGTCGATGACCAATTGGCAACTGAGCCGTCTCGTTGACAGCGAATTTGGACACCAATACGTCGGAATTCTCGCCCCCGCGCTTCCGGTAGGTAGCGTCGTGACCGTGCACCGCGAAGCGTCCCTTCACACGCGCCCTCAAGTCATCGGGCAGGGTGTCCCACGCATGAGTAGCGCTGACAAAGAGCGTCGGCACGGAAGGCTGCTCAACCCTCGAGCCGTACAGAGAAAGGAGCTGAAACGCATTTTCCGACCACATCATGTCGGAGTGAAACAGCAATCGCCCGAACGGAGCGCCGCCGCGCTCCTCCTTGTTGGATACGTAGTACTCCGGCACGTTGTCAGGGACGACGGAGGTGTCGATCGTCGCCGGATCGGTTCCAATCAGCATCTGGGACAGGTAATTCTGGTACGCCAGATCGATATCGAGATCCCGGAACAGCAGCAGCCCCCGCTCGTCGAACACGTTCCGCAGCATGCGGCACGTCGCCTCATCCAGCGGGCTACGCGGCTCGAATCCCACCACCTCGGCGCCAAACACAGGATGCAAATTCCGGATCTGTGGCTTTGCCATCTGACTTTCTCCTCGAGAACCGCCGCTTACCGCGCCATGTAGACATCGATCATGTGATGGAGATTGCGACAGCGCAGCTCGAGGTGCTTGCTGAAGTTGATCGAACCCTCGCGCAAGGTTCGCAGGCCTTCCTGAACCGGTCCCATGTTGGACTCGTCCTGGTCAAACACACCCGCCAGCGCCCCCAGCTCGGTGGCCCCCGACCAGCGCTCGCCATCGGCCAGCATGTGCAGTCTGGCCGGAGGTGGCTTCGGGGCATCCTTGGGATTTATGGCAAACAGCATCACTTCGAGCAATGTCTTCTCATGATCCATCCCCCAGGGACGAAATCGGTAGCTGATCTTGTCCTTGAACCCACCCCAGAGATGGAAGTTGGGAAAGAAGTCATAGGCGATACCATCCAGGATTTCAGCATCGCTGATATCTTCCAGGTCATATCCCGTCCGCTGTGAAAGCATCTGCCGCGACATGCGCGCCGTATAGGTGCGTGTCGTCATGCCCGCGGGGAGAGCCGGAGGCTTGCCTGTGCCTTCGACGCTGCGCACATTGGCCGACATCATGATTTCGAACAGTCGGGCATCATCGATGCGGCCCAGGGATGTGCCTGGCGAGACCGCACTGGGCGACAGGAAACGCGTCACGTGATCGGACAACACGTCGCATTGCGTGGAGTCGTGGCCGGTGAATGCATCGTACTGCGGGTGCGTGGCAATCACGTGGTGCGTTTCAATGAACGCCTCTACGCAGACCTTCCAGTTGGCGGGCACGACTTTGCCGACATGAGCGGACTTGTAGCACTGCTCGATCCGCCAGCGGCTGAAATGCTCCGGCAGGGGCGCCAGCTGCTTCAGCAACGGCTCGGCGTCCGGGTCGAAATTAACGAAGATGAAGCCGGCCCAAGTCTCGACACGCACCTCGTACAGCCGAAAATCCTGTTTGTTGATTTGTGGAAAGTCCCACGCGAACGGGTTTTCGAGAAATGTGCCGTCGAGATTCCAGGTAAAGGCGTGGTAGGGGCAGCGGAACCGGTGCGCGCGGCAGCTTGCAGTCAGCAATTTGCGGCCACGGTGCCGGCATACGTTCTTGAAAGCCCTGATTGCGCCGTTCTGTTGCCTGACAATCAACAGCGACTGGTCGAGCAACTCATAAACATGAGTGTCGCCCGCGGCGGGTATCTCGTCTTCGAGGCACGCGAACTGCCAAGTCTTGAGCCACACCTTCTCAACCTCGCGGTTGAAAAACTCCGCGCTCGTGTAGCGGCTGGCGGCTATGGGCTCAGTTCCCAAGTCTCGCGGACTCGGGCGCAACATTGCAGGAACCGGCCGGGAGTCCTCCGCCAGAATATCCTGATACGAGCGGCCCGGGGCGTCGCCGAGTTGTGCTTGCACCGTGGGAGGCATGGACGCTTCTCCTGTCAAGCGGTTCCTGAAGCGTGCTTGGTAAGCATGCCTACGACATCCCCAGAGGTGATCACATGAGATACCTCACCAGATTCGAGCGGCGCTGCACCGCCAAAGGATCTGGGCGTGATGTCCACCTTGTCCGCTGCCGCCTTGGCTCGCAGTGTGCCGACCGTGAGATCCTCGCGGCGATAGTGTTTGAACGGATCGAAACGGAAGAAGCGCATGGCATTGCGATGTGAGACTTTGTCGATCTGGGCGGGTGTCAGCTTCCTGATGGTTTCCCACAGCCGCTCGGGCGCGTTGGGCCACAGGGAGTCCGAATGGGGATAGTCACATTCGTAGGCCACCATGTCCTCGCCGATGTCCTCCAGATTCTTCAAACCGAAGGCATCGTCGATGAAGCAGTTCAGAAAGTGCTTCCTGAACACCTCGCTCGGCTTGGTGCCCTTGAAATTCAGATCCGAATGAGTCCAGGCCTTGTGGCGGCTGTGGCTGAAATCCGAGCGCTCCAGGAAGTAGGGAACCCACCCGATGCTGCCTTCGGACAGCGCAATCTTCATCCCGGGATAGCGCGTGAGAGCCTCGAGATGAAGCCAATCGGCGGCACCTATCACAATGGAGATAGGCATCGTGCTGATCCAGGCTTCAATGGGCGTCTCCATCGAAGCATGCGGCGCGGGGTTGCCTGCGCCAATGTGCAGGCACATGACGATGTCTGCATCGGTAATGGCCTTCCACATCGGCTCCCAATAGGCATTGTGGATGCTCGGCAGGCCGTGCTTGGTGGGGTTATCGTTCAGAGTGACGGCCGAGCAGCCCTTCTTCGCAAGCCGCTTGATCTCCTCCACCGTAGCATCCATGTTCCAAGTTGGCAGCAACGCACAGGGAATGAATCGGCCTGGATAGGCGCCGCACCATTCATCAATGTGCCAATCGTTGTAGGCGCGCAGATGGACGAGCGCCTTCTCCTTGTCCGCGACCTTTTGGAACAGCCCGCCGTCGACGCCGACGAAGCTTCCGAAGTTGAGCGACGCGGCGATGCCGTTGACATTCATGTCACCGATCCGGGCATGCACGTCATAGATGCCCTTGCGTAGCTGATCAATCGCAGTGGGTTCCATCCCATACTCTTCCGGAACACGCCCGACGACCGAGTTCAGACCGATGGAGGGCATCCGCAGGCCCTGGTATTCCCAGTAGTTGGTTCCCTTGGGGCCAGTCCTGAACTTCGGCGCACTCGCCAGAGCCTCGCCCGCCACATGCCTGTCGAACAATCCCGGCGGCTCGCTGATGTGATCATCAACGCTTATGACTATCAGATCGTTCATTCCCACGACAACTCTCCTGGCGCGTTCATCCACCGGGGCGAAGGGTCAACACCGGTTCGATCAGGACCGCAGAAGCCGGCCCGGAACAGCCCCGGTAGGCTCACCGCTTTCAACAATTGGAACACCATTGACGATCACCCACGGGATACCCCGCGCCTGCTTCGCCAAACGGACGCCGCCACCGGGGAAGTCGAGCGTCTCGAGGGAGGCGGGCTCGACACACTCCGGATCGAAGATCACCAGGTCCGCAGCTTTACCGACCGCCAGGGTGCCGCGATCCGTGAGACCAATGAAGTCCGCGGCTGCGGAAGTCAGCGCCGCGACGCCTTCTTCCAGTGTGAACGTGCCTTTCTCCCGCACCCAATGTTTGAGGAAGTACGTCGGGTAGTCGGCACCTGCAAAGGTTTGCAGGTGCGCTCCCCCGTCAGAGATCCCAACCAACGTGGCTGGACTCTTCAGGATCCGCTCGGCTTCGGATTCGTCCGAGGCGGCCTCGGATCTGAGCAGGAAGAATGTCCCGAGGTTGTCTTCGCGGGCAACATCAAACAGGGCGTCGATCAAACCGACGCCGCGCTCCCGCGCCACATCGGGCAGACGCCGGCCTGTCAGCGCCCGGGTCGAAGGGCTGCTCGCTTTTTCGATGATCGCAATCTGCAGATAGCGCAGCACGGGGTTCCAGTACTCGGCGAGGCGCGCACGCCAGCCCGGATCGGCCAGCGCAGCCATCTTGGCCGCATGATCGAGGCGGCAGTACTCGATCCATGGCTGGGCTCCGGAGTACAGCGGGGACATCTTATCCAGGGAGAATCGCATCTCGGCAGGCTGGCAGCGGGCGACAACATAAACCTTGTGCCCGCGCTCGATCTCGCGCTCCATGAATGTCAGGGTTTCCTCCCAACGAGGTGCCCTGGCGCCGAAATCGTTCCACGACACCACCGCCCCGGACACTTCCGCGAGCCTGGAGAGGAAGGCCTGATCCTGTTCCGTCAGACCCTCGCGTTTGCTGCGGGGGTTGATTGACACCAACCGCTTGCCCTTGCGGCGCACCGCCGCCGCCAGCGCCTCCATCTCGGCTTCGGCTGAATAGAAGGACGGAATATGCCCACCGAACTCATCGATGTGGGATGGTGAGAAGCTGGAGCTCACACCCGCGGCCCCGGCGTCCATCGCGTCCTCGGCCAGACGCACCATTGCCGCAATCTCCTCGCTCGTCGCCGCCCGCTCGAGCGAGCTCTTGCCCATGACATAGTGCCGCATTGCACTGTGACCGACTTGCGTGAGCACATTCACGCCGAGCGCACTCTTCTCGACGAAGGAGAGATATTCCGCGAACGACTCCCATGGCAGAGGCGCATGGCGAAGAAGCGCCGACTTGGGCACTTCTTCGGTCGCACTGAACAACCCGAGCATATAGTCCTGATCCTCACGCTTGACCGGCGCAAGCGTGAAGCCACAGTTTCCCATGAGGATACTCGTGACGCCGTGCTTGCACGCTGGATCGATACTCGGATCCCAGAGGAGCTGTGCGTCATAGTGCGTGTGCGCGTCGATGAATCCTGGCGCCACGACCTGCCCCTTGGCATCGATCATGCGCTTGGCTTCGCCGCTCACCTTACCCACGGCCGCAATACGTCCGTTCTGAATGGCGACGCTGCCGCTGTAGGCCTTGTTTTTGCCCGTTCCGTCGACGATCAGAGCATTCTTGACGAGAGTGTCATATGCCATACGTATTCATTCCTCGAGCCTGAACTGTAACTGCGTTACTGACGCCGTCATCTGCGATTCAGTGTTGTTTCAAATGCCGTCTTTTTCATGTTCACTGGCAAGGTAACCCTCCTTGCGCAGAACCACTTCGACGCCGCCGGCCGTCACGATGTCCCGCAACGCCTTGGGAACCGGTTGGCCTTGCAAGCTCGTCGCCTTAGTAACGTTCCGCACGGCGCCAGTAGTCCAGTCAACATCAGCAATGTCGCCCTCCGCGAAGGCGTCGAGGATGCCCCTGCAGGGTAAGGACGGCAGGCCCACGTTGATACAATTCCGCAGGCCCAGACCGTTGAATGAGTCAGCGACGATGCCCGCTATTCCCAACTGACGGAAAACATCACCGATCGGTCTCGCCGAACCGACGCCAAAATTCCGCCCGGCGAGCAGCACATCGCCGGGTTTCACCTCATCGACCCAACCCGGACGGTTGGCCGCGAAACAGTGCTTGGGCTGCTCGGTCCGCGGCATGAACACGGCGAAGTTGGGAATAACCAGGTCGGTGTTGATGTCATCGCCAAACTTCCAGACCTTGCCTTTGAAGGTGCCCGCCATATGTACCTGCGCTCCTGAGCTGCTCACCTAGATTTCCCGGGGATCAGTGATGACGCCCCGCACCGCGGAAGCCGCGACGGTTGCCGGCGAACCCATGAACACCTTGGCCTGCGAGCTCCCCATCCGGCCCTTGAAATTGCGAGTGGAGGCCGTAATGCAGACCTCGCCATCCGCGAGCAACCCCATGTGGCCGCCAAAACACGCGCCACACGTTGAGCTGGTGACGACAGCGCCCGCATCCATCAGCGTCTCGACATAGCCGGCCCTGATGGCCTCCTTGAAAATGGACTGGCTGCCCGGCGTCAGCAGAAAGCGCGTGCCGTGAGCTACCTTGCGTCCCTTGACGATCTCGGCGGCAATGGCAAAGTCGCTGAGCCGTCCGTTGGCGCAGGAGCCGATGAAAGCCTGGTCGACCTTCTGACCCTGGACCTCCTGCACCGGCTTGGAATTCCAAGCCACCTTGTCTGGCAACACGACTTGCGGCTCCAACTCTGACAGATTGATCCTGATCTGCTGGTCGTACTGCGCGTCGGGATCGGGATGCACCGGCGTAAACGGCCGTTTGGCGCGCCCTTTGAGGTACTCCTCCAACACGCTGTCAAACGGGAACAGCGAGAATTCCACGGACAGCTCCGCGGAGATGGTGGCCATGGTGAGACGCCCATCCATGCTAACATTGGCAAGCCCATCGCCATGCCACTCCAGGTTGCGGCCGGCAAAATCACCGTACTGTCCCGGGATGAAGTGAATGATGTCGCGTGGATAGACCCGCTCCGGCAGCTTGCCCTCCAGGACGATCTTGGTCGTGGGGCCGACCATGAACCAGGTTTGCCCCTTGCACACGATGTAAATCATCTCCGAGCCGCCCATGCCGCGCGCCAGGCAGTTGAGTGCTCCGGAGGAGCAGGTGTGCGAGTCGGCATTGGCCAGAATTTCCCCCGGCAGCGCCAGACCCTCCTGGGCCACCAACACATGGGAGATGCCATGCGCGCCCACAGGGAAATAGTTCTTGACGCCGAATCTCTCGACGAACTCCCGCAACTGCTTGGCCTTGTTCGCCGCATCGAGAGTCGGGGCGGGCACTACGTGGTCGTGGAGCAACACGAGCTTGTCGGGATCGGCGATGCGCTTGATGCTGGGTCGCATCCAATCGAAGCTCACGGCGACATCGACGTCGACCACCACGACATCTCCAGGCTTGACCACCTTTTGAGTCGAGTGGTTGGCCAGAATCTTCTCGACCGATGTCATGCCCATACTGATATGCCTCGCAACAGTGTCATCGGGGGCTGAACAGGGGCGTCAGATCGCAGATGCAACGCTCCTCTGTCAGCGCCCGCGCGCGCGCGTACAACTCGTCGCTCTGCGCCCGACCGAGCACACGGGTCGCCATGTCCATGAACTTCCCCTTGAACTCTTCCTCCGTCAGAGGATTCGCTGGATTGCCCTTGGGATACAACACCTCGTCGGTGAAGGTCCGCCCGTCCTTGGTACGCACCGTGACCCGACCGGGCATGCTGTTCTTGACCCGCTGGTACAGATCCGCATCCTGGTGGACGACTGTTCGTGGGATCATGGCCTGGATGCGCGGATCGGCTACCGTTTCTTCCGTGAACTCGTCCACTCCAACTTTGCGGCGAACAGCCGCGACGGCCAAAGCGAAGGGCAGGCTGGCCTGGGCGGCAACCACGGTCGTGACTGTCTGCTTTGCCAGGAACGGCTCCACTTTCTGCCACGCGGCGTCGATCTGCTCGATGTCGGTATGAGACAGATTGTGCTCGCGCAGGATCTTGAGAAGGGCCTCCACGGGGGCGTGGAGAGTGGTGTTCATGGGATAGCGTTTCACCCACCGGCCCGTGATGATGAAGGACTCGCCGAGACCGCCAAGCAGGGCCTCGGGATCGAGGTGCCCACCGCAATACATTTTGGCGAATCCCTGGACGCCCTCGAGTCCCATGGTGGTGGCGCGGAATCCGGTCTCCGCCAGTAACGCCGCAGTCACCGCCCGCTCGCCAGCCATCCCGCCGTTCAACGAGCGTTGCCACGCACCTTCCTCGTGTCCTTGGAAGGTTCCGCCTGTAAACGCGGCCGCAAGGCCCAACGCATAGTTGGTGTAGTCCACTGAGAGGCCCAGGAGACGGGCGCAACCGGCGGCACCGCCCAGCGTGCCGTAGAGCGAAGGCACGTAGAATGGAATGTGACCCTGTTTGAAAGTGGCCCGGAAGATCCGGCCCATGATCTCGTAGCCGATCACGATGGACAGCGCGAGGTCTTGGCCGGATCGCCGTCGCAGCTCTGCAATGGCCAGCGGTCCGGTGACCGCAAACGGGTACGGACGGCTGCCGGCCCCGAAATCGGCATACTCGAAACCAAGCGCCATCGTTCCGTTTGCCAAGGCGGCGCGCGAAGCCAGCGTGCGCTTGCCAGAAGCGATGATGGTCGCCTCCGGCTGGCCACCGCCGCTGTGCGCGCAGAATTCCGCGATGGAGCGGCCCCACGGCTGGGTCGCCCCGACAAACAAACACTCGCCGAGATAGTCGACCAACACCCGCCCGGCTTCGGCCGCAACCGCCTCAGGCAGGTCCTGGAATCGCAGACCCGCGATCCATTCAGCGAGCTCGCGCGTAACCAGGCGCCCACCGGTAACCGTCTCGTCGCGCAAGTCAGTCATTCTCGTCACTTGCCTTTGCGCGACTCGAGCACGGTTCTGATTTGGGGCAATATCCCCAGAGCCCCGAGCCTCAGGGAGCCGGCGTCCACGGGCAGCGTAACGCCCGTAATCCAACGCGCCTCATCGCTGGCAAGAAACACCACAGCCGCTGCGATATCCCAAGCGTTGCCGGGGGTGCCGATCATGCTGGACTGCCTCCTCAGCTCCTCGAGCTCGTCCGAGTCGGGCAACACTGAAATTATATTCGCCGCCACGGGTGTGACGATATTTCCGGGCAGAACGCAATTGACACGCACGCCCTGCCGACCATGCGCATGCGCCATGTCGAAGGTCATCGCTTCCACGCCCGCCTTGGCGGCCGAGTACGCAATCGTTCTACCCCCCCGCTGTGCAGAGATCGACGACAGATTGATCACCGAGCCCGATCCCTGCGCGGCCATCACCGGTACGGCATATTTCGATGCCAGGAAAACGGTTCGCAGGTTGATATCGAAGGTGCGATCCCAGTCCCTCTCGTGCAGGTCGACCACCGTACCGAACGAGGCCAGACCGAGGTTGTTGACGAGGATGTCGACGGTGCCGAAAGTATCGAGCGCAGCCATGACCATGGCAGCGCAATCCTGCCACTTGGTGCAATCGGCGCGGAACACAGTGGCCTCGCCCCCCTCCTCCTTGATCATCCGTAGCGTTTCTTCGGCTCGCTCTGGATGAAGATCGACCAGCAGTACCTTCGCCCCTTCCCGGGCAAGGGCCACTGAGATCGCCTTTCCCGTGCCAACACCGGGGCCCGGTATCGAACCGGCTCCGGTCACGATAGCGACCTTGCCCTCAACCCGCCCCGCCCGTTCCTTCACAGCTGTTCTCCGCTGTTGGTTTGGTATCGCATCCGGAAGTCTCCGCTGTGTTAGAAGTGCACGAGCGCCGCAAATTCCTTGATCGCCTCAGCCGCGAAACCCTGCTCATAGCCTGGAAGCCGATACAGACGCGCCGCGTTGCCAGCCATGACCGAACTGCGAGCCTCGGCGGGCGCATCCGCAGTCACGCGCACGGCCTGCTGACGATTGTCCGGCCAGTTGGAATCCGCGTACGGGAAATGGCTGGCCCACATGAGGTGAGCAGGACCGAGATTGTGCCGGTTCTTCACCGCGATCCGGTCATGATGGAAGGTAAACCAGACATGCTTGCGGATGTATTCGCTGGGACGGGCGTTCGGGTCCTTGAGCGCGTACTCGCCAAGATGGCGGTGACGCAAGTAGTTGGTGTCCATGAATTCCAGCCAATGCAGCGCCCAGCTCGCATCCCCATGCGCGAACACGAGCCGCACATTCGGGAAACGGTCGAAAACACCCGCCGCGACCATTGGCAGCACGGCGTCCGCCATCGGCGGTTTCATCCCCGGTGCGATTCCGCTCGGGGGCATGCTTTCGGCGTCGCCGCCAACAGCGAAGTGCAGGCTGATCGGCATACCGGTTTCATTCACTGCTTCCCAGAATGGATCGTCGGCCGGGTTACCGCCGACCATGGCGCCGCTCGGCCACGCATCGAGGATGGCGCCGCGCAGCTTCAGATCCTTGGCGCAACGCAGGAGCTCGGCTCGGGCATCCTCCACGGAGGTCGTTGGAATCCGGCCCAGCCCGATCAGCCGGTCGGGATCGTGCGAGCAGAATTCGGCGATCCAATTGTTGTAGGCCACCGAGCAGGCCCGGCGCAGCTCGGCATTGTCGAGTTGCTTGAGGGCGTCCCAGAGCGCGGGTGAGGGATACAGGATCTCGGCATCGATGCTGTCCGCTTCCTGCGCCTTGATCCGTTCGGCGGGATCGATCAAAGCCGGCAGAACCTCGTGAAAGCCGATGGGTGTGCCGTCGGTGCGGTTGCCGGGCCGGTACCCGGAACCGGTTTTCGCGGTAGGCGGCAGTGGCACCGGATCAATGCCTTCCACCTCCCACGCACTGCCGCCGTTCCACGGCACCAACTTCGGCGCAACCTCCCGGAGGTGCGCAGGCAGGCGCTTTTCGAACAGGTCAGGCGGTTCGAGGATGTGCGAATCCGCGGAGATGAGCTCGTACTTCTTTCTATCGGCCATTGCTCTTTCGCTTCTGATGTTATGCGTCAGGCCGGTGTCAGCCGGTCACAACGCCGTGTTGATCGGTTCATGCAGGGACCACGGCCGGTGCGGCGCGATCTTCCCGCCACATGACAACGCCTGTTTCCGCGAGCTGCGCCATGGCCGCCTGGTCGTACCCGAGCTCCGCAAGAATGGCCCGCGTGTGCTCGCCAAATTCGCAATACGCCCCGACACGGCCGGGCGTTTCTGAAAAACGCAGCAGCGGCGCGTGCCGCGAGTACCTGCCTCCGAATGCGGGATGCTCCGCGACCGACATCATGCCGATTGCCCGAGCCTGCGGGTCGCGATGCAGAAACGCGAAATGCGACATCTCATCGGCCATGACACAGCCGACACCCACAGCGAGGGACCTCGTCTCCCATTCCTTCGCCGTAAGTGTGCGAAAGGCGGGTTCGAGCACCTCTGCCAGCGCGTGATCGTTCTTCTCGCGCGCGGCACGAGTCGCGAACCGAGGATCCCGTGCGATGTCATCCCGACCGGCAACCTTGCAGAACTGGGCGAACTCGTCATCGCCCTGCGCAGCCAGGAACACCCAATGTGGATTCTGGTTCGCGTAGGGTTTCAAAGGGACTCCCTCCGCTGCCCGCGCCGTCTCGTACAGACGATACGTCGCACCTGTCCCGAGCTGCCGCTGGTCAACAGGCGGACGAGGCGGCTTACCCTCGTAGGCCAACGCATCCTCGCAGTTGAGGTACATGTTCGAAACGATCATGGCCGACTCGACATACTGACCCTGACCGGTCCGATGTCGCGCATACAAACCGAGCAGGGCAGCTGCAGCGTGCCCCGCAGCGGCGACCGGATCGGCGCCCGTCTCAGTAAGCGGCGGATTGCCTTCGCCGGCCTGGTAAGCGGTGGTGCCCGCGAACGCGGCAATCACCGGATCGATGGCCGGTTGGCGCGAATAGGGACCGACACTCCCGTACGAGGCGCCGTATTGATAGACGAGCCGCGGGTTGATTTTCCGCAGCGTGTCGAAATCAATGCCCAACGACTCGGGAACTCCGCGGCGGAAGCTATGGATGAAAATGTCGGCCTTCTCTACGAGGCGGCGCAGGATCTCGTTGCCCCGTGGATCCTTCAGGTTGAGCGCAATGCTCTCCTTGCCCTGCATGGCGCGAACCATGTTGTTATGTCCCAGATTGAGCACAGGATCGCCCACGCCGGAACTGGCGAGAGATCGATACGGATCGCCCCGAAGTGGCTCAATTTTGATTACGCGGGCGCCCATCTCCGCGAGCAACGCGGTTGCAAAGGGCGTGGCGTAGTAATACGCGGCCTCCACTATCGTAATCCCGTCGAGCGGTCTGACGAGATTTGCAGGTCGCGCGGGCGCCGTGAAAGACGACGCACTCTTCGACTTCAGTATTTCATCAGTGTGTTGACCGGGCCTGGGTGCGGACGCGCTCACTGCTGCAGGCGCATTGGGTATCTTTGCCAATGGCCCGATCTCTACGATCTTTCCCAATGACGGATCCCTGACCTCTACGATCAGCCCCGCTTCCACGACTTGAGGATGTCTCAGCGCATCTTGAGTGGTCTGTACGACATCGCCACACACATTGCCGTTTGCAACATACGCTGCCATCCACTCGGCGGAAGTTCGCTCCTTCATGCGTTGTTGAATGAGACGAGTCAGCTCGATTCTGGCATCACCGTCCGCAAACCGGTACGGCGCGCCTTTGAAGCGCTCGTCCTGCCAGATCCAATCGAAGCCAATCACCTTGATCCAGGCCGGGAAGAAATGCGGCTCGGTGTGGGAATGCACCATCCAGCGCCCATCCTTGCACTCAACCCTCATCCCGATGAGGTTGACGTCGCGCGGATCGAGGTGGTGCGGTAGTACGTGCTTCTCGCTTTGCACCTCGGTTGCCCCGGCTCCGGACTCTGACGGCAGTTCCTCACCCTCGCGCAACAGCCAACGAACTCGTGGGTTCTGGCGACAGGTAAGCGCCTGCAGCAGACTTGTCTCGACGTGTTGGCCCTTGCCTGTCAGATCACGCGCGCGGAGCGCGGCGAGGATCCCCTGAACACCGAGCATCGCCGCGAAGTAGGAGACCTCCTTGCTAGCACGGAAAACGGGGCGGCCACCATCGTGATACCAGCCAGGGTTGTGACGAAAGATGCCCGCCTTGGCCAAAACCAACGCATCGTCGGCCATGACCTGCGCCAAGGGTCCTGAGCGCCCGAAGGCCGTGATCGAGCATTGCACCAGCGCCGGGTTGAGTTGGGACAGCGCCCCGGAGCTGAGGCCGAGCTCCTCAGCTTCGCCCGGCCGCATGCTTTCAATGAAAACATCGATTGCCGGCACGAGACCGCGCAGGGCCTCCCGACCCGCGGCAGAACGCAGGTCCAGACTGATGCTCTTCTTCCCGCGGTTGAGCAGCAGATGGAGGGGCTCAGTCCAGCTCGAATCCGCCGCGGCAGGCTCGACCCGAATGACCTCAGCGCCGAAATCCGCAAGAATCATCGTCGCCATCGAGCCAGCCCGGCCCGTACGGAACTCGAGCACTCTCAATCCGCCGCACGCCCCAGACATCACGCTACCCCCTCGTGCGCCCGGTTATGCCGCTTTGCTGATCCGTGCGGGTGCGTCGTAAGGCACCTTGTAGAGATCGGCCGCGGTTTTCCACATGATCCGCTCGATCTCGCTCGGTGTCGCCCCGGCCCGCCGGAGACTCTCGAGCCCCACCTGATAGTCGCACGGCCAACAACTCGAGGAGTGCGGAAAGTCGGGACCCCACATGATCCTGTCAACACCGATCTCGTAACGGTTCTCCGCCCCCATCTCATCCACGATGTAGACGACCCACACGTTGCGGCGGAAGTACTCGCTCGGCAGCAGTGGCAGTTTCCACTCGTGGCGGTTGCGCAGCACGGACTCGTCGAATTTCGCCAGGTAGTAGGGAACCCAACCCGTGTGCACTTCCGAGCCGACAAACTTCAGGTCCGGGAAGCGCTCAAAGACGCCGGAACAGATCATCCTGTTGAGAATGACCGGGAAGCTGCCCGCGGCCACATCAATCCCCCGCTTCTTGGCACGCAGCTTCTGGTCCGGCACGCCCTCGGCGCTGAGCTTCGACCCCAGATCGCCGGCGGGGAAGAAGAACTGGGTATGCACGTTGATCGCCATATCCAACTCGACCGCTGCCGCCCAGAACCGGTCGTCCTCCGGTGAGGGGACGGAGAATGAGCCGCTCGGGTACGATTCCAGCTGCACCGTGCGCAACCCGAGGTTCACGCAGCGGTACAACTCGCCAATGGCATCCTTGAGCCCGGTGGTCGGAATCGTTCCGTTGCAGATGAACCGCTCCGGCGCATAGGCCTGAAACTCGGCGATCCAGTCGTTGTAGACCTTGTAGCAAGCGAGACTCAACTCCTTGTCGGGACACAACTTGATCCCGTTCCAGACCGTGGACACGCCGTTGTAGATCACCTCAGCGTCGGTTTCGTCCTCAATGATCTCCTTCACGCGGGCTGCCGGGTCGTATGAGCCTGGGAAGACATCCTCATAGCGAACGCCGCGATCCTTGATCTGCTTGAAGCTGTCGATCAGAGAGGCGCGATCAAAGCGCTTCGAGCCGCGGGAATACATCGAGCTGAAGCCCATTGGCGAGGGACGCTTCTGCCCTTCCATGATCCAGGCGTGGCCCTTGGTCTTGGGTGTCTCGATGATCCGTGGGCCGCGATCCTTGAACTTCACCGGGAGCCGATCCGTCCACAATGTAGGTGGCTCGTTCACGTGTCCGTCAGCGGAGATCGACCGATACTGCATGCTGTTTCTCCAAAAAGGGGGCTTGCCAGGCCAAACCCTCGAACTAAGGGGTCGGCCCGTTCAGCGAGCCTGAAGATGGGTATTCAGCCACTGCACAGTGCGCCGCCAGGCATCCTTGGCTGAAGATTCGTGGTAGGAAGGACGGGCGTCACAGTGAAAGCCGTGGTCAGCCTCCGGGTAGCGCACGATCTCTGTCGGCACTGCCGCAGTTCGGGCCGCTTTGCGCAGCATTTCCACTTCGGTCAGCGGAATCGTCTGATCGGCGTCCCCGTACAAGCCAAGCCACGGAGTCTGCAGTTGGGGAGCCAGCTGCGTTAACGGGGGTGCGCCGAAGCGTCCCTGAGTGATACCCCCACCGTAAAAGGTCACGGAGGCGCCCAGCGCACGGCGCGCTCCAAGCAGAAACGCCACGCTGCCGCCCCCGCAGAACCCAACAATGGCGACCTGCCTGGCTTGAAATCCAGCCTCGGCCAGATAGGCAAGCGTCGCATCCACATCCGCTTCCAGACCTGCCGCCTTGAGCTGCATCATGTGAGGAATCACATCCTGCATCTTGTCGTAGGCAATGACTGGATCGCCGCTACGGTGGAACAGGTGCGGCGCCACGGCCCAATACCCCTCGGCAGCAAACCGCCGGCAGACGTCCTGGATGTGCTCAGTGATCCCGAAAGCCTCCTGGATCACGATCACAGCACCCCGAGCCGGGCCTTTCGGCCGCGCCTCATCAAGACCCATCCCGCCCTCGGCGCCCGCAACACTCAATTTCTGCCCCATGCGCCGCTCTCATAATCTGTCAGTTGACTGACACTATAGTGACGGCTGTTTTCTCTGTCAACCAACCCACGGGGGCTCGAACGCGAGACGTATGGGGGGCGGAGCGACTATGATTGAGAGCACAGGCAAGACGTGAAAGAAGGTGGTTTGTGTCTTACTCGAGCACACAGGTAGGCGTTCCGTCACTGCGGGACGCGCATAAGAAGCGGACGCGGCTCGCTCTTCGCGAAGCAGCATTGAAACTGTTTGCTGCTCAGGGGTTCGACACCACAACTATCGAAGAGATTGCGGAAAAGGTGGGCGTTGCGGCACGGACCTTCTTCCGCTACTTCCCGACCAAGGAGTCGGTGTTGTTTCTGCGCGAAAACGCCTGGGTCCAGTCCTTCGTGCAGATCTATCGCGCCGAGCCCTCTGCCTTGGGCGACATCGATGCGATGTCTGCGGCGCTTGCTCAACTGGCGTCGAGCTTCGTCCAGGACCGCGTGTCGCAGACTCTATTCGAACGAATCGTCGCCTCTTCGCCCACGCTGCGTGGGCGAATACAGGAACACCTGGAGGAGACCGTTCAAAGGGTGGCCGAAGTCATCGCCGCACGTCGCGGCCTTTCGCAGCCGGACGAGTCGTGCAAGCTTCTCGCCGACGTCGGCGTGCTGACACACAGACGGGCAATCCACGTTTGGCTCGTGCAGCCCAGTACCCCGCTCAGTGATGCCATCGTTGAGGAATTCAGGCTGCTGAAGGAACTGCTCCTGAATGCCGAACCGACCAAGGCTGCGCGTGGACGAAACAGCAAGGCACCCGAGCGAATTGTGGGCTCTCTGTCGAAGCAACGCCGAAGTCAGGTACCCGGCTGATCGGGATCACAACAGTCGCCGTGTTCGTCAGGAGACACTCCGTCTCTTGACAGTTGGTCCACGGGCTGCAGTGCGCTAGTGCGAGGTTGCCGTCGTACCTCCGTCGACCGGCAGCAGCACTCCGCTGAGGTAGCGTCCATCTGGGCCGGCAAGGAACAAGGCGGCGCGCGCGACATCCCACGCGTCGCCCTCGATGCCGAGGGGCACCTTGGACACGAGATTGAGCTTCTTGGGATCGTGTCCAGCCTGAATGATCGTTGCATTGCGCATGGGCGTATCGATGATGCCCGGCGCAATGCAGTTGACGCGTATGCCCTGCTTGCCGAAGCTATCGGCGAGGTCGACCATGAGGCCGGACAGCCCGGCCTTGGACGTGGCATACGCGGTGTGCCCTTTTCCACCCTGGCCACGAATCGCCGTGATCGATGAGATGTGGATGATGGCGCCCCCGCCCCGCTCGATCATCACCGGGATCGCTGCCTTGCTGAGCATGAAGGGCGCAGTCAGATTCACCGCGATGATTTGATGATAGATCTCGGACGTTGTTTCCAGAATGCTGCGCGGATTTGAGATGGCCGCGTTGTTGATGAGGATATCGACGCCGCCGTAGCGAGCAACCGCCGCGTCAATCACGCGCTGACAGCTGGACTCCTCGGCGAGGTCCGCGCCAAACACGCTGGCCGTGCCACCTTCGCTTTGGATCAGGCGGAGTGTTTCGTTCGCCCGGTCCTCGAACTTGTCCACCAACAACACCTTCGCACCCTCGCGTGCGAACAGCACCGAAATGGCTTTCCCCGTACCGACTCCGGGGCCGCTCGAGCCCGCGCCCGTGACGATCGCGATCCGGCCGTCGAGCTTCGCTTGATGATCTGTCATGGTCTTCCTTTGGGAATGGCAGTCCAGTTCAATTCGCCGATTTCGTCGGTCAATCGTTCGGGGGCGACCCGAACGCGCAGACCGCGATACACCTCAACATCGGAGGTGAGCCTGCCGGGAATGTAGATGTCGGCCTGCTCGTCAATCCGCACGAGGGCGATGGTGTATGGAACAATGGCGGCGAGCTCCGGGGTATACGCTCGATGCGCTACGACCCAGCTGTAGACTTCGCCCGTCCCCCTCACCGGCTGCCACTCGAGCCGCTCACCCTGGCAACCGGAGCACACAGGTCGCGGCGGCCAGGTCCAATGGCCACATTCGCGGCAGTGTTGGAGCTCCAGCGCACCCTTGGCCAGCGCAACCCAATAGGGTGCCGAGTCCCGGTCCGGTACTGGCATCAAGCGACGTTCAACCATTACGCACCTGCCAATATGACGGCACACGAATAGCCGCTGATGTAGCCCAACTGTCCTGTCACCAGAGCGACATCGTGTTTTTTCACCTGCCGGTGGTCGGCTTCGCCGCGAATCTGCTGCACTGCTTCGTAGACGTGGTTCATGCCGTGAATGTAGCCCTCCGAGAGGAGGCCACCGTGGGTGTTGAGAGGAAGCGAGCCCGTCGCGCGGTCAAACACGCCATCACTGAGCATTGCCGGAACGCCTCCCGCTTCGCAGAATCCATATCCCTCGATCTGCGAGAGCACGTTGTAAGTGAAACAGTCGTACAGCTCGGCAAAGTCAATGTCACCCGGTCCGACACCCGCGGCGCGGTATACACGCTCCGCGATCGGCTTCGCCGGTGAGTCTGCGTAGTCGGCGTATCCATTGTTGACCAAGTTGATTCCGCCACCCCAGGCCGCTCCCTGAACGAGGACGGCACGATGCGCCAGGTTCTTGGCGCGCTCCGCGCTGGTCACCACCACCGCCACTGCTCCGTCGGTCTCCAGACAGCAGTCGAGCTTGCGGAACGGCTCTGCAATCCACGGGCTTGCCAGATAGTCATCAAGGGTGATCGGCTGGCGCATCATCGCCCGCTCGTTGTCGACCGCATGTCGTCGGCTGAGTACTGCGATCCGGCCGAGGTCCTCACTGCGAGTCCCAAAGCGCAGCATGTGCGCGCGCGCAGCCATGGCGATCTCCAGTGCTGGCATGATATAGCCGGAGCGCACCTTGAACTGCATATCCCAGGGCGGCCGCTGTACTGACATGTTCGAGCCGTTCATACGGATTTCCGACCGGCCGTTCAGAGCGCGGTAGCAAACAATGCAGTCCGCCACTCCGGCGCTCACCGCCAGCGCCGCCTGGCCGAGCACCGACAGAGAAACGCTCCCCCCATAAAACTGGTCGAGGTACCAGCTCATGTTCTGAATACCGAGGGACTGCGCAAGCACGTTCGGCTTGATTGAATCGTTGGTGCCGTACGTAGCGAATCCATCGATATCGCGCAGTTGCAGGCCCGCATCCCGGATGGCGGCCTTGACGGCCCGTATGGCCAGCGCGAACGTGGTCACTCCGGAATCCCGCGAGAACTCCGTGCAGCCGATCCCCGCGATTGCAGCCTGCCCACGGGGAAAACGCCGCTCGCCCATTTATGACCGTCCTCGCTCGAAATGGCGCCGGTCCCAATCAGACCTTCACAGCCGCCAAACAGTTTTATCTGTCACTCGACTGACAGCATACGGAACGAGCGTGCGGACGGTCAAGGCGCCCGCCAACGCCGGAAGCATCAGGGCACTCGATACTTACCCGACTTATCCGCGGTCGGCCTCACGACCAGCACGTCGATAATCTCCGCCATCCGTTTGACCGAGGGCGGCTTCTCCTGCTTCAACCACCATGCCAGGATCTCGACGGTCGCGGAAACCGGAAAAACGACACTCAGGGTGCCGGGAAGCCAGGACTGGCTCGACTCCGTTGACAGTCGCTGGGCCTCGTTGATGAACTCCTCCTTCAACGTGGCCGCCGCCCCACCCGTCAACAATGCCGACCAAAGCTTCCGATGCCCCCAGACGTATGCGCACAGTGCCTGGGCCGATGCGCGGCTGTCGACTGTGTGGAGAATCGGGAGGGCCATTGCGAGCAGCTTGCGGATCTCGCCGGCGGCGACATCGTGCAGCAGGGCCTGTTTGTCCGGGTACCGGCGGAAGAAGGTCGCATAGCCCACACCGGCTCTGTCCGTGATCTCCCGCACAGTGACTTGCTCGAAGAGCTTCTCCTCGAGCAGCGCCAGCAGGGCGCCATAAAGAGCCGGCCGCGTACGTGTCAGGCGTTGCTCCCGAACAACGGCTGCGGTCGCAGTCCTGGCGTTGCGGTCGATGTCCATGTTTTTAGCTTTCAGTCGCATCTCCGAGGCGAGTATCGGGCGCACATTCTAGCGATTCCGCAGATCCCGGCTCGACCGGGTCGATTACCTGTTGCCCGACGTCCGCTCCCGGGGCACATCCAGGGTCCATTACTGATACAGTATAGATCAGATACAGCGCTGTCTTTGAGACCATCCGAGCGCCTCGGTTCCTGCCCATCGGGGGCCTCACTCCACGGCTGCATTCGGCGTCCCAGTGGCCTGTTGCGGCTTCTGAAGGCGCACGACAAGTCTCCGTGTACCCAAGCGCCATCGCCTCCGGCGCCCGCACCTTGACGGGGTGAGCACCGCGAAGATACGATCATTAGTGTATCATTAGTGATGCTTTCAGCTGCGCGCTCGAAATGCCCCAGCCGGCGTCCGCAAGATTGCGGGGGACGAGCTGAGGCGGACAATCGAAGTGAAAAAGCCCACGAGCGTGCAGCTGAGCTTCGAGGTCACCTTGCAGAGCGACGAGATGAGCGGCTACGCCAAGCTCGGCATGTTCGGCAATGCCGAGGTGAAGGCAGAGCGCCTGCAGTCATGGGTGCGCTCATCAGTTCAGTCCCCAGTCAGGAACAGAGGTCCGATGGCGAAGATCATCTACATTGAAGCCAACGGCAAAGAGCATGCTGTTGAGTTGGAATCGGGCACGAGCGTCATGGAGGGGGCGAAGCGCAAGGGCATTGCGGGCATCGACGCGGTTTGTGGCGGCGCCTGTCAATGCGCGACCTGCCATGTCTATGTGGACCCTGGCTGGCAGTCCCGCGTGGGCGCCAGAACGGAACTGGAAGCGGCCATGCTCGAGTTTGCGGAGGACGTCCAGCCAAACAGCCGCCTTGCCTGTCAGATCGAAGTGAGCGCGCAGCTCGAGGGTCTCGTGGTGCGAATTCCCGAAAGCAAGCCATGAGAGCGACCAACGAGTCAGGTTCGGCTCACCTGAAGGAGCCACGATGACTGCGGACGAGCTGGCGCAAGCGGTAACCTATTTACTCGATCGGCAAGCCATCCTGGATTGCCTTCATACGTACTGCCGTGCCATGGACCGCCTCGACCGGGAGCTGCTGATGACTGTCTACCACGAGGACGCGATCGATGATCACGGCCTCTGGGTCGGGAACCGGGAGTACTTCGCCGCCGAGCTGCTCGCCTACCACGAGGCAAATCAATACTCCACTCATCATGTCATTACAAACCACACCTGTGAGATTGACGGGCCGGTTGCTCATGCGGAGACGTATTACTACTTCGCGGCCATGAACAAGGAGGGCGCACCGCTCACCCTGAGCGGCGGCCGCTACATCGACCGCTTTGAGAAGCGCAACGGCAGGTGGGCCATTGCCGCCCGACTCTGTCTATCGGACTGGCACGGAGAGCCTGGCCCCTCGCCGCTCTCCCCGGAACTCAGAACACTACTGAACTCGGGCGGCCCGCCAACGCGAGATCGCAACGACCCCTCTTACATGCGGCCCCTGCAAGTGCGCCGACCGGAAGACATTGGTCACAGACCTCCGGTACCGGGCAGGCGCTGATGCGCGAGCTCGCACCGGCGCCGCGAGCACCCTGACCGATCGCCAGCTGCAACACCGTATCTCATCCTCCCCTGGCCCCTTTGATCACATCGGCAAGGCCTTTCGAGGTCGCAGGATTGGCGCCCGCGACCATCCCACCATCCACGGGCAGCACGGTTCCGGTGACGTAGCGCGACCGATCGCTGCTCAAATACAAGGCGGCCTCCGCGATGTCATCCGTCGTTCCCTGCCGTCGCAGCGGTTGCCGGGACATGATGAACTCGCGGATGGTTTTCGTCAGTTGCGCCCGCTCGTGCTCCGGGATGCCCGCCAGGATGTTGGAAGCCAGGATGGGTGTCTCGATGTTTCCCGGCGCAATGCAGTTGACACGGACGCCGTACTCACCGAGATCGATCGCCGCGCAGCGGGTGAAGAAGACGACCGATGACTTCGAGACGTGGTAAGCCCAATTGCCGGGCGCTGGTTGCACGCCGCCGATGGAGGAGATGTTGATGATGGCGCCACCGCCGTTTTGCGCCATCTGCCGGGCCGCCTCCCGTGTGCCCACCATGACTCCGAGCAGGTTGATGGCCATGACGCGCTGAAAGTCATCGAAGTCCTCATCCAGCAGCCGCGGATGGCGGGCACCTGAAATGCCCGCATTGTTGAACATGACATGCAGGCCGCCGAAGGTCTCGACCGCAAAGGCGACGAGCTCCCGGACCTGCTCCTGATCGGCAACATCGGTCTTCTTGAAGACCGCGTTGCGGCCACCGCCGGCGGCAAACGCCTCGCCCTGTGCCTGATCGATGTCGGCGATCACGACCCTGGCCCCCTCGGCAAGAAACCGCTGTGCCGTTCCGCGACCGATTCCCGAAGACCCTCCGGTGACGATCGCTACCTTCCCCGCAAGTTCGTCGGCCATTCTCGAGTCTTCCTCTGGTGAGATGTTGCAACCTGCTGGATCGCTACTGAGCGAAGCTGTATCCCCCGTTCACTGGGTAGGTTTGTCCGGTAATCCATGAGGCGGCTTCGGAACACAGGAACAACGCCATGTGAGCAACATCCTCCGGCCGACCAAAACGCCGAACCACGTACCGGGAGAGCTGTGCCTTCGCACGATCGCTGGCGAGATACGCCGCCCTCGCCGCCTCGTCCATCGGATGTTCGAGTGTGCCCAACGAAATCGCATTCGCTGTGATGCCGTACCGGCCTACCTCACGGGCAAGGGCGCGGACAAATCCCGCCGCGCCCGCCTTCGCGGCGGCATAGGCGGCAAGCCTGGCCTCGCCGACACGCCCGGCATCCGAAACAATCGTGACAATCCGGCCCCTGCCCTGACTGACCATGCTGGGAACAGCGACGTGGCAGCAGTTCATGACACCCTGCAGATTGGTGCGGAAATAGCGCTCCCAGTCCTGGGGATGGGTCTCCCAAAAGGGCGGCGAGAAATCCATGGCGGTGCTCGGCCCGGCATTGCCGGCATTGTTGACCAGGATCGTAATGGGGCCGAGTGCGGCCTGCGCCTGGGCGATGCTCGACCGGACCGATTCGTGATCACCCACGTCGGCCTGCGCGACCACGGCCTTCACACCGAGAGACTCGATTTCCGCTACCACACCCGCCGCGCGCTCGGCCACAAAATCATTGACGGCTACGCCTCCGGCATTGTGACGCGCCAGTGCAAGCGCGATCCCACGACCGGCGCCTTGACCCGCGCCGGTGACGAAAGCGATCTGACCGCCGAGATCCAGTGGATCATTTCCAATCATGGATTCGACCTCTCATTCAGTGAGTGTTGAGTTATTTATCATCGGGATCAGATGACGCCATCCTTCCGCAGCGCCGCGATCTCCTGTTCCGAAAAACCTGCCGCCCCTAAAACATCCAGCGTGTCCTGCCCGACCTGATGAGGTCCCGCGGTTGCAGTGGAGGTTCGGCGACCGTCCGGCGCAGTCAGACGCACGGGATTAGCCGGCACTGGCACGCCCGCGGCTTCCACCACCGAACCGCGCGCACGGATGTGCGGATCGCTCAGCAGTTGTGCCGCGTGATTCATGATTGTTACCGCCGCGCCACCAGGCGCGAGCCGCTCCACCCACTCGGCGGCGGGGCGGGTGCTAAAGACCTCGGCAAGCGCCTTCGTGGTCGCTCCGGCGTGCTGGGCTTGGTACAAATGAGGCTTCAGATCCGGCAGGCCGAGACCGTCGCATAACGCACCCCAGGTACGCGGTTCCGCCGAAGCTACGGCGATGAAGCGTCCGTCCGAACAAGCATACAGCCGCCGGTCTGGCGTCACGGGCATGATGAGCGGGTGATCCGACAGCGGATTGATTCCGCAGGTCAAGAACCAACTTGCCGCTTCCGAGAGACTCAGGTCGATGAAGCCTCCCGCACCCGACTGGGCGCGCTCAATCAGCGCCGCCTGAATCGCGACCACTGCGGACAGAGCGCCGGCTTGCAGTGCAAGCGACATGCCCGGATGCCAGGGCTGCTGTGCTGACAACGCGCCCAACAATCCCGAATGCGCGAGATAGGACAGGTCGTGACCTGCATGCTCGGCATACGGTCCGCCTTGGCCGAAACCCGTGATTGCACACCAGATCACGCGGGGATTCGCAGCGCGGGCCTGCGGGTATCCAAAGCCGCGCTCCTGCATCGCTCCAGGCTTCGCGTTCTCAACCACGACGTCGATGTTGGGGGCCAGGCGACGCAGGATCACACTCGAGGTGGGACTGCGCAAATCGAGACTGATTGAACGCTTGCCCCGACTGAGTGCGACCTGGCCGATCACCAGGCTCGGCTTGCCCTTGTGCGCGGGCGCATCGACTCGAATCACCTCGGCGCCGAGGTCAGCCAGCATGACCGTGCAGGCGCCGCCCGGCGGGAAAGCCGTGAAATCCAGAACTCGAATGCCGGCGAGGGGGCTCAGGGTCACTCTCTGATCCATACGGGTTATTGCTCAAAAAAGCGCTTGGGACTCAGCCGCTCGCGGCGATCCGAGCTGCGCGTGAAGATGATACACTGCAACTCATATCGGGCGATAAAGAATGCATCGCATACTCTTAGCTGATTGATTTATATGACCACTGGTCGTCAGACGCTCATCAGCACGGGCTAGCCCTGATGAGTAATATTGGATAGTCTGCTCAGAGGTCAGGAAGGAGGTCGAAGTGCTGAGCCATCACACCCCGGACGCACAGACGCAACTGGAGATATTCCGGCGCATGGCGCTTCTGAAAGCGAACGACGAGCGCCTGCGCAAGGTGATCAAATCCGGCCGTATTTTCCTGCCCTACTACAGCTACCGGGGGCAGGAGGTCATTCCCGCGGCGGTGTCCGTCAATCTCACGGACCAGGATTATCTTTGCACCATCTACCGCGGCATTCACGACATCCTGGCCAAAGGGTTGCCGCTCGCGGATCTCTGGGCGGAAATCTCCGGGCGCGTCACCGGGCCCTGCAAGGGCAAGGGCGGACCCTTACATCTAACCTATCCCGCGAAGGGAATCATGGTCACGACCGGTATCGTTGGCTCGACGATGCCGATTGCCAACGGACTCGCCTGGGCCGCGCAACTTTCGCAAGACGGGCGTGTGGTCGTAGCCAACTTCGGTGACGGCGCCGCGAACATCGGCGCCTTCCATGAAGCGTTGAACCTGGCATCGCTCTGGAAGCTGCCCGTGATCTTTGTATGTCAGAACAACCGCTACGGCGAGCACACCGCTTACGCCAAATCCACCGCGGTTGAAAGAATTGCGGACCGGGCGAGCGCGTACAACATGGTCGGCCTGCACGTGAACGGCAATGACCCGATCGAGATGTACTCGGCCGCGCGGCAGGCTGTCGAACGTGCCCGAAGCGGCGCGGGACCAACACTCATCGAGGCGATGACCTTCCGGTTCTTCGGTCATTCATTCGGCGATGACGACAAGTACATGGATCAGGCGCAGAAGGCGGCGGCGATCGCCGCCGATCCGTATCCAAAGTTCCGCTCCAGGCTGGTCGTCGACAACATCGCCACGGAGGCGCAGCTTGCCGGTATCGAGGCGCAATACGAAGCGCAGCTCGATGAGGCTGTTGAAACCGCTCTCGCTGCGCCTTTTCCGGGGCTCGAGGAGTTGACTACTGATGTTTACGGAGCAGTAGTATGAGCGATCCGCGCAAACCCCAGGCCACGCAAGGCACCATCCTGCAGGCGCTCAACCAGGCCCTCTGCGACGCGCTGGAGGAGGACCCGAAGGTTCTGGTGTTCGGTGAAGATGTTGCCGATCCGGAAGGCGGCGGCGTCCTGGGCGTCACGCGTGGCCTGTCCACCCGGTTCGGGGAGTCGCGTGTGCGCTCCACACCGATTTCCGAGCAAGCGATCATTGGCGCGGCCATTGGCGCGAGTCTCGCAGGCTACAAGCCGGTCGCGGAGATCATGCTGATGAATTTCACGACCGTGGCCATGGACATGATCTTCAATCATGCGGCCAAGCTGCGTTATATGTCAGGCGGACAAACCGGCGTGCCCATCGTGATCCGAACCATGACTGGCGCGGGATTCGGAACCGGCGGTCAACACAGCGACTTCATCGAGGCTTGGTTTGCGCATGCGCCGGGACTGAAGGTCGTAGCGCCCGCCTGCCCCGCCGATGCCTATGGACTGTTGCGCAGCGCGATCGATGATCCCGACCCCGTGATCTTCATCGAGAACTTGCCGATCTACGGGACACCGATGGCAAGCCATGAGCGCGGCAAACGCGTTCCGCTCGGGAAAGCTCGGATCGCAGCAGAAGGCAAGGACATCACGATCGTCACGTATTCCGGCATGGTCAACCGCTGCCTGGCAGCGCTCGGGGAGATCTCGAAAGCGGGCATCAGCGCGGAGATCGTCGATCTGCGCACCATCTCGCCCTGGGATCGGCAGACCGTCGCGGCGTCCGTCGGGAAAACCAGGTTGTGCCTGGTTGTGCATGAGGCTGTGCAGCAGTTTGGTGTGGGCGCCGAGATTGCGGCGGTGATGAGCGAGGAGTTCTTTGGCAAGCTGCGGGCCCCGGTGAAGAGAATCGGCGCGCCCTTCGTGCCCGTCCCGTTCTCCAAGCCGCTCGAAACTGCGTTCGTGCCGGATCCCAACAGGATCGCGACAGCCGCCATCAAACTCGTCAGAGGTGAATGACCGACCATGTCGACCGAGGTTGTGCTTCCCAAGATCGGCTTCGCGATGAACGACGGCCAGGTTTCCGAGTGGCTCGCCGCGGACGGACAGTTCGTGAATGCGGGCCAGCCACTGTTCGTGCTCGAGGCGGAGAAGTCCGCCAACGAAGTGGAATCGCCGGCGAGCGGCACATTGCGGATTTTGCAGCCTGCGGGCGCGACCTGCGAAGTGGGCACGGTGCTCGCCATCATTGAATAGCGACGCCCCTGCTTGCGGGCAGCGAGCCGGGTATCGAGGATAAAGAGGGGTCTGCAGATGACGCACGTTATGAAGGGCATCAGAGTGCTGGAGGTCGCCCAGTTCACATTCGTACCTGCGGCGGGGGCGATTCTGGCGGACTGGGGCGCGGATGTGATCAAGATCGAGCATCCGACGCGCGGCGATACCCAACGGGGCTTTCTCAACTTCGGCGGCGTCAAGCTGGACCCCAACCGCCAGACACTGATTGAGCATCCCAACCGCGGCAAGCGCAGTGTAGGTCTCGATATCTCGACCCCGGAAGGCCAGGAGGTGCTCTACGAGATGGCGAAAGTGGCGGACGTTTTCCTGACGAACTACCTGCCTGCCGCGCGCCGCAAGCACAAATTCGACGTTGAGCACATCCGCGCGGTCAATCCAAAGATCATCTATGCGCGCGGCAGCGCCTATGGCGACAAGGGCCCGGAGCGTGAAGTCGGCGGTTTCGACGGGACGGCGTTCTGGTCGCGCAGCGGTATCGGCGACGCCCTGACGCCGCCCGAGCTTGGAGGGCCGCTGTCACAGGGCATTCCCGCGTTCGGCGACTCAATTGGCGGAATGTTCATTGCCGGTGGAATATCCGGCGCGCTATTTCATCGCGAGCGCACGGGCGAGGCGGTGGAGTTGGATGTCTCTTTGCTGAGCACTGCCTGGTGGGCCTGCGGCGCTCTGCTCACACAAGGCATGGAGACCGGTGTCTTCAATCGCAACCGGATGCCCAGCAGCGGCGGCAACCCCGTGAACCCGTTCCTCGGCAATTTCCGCACCTCCGACGGTGGGACGATCAACTTCTGCATCCTGACTCTGACGCCCGATCTGATCCGGGACACGTTTGCTCACCTGGGTATCCCGCAGGCGGCTGACGATCCGCGGTTTGCCGATGCTCGCAAGCTCATTGACAACTCCAGCGCCGCCAGCGACCTGGTCGTGACAGCGATCGGCAGCAAGTCATTCGCGTATTGGCGCCAGCATCTGAAAACGCTGAAGGGTCAATGGGCCCCAGCCCAGAGCCTGTTAAACCTGACGACGGACGAGCAGGCGATAGCCAATGACATGATCGTGGAAGTCGAGGCCTCGGATGGAGGCAGGCCGCTCAAAATCGTGCGTGGGCCCGTTCAGTTCAATCATGAAGCGCTGCACACCACCCGTGCCCCGCAGGCTTCCGAGCACACGGAAACAGTCCTGCTCGAGATGGGAATGGAGTGGGACCGCATTGAGAAGCTGAAGGCGAAGGGCGCGATCGCCTGAGCCGCCGCAAGGGCGCACCCCTTTCCCAACCTTTCTATGCGGTCGGCTGAGCAGAATCCGCAGCGCGCCAATATCGCACCAGCGTGTCCAGGTTCGGGCGCGGGCGCTCGCTCAGGGGTTCGCGGCCGGTTCCTACATAGAGGAAGCCCGCCACACGCTCATCGGTCGACAGGCCGAGCGCTTTGCCTATGCCGGCATCGTATGCGCACCATTCTGTAATCCACTGAGCTCCAAAACCGAGTGTAATGGCCGCGATCAACATGGTCTGGCAGACTGCGCCGGCCGACAGCCGCTGTTCCCACTCGGGGATCGCTTTGTCGAGCTGCGGCGAAGAGATGACGGCAATGACGAGCGGTGCGCGCAGAAAACGGCCCCGCTCAAATCGCAGCAGCGCCTCACTGATGTTGGATTTGCTCGCCGCCAGTGCGCTTGCCAGGACTTCCCCGAACTCCGCCCTGCCCTCACCTGCAAACACGAGGAAGCGCCAGGGAGCGAGCTTGCCGTGGTCGGGCACTCGAATACCGGCCTGCAGAATCAGCCGGGTCTGCTCGGTGCTCGGCCCGGGCTCGCCCATGGCCTTGGCCGAAGACGAACGCCGGCGCAACAACAGATCGAGGGTTTCCGGGGACCGGCCACTGAACAGCTCACTCATAACTGGCTATCTCTTTCCTTACCGCAAAAAGGGCAAAGGCCGACGACTCACCATCGCAGCGGCAGTGACGCGACGCCTCGCATGAACGAGGCCGGCTCCCATTTGACCTCATCTGCCGGTACGGCAAGCGCGAGTGTCGGAAAACGACGCAGCAGCGTTTCTACAGTCAACCTGACTTGTAGGCGCGCCAGGTGCTGTCCCAGACAGGCATGGGCGCCGACAGTAAACGAGAGATGCGGTTGGGGTTTGACCCGGTGAAAATCGAGCTTCCAACCATCGGGAAACACGGACTCGTCGCGGTTAGCGACCGCGAACTCGGGTAGCACCGCCTCCCCCGCGCGCACGATTGTGCCGTCGCTGAATTCGACGTCCTGTTTTGCCCAGCGTACGAAGGGCACACCGTATTTGAAGCTCGGGATCCAGCGCCACAGCTCAGTGAGGGCCGCCGGCAGCAGCTCGGGCTTCTCCAGCAACTCCCGCCAGTGTTCGGGATTGGCCATCAACGTGTACACGGTCGTCCCGAGTTGCCAACTGGTCGTCTTGAATCCCCCGTTCCACAGCGAGACGGCCAATGCAACCAGCTCTTCCTCGCCCAGCCGGTCGTCATGGTCGCGTGCACGGACCAACTCACCCAATAGATCGTCGCTCGAGTGAGAGCGCCGCTCGGCAATGAGCTCCCTGACGAATTCCATCGTGTGCGTGCCGGCTGCCACCCGCTCCTGCTCGTCGATGCCGATCCTGGATGAGATATCGACGAACTTGCGGAATTTCGCCGCTTCCGCTGCCGGTATCCCGAGTATCCGGGTAAGCACCCGCAACGACAGGTTCAGGGAGTAGCTGGCAATAAAATCCGCGGGCTGCCCCGCCGCGACCATCTCATCGAGCAGCTCGTTCACCATTGACTGAATCCAGCCCTCGAATTGCTGGATACGAGCCGGAGTGAACGATGCCGCCGCCAGCGTACGAATCCGGCTGTGCTCCGGCGGGTCCATGTTGATCATCAGCTTCGGGTCTTTGATCCGCTCGCTCGGGAACATGCCCGCTGCGTCGTGAGTCAGGCCCAGCGCCCGGCTGAAAAGCTTATAGTCCCAAACGGTCCGCGTGTCACCGTAACGTGTTGCAAGCCAACACGGCTCGCCAAAAGGCAGCTTGATCCGCAGCAAGCCCTGCTTCTGAATGTCCTTGTAGCGCTCATCCACCTCGAGCCCTTTGACCTCAAACATGGGATAGCTGACGAGCTCACTGTTCATGGTCATCTCGCGGGTGGAGCAAACTGTCACTCGACTGCCATTTTATAGTCCCGGCGCTTCGCCAGTCAAGCAAGCCAGGCGCACAGCGTTATCTGACTGCGGTCCGGGTGTGCCCGTCAGGAACAATGCTCAACATGGCGGACCTTCGTTGCAGTCTTGCAATCGAGCTTGCTCAGGTTGTCTTCCATACGCTCCAACACATCCATGAACACCTGCAAATCCTCACCGCGGATACCGGCTAAGACCTCCGCACGGCTCAGGTCGCCAAGGTGTCGGATCTCGTGCAGGAGCGGCCTGGCCCTGGGGGTCAGGTAAAGGCAGCGGCTGCGGCGGTCGGCCGGATCAGGCCGGCGTTCGAGCAGTCTCTCAGACTCCATTCGATCGACGATACGCACCACGGTCATCGCGTCCACGCCGACCAGCCCGGCGAGCCGCACCTGGCTCATACCCTCGTTTTTCTCCAGACAGACCAGAGCTCTACATTGCAGCAGATTGAGCGAGATCGAGCCGGCATGGACCTCGAAGCGCAGCACGAATCGCCGGCTCACCTCCATCAGCAGGAAGGCGAAATTACGCATGCGGTCATCGCTCACGGTCAATCGGGATTATATCCAGCAATAGCGTCCTTGCTTCATCATACCGGCAGGCCCACCGACTTCAAGGCGGATCCGCTGTCGAGCAGGTTGGAAAATGTAAAAGGAAACTTCGCCGCGCGTGTCGCGGCCGGCGAGGCTCGCTGCGTACTGACACTGTGTCGAACGACGCAAGCTGGACGCTTCGTGACCTCGAGACGCTGTTGGATCCACAGTCCCTCAAAAACAAAGAGTCAGCGCAGTGACACCCGCATTTGACTTTAGCCGCGGGGGTGGCAATCTAGATCGGCAATTTCCTACCGGGTTGTGACACGTTGGGGGCGTATGCGCAGTCGCAATGTCGCTTCTGTCATTCCAGCACACAGGCGAGCCATTCGGGCCGCTTCGACGGCCACCCGAGGGCGCAGCACGCGCGCGCAGCTGTTGGAAACGGCAGGCGAAGTATTCGCCGAGAAGGGTTTTTTCGGGGCCACGGGTAAGGAGATCTGCCGCCGCAGCGGGGCCAACGCGGCAGCAGTGGTCTATCATTTCGGTGGAATCGCCAATCTCTATCGAGCCGTACTGCAGGAAGCCCGTAAGCGGCTTGCGCCTTCCGAGCAGTTCGCCGCGGCCGTTGCCCGGGAGGCGGACCCCAGGTTGAAACTGACAGCGTTCATCCGATTGCTGGTCGCAGTCTGCTGCGACCCCGGCTCCGGCAGCTGGGCCATGCGGCTGCTGATCCAGGAAATCCTGTCTCCCGGTCCGATCTCCCAGCAGATCCGCGGCAATGAAATGCGCGCTCCCGCAGCCATACTGCAAGCGATCGTGAGCGAGCTGACTGGTCTGCCGGCCGAGCACGCGGCCGTCGCACGATGTTGCATCAACATCGTAGCCCCTTTGGGAATCCTGTTCCTGCTCGGCCAGCGCAGTACACCGCGCACGTCCCCCGTTTGCCTGCTGGGTCCCGAAGCGGTCGAGGAGAATACGCGCCAGATGGTGCATTTTGCGCTTGGCGGAATTGGCGCAATTGCGCGCGCGGCCAGTGCGACAACGGAGTGAACAGGATGAAATACAAAACGCTCGACTGGTCGGTAGCCGGCCGCATTCTAACGCTGACGCTCAATCGCCCCGAACAACTCAACGCTCTGTCCATTGAAATGGTCGACGAACTCGTCAATGCCTTCGAGACGGCAAGCGAAGACGACGCGATAGGCGCGATCGTGGTTACCGGGGCAGGCCGCGCGTTTTGCGCCGGGGCGGATTTGACGCGGCCGGGGAATGTCTTTGGCCTCGACGAGTCGCAACGTCCAACGCTGGATGACATGAACAACCGGCTGGACGACCCGGCGATTCTGCACGGCGTCAGGGATACGGGGGGCCGCGTGACTCTATCTATCTATGCGTGCAAGAAGCCGGTGATTGCCGCCATAAACGGACCGGCCGTGGGAGTCGGGGCAACCATGACGCTTGCAATGGACCAACGCCTGGCGTCCGAGAAAGCGCGAATAGGCTTCGTCTTCGGCAAGATTGGAATTGTGCCGGAAGCGTGCTCGACGTGGTTTCTGCCTCGCGTAGTCGGAATCGCCCAGGCACTGGAATGGACCTACAGCGCGGATGTGTTCGATGCCGAGGAAGCCAAACGCGGTGGCCTGGTAAAGGCGATCTACCCGCCCGAACAGCTCTTGCCCGAAGCCTACGCGCTGGCGCATCGCTTCATTGACAATCGCTCTCCCGTCGCCATCGCCCTGACACGTCAGATGATGTATCGCAACAGCGCTCAGCCGCACCCGTTGGAAGCGCACAAGATCGAATCGCTGGCGGAGTTTTATGCGAGTCAGAAGGACGGCAAGGAAGGCGTTCGAGCGTTTTTCGAGAAACGCACTCCGCGCTTCGAAGCGCAGGCCTCGCAAATGCCGGACTTCTATCGCTGGTGGAAATGAGCACCGGGTCGGATCAACATTTGACCGCCACCTCAACATGGGACGAAAAGTTCCCCACGGGGAAGCGCAGTCCCGGCAGGAGCGCTCTACACGTGGGCCGAGCTCAGGAGTTCCGCCAGGCAGCCGCGATGGCCTGGTAACTTGCGATCCGTCTAGCCGGGTCGAGGCCGGGGCTGACAATCACCAACTCGTCCGCCTCGGCCTTGGACCGCATGTCGAGCAACCGCTCGACCACGGCCTCTGGTGTGCCGGTAACCATGTAATCTGCGGCGAATCCGTCATCGCGAAATTCTGTCAGGCGTGCTCAGCCGCGGGGCTGTTACCCCTCATGGACTAACTCCTGGAAGCGGGCGTCGATGGCCGCACGTACTGGCCGACGATCGCCAAAGTACCACCGTCAACCGGAACCTCGAGACCGGTGGTGAAGTTGGACTCGTCGCAGCTGAGGAACAGCACGGCGTTCGCGACGTCCATGGCATTCCCCATCCGCCCCAACGGAACACTCCGGGAGCCTCGTTCCATGACCTCTGCCTGGTTCACGGCGAGGCCGGCGTTTACCAGCCCTGCTATGGAATGCGGTGTGAAGACCCATGCCGGCAACACTGCGTTGCAGCGGATGTTGCAGGATGCATATGAAACGGCGAAAAAGTGCGTGAGAGCGTTCACACCGGCCTTGGAGATCGAGTAGGCGAACAGCGGCCCCCCACCGGTGCGTGAGCCGACCGTAGAGATGTTGGTGATCGCTCCGCCACCCTGCTTCTGCATGATCGGCACGACTGCTCGCGATGTCAGCCACATGCTGCGCAGGTTCACGTCCATGATCCGCTGCCAGCCCGCCAGTTCGAGCTCGAGCGGATTGCCGTCGCCGTGATTGATTCCGACGTTGTTGACCAGGACATCGATGCAGCCCATCGCAACATGCGACTCCGCGATGAGCCTCGCGCAATCATCCGGGTTGCCCACATCCGCAACGACCACATGCGCCTTGCCGCCCTGGGCAATGATGTTTTTGACGGTCGCGTGAGCACGATCGGCGTCGCGGTCGACCGCGCACACCTCGGCACCTTCACGAGCGAGCAACTGCGCGATCGCGCGGCCGTTGCCGAGCAGTTCGTTGGGCGGCTGACCTGCACCAACGACCACAGCCTTCTTGCCCTGCATCCGTGCGGTCACTGCGCCCCCCGAACTGTCATTTCCATGAAAAGTTACTGAGGCTGTTTCCGGCTGTCAATCAACGCCACGAAATAGTGAATGAAGCCCAATTGAAAGACCCCGCGCCGCTTGCGGCCGTTGCGAAGCGGCTCACGACGCTATGCTCGTGCTGACAGAAGTTGGCGCTTTGGATCCGACTGAGCGCGCGGTTCGTTCGATGGGCATGCAACAACGTTCGAGGATCGCACTATGAAAAATGTTTTTTCGCTCGAGGGTAAAGTTGCCCTCATCACAGGTAGCGGTCGTGGCATCGGCGCCGGAATCGCTCGCGCGTTTGCTGACGCGGGCGCCACCGTGGCCGTCACAGCTCGCACGAAGGTCCAGATCGACGCTGTTGCGGCAGAAATTCACGCGGCCGGTGGCCGCGCCATTGCCATCCCTGCCGACCTCACGGACATCAGCAAACTGCCCGCGCTGATTGAGCAGACAGTCGCGGAACTGGGCGGTCTCGATATCCTGGTGAACAATGCAGGCGGCGGGTTTTCGACACCGTTCGTAGACGTGCGGATCGAGCACATCGAATCCATGTTCCGCCTGGAGGTTGCCGTTCCTTTCGAGCTGTCGCGCCTCGCACTGCCTCATTTGTTGGCCAGGCCAGGGGCCTCTATTATCAACACGGTCTCGCCCGGCGCGTATAAAGCACCAAGAGGCTTCATCCCTCACTACATCGCCAAAACGGCGCTGGCTCATTTGACGCGGTTGATGGCTGCCGATCTCGGGCCCCGCGTTCGGGTCAATGCGATCGTTCCAAGCTCCGTGGAAACACCCGCGCTGAAGCAGGTGCTCGACAGCCGCCCGGCATTCCGGGAAACCCTGGTCCGCCATATCCGCATGCGCCGTCTGTCGACCCCGGAGGAAGTCGGATATGCCGCGGTCTACCTGGCCTCACCAGCCGCCGGGTTTGTTACGGGGACCCTCCTCGACATCACCGGAGGTCACGTCGATGAGATCATGCCGATGATACCCGACCTCTGAGCTCAGCAGGAGTCCGCTGCTCATGGGCTTTCCGGTGCTTTAGCTCAGAAAGAATACTCAACGCGCCCGCCGTAGGTCCGCGGCGAGGACCAGGACACGGCGTCCGCGAGAGGGCTTTCCAACTCGCTTTGCAGGTAGTCGTGATCGGTCAGATTCTTACCCCACAGGACGAGTCGCAATCCTGGAACCGACGCAGGCGCAAAGGACAGCTCGGCATTGAGCAACGCATAGCGCTGTTGCTTGACCCGATTGTTCGCGTCATAGAAGAAACCACCGTCGTAATTGCCGCTGACGTTCAGTCCCAGGCGGCCGGCGCGAATCCGCTGACTGTAGTCGACCGCTGCGTCGGCGGTCCAATCCGGCGCGTAAATCAGCCGGTTTCCGCTGGCAGACTCAGATTGTTGCGTGTTACCGCAAGGGAATGGAAGGAATTGTGCGGCACACCCGGCCGCCGAGGTCGCCACGTACACTGCGGCTGCCGGGAAGTCCGTATATTGGGTGTCCAGATAGGACACGCCCAGGTTGAAAGTCAGATCGGGAGTCGCCCTGAAGGCCGCCTCGAGCTCGGCGCCGTTGACTCTCCCGGCAGCGGCATTTTGTGGGACGCCGGCGGGCGGAATATAGATGTAAACCTGAATGTCATCATACCTGTAGTGGAATGCGGCGAGACTGAGCGTCAAGTTGTCCAACAGATACGCCTTGTAGCCCACCTCAAAAGCATCGATGGTTTCGGGTTTGACCGGGGGCGTGAGGCAGGAGGTGTCTGCCGGCCCTCCGCGACAGGTCCCAATCGGCGTATTGTCCACCAGGCCGCTCTTGAAGCCTTGCGAGTAGCTGGCGTACAGCGTGTTGTTGTCATCGGGCTTCCACCGCAACACGACGCGAGGCGTGAACTTGCTGAAATGGAATGCGCCGCGTGGGTCTGGGTAACGACTGGGATCGGGATAGGCCGAATTGAACGCGCGCTGCCTTTCATAACTGTAGCGGCCTGCCGCAGTCAAAGTCAGGGTGTTGGTCAGACCGTAGCTGAGATCCACATAGCCCGCATAGCTGTCCTTCCTGTTCTCGGAGTAAGAGCCCGCAATGAAGTCAGGCGCGGGCCTGGCGGGAAACGGCAGAGCATTCGTGATGTAAGCGCTGAAGGTCTGGCCGTCGTAGGTCTCCTGCCGGCTCATGAAGAACAGGCCTGCGGATACGGTAAGCCCACCGAACTTTTCGGACAGGAAGTTCACCTCCTGTATGAAGGCATGCATGCCTATCGGCAGATCAACCTCACCGACATTGACCGGGCTTTGATCAACGTCCGTTATGTCGAGCACACTGACATTCTGGTACGCCGTGACTGTGTTTAGCGTGCCGGCATCGCCAAGCCGGACTTTTCCGAGCAGGCTGACTCCGTACGCCTTGATCCGTGTATCGGGTAGAACGTTGGTGGCGAAGGTGTGCGGCGCTGATGGGGTCGGCAGACCGGGAAAGAATGATGCAATAGCGTTGCCCAGCGAATTGCCGTTGAGCGGCGCCCCGGTATATACACCCGTATCCTTCCGATCGCTGTAATAGGAAGCCAGTGTAAGGGACGTGTTCGCGTCGAGCTCCCACAGGAGCTTGCCGTGCATCTGGTACGAGCGCAGCCCGTCGTCATTCCCGCTCCGCAGCAAATCGCGGTTAAAGCCATTTCGGTGTTCGTATGAGCCCGACAACGCTGCTGCAACCGTGGAGCTGAGGGGTCCGGTAACATAACCGCGCACCGCCCTGTCATTGTAATTTCCATAGCTGACGCTGGCCAGGTCTTTCAGAGTGAAGCTTGGCATGATGGTGTCAACGATCAGCGCGCCGCCTTCGGCATTCTGGCCGTAGAGCGATCCCTGAGGGCCCTTCAGAATCTGCACCGACTGGACATCCGGCAGATCCACGAGCGCGCCGGACGCGGAAGCCTGGTAAACACCGTCGATATAAAGCGCGACGTTGTTGTTGTCTCCCAGGTTTGACAGACCCGTTACCACGCCGCGAATCGAGGGCCGCAGGTAACCACCGTACATCGGCATTTCAACGCCGGGCGTAACGCGCGAGAGGTCCAACGTGCTCGTTACCCCCGCCTTCGACAATGTGTCCTCACTGAGCACTGTCACCGAGATGGGCACGTCACGCAGCCTTTCCGAGCGGCGCTGGGCCGTGACTACGACCTCTCCGAGACTGTCACTGGCTTGCGCTGCGCTCTGTGATACGGCCGGCTCCGACGCCGTTGCTTCCGACGCTGTCAACTCCGATTCGATGCCCTGTGTTGCACTTCCTGGACCCGCTGCTGTCACCGCCAGGGCAGGCGAGACCACACCCTGTGCTGCGGCAGCGGCCATCAACAGCCTAGCGCCGCGCCCCCTTGTCAGGGTCATCGTATGGCCTGCAACTGCGGCATTACTTTCGCGAGCAAGTGCAGGCTCTTCCAGCCCAGTTCGGGTGCAAGGCCACCCAGCAGAGGCATGAAGCCCAATGTCCCATGCCGTTCTATCGTTGCCGCGTGGGCAAGGAGTTGATCGGGTGTCCACACGGCGATTTTTCCGGAGGCGCGCAATGCCGCCTCACTCTGGAGGCCACGGAAAGGTGACTTGGAGGTCCCCTCGCCTTCCGCCCATTTGGCATAGGCACTGGCCACATGCAGCGCATGGCGCCTGATCTGTGCCCAACCCGCATCGACGTCCTCGGCAAGATGGATGCTGAGCGGCGCAGCGGGACCATGACAACCTCGGGGCTCGTAGCCACGCTGGCGGCATTCCGCCTGATATAGTGGGAATAGGCTGGCCGTCACGGGCGCAAACCCGAGGTCGAATCGCGCCGCACGTGTGGCTGATGCCCTGACCCCACCGCCGACCAACAAGATGTCCTTCGGCTGTTGGATAGGCAGGGGGCGGACGAAGATCTGTCTGCCGTCCGCCTCAAAGCGCTCGCCCTGGAGCGCCCGGAGGACGATCTCAATGCCCTGATCGAGCAGCCGTCCGCGGTCGTGCAAGGAAACGCGAAAAAGGGCGAATTCGGACGGAACATAGCCTGCGCCGAAAATCACCTCCAGCCGTCCGCCGCTCAGCTGATCGAGCACAGCGATGTGCTCGGCGATCTTGACGGGATCATGCAGCGGCAGAATCACCGCACCCAAGCTGATGCGCAATCCTCGGGTGCGCGCGGCAATGCTGCCTCCCATCACGAACGGCGAGGGCAGATAACCGTCTTCCGAGCCGTGATGCTCCATCAACCCAATACGGTCGACGCCGATTTTGTCCGCGAACGCAGCCATCTCGAGCGCTTCCGCATAGAGCTCCACCGCAGGTGCACCGAAGTCCGGAGCACGCATGTCGAAGTAAAGTATCGTTTGGAATTTGTGCTTCAGGTGCATCACGAACTGTCGCGAGGCGAGCGACCGCGCTGTTCCCAGAATGTTGCCCAGCTCGGCCAGGCATCCGGCAGCTGCCCCACCTGCAGGGACTCCCTATCCGTCTCGAGGCCCGCGCCATGTCGCGGTCGCGCAAGCACATCCACCATGTACCAACGGTGCAGGCTGCGACGATTGAAATACCAACGGCCGTCGCGCCGCGAATATTTGTCCCAATATTGGACAAAGCCGACGCGCCATTCGGTGCCAATTTCGAGCTCGTCGCGGCAGGTCACTACCCCGTGTGCCTCGTCCACGGAGTCGAGATCAATCACGTGATTACCAACGAGGTGAATACTGTCGCCGAAGCGCGTCAAAGATTCGGCGAACCAGTCCTTCAGCTCCCCGCGTCCGCGCTTGGCTCGGCCCACCCGCACATCGTCAACAAACAGCTCAACCAGATCATCGAGATTTCGCGTGTCCACCGCGAGCGCATAACGATGTGCCAGTTGGCGGATTTGCTCGAGCGACTCCAGCCGTTCGAGACGCTCCTCCATTGTCTGGGGATTGCAGTTCGCAGCGAATGCCATTGGCTTACTTTGCCCCAACTATTCCAGCGATCAATGCAAGTGGCAGTGAATAGTGTCTTCAACCGCAGAACCCTGCAGAAACCGGCCCTCGATTTGGACTGGTCGCAGGGGAATTGCTAACGTTTGCCGACGGCCGCACCACCCCATGTTGGAGGGTAGATAGCCGACACTGTGGTGATCAACGCGGAGGCGATACTCCGGGCGATCCCACCGGTGCATCGATCGCTGCAACGCTTGGAAGGGCACATCATGGACATGCACGAGTTGGCTGATCACCTGGCTATTCGCAATCTCATCGACCGATTTTCGCTTGGGGTAACCGTTCGCGACCAGGGAGCAATTTCCGCGGTCTTTACCGAGAATGCCGAGTGGCGCGTGGGACAGCCGCCGGACATTTTTCTCAGCGGGGCCGGGAAGATCGGCGCAGGCATCGTGACTGGACTGGGCAACTTCGAGTTCCTGGTGCAGATGGTTCATTCGGTGGTGATTGATCTGGCGGGTGAGCGGGCGACGGCGCGATCCGTCATTCAGGAAGTTGGTCGGCTCGTGGGCGGCGCCAGTGGCATGCAGATGCTCGGCATCTACCACGACGAGCTGCGGCGAGCCGACAACGGCTGGCGATTTGCGCGCCGGTTCTTCGAGCCGATCTGCCTCGATACGGCAGCGCCCGGTGGCGCGTTTGTCGATGCGGCGGTCGGGAGGGCCGGGCTGCAAAGCGCCCGAATCGAGGCGTCAGAATAGTGAATGAAGCTCAACTGAAAGGCTGCGGGGCCTGGAGGGCCGTTTGCGAGCCGGCTCGTTGGGCTATGCTGGGGGCCGAGCCGCCAGAGCAGTCTCGCACCGGCGGGCGACACAGACATCCAACATAACCGGGACGGTATCATGATCGATTTCGACGGGCAGGTTGCGATCGTTACGGGCGCCGGCCGTGGCCTTGGCCGGCTGTACGCCATGGAACTCGCGCGGCGGCGAGCGCGCGTCATAGTGAACGATCTCGGCGGCACCAGCCGTGGTGAAGGTGTCGATAGCACCGTCGCCGAACAGGTCGTCAAGGAGATCGAGGCTGCAGGTGGGATCGCCGTTGCCTCGCACGACAGTGTCTCAACACCGCAAGGCGGTGAAGCCATTGTGCGCGCCGCGCTCGATCAATTCGGCCGCGTCGACATTGTTGTGAGCAACGCCGGCATTGTCGAGTTCGTGCCCTTCGATGAGCTTTCCGTCGAGGCCTGGCGGCGAATGCTGAATGTCCATCTCGACGGCAGTTTTTTCGTGAGTCAGCCTGCGTTCCGCGCAATGAAGTCCCAGGGCTACGGGCGCTTCGTGCTCATCTCATCATCGGCAGGCATGTTCGGACAACCGGGAAACGCACACTACGGGACCGCGAAGGCCGGCATTGTCGGCCTCACCAACGTGCTCGCACTCGAAGGCGCCCCCTACGGTATCGTCGCCAACAGTGTGTTGCCGACGGGCTTTTCCCGGATGGTCACAGACCAACTGGGCGACAAGCCAGCGGTCCAGGGTCGTTCGGGCTTCCTCGCGGCGATTGACCCCGATCTGGTGATGCCGCTGGTCGTATTCCTCGCCAGCCGCGCGTGCACATTGACTCATCACAACTTCGCGTCGTGCGCCGGCCGCTACTCCCGGGTCTTCGTCGGCCTCGGCGAAGGCTGGCTCGCCGAGGCCGGCCGCAAACCGACAGTGGACGACATCGCAGCCCACCTGGCCGAGATCGCTCGAACCGACTCCTACAGCGTGCCCGGGTCACTGTTTGATGAGATCGCCGAAACGTGCGCCTGGCGGGGTATTACCCTCGGTCGGCCGAGCTGAGCAGGTCACTCAGTCAGCGCATGAACCTTGGCCAGTCCGGCGGGCGGCGTGGCCGGGAGCACCGCGACGCGCCAGCTACACCCCAGCTCAGTTGGCTGAGGCCGTAGAGTGTTGGAGAGCTCGGCGTGCGCCAGCACGGACGAACATATAAATCTGTTGCACCTGCTCCTTTGTCAGGGTCTCGAACCGCGGCATGCCATGCTCTATGAGCGAGCCGTCATGAAGCAATGTCCAGAAGGCGTCGGGATCGAGCGCCAGCGCTGATTCTCTGAGGTCGGGCGCGGGCGCTCCGGCTCCTTCCAGATTGATCCCATGACAGGCTCCGCACTGCATGAAGGCCGCCTGACCCGCCCGGGCGGCTTTCTCGTCGATCTGAACCTCAGGATTGTCCAGCGCGTGCACCTCCATGTCCGGTGGAGTTGTAGGTGGCAAAACGGCCTTTCCGTCGAGGCTGAAAGTCAGAACCCGCCGCGGTTGGGCCCCGTATTTCCAACCCACATTCATGTAATGGGCCCAGGACCCCGAAACACCACCGTAGCCCGACAACACGGAGACGTATTGCTTACCCTTGACGCTGTAGCTGATGGCCCCTCCCAGGATCCCGTGGCGCACGTTGAATTGCCACAGGCGCTTGCCGTTCGCCGCATCATAGGCTGAGAAGTATCCATCCGCCGTGCCCTGGAACACCAGTCCACCCGCCGTAGCGAGGGCGCCACCGTTCCAGATCGTGTCGTGCCAGATCTCCCAGCGCGCCTTTTGTTGAACGGGGTCCCAGGCAATGAGCGCGCCCTTGCCGTCTTTCGGATCCTGCGTGACCGCCTCGACAGTCACGCCCGCGAGGGTAATCGCGCCGGGAATCTCCTTGCCCTTGGTGAAGCGCGTACCGATCTGCATGTAAGGAACATAGACGAGGCCGCTCTTCGGGCTGAACGCCATGTCCTGCCAGTTATGACCTCCGATCGCGCTCGGCCAAACCTCCGTCGCGCCGTTTTCATAACGAACGTTCTTGCTTTCCACGGGCCGCCCGCTCGTAACATCGATCCGCTCGGCCCAGGTCACTTTACCCATCTTCCCAACGGAGATGAGCTTTCCGGTCTGACGATCCAGGACGTAGAAGAAGCCGTTCTTCGGTGCTTGCATCAGGACTTTGTGCCGCCTTCCCCCGATGACGAGACTGCTCAGCGTCATCTGCTGCGTGCAGTCGTAATCCCAAGCGTCCCGTGGGTTCACCTGATAGTGCCAGACATATTTTCCAGTGTCGGCATCGAGCGCGACGATCGAGGCCGTGTAGAGATTGTCGCCACCGCCTGGGCTGCGAAGTGCGGGGTCCCAGGGCCCCGCATTTGCGGTACCCAGATAGATGCGGTTGAGTTCCGCATCGAATGTGATGCCATTCCACACCGAGCCGCCTGTGCCCACCTTCCAGTATTCACCCGTCCACGTGGCGGCTGCGCGCTCCATGGCCGGATCGCCTCTGTTGTCTTCTGGCGATCCCGGGGTCGCATAAAAGCGCCAAGCCTGCTTGCCCGAGACCTGGTCGTAGGCGGTGACATAACCGCGTGCACCGAAATCCGAGCCGCTGTTGCCGATGATCACCTTGCCCTTGAACGTGCGAGGTGCGCCCGAGCTAGTCAGCATCCATTCCTTCGGACCCATTGTCTCAACGGTCCACAGAACCCTGCCGGTTCTGGCCTCCAGTGCGAACAGCCGCCCATCCATCGCCGCGGCGAACACGCGGCCGTCCGCATACGCCGCACCGCGATTGATGGAGAAATTGAAATGCATCTTGAGAGGGTTGTGCTCCCAAGTCTTCGGATCGAACTTCCACAGGAGCTTGCCGGTCGCGGCTTCAACCGCGTAAACGGTGGCGTAGCTGCCCGTGAAATACAACACCCCGTTGACTGCAAGCGGTGTCGCTTCGAGCGTCACCTCCCCCGGAAGGTCGAGCGAGGAAACCAGGCCCAATCTGTCAATATCATTCGTGTCGATCTCATCGAGCCGGCTGTAACCGCTCTCAGCCGGATCACCGCTGTGGCTGGGCCAATCCGCCCCTGTTCCCGTGACGCCAGCCGCGACGGCGTCGGCTAGAAGCACAGTTGCAAGGCTGGCGGGCCCCAGCAAAGACCGGCGCGAGACTGCCTGCCGGAGCAACTTGAATTTGTTGAAAAATGCTTTCATTCGGCCCTCTGGTAGTCGTTGTGCCACAGCCGCTACCGTAAGTCAGGTGGCAATGACCACCGTCTTCTCGCGCGTGAACTCGAGTACTTCATCAAGACCGTAGCCGCTCTCCTTGATGCCGCCGAACGGCAGCTCGTAGCGAGGCTGCATATAGGTATTGACCCACACGTTCCCGGATTGGATCTCGCGAACGTAACGATGCGCACGCGCCAGACTGCCTGTCCATACACCGGAGGCCAGACCAAAGCGACTGTCATTGGCAATCGCGATGGCATCATCGTCCGTGTCGAAGGGGATAACCGTGGCTACGGGACCGAAGATCTCTTCCTGACAGATCCGTTTCGAATTGTCGCTAGTGATAAACAGCGTCGGTTCCACCCAGTATCCCCCGGGACAGTTGGGCACCAACTCGGCACCGTGTCGACCGCCAAACACGAGATCGGCCTCCTTCCGGCCGATCTCGAGGTAACCGGTGACGCGGTCATGTTGTTCCTGCGAGACGATCGGCCCCATGGTCGTAGCCGAATCAAACGGATCGCCGAGCACGACTTTGTCCGCGATCGCACGCATGCGCACGAGCATCTCGTCGAGAATCGGGCGTTGCACCAGGATTCGCGATCCACCCACGCACGCCTGTCCCGCATTGCTCGTAAAAATCGCCATCGTCGTGACTCCGATCGCGGCTTTGTCGAGATCGGCATCGGCCAGGACAATGTTAGGTGACTTACCTCCGAGCTCGAACACGGAAGAAGTCAGCGTGTCCGCCGCGGCACGCTGGATGCGCTTACCGGTTTCGGACGAGCCGGTCATGGTGATCTTGCGGACGTGGGGATGACGCACGAGTGGTTCGCCAGCATCTTCGCCGAGCCCGGAAACGATGTTCAGGACGCCGGGCGGGAGCACCTTGGCGAGGAGCTCGCCGAATCGCAAAATCGCGACACTCGCTTGCTCGGGAGGTTTGACCACCACCGTATTGCCGGCCGCGAGCGCAATGGATGCTTTGTTGGACATGATCGCGACGGGCGCATTCCAGGGGACGATGGCTGCAACCACACCGTACGGCTCCCGCAGCGTATAGCCCATCATATTGCGATCGAGAATTGCGCTTCGGCCGGTGATGGCCTCGAGCGTCAAACTGCCCGAGCGCTCCCAAAGGAACTTCATGCCCATACCGAAAGTTCGAATGTTATCGGCCAGGGGCCAGCCGTTGTCGAGC
>Ga0307509_10000726_pt1 | contig 56552 bp, 51 predicted proteins | sample 10_EM_MG_FD_202245 | JGI IMG/M metagenome (GOLD analysis project Ga0307509, IMG submission 202245) | Populus trichocarpa ectomycorrhiza microbial communities from riparian zone in the Pacific Northwest, United States - 10_EM | ecosystem: Host-associated > Plants > Roots > Unclassified | place...
AGCATGGAGACCATTCTGCGTATGCAAATGGTAAGCAAGACTCCATGCCGACGAAGATGGATCGTAACCAATGAACTGATGTGTGGGAGCACCGTCAGAAAATTTCATGGTGTTGCGATTCGGAAGTTGAAGTGAGATAACAGAATTGTCAGGGTCAAATAGTGTTCGCACTTTTAGAACAAAGCTGGAGTTTGTTAGCTGGTACTTAGTTAGTATGAGAACTAGATGTAGCCCGCGACCACCCAGACGCGGCATATAAATATTGAGGCGCCTCCCGAGCTATTTGAACATTATCAAGCAACGGAGAAGAGATCTTATCAATATAAGTTTTTACGCTATAAAAATCTTTATCACTCTACCTACCCCTACTTTGAATCATTGAGCCTTCCTAGACAATCTCCGTCTACGATTAAGATTATTGGCCTGAGTTATCTCGCAAGACTTGAGATAGGCTCCCGCCTAACAGCGAATATCTAATGTGATAAATGGACATGCAAGCTCCCCCGGTGAGATGTAGCCGATGGTTGGCTAAATGAGTGCTACCCATAGCCAGCCTCTCGGGACATACTCTACCGTGATAAGACTCATACCTCTGGAGTCCATTGACAACCCAGAGTAATGCTACAAATCAATGGGAGAAGGTCCCGGCTGGTTACTGAGGTATTTGTCCCGAAAGCGCCCTGGCCTCCTTGCACTATCTAAGTACCACTAGGAAGACTACCCTACTACCTGTAGGCTAAGATAGTCTTCTAGGTGCCGCAGAGACCATATATGGGCAACCTCCATTTTGGCAGTTACCCATACTCCTTTTATATATCCTGCGAACGACATTCAGTCGGATGCTCGGCGACAACATATACGGTGTTACGGCATCTGCTCCAATGTCCTCTTTTTACTAGCAAATGAGCAACTATGCAGCTGTCTGCCTATGACACACTGTCCCAACGCTGGGGCCAGAGGGGGGTGTTAGCAAAACCCGCCCAAGTTCAATAGCATGTTTGGGCCACCCTTACTCAGGCGTGGGGCCTCCCCGCGCAAATGTGTGTATGTCCATCAACATTTAAGAGCCCATAGAATGTGAGGCAATTGACCTCTAAGTTCTAGGATGACTTTGCCGGTGAAGGTAGGGTAACTTGGATACTTCAGTAGGGTAACTGAGTCCCATGGGCATAATGGCCAAATTCCCAAAGTAGGGTAACTTTGTCCTCTTAAGCTTTTAACCGCTCTGGAAGTTCACCAGTCGACAATAAAAGTTGTCTTGGAGATCCGTGTAACATTCCCATAATTCTCTTGACCTTATGCGAATGTTCTCCTGAAAGGTTACTCTGCCTAGTAGAGTACCTAAGGCTACTCTACTGTTTTCTGGGCCTTGCCCTAGGTGAACCAACATTCTTGTGTACCAAGTATACTAGACCATACCACCTTCGGTTACCACTTGGTATACCATTTGGGCTAAGGTGGTAGTTATTGTAGCTACCTATCGTAGGGTCGTTACACACGCCGTTCCAAGGCTGAGGCCAGAGGTGACTGTTACCTAAATCCTTCCAAGTTCGATAGCATGTTTGGGCCACTCCTGCTTAGGCGTTTGACCTTTCTGCGCAGGTGCGTGTACACCTATGTACATCTAAGAGTTTATAGAATGTGAGGCAATCGACCTCTAAGTTCCAGGATGACTTTGCCAGTGAACGTAGGATAACCTGGGTTCAACAGTTGGGTAACTGAAACCTATAGGCATAGTGGCCAAATCCCTAAGGTAGGGTAACTTTGCCCTCTTATACCTTTAACCTTTTCACAAGTCTACCGGTGGACATCTAATATCACCTCAGAGTTTTGTATAATATTCCCATAGTTTCCTTAACTTTATGCGAACTTACTTCCGAAAGGTTACCCTGCCTAATAGAGTACCCAAGGCTTCTCTATGGTACCTTGGCCTTGCCCAAGGTTAACTACCTTTTTGTACATTAAGTATACTAGACTATACCACCTCAGGTTACATCTTGGTATACCATTTGGGCTAAGGTGGTAGTCATTGTAGCTACCTATTGTAGGGTCGTTACCCTATACCACCTCTGGTTACCACTTGATATACCATTTGGACTAAGGTGGTAGTCATTGTAGCTACCAATGGTAGGGTCGTTACACTTTGAATGTTTTGACAGCTGAATACTGGAATACTGCCTGCCTTTAATATTATACTCTGGTGTCCATTTTGATTGTACATATTTGTATATCTTCGTGTAATGACCCTATGATAAATAGCTATAATGACTATCATGATTTGGAAACTCCAGGACAACCAAACGCGCCCTAAGTTTTGATCATTGAGTTTCTGCTGCAACCAGACATGCGACTTGAAAGCAAAATAACATTCTGTTGCAAACCTCTATAACCAGGATTAAAACGAAGGTTTGAGGTAGCTACCAGACACAACCTAACCTATGCACCCTTATATCATAAATCCAACAATTATAATCTTCGAAATCTCTAATACTAGCATGAATAGCAGTATGCTGAGTACAACACACATCCTCTTAAGAGTTTTTGTTTGCAAATATTCTTGGAGGGAAGCTCTGGAAGGGAGATATCAAATGATATTATTATAAGTCTGAGGACAGGTGTGCAAGAGTAAACATGTTTATCACACTCTTTCAAGGTTTTAGGAATAATATCAAGCCAGTCTCCAATAGACTAGAAAGCTAGACAGAGAAACTAACCTTGGATAGGTTTACCTTGGTATCGTTCAATCTTTTAGGGTTTTTTTCTTTTGATTTTTTTTCCTTCTCCCTTGTTTGATCATTTGCTACTAAATCAGAAGGTCGAAAGGAACATTATTTTCTATTACCGATTTATTATACGAAGGAAAATGATAGTGGGTCTATAGTTGCTTCTTGGTTAAAATGGAGAAGTAAGAAAATAGAGAAGGAAAGAAGGGAAGTAGGGAAGCGAGGCATTGGTGTATGGGGAAATGAACATAGGGAAATAATCGGAGCGCAGGAATGCATATGCTTCACACACCTGTTCCTTCAACAAGACGATGCAGTATACCACAGGCGGAGTATCCAGCCAATACAGAGATCAGTGAAGCAACCGATGAGAGCAACATCAGATCGATATTATAATATTATCCCTTTAAGAGCAAACCTAAGTAGGCAGGGGGGCCCCAAGCCCCATACTGTTCTAAGCAAACTATAAAAACCGATGGAATTCGACATGTCTGTCCTAGGATCCAATGGCAGGGTGTAGTCAATTATAGCAAAGAGTAAGGCGTCATAGTAGTGGCATTTGCGAGTATTTATTTCAAAAGGACAGCATACTGAGACGAGAGTTTGAGTTTTTTATCTGCAGTAAAAACAGTTTAAGAGTGTGGGCGATTTATCAGAGATCACTCGCGGTATTCGCAAGTGTTGGCCATTCATTCCCAGCTCAGACCCGCATTGTCTTTAGAGGCCATAATGATCCCCCGCAAAAGGTTGCCCGACATTTCAAACACGATAGCGGGAGTCTATCGCTTGCACCTCCCCTCCCCATAATTGATATCATAATAAAAGCAAAAAAGTCAAGATCCCACACCTCGCTCAGACCACCCACAATACGCTTAATCATACCTCCTATAACTCTCATCCCCACTCCCACTCCCACTCCCACTATATCTCCTTCTGTCACCCTCATCCCCACTTCCATAATAGTCATCTCCGCTCCCCTCATCCCCGCTGCCCTTATGTTTCTCCCTCCACTTCTTCCCTCTCATCACCTCTTCCTCATCCACATCTTCGAATACCTCACCCTGATCCCCAACCTCATACTCATCTTCGGGCCCCTCTTCGCGCCTGTAACTCTTGTACTTGCGCTCTTCTTCCCCGTCGCTATGTTTCTTGTAACTTCGCTCGACGACATATGCTTCGTCGCCTTCACCGCTATACACAACTTCTCTAGTCTCGTAGCTGCCAGGGTGTTGGCGAGTAGTGGTTTCGTAGGAGCTCGGCCCACCGTCGTAGGAGCTGCTCTGGGCGTATTTTTCTGTTCTGTAAGAAGAGTTAGTAGGGTATTCACGGTATTGCCTTTGGGGATGAGCGTAGGAATATTCGGTAGCGGGAGCGGAGCAGCTGCTTTCGGAGGCGTAAGAGGATGTCCTGGAATACGATGGGGTGTCAATGGAGTGATCACTGCGGTAGGAGCCAGTTCTTTCATGAGTCGGTTGTTCACGGTGGTGGTGGTGGTGATGGTGATGGCCTTCTGATTGGTGATGGTGGGGGTAGTGACCATGACGATCCGGTGCCACGGAACTCCCTCCACCGCCATACTCCCCGCTACCGTATTCCACACCTCCGTAAATGGGGGCTTGGGAATAATTTTGACCGTGCCTTTGTTCTGAATATCCGTATTCCCCACTAACGCTATACCCAGCTGCGGCGTATCCCCCACCTGCACCGTAGGTACCCTCGGCTTCATGCCTTCCGTATTGCTTCTCTCCATGCCGTCCCTGCCCTTCTCTAGAATAACCATAGCTCCGGTCGACACCTTTGGCGTTCCCATCATCATAGCCCTCCGAATAACCCTCTTTCCTACTCCCGCCCACCGGGCCTCCCAAAAGTGTCTCTCCCAATGCCGTTGCTGCCACTCCGCCCAAAAGTCCTCCCAAGCCAGTACTCCCACCCTGATTCCCCGTGAAAGCTTGCTCAATTGCTCCACCCATAGCCTTCCCTAGATCTTCTCCAATTCCAACAAATTCCCCTCCGGAATTCTTCGGCTTAGTCCTATGAATCGGCTTTCCACATCCATGCCCAGAGTCGTGCCCCTTCTTATGATTCCTTCCTTGCTCAACACCCTCCCTGGACAACGACCGGCGGTAAGCTTGCCTCCGAGATTCGCCCATTTCCTCCCACCATTTCCTGACTACACTGAACATCCTGCGCCGACCTTCCTGCCCGCCACGCCCGTCACTTCCATCCACGAATGCTGGATGGTGAAAAATTGGGATAATTTGGTCAAGGACCTGGTTTGGGTCCAAGCGGCCATCCCAGGCTTGCATCAACAAGGGGACTACGTACTTGACTGTCTCGGCGGCAACCTTACCAGCTGGCTCGTTTAGTAGATCTACCATCGTTAGCATTGTGAACCAAAATGGCGTGACAGGCGGTCTCACTGGTAAAATGGTCCTTAGAAAGCATACTGTGAGTTGGGTCACTGCTGTAATGGTCTTCGAAAACAATAAACTGCTTGGCGCGCGCCTCCCCAATCACCTCTCCAGATCCATTGGCCAGCTCGTCCTTCGCCTGCGCCACAATAGGAAGAATGTATGGTGCCAAAAGTGAGAATACGAAAACGCTAACCGCCTCACTAAGCTTCTCGACGAGTGCGGTTAGTCCAGGAATAGACTCCAAAACCTCGTTAATAGCCTTCATGATTTTGTCATGCCATTCCAAGAACGGCATAATCTCCCGCTTGATTCCTGCTCCACCATTACTGATCCCCCAGGGTTCGTGCTTTTTAGCCTCCGACTGCTGCTCAAGATTTGTTGCCTGGGCACCCAAGTCATCCGACCCACCAATTTTCAACTGCTTCAACAAGTCCTTAATAATACCCTGCTGACCGCCATTTTGGTTTGATTGCGCACTAGCAGCAGTAATGGTAGACTCAAGCTGTTCCACCTCAGACTGGATAAGCTTATCTGAACCTTCACCAAGAACGCTATGCAAACTGCTGAGAGTATCAGTGTCTATCAAGATCAGGGACAGAGGTTTTAATACAAATCGACACCTCCAAAGGTTCCGGTAACGAGAGGATAAATCACTCTGCCATTAACCTCGCACCGTGTTTGAGAACCAACATGAGGGAAAACATCCGTTTCACCAAGTTCGATAAGTGCCAACTCGATATAGTTAGAATGAGCAGAGAAGTCTGCTTCGTATCAGCAACTGATATAGTTTCACATGGTCGGGAACCTGCAATATACCTTCCAAGCAGTGAAGTCCTGTCCCCATGAGTCTTAAAGCTTCGTGGAGCTCGGCCTTGTTGCCAGTTTGTCCGTAATTGCGGGCGAGTTGGATACTTTTTCCGAACAGATGTCTGACCAACCCGGCTGCATAGGATCATCAGTGAATACCCGCACAAAATCTCTTACGGGCGATAACTCATACCGCTAGTACACATCGGATCTCCACTGCGCAGGTTCCTGATTCTCTCGTTGGCAATATAATTCTTCATCCCGGTCTGTGGATCAATAGATAACTCGGTAACCTCATCAACAGGCCCTCGAAGCCGAGGATCGTACCGCCGTGCATCCTCATTATCCGCATAATCCTTCGGATTGTCTATTACATTAGCATGAAGCTCAGCCATGATAGAAAGGGTTTCCCATACCAATATGCTCTTCAGGCCGATAACATCCCAATCTCTCCTCCGTAACTTCGAATTCTCCAGTAGCATACCCGAAACTCATGAAGCCCAGAATCGACAACTATCCCTCATCATCAACTCTCACTCTAAAAGCTACGAAAGGGAAAACCTACCAAAAGCCTGATCGTAGGCCCCTGAACATACTTCAACGAACCAACGTCAACAGCCTGCGAATAATCCCTCAACCAGTTCCCAAAGTACACTCTCTTCACATCCATAGAACTAAACCTTTTCCCGCCAGCCACAGCAGCCATTGAAACGCTCAACAACGCATCCTCAACATCACCATGTCTCCAGTTCTGTCCCTCAACGGCCGAAATCGAAGCGATGTTACCGGCCCCAAAAGCATGCACCGGAAGAGCTGCGTAAATCAGTATCAGGCACAGGGGGAGAAATACTGAAGAAGGAAAAGTCGACCCCGCCATGACTGCACGACTAATGACAATCTGGGTTTTCCTTGGTTGTTTATTTGCTTTCTTATTTATTCCAATAGTGCAGAAATGGGAGCGATGGTGAGAGAGATAGGGAAAATCTGCCAAGAGGAGGGGCAAGATTATTTATGGGAAACCACCCATCATATCGCGCGGGGAAAGAAAAAACATGGTGACCCCACTTTCGGATAGTCGGGATTAGCTCGAGATGCTGGTATCTCCTTGGATCGCAAGATATATCCCCTAACCCTATTTTATCTGATTGGCTGGAAGACATTAATTATGCTCCTTGTCGACCGATTAATCAACTAATTAATTCATGTTTGGGGTTTCTAGTGCTGGTGTGGGTGACACGGTGATTAGTGCACATGATGCCCCTAAGGAGAAATCTCATGGGAGGGGAGAAAGTCACCATAAAACGAGATTATCGATTAGACCGAAACAAGATTCCAGCTGTCACTCGCTCTCTCCCTCTATCCTCCCTTCCTTGAGCCTCCCTCCCTCCCCTCACTCACCATTGAGCCACCAAGGCCCAACCTCTCTATCTAATGACAGCCCATACCGCCACAGCGCTCCATCAAGTAGCCTCTCAATCACACCGCCCATCGCGCTAACCCCCAGCCTACCACTGCTATCGCCCGACCGGGACCTCCCACATGATACATCGTACCCCTCCATCAATAGATGCTGTGATCAATCGAATCCGTAAATCCCTCACGGCGCAGGAAATTGTTCTGTTTTTTTTCTTTCCTCCCTCACAACCCGTCGAACAATGCGAAATGACTAAATCACCGACGGCAGGACAGGAGGGGGGGGTTATAAAGAGCGAATCCGACCTTTTGCTCAGTGTGAGAGTGTGCTTTGTTCGGCGGCTTGAGTTAGGGGGGGCAACACGTATGTACATTACCGTAAACCTCCCTCTCCACCCCCCTTACTCCCCCTAATCGAATTGGAGGTACAGTAGGCAGGTGCAGTCTCAGACAGACCTCCTCTGTGCCCTGCTCAGTTCGGGAGCTCGGGTGCCGTCCGCGGGCTAAAGATAAGCAACGCACTTTGGTCTACAGTATTCGTACTCCCTAAAGCGTTCTCTAGGATGAAGTAGATATTGCAGAGGTGATTGCTGGTCCATCCCACCTAAGGCTAGATCTAAATAGGGGGCATATTGTTGCTATTACCCTGTGTTGTCTTTTTTTCCCGTCTTCTCCCCCGCCCTAGTGCTAAAATATCATATCCTGGGAATGCGTTGTCTTAATATTTGCAGTCATGAGTTCTGTGCTATCATATTCCTGACACTTTAGCCAACAACCACAATACCACGCCGTGTTATAACACCTCAATTGTATTATAGCAGAAGCCAAAACCATCTCCCTGCTTCACCCTCCTCTGACAGCCTGGCCTTGACCCCCCCCATTTAACGCATGTAGTGCTGTACAAGTATCCGACATGAGGCGCCAGACCACAGGGATCCAAAAATTGTACGAAATTATCTGCGCACATCTGGGCGCCCACACCAAATCCAGACTCAAACTAACTCCCAGGCGCTCATTCCGGAAATTTGCACTGCTTCTAGCTTCTTGCACACTCCTCCTCCTCCTAAAAAACCAATGATCGTATCCACAGATAAATAACGACACTGTAGCAGCCTTTCACCCACTGAGCGCTCTCTAAATCGGAACTCGTGCCACTGGAAATCCCCGGTGTTGGAACTTGTGAGTGGAGCCCAGCCAACAGAAGATTGAGCGAGATTAGTGTTACACGAGCACAATTCCAACCACACTGCGCTGCCGAACGGCAGTTCTCTGCCAACAACCTGTTTTAGCCGCCACTTGGTACCGTCGTCGATACTCCAGGGAAACGGCAGCTGTTTAGGAGAGGGGACTGGAGCTCACGGCAGGATGCAGGATAGGTGATTGGTCGTGTATGAGGGAAGAAAGGGGGCCGGGGACGTGCAAGCATTTGAGTGGTACTTGTACTTGGTGCTCAATATAATAGAGGTAATGGTTCTGCTGTGGAGAGGTACTGGGGTGTGGGCGATATTCGGTTTGGTGTGATTGCTACGGGTCTTGGGGGCGCACATTTTGAGCAAGACGATAAATTTCATACTGACTGACTTGCAGTTTTAGAGGGGTTGCAATATCAGGTGGTTCTAGTAACATTCCGGAAGTCCCAAACGTTTAGCGCAGCCAGGCTACCAGTAGGTAGCAGGTTCTGTTGCAATTATGTCAAGAACTAGCCAAGTTGCAAGCAGCGCATTACGCAGTACTACACCGTACTAGTGATATAAAAATGAGAACCTGGGCGGGCACTATAGCGTCCCCACCAATTGAACCCAACTTTCTTCCCCACTATCCATCTCCACCGAACTATCTTATTGGGTGAAATAGGGAACAAAGTCAATCATTCGGCAATAACCCAATGAACTAAGCACTATAAACGAAGGAGAAGTCATATAACGGGCTCACCCCGATATAAAAATCCGCGGCATAAAGTCCAAGTACGAACCCTCAAAGTCAATCCATGGACCCAATTCTCCTGCTCAATAAGCTCCCAGCTGTTTCCCACAAATTGAAACTCAAGGGTGATTTTTAGGAGTGGCAGACAGGGCCACGATGTACGCAGAACCTGGGCGAACATCCACATTCGTTTCCCTAAGACAAAAATTATCAGCGAGCTGGTTCAGGATGTGGATATATTGTCTGCGAAGTTGGGTAGCTATATAAGCAAACACGTAGTCTCAGAACGTCATTTTAGGCGATGCCGATGTAACTTCTCTATCTGTGCTGCGATTTTTGTTTGAAAACCCCCACACCATTCCAAGCACAAAAAATATTACTTTTTCTCGGCACACCACCGCCCGCTAAACTACCCTATGTCTAAATCACAAGCTATCACTCTCCCCAATGTGGGCTTCCAGGGGAGGCCCCATTAGCCTAAGACTAATACAACACAATACTGCAGTGTATGGTAAGTATGGTAAACCTACCGGACCCAGATAGCCGGCCCACTACGGAAAAGAAAAAAAAAATCGGGTTTTGGGTCAAGGAGCTGGATGAGTGGAGTGTTTGCATCTCGCACCGCAAGGAGAATAAGGAGAACAACAAGGAGAATAGCAAGGAGAAAGGAAAGTAATGGGGAAAAAAGGAAAAAAAGGCATCCGGGACTTTCAGAGAGGGAATTAACCTCAGGCATTATCATACAAGCAGCAATATCATGAACCCCCCGTAGCATCCTCCTGCATGAAACCTCCTATGCAACCAAATCTCTATTACTAGGTCTTTACTAATCATTCCCCAATCTCCAGAGGCGGGCGACCAAAAATCAGTGGTTGATATGAATGAAGCTCAGCTTGTTTGCCTTTACGCATCCTCTGTCTCTTACACCCCTAGTCATTGAAATTCCCTTCCATTCATTAATAACTCTATACTAGGAAAAAAAATCTGCATCAAAGCCTTTTCCAGCACCAATACTTGAATCAAAAATAAGATAAGCCCATAAAGTGCTCAAAAATGATGTAGACTACTTGGCTTCTATTGCAGCCTCAAATAAATTTAAATTCTCTAAAGAGTAATAGCAATAGGGAACAAAACACTGGGTGGTGAAGGGTACAGTACATAGTGGCGACGGAGGTGAATCTGGAGTCAGGGGAAACCTTGCGATTATGAGGGAAGCTCGCTTACCCGGACCAAAAACCAAGTTCCAGGGCTACCAAGCCTTTGAACAAGTACTCGAGTGCCGCCGAGAGTACTTGTACACACAACTAGCATACACCCCCTCGAGACCTTGAGACCTTATTCGTGCCTGAATTAGCCATAGGTATGATAATATTATAATGTTTACACAAGGGTGACTGGGAGAAAAATGGCCCTGAGGTCATTCCTTGAAAGTGAGTGAGTATCCATGAGAGAAGCTCAGTAGTTAATCAGAGTTTCTTGCAACCAAGCCCAAATGCGGGCTTGTGGCATCTTGTGGCTTTGCTGTGGCTTTGGTGCCCAAGTAGTCCATGCCAAGACTGAGGCACGGTTTAGTATGATACAGAAGCCCTTGATTGATGCGGGCGAGGAGTGTTTTCTGCTTTACGTCACGCTGTTCACCAGCGGCTACGAGGGAATACCAATTCCCTACAACAAACACCATGCCAACAAATAACCCTAAAAGGCCCGGGCAAGGCATAGCACCAACCTCTCAACCCACATGTCCAGAAGGCCCTAACGGCTTCCCCGAGTGTTCCAGCCCCGGAAAGGTCAAAGATCATGCCGTCTTCATCACCGGCGATGACAGCGGCACCAGCAGCAGCAGCAGCAGCCAGATGCGGAGGATAAATAAAAACTGGCTCAGACTGCCGAGAGGAGGTATTTGCTTGTGCCATTCGACTTGGAGAATTACAGTTATGCGGGGAGTATCGTTGAGGAGTACATGCCCGACTACGGAGGTTCGGCGTGCCGGCGAACAACACGCCAAAGCAAATGCAGTTTAAGGACCCTGCGAAGACTGGTTTGGGTAAGTCCGCTTCCCCACTCAAACTAAGGATGTGGGAATTGATGGGACTAGTATACACCGTCCTCCATGTTCATCCCAACATTTTGCCAATGTTTGCCTCGGGGAGACTCGTCCTTTCTATCGAAGGGTTCCAGAATCATTAATACCGGCTCTGCCGTTGCGTCGTTCTTTGGTATCCCATTGACTGCCAACTCCGCCGCCACCGGTACTAAAGGCCCATCGTAACCTTCACCAGGACCCTAGCAAAGAATCACACTCCTAAAGGAAACACCAGTGCTCGCTAATCCTGTTGCATACGTTCCCCTCACCCTCCAGACTTAATCCCTTTAGTTCTAGCTAACGATGTATAAAGATAAGTTCGGGCCCCGTATATACCCCGCTGTAACCAACATTATGACCTGGTAAGACGATAGAGGGGTTCGGGAGAAAGCCTCAGAGCGAAAGGTCAGGACTGCTGAACAACCCGCGACTAGTTAGAATTATTTTTTTTGGCAAATGTTGAGGCGTCCTTGTGCTATAGGCAGATCATGTATCTCTACCCACAAAAAGCGAAGCTGCCCTAGTGAATCCCGCGAGAGATTGTGTATTTCAAATGAGACAGTTATCATTTTAGCATTAAGTAGTTTTTTTTTTTTGTTGGCTTTGGTGATGTCGACTCCCGGGATAATTCCTCGCAAGGTTCATGGATAGCTTTATAGAGAGACGGACCGCTCTAAATAGGGTACCGGTAAGATGTCTCAAGGCGGCCTGTTACGCGGCCGGCGGCCAGTGGCTAGACTCAGTTAGCGATCGCTGCGAGCACAAGTATGGCTACTACTCTTGTTTTTAATAAGCTCGGGTCCCTCCTACTGATGCCCGCCCGTCACCCCATTTCCAATGCTCTAACCCGCCATTTATTTCGCCATGCCCCCCTCTGCCCCGCTTCATCGACTCGAGCGATTACCCTCCCACTCCTTTGTCCAGATATACCGCCCATTTGGGGTGTTCGGGCAGTAGACTACCTAAGTACCTCCCTAGAGCATATCCGGTCCCCCAGATACTAACTCCACACAAAATGGGCCTGCCTCAAGCTCAACATGCGCCAAGCACCGTTTCGATCTCCTCTCAGACAAGCCTCAAGTGCATTTTGCAGCCCAAATGAGTATAATCTGAGACACAGGAGCTCACACAAGCCCTAAACTTCGCTACCAGTTTTAGCTCCCTGGGCTACATTTTGAACAACGCCAGGATATGTCCGCTCACAGTGTCTATCCTTACCCTTAATTGCGGCATCATACCATGACAACAGCCTTCGTGAAATACCGGTATTAGAGCTCCCGAAATTGTTATCCAACAAAGTTTGTTCACAAGGCCCATTCGAGTAGCCACGACCGCAGCAAGTGCATGGTTTGACCGCTTAAGAGCATCGCGCTCATTGGTGCGCAATTAACGGTTAAACCCTTTCGAATTGGCTCTAGAACATGTGGATTTTCCCGCCACTCCTTTATTGGCCGTCAGCACCACGATTTCGAATTTGTCCTCTTACAACGCTTCTTCCGTTTACAACTTGAGGGATAATTATTCTTCCAGCAAGACAATTGCTTCAAAGAAAACATGAAGCGGGCCGCTGGTGGGTGAAGACTCGGGCTACGAAGGACAGTTTCACCAGCCTCGCCAATGAACCTACGCGCCTCTTTTCTGCAGCTCCATGCAATAATTGTCCTTTTTTGCCCCGAAAAGATGCCACGCAACGAACCGACCACGGCAATGTTTCAAGGAGTTACTTGACTCGGTGCTTTTTCTTTCCATCCGGTGCGTGACTTACTTTTTTTTTCTGAGAAAAGGAAGAAAAATGTTCACGCTCTTTGGGTTGTGAGCCGTGTCTTACTGGTACCTGATCAGCACATTCCGCCACGTTACAATTTTCAGGGACTCCGCTTTTGTTGTCGGAGGTATACACCCTTCAGGTTTTATCGTGCCCATATTCTTCCCAGAGATAATTGTGGGAGCCATCAGTACTCTTTCGCAATCGCGTTTCCTGCCTAAGACAAGGTCTCGTTTACCATGCTCAGCGTATGGGTATTCAGCGCACGGAACGGCTGCTCGAATTAGATTGGTCATGTAAGCCGATAGCCTCCAAGCGGGCTAGCAACAGAAAGACTTCCGCTGAACTCGCAAGTCGAACCGTGGCACCGCCTATCAGATTGCTGGGAAACGCCCAGCTCACCTAAATATAAATCGTACGTCATCCCCATCGCCCGTTACTGGAAGCATGAAAAACACTTTTTTCTTCACCTTCGAAAACGGACAGCTCCGTTGAAAGAAGTGGGTGGCATGGAGTCGGAAAGAATGGTCTAAACTCTTCGACAACCAATCATCATTCATCACTCGGAGACGGTTGTTGTCACTAAGGTTGTGTAACGATGAACAGCAAGCCATACCATTTTTGCCCCAAGCGAACCTATGAAAATTTGGGAGCATTTTACCATCAACCAGAGAACGACAGAAACGTCGTGCCTAGCTGTCTTTTGATCGGTCATCATGGTCGGACTGGAGAAGCACTGTACGGTATATATCGCAAGTGGGTGCGCGCACGAGAAGGGAGTGTGGAGAGAAAACATCCCAACCCCTCCCCGTCATTGTTCTCTTACTCAATTTGCAGGGTATTTCGAGAAAAAATAATTTATTCACAAAAAACTGCTCGCCTAATGGACTCCCCTGCACTACCACTTTTCGACGCTATTCGCGGTGTCATGGCTGGTTCATGGCCAGACGATGAGTACGACCTTGCCGAATCGCCACTGTCATACGTAGACTACCGGAACGAATATGGCGAACCAGTCACCATCACGACACCATCCATCACTATTGTGAAGCCAGATGTCGAACTCGGGTCGGTCGCCGTGGCCGGGGAGCCAAGGCCCGAGCCCGAGGGCAGCGCAAACCCGACGCCTGAGGCTGAATCAGAACCTAAGTTAGGAGCTGAGACACGCGAGACAGATATAGGTACAAAAGGAACGGGTTACGTCGATGCGGGCGTGCAAACTGACGGTTTATGGCTTAATGCGATGTTAGGATTCGAGGCGCCAAGAGAAAAGTCTACCTTAGCAAGCGCATTACGAAGTGGGTGCAGAGAGGACGGCGGGCCTGTTTTAGGTATTGAAGTTGAAGAAAGAAATAACCTTCCGACGAGCTCCCGTAGAAACACTTTCGTTCAAACTGAAGGCGCTAGCGACTTGAACCCTCACCGACCCAACAGTAGTGGTGCGGATTCTGCGGAAACGTTATCTATTAATTCCGACGGGCCCACGGAAGTGTCAACAGCGGTTCAAGTGAGGATATTTAGCTCACCTCCTCCCTCCTCTGTGACTACCTTATCCCTTGACCGTCACGATTCTGGATTCTTCCCAACTTCACGACCACAAACCCCTCCTTCAAAAACAAACTCAAGAGCATCACTCCCGCCGAGTCCACCACCGAGTCCACCCTCCATGAGGAGGCAAGCAGTAGTCGTCGGTCAGTCGCTGATTGAGCGAAAAAGCATAGACTCAACAGCAAGCACGACCTCGACCCGGATAATCAGTATAGGACATCCCCGGCCAAGCTCGGCATCGATAGCGAGTCAAAACTTAAGCACAACCTCTGTGGCACGCCCCAGATTCAGTACGAGCTCCTTAGTAGTGCCGAACTCCCTTTATTCATCCCCGAAGAGTTCCCGCTTCTTCGAGGATTTGAGCGAAGAGGTTCGACCCGGAACTGCGGCGAGCGTAGAAGAGCTCGCGCGACAATCGGAACCAAAAAAGGCGCCCAGCATAAGATCGGATACAGCCGTACCAGCGGCCCAGTCGGAAAAGATCTCCACGTCTCTTGTACGTCCGGCGACTGCGCCCGGCCCATCTACATTGCCGAAGGGAAAGCCTAGGAAGTTGAAACTAAGACTGCCAAAGGGCTGCGGTCTCAAGTTTAGTATTCCGAAATGGGCCAAGAAGTCTTCTAATGAGAAGAAGAGAGTTGTTAGTTACGAGAGTACAATCTGGACATTGGCTAGTGGAAAGTCATAAACCTCAGCTCCTTCGTCGGTTTTAATTTTCATATTATTTCACTTGGACCATTTCTTGCATTATCAGAGGGGCATCTGTAACGGCGTTCGGTTTGGAGCGTACTGTATTTTTCATAGAAGGGAGTTTTTGTTTTGTCCTTTTGATCTCTTCCCCTTTAATACCCGTTTGCTATTCTCCTCTTCTCTGGGTCTGGGATTTGTGGAGTATGGTTTATCGCAACGAATTATGTTTACGACTGAACCGAACTTATCTACACCTGTTTACCGGCTCCACTCAACTCTGTGTTGCTGGCATCACAGCACTCTCATTTTTGCCTTTCTTTTTTTCTGTTCTCTTGGGCTGCTTTTCTTTTTTCTTCTCTATTCACTTCTTGTGTTATTGACCGTTTGGTCATTCTTGTCAGCACCTACTTCTTTCTCTAATTCTGTCTCTTCTAATTTCGTTTACATTCCGTCACGGATAGATACAGTAGACGCACGATTCCAGGATAACATTTGTTAAAAATAAGAATTTAATTTAATTATATCTTTCTAACCCCTTTAAGATTACGCTAGAGCTCTCCAGATGCCTTGTACTCTAGCACACAGCACCGCATCATATCGTGAGCTAGGTTGGGATAAATTTATAGTTACGGTATTCCACGGTAAAGCGAGCTTCTAGTATAAGTGAATGCCCATACAAATAATCACTATCCTATAAAAGTTCGAGGAGCGTTCTCGCTTCGCTGTGGGTCACTGTACTCGAGTACGGAACACCAGGAGTCCTGTCAAGATCAGCCGAATGGAAACCTAACCCTAGGATAAAAATAGTCGGAGGAGTATTGTAGCGATACAAGGCAATGTAAATAGAGTACCGGTATGCGGATGGGCCGGACGATAGTGAGGAAGAAGAGGAAGGATTTTTTTCGTAATCCGGGTCGTCATGCTCACACTTATAGCATTTGCTTGACCAAGACCTGAACACGGTAATGAAGGTTGGATTCTCTATTACTGGTATACTCGAGCACTAATATATCATTCATGCCCGATACCGGAGCATGATATTTGTACGGTAGCGTGGAAGGAATTGGGTAGATGGGTGAAAGCTCAAGCGAACCAGTACTTTATCATAACTAAAGCACCATAGAACTCTGATGAAAAATGAAACCTTATTGGGCCATGTTTCCCTGTGTATATAGCTGCACACACTCTCTATTAACTCGTGTTTGGTACAACAACCGGTACGGTACTCAAGTCGTAGGGCGGGTTGAAGATGCTCCCGTTTTTGTGGTGAAGCACTAAGTTACTCGTAAAAAAGCAAACCGCTTCAATCCAGCCATCTGAGGAGTGGGCAGATGGGTGGAAGATCCCGGCATCCCTGCTCCGCATTTTCCACCAAGGAACACGCTGGAGGGGTGGTTATCAACCGCTCTGGGTACAAATAAACAAAAATGCATATCTATGAGAATCTATCTTCTCTCTATTTTCTTGTATCATATTAACAATATCTTGTTAAAGAAATGGTTGGGGGAGATGTTTGGCGGTCGTGCAAATGGCATGGTCCTCAGGTGTGCGGTGTAATGTCGTACAATAAATCAATTCTCTTGGTAAGGTAGCTCTATCATAATTAGACACAATTTAAGGACTGCCAGAGATGGAGGGAGGGAGGACAAGCTGATGACAACGATTTTCAAAATCCATCCTCCCGGAACAGATCATTGTAGAGTGTGTTGGGCCCCCAATCCCACCCAAAGAAGAAAAATAAGGTACTGGTAGAGAGCAAAAACCACCTTTCCCACGCTTCTGTCTCATACTTGAACAAATGAAATACCGGTATTCTGGTTCAATGAAGTTGGTGTAGAGCTCCCGATCCTCGCCTCCTCTCAACCAGTGCTCCCCCTCTGCAAAACAAAACCCATCCACTCACATTCGCTGATACAGCATGCAATCGCATATAATAGCCATAGCACTTTCCGAGCAACAGCACTGCGCCTAATCACAGATCTAACACAAGACCCGCCCGGCCAGCCACCCGATAACCCAAAGCAGAATTACCAAGACGACCAACCAAAGAGACCAACAGGCACACCAACCGCCCTCGGACACCAACCAATCCAATATTATACCGACAAATGCGCGACCCAATAGAAAAGCCGCAGCAAAGCAAAACACGGGCAAATTAAGTGAAAGTGTGAATAGCCAAATTTGTCGGTTGAGCGAAAGCAAGGAAAGCGATTTCCATCACGACCGAATGACATGTTATGATCCCACAAAAGTGACTACATATCGCTTCACACCAAAGAAATACTAGCCCAAAAAAAAGTCTGTCCCCGGCCTTTACCTACACTCTGGGAGCGCAGTCCAGAACCTCATTGCAACAGGTGGCGTCCCAGTATAATACTCTAGTATGGGTAAAGGTCGGGGACAGACTTTTTTTTGGGGCGAGTAGACAAAAGAGCTGACCAGGAAAAGGAATAAAGAACGTTTATTAGATTGAGAAGACAGTGTTAAACTATCCTCTACAGATACCTCAATTTTTGCACAGGCTACCGCGGGTTAAATCATAAGAATATAAAAATTCTCTCCTCAACCCCCGAAGGCGATGATGTAAAACTGTACGTTAACATGAAAAGGTGCTATCATATTATTATTTAAACTAGTTGGACAGAAGCCCCTATGAGCACCCACCAGCGATACTGAGGGAATACCGGAGGATGTACCACTCACCACTCCCACACATGATCAAAATTGCTTACCACAACTCAAATTCTATGAACAAAAATGAAGGGCATACAACACTTGTAGGCGTAATAGCAGAAGAAAGAATCAGAGGAAAGGGCTAGCTTAACGAAGCCATGCAAACTGAGACGGAAATAGAACTTATAAACCGCTCACATTACTTTATCAACATGATCACAGAGACAAGAGAGAAAAAGAGATAAAGAGAAAATATTATTATAAATCTATAAACAGCTAATCTACCAGAAACCCCCACTGAGAATTTTCAAAATGAAATGTCGTGTCACCTATATTCTCCCCATCAACAGGCTTCCCCATGCCAGGGTCCACCTTCAGGGGTTGCATAATAAGTCTGGTTCGACCAAGTGACACTTTTGATCATTGTTTTTGAGCCAGAGACACGGATAGGGGAGCATCTCCAGGTCGTCCAATTTGCGGCACCTCCTTCGATGGATGGATGGATGGGCTGGCGTGTTGGGGACTTTTGGATGGCCCGGGTGGCTCGAGGAAAGAAAGAGGGAGAGAGGTGGAGAGGAGGGGGGGTATTTATACAGAAATAATGGGATGCCAAGAGCGGTGGAGTGGTTGAGGGTTGAGCAATGCTGGTGGAGTATCTAGGTCAGGGTTTGAGGTTTGTGTATGGGCATTGAATGATCCGAGTAATCGTCGGTAGTATGATAGGCATCACAACACTATGGAGAAGGGATTGGTATGAAACTAATTGTCCGGAGGGTAGGATTTAGCATAATAGAAAATACTCGTGAATATTACAGCTTCTTGTGAGCGATGTAGGATACCGTGCTATATGTAACTTCGCCATTTGTATAGAATTTTGGGATGATGGACTACGACAGTATTATACAAAATGTGACTTTGTGTTGATCCTGATATTGAGCTATCAGGAGGTAGATGTATCGCAAGAGCCCGGAAACAAGCGTAGCCACATAATCGGTAGGAACCTTGGTATGGTTACTTGTACTGTACCAAAGTTGCCTACCCAAGGTGCCGGGCAAGTTGAAGATGCTCCCATTTTTGTGGTGAAGCACCAAAACAAACACAACCGCTTCCCTCCAGCAATTTGAGAAGTGGGTAGAAGTTATTAGATTCGTGCTAACCAGGTGGTATAAACTGCCCTGGATGGGTATAAAAAAACGCACTGGTAATTTGATGAGGGTAGGATATCCATGGGAATTTATCTTTCGACAACCTTCTTGTATTAAAAATACCATGCCAAAATAGTTAGGGGAGGTGTTTGATGGAGTAACCCCATTGTGGTATGTCAGGTTAGGGCACAGTTATAGGTGTGAGCAGGGCTATGACCAGACCGCACGGCGGTGACTGGTGTTGTGTGGTAGAGTGCGCCCACTGTGCGGGCCACCACAAACTTGTACTTAGTCTGAGCTGCGTTCCCTTTCTCTGTAGACATCGCACTTCTCGTCTACACTCCTTTTAGCCAACACTTGTCATATACATTGAATATCGAACACATCTCAGCTTTCCTACACTCAGCGTTCCGGGTTCCCACTTCTCACGACAACAGCTTCACAGCTTAGTCATCGGTGCTTGTACGGCGGCATATTTCTCTGCGCTAGATCGGACCCTCCATCAGTGTTTGGTTGTTGTGTACTATACAGGACAGTACTGTAAATGGCATGGTTCTCGGACATACAGTACCGCAAATCAATTCTCTTGGAAATGCAGCTGTGTTATAGACACAGTTTAAGGACTGCCAGAGACCGAGGACAAGCCGATCACAACAATGTTCAAAATCCTATCCTCCAGGAACAGATAATTGTGTAATGCGTTGAGCCCTCAATCCCAGTCAAACAACAAAAACAAAGTAAAAAAAACTAAAAACGAATGATCTGGGTCTCCTGAAAGCAAAAACCACCTTCCCCACGCTTCTCCTGGCCTTTCAGAACAAACAAAATACTGTGACTCTCGTGGAGCTCCCAATCCTCGCCGCCGTTCAGCCAGGCCTCCCCCTCCGTAAAACAAAACCCACACCGACATTGTCTAATCCCGCATGCGATATCATAACCACAACATCTTCCGAATAACAACGCCGTACCCCATCACAGATCCGTAACACCCTCTACCCAACCACCCAATAGCCCAAAGCCGATAACTTAACCCGCAACGAAGCAAGACGACCGGTCAAAGAGACCAACCGACCCGCCAACTGCCCTCGAACACCAACCAATCCAATATTATACCGACAAATGCGCGACCCAATAGAAAAGCCGCAGCAAAGCAAAACACGGGCAAATTAAGTGAAAGTGTGAATAACCAAATTTGTCGCCTGAGCGAAAGCAAAGGGAAAGCGATGTCCATCACAACCGAATGACACGCTATGATCCCACAAAAGTAACTATCTTCACAACAAAGAAATAGATAAAAGAGCTGACCAGGAAAAGGAATAAAGAACTTTTCTTAGATTGAGAAGACAGTGTTAAACTATCCTCTACGGGTACCTCAAATTTTTGCACCGGCTACCGTGGGTCAAATCATAAAAATATAAAAATCCACCCCTCAACCTCCCCGATGGTGATGATATAAGACTGTATGTTAACATGGAAAGGTACTATCATATTATTATCTAACTAGTTGGACAGAAGCCCCTATGAGCACCCACCAGCGATACCAGGAGAATACCGGGGGACATACCGCTCACCACCCCCACCCATGATCAAAATTGCTTACCACAACTCAAATTCTATAAACAAAATGAAGGGCATACAACACCTGTAGGCGTAATAGCAGAAGAAAGAATCAGAGGAAAGGGCTAGCTTAACGAAGCCATGCAAACTGAGACGGAAATAGAACTTAAAAACCGCTCACATTACTTTATCAACATGATCACAGAGACAAGAGAGAAAAAGAGATAAAGAGAAAATATTATTATAAATCTATAAACAGCTAAACTACCAGAAACCCCCACTGAGAATTTTCAAAATGAAATGTCGTGTCACCTATATTCTCCCCATCAACAGGCTTCCCCATGCCAGGGTCCACCTTCAGGGGTTGCATAATAAGTCTGGTTCGACCAAGTGACACTTTTGATCATTGTTTTTGAGCCAGAGACACGGATAGGGGAGCATCTCCAGGTCGTCCAATTTGCGGCACCTCCTTTGATGGATGGATGGATGGGCTGGCGTGTTGGGGACTTTTGGATGGCCCGGGTGGCTCGAGGAAAGGAAGAGGGAGAGAGGTGGAGGGGAGGGGGGGTATTTATACAGAAATAATGGGATGCCAAGAGCGGTGGAGTGGGAGAGGGTTGAGCAATGCTGGTGGAGTATCTAGGTCAGGGTTTGAGGTTTGTGTATGGGTATTGAATGATCCGAGTAATCGTCGGTAGTATGATAGGCATCACAATACTATGGAGAAGGTATTGGTATGAAACTAATAGTCTGGGGGTAGGGTTTAGCATAATAGAAAAATACTCGTGAATATTACAGCTTCTCATGAGCGAGGCAGGATACCGTGCTATATGTATCTTCGCCATTTGTAAAGAATTTTGGGATGATGGACTACGGTAGTATTATACAAAATGTGACTTTGGGCTGATCCTGATATTGAGATATCAGGAGGTTGACGTGCTGAAAGATTCCGGAAACAAGCGCAGCTACATAATCGGCAGGAACCTACCTTGGCACTGTTACCGGTACCCAAGTTACCGGGCAAGTTGAAGATGCTCCTATTTTTGTGGTGAAGCACCAAAACAAAGGCAACTGCTTCTCTCCAGCAATTTGAGGAGGGGGTAGAAGTTATCAGATTCCTGCTGGCCAGGTGGTTACCAAGTGCCCTAGATAAGTATAAAAAAACGCACTGGTGATTTGATGAGGGTAGGATATCTATGGGAATTTATCTTTTGGCAATTTTTTTGTATTAAAAATATCATGTCAAAAATAGTTGGGGGAGGTGTTTGGTTGTTGTGTACTATACAAGATCGTACTGTAAATGGCCTGTTCTCGGACATACAGTGCCATAAATCGATTCCCTTGGTAATGCAACTGTGTCACAGGCACAGTTTAAGGACTGCCAGAGACGAAGGACAGTCGATGACAAGGATTTTCAAAATCATATCCTCCCGGAACAGATAATCGTAGAATGCCTCGGGCCCCCAATCCCGCCCAAACAATAAAAATAATATAAAAAAATTAAAACGAATGATCTGTGTCTCCCTGAAAGCAAAAACCACCTTCCCCACGCTTCTCCTGGCCTTTCAGAACAAACAAAATACTGTGACTCTCGTGGAGCTCCCAATCCTCGCCGCTCTTCCGCCAGTACTCCCGCTCCGCAAAACAAAACCAACACCGACATTGACTAATCCCGCATGCGATATCATAGCCATAACATCTTCCGAACAACAACGCCGCACCTCATCACAGATCCGTAACACTCTCCACCCAACCACCCAATAACCCAAAACCGATAACTTAGCCCGCAACGAATCAAGACGACCGGTCAAAGAGACCAACCGACCCGCCAACCGCCCTCGAACACCAACCAGTCCAATAACAAATACGCGACTCAATAGAAAAAATCGCAGCAAAATTAAACGCAGGGAAACCAAGCGAAAGCGTGAATAACCGAATTCGTCGCCTGAGAGACAGCAAGGAAAAGCCCCCCTCATTCACATCGTAACCGATTGATACCCCATGATCCTAAGCCAAATTAAACATCATTTCACACCAAGGAAATAAACAAAAGAGCTAACAAAGAAAAGGAGTAAAGAGCGTCCTAGATTGAGAAGACAGTGGCGAACTATCCTCTGCCGATACCCCAATCCCGCATCCACCCGCCGTAAGTTAAGATATTAACATAAAGAAAATCCACTCAACTCCCGATGATGATGTAAAACAACATGATAACATGAAGAGTTACTATCGTATTATTTAATTTAACGTCTGGCCTTCCTGGTTGCTTTTTTTTTAAAGATTCTGATCTGAAATTATTTTTCCCAGGGCTTGCTGGTACTCTGACATCGCGGGCAAGTGGGGGTCTAGTAAATTGTTAACCGGGCCCGTGCTGTGGACGGCTTGATGAGGGTGAATACCAGGGTTCCGAGAGAGCAAGGCCTTCTTTTTGATTTCGTTGAGGAGGAGTGCGCCCTCTATAAATCTCACATATTGAAACAACTGTCCATATCAGACCGTGTATTAGTAAGGACCTCCGCGTTCAGATAGAGCTCAAGGGAGGATATTTAATACGTCATTGGAATCCGCGAATTCATCCAAGGGGGAGGAGTTTCCACCGGTAGTTTTATCGCTAACTGCTGGCTCGACGATGACCTCTGGGATAGTACTTCCTTGAATTAGTACCTCTGTCTGGTGGCTTATTCCTGCGTTTGTTGCAGGGTTAGCCAGACTATCGATGGTATAAGAGGGGAAGTGGGTTTTACCATTAATTTTGTATGTGGGAGCATATGTATCAGCCTCCCAGGCATTCAGTTCGGCCTCCGAATGTTCTTTATTTACTCCCCCGGATGACCCACCCTCTCTGCGGGCCCGAGATTTCCTATTTTTTTGGTACCCCCAGCGGGAGAACATCTTCATGTAAGTTCTCCGACTATACCGGTAAGCTTTAATAGTCAACCAATTAACTTTTAGGCGATCGGGGGGGGGGGGGTTAAGGGAAAACAGCTTCTCACATACCAAGCCACAAAATTATGCTTCCCCCGCATAATTTCCATCACTTTTTTCAACTTAATCCGCTGAAGGATATACAGCTGGTGGAGCAGCACCTTGTGCTTGCTCCACTGCTTAGTCATCTTGTCAGAGTTATTGTTATTTCCCTCGTTTTCTCAATTTCTCACCGTTTCGATATCGTCGTTGTTTAGTCTTCCCAGGTTATACCGGATGATTGGTTTATCAGCGAAGGGTAGAAGATGATCGTGCGCCCCGCAGCTTTTAGCTCTCCGAATTTGTCGACTAGCGGAAGATGGCCCGGCCGGGCCGAATAAATAGTTTGGCAGGCGGCTCTCCCTCTTTTAAAAGAGGTGGATTTGTGCACATTGAAAACAAGGAGACCAGGCTAGGCTGCCTCGTAAAATTTTCTTGATCGAGAACCCTATCCGCCTTGGAGCAGAAGGAAAAGGAAAGAAAAGTGCATCCGAAAAGAAAGTCAGGTGTGCTGGACCGCTCCCTGGACGGGGGCACTTTTTTTTCTTCCAACTGAACGATTGTCACCTAAGCCACACCAAGGCTTGTTAGAAGATTTTTGTGGCTCACAGCTCAATCGATGACCTTTTAGGGGCTCTTGTTGGTCAAAAAAATATTACACTCATCGTACAGGAGGGGCATTCCACTTGCTGCTGAAAGGTTGGGTTCTCCACTCCCCCCCCCCGTTCACATTCAAGCCCAAAGTGCCATACTACAGCAGCACTTGCAAAGACCCATAATCTTCCAAGTACTACTGGTCCCGGAAAACGCTTCGCTTACTCCCCCTCTCTCTCTCTACTAAGCAGTAAAACAAAATGGTATAAAAGCTTAAAATGCCCTAAGAGTTGTATTCGAAAACAGCTCTCTAAAAGACTCTCGCTGTTCTGCTGCCGTTAATAGGTACTGCCCTTGAGGCGCCAGGGGAGGTATGAGGGCCTTAAGGAAATCAGTGTGTTCTGCTCAAGTACAGGTGGTGCTGGGGGTCGATGGGATGTAAGGCAAAGTAGGTGTGGTTAGCTCGAAGGCACCGGTGTCATTCAGGCAGTACAGTGCATCACCCCCAGAAAATCACTGCATAGTTGATTTACGGCAAAATCTTGAATACTTGGAAGTCTCGCTAGGAGGTTAGAGTTGCCTCTCCTGACAAGATCCGTCGGACTTTGCTTCTCGTTTGTCCCGAACGAGGGGTGAGAGAATATTTTCGCCCTGTTTTCTTCCCTTAATCCAAAGGGGGAAATTCTAGACATTCTAGCGTGATCCTCAACTACCGGTATTCCAGTTTTTACGGTAGGTTAATTTGTAAAACAACCCCCATCTTGCACAAGTACAGGGTAGAATAGGAACCCTTAGGGGGAGCAGGCAGGGATATATTTGACTGTTTAACTCGAAAAAACCTCCTATAACTCCTTCCTAGACTTTGTACAGTACGAGTATGAAGTCATCACCCGGTGCACGTTTATGGTGAAGCTGCTGCGGAGGTGTAGAATATTCCCCTAACTCCTTTCCACCTTCAAAAAAAAAACCGAGGCAAGATTGGCCCTTCGTCCGGTTTCGCTTGCCAAACACGGCCAGTGAAAACTGAAATCGCCTCACTTATGCTCGCCTCATCCGCCAAAGATGAGAAGGGTGAGCTCCTCAGCTGTATTCACACAACTGTGCCCGCATAGAAGCCACACCTGAAGGTGCCAATTCTGGAAGCTTTTGGTGCTTTTACACCAAATAATAATTGTCTCGAGGCCCTCGTTAGCCCAATCACCATCGTAAAGCCAGAGCCGTTCTCACCGCTCTCACAATGTGCCTCTCCATATCATAAATGAGTATTATTACTTCCAAGATCCATGTCAAGCTACCTTCGCTGGCAACCCACGCACTCCGTAAAAAGTGAATACTCGCAATCACTAACCTATTGTGGGAAAACGTTCACTTTTCAAATGGGCATGCGGGCTGTCCACTACTATCACAATTGTTTCCTTTCCTAACACCTAACGCATCCATGAATCATGCTGACTCGGGGTAACAGGGTGAGTGCGGAGTTCCAGAAGGAAAATATGGCAGATATGATATATGATCTACTGAATCAGTTGTTCGCTCAATCCAGAATGTCCAGCCCGTATTTGTGCCCCTCATCTCACGAGGGAAATCAAGTAACACAAGGCGGAGAAAAGGGTACGCCAAGTGTTGACCGATCAGCTCCGGGACTCAACAGTATTGCATACCGGTACTGCGCAGCCCTCGGATCACGTTGGGTGCTCGCACCGCTACATCGCCTATCTCTCTTAAGTCATCCGATAAATTATGTAGCATCCCAACCCCATCTCCAAAGCGGTGCCGATACTTGCCTCAACAGACCCAAAACCCCACCCCGAGAGCAAGTTACCTCACCAACGATGATTTAGCGAATAACCTCTATGCAAAGAAGTTTGAACTGGAACTTCCTTCCTTCCTTCCTCCCTTCCTTCCTTTCATGCTTCTTGAGGAAGTGTGTTGTGCCGAGATGTGATGATTCCCCTCAGTACCAACCCCAACTGCTACCACATAAAGATCATGGGACAGCTAAGAGCTGGACATTACCTCAATAAGTCTTCTGCGTGCTTTTAATCGAGTAATCCCATTGATAGGACGCCCTATGAAAGATGAAAAGATTGTAAGCAGCTCCAGCACTAGCGTGATCATACAGCATCACTCGCTAAACCTGAACGATGTGGTGACCGGCTGTCCTCATCCAGATTGGCCCGGTGGCCATACCGAAGCGCAGAAACCTGTCCCGATATCAGTGAGACCCCGACGCATCCATTTCCTCGCTTGCAACCCTAAGTACAGTACCCATTGTCTTGGTGTCTAACATGCATAATCCGAGCTCAACTTGGCAAGAGTAGAATATCAATCTCTTAGCCTTTCCACCCGATTAGAGAGATCCATTGGGCACTAGCAAAGGTTCCTCCTCTAAAACGAAAGCACAAGGACAAAGGTAAGCGAGAGGTAAGCTCGCCGTGTACAGTACAGCTTACTCACGAGATGTGAAAAGACGAGACTCACCGTTACACCTCGCATAATTTCGCTCACTGTAAACACTCAAATAATCGAATCGTGTGCTATGTAGTTGAGGATTCCCTCCCTACTTTGGAATAGGGGTAAAAAACACAGCAGAAAAAGAGCTGCAGCTCAGCCCCTCCGGAAGCCTTGAAAAAACAAAAAAAACACGAGACCTTACCAGAGGAGGCAACCCCAACGACATAGCACACGGTTCGATTGTTTCGGTTTTTACGGTATGCGCCCTACTACTCCATTCGGTATACAGAACAGAGTTGGGGGTTCCCAATACCTTACCAAGCACAGTAATGAGTAAGGGCATTTGCATAAGAGTGGAGCAACTTTCCTATTGCCCTTGTTCTGAGATCGTGCAAGTACTACAATCGTTAGCTATCGTGTCCAAATGCGGATGTATCGACAGGATCCTCGTTAAGTCAAGCCTCAGATTTCCAAAAGAAAAAAAAGGAATGTTGCCATTTAGCCTATCCTAAACCAGTGATTTACTGGCCCAAGGGTTTCAACCCACTGTACCAAAAGGGAAGCGACCAACAGCAAAATGTTATCCGCCCATTAGCTAGACCATAGTAGTGGGACGAGCTATACGACAGATGTATAATAGGCAAGTGAAAATATTTTTGCCAATGAGTCACGGAGAAACAGTAAGTTTCTCCTTGGAAATTCTCCAGCCTATCGACATTTCCATTGAGTTAAGGAGCAACCTACCACGGTAACACCAGGTACATACCAGCCAAAGATGGTTCTCACCTCTCCAACCTGTTCGAGACCAAGCACAATTTGTTATGAGTGTGATACAGGCAAGCACTAGACCATTCGGGACCAGATCTTGCGGAAGCCAAAGGTGCACCGATAGAGAGCCAGGTGAAATTTAATTTTAATCGCGGTGTTCGGGTATCTGTATGTGCCTATACTTGAGTGTTTTTCAGTAATATTCCCGAAGAAGTTATTGCCCGAGTGGCACTTCCGCAGACCCTTTATTTTCATCAACTTAACACAATCAATCAACGATCTTCATCTCCACTAAAGCGGTTTCACTCCACTGCGTAGAATCCCAACTGTAAATCATTTCCTCCGCAACCACTATTTGCAACAAACCACTCTTCACCACTCACGAGTGATGATCAGTGACCGCGCTCTCAGGACACTAAACCGGAAGCAGAGATACTTTCCTCGGTAGGACATTATAATATCTGATAAGAGGTTGGCGGTTGCGGCCGCCAACACAAAAAATCCAACTGGGATCCCCCTTTCCTCCCAGGCAAGCACCTCCGACGCATTCAGGCACCTATTAATAAATAGAATGTTCCTCAGTCAACTTTCCATAGTTGGCTGGAACCTCAGTTGGAGGACCAACCCGAACCACTACCACAGCATTAAGAAATAAGAAAGTGGAAAGGCGACCAACCGACGACCTCTGTGAGAGTGGTGTTCTATCCAGCCCCGCGGTTCCCGGAATCGAAAAGCAAAGGACAATGAAGCTGGCATCTCTCGTCCGTTTGACAGGGAGTTAATGCCGATTACCCAATCAGGTCCAAACGGGGGAGATTCCCCCAACGATAAGTTGCATCTCGAGGGGGAGTGGAATGAGTGATACTTTATGATTGGCACATGATGCCAAGGGGGATGAAGGCAAATTCTCAAGCCCAGCTTCAATCAGGAAACTGTTAAGCATAAAACACGATCGGTGTGTTCACGCTTCACCACCGAATGGGTTACTAGCTCATGACAATGTCCCTTGAAACGCCCTCTTTCAATCCACAGGGCATCGTTCCTAGATCGGGGAAGAGAACAAAAGAATGAATCCCATAAAATTTCGCTGTTCCCCCGCGATAAAAGCCCCCAATACACACACACCCTTCACCGACAATTAGGTAACATAGCAACGAGGCGTCCGAGCGGACATGATACGGCCCGCACAAGAAAAGACGTAAACCGGTATTTGTAAGTGGGCCCCACACCTAGAATACGTCAGTCCAAAAAAGCATCGAGATACAGGATGTTCAAAATACTCCCCGGTGAGCTGGGGCCGTGGCTGGGCACGGCGCGGGGCAAAGTATGTTTGTGTGATCCTCTGTGACTGCTTTTGTAACTTCAGCTGGTTAAGGATCGGGCTCAAGCGACAATAAATGGCAAAAATGTGTATAAATACCACTCAGGAAAGAGTGTATTTTCTACCCTTCCCCGGGTCCCTGAGTTCATAATGGTAGTTATGAAGGAAGCCAACGCCTTGGGGGAGCCGTGATTTAGTCACCGCATAGACTTCACAGCCTCCCAGACACCCAAACGGATGCTGGTTGGTGGGTTTTGTAAGAGATTTCGAGCAGTGATCAATATGCTTGCCACGATTCATCCACCAGTCCGCTGGAAAGGCTCTTGTTTAGGTTTATTTGCCCCAATGGGAGGCGTGTCCTAGCGGCATAAGTTACTCTCTAGTAATGTCAACAAAAAAAATAAGATATATTTTGCCCACTGCTTAGTAGGATCTTCCCTAATCTACCGCAGAAATCTGTTTCTTGCCTTGTTAAAAAGCAAAAAATAATATCATAATCACTTGTCCTTCTCCCCCCACCCTCGCTCTTTCAGTTTCTGTTTCCCTAAATTAATCGTACCATCGCCCCAGGGCCCGCCACTCATAATGCGTCGTCCAATATTGCCATAAACGGCAGTCGGTGGGCACAGACCAGCTAGACTGAAAAGATAAGCGATAAAGCTTGTCTTAACATCAATGAAACATCGGCACCTGACGCTGACTGGCTATTCCTGTTTCGAGGCAAAGCACAGTAGGATTACATAAATGATGAGTGTATCACAGTTGTGGTACATATGCAATACATAAGCAAGTATTTCTACTTTGGTCCACTGGCATATTGCTTCCTTTTTATTCATTTCAACTTTTTGTCCTTTGGTTCCACACGAACGACTTTATCACAATTAAGCAAGCAGAGAGGATCGAAGGCCTGTTTCAACTATTAGGACACGTATTATTAGTAAAATATACTTATCCAATCAGTGGTCGGTGGCGAAAACTCACACGCCTCATCGCGTCAACTGTCTCTTTCCCCAATTCGCCTTCCAAATAATCCCTCTTAACCAGACCAACCCCGTGTTCGCCAGTGACTGTCCCCTCCATTTTCACCGCGCGCTCGACCATCCTATGCACAACTCCATCTGCCACCCCCTGCTCATTCTTGTTAAATAATAAAATGCAATGGAAATTCCCGTCGCCGACATGACCGACCATACTGCCTAATAGACCTGATTCCTTGAGATCGGCTTTCGTGGCTTCTATTATGTCTGCGAGTCGAGAGAGAGGTACTGCTACATCGGTCGTCCAAACACTGTAAAGGGATTAGCAAAGACGAATGAGACCTCAAGACGAGTGAGAGCGTCATACTGATCATTCTCATCACGGCGAAGAGCCATGACACTCCATAGTGCTTCCTTCCTTGCAGACCAAAGTTCGAGGGCCTCGTCATTATTGCGGGCAAATTCAAATGATCGAGAGCGATGGGATTTTCCGATTTGCTTCACTAAAGCGATTTGTTCTTTGACCCCTGACTGTGTTCCTTTCCCGAACGAGAAATCACGCTTAGCTATTTGCTTAGCACGCGAAACGGAGGGGCAGGAGAATTACCAGCAAATTTAAAAAACAATGTTGGTTCCTCTTTCCAACCTCTACTTGTGCTTCCACTCTGATTGATACATCTCATCTGAACGTCATCCAAGATTTCAATCGCAGCAATAGGTATACCCTTAGCCATTACCTCCGTGACAGTCTCTGCTGCATCTTTGATAGTAGGGAAACTCGAAACGGCAACACTCTCGCTCGCAGGTCTGACTGTAAGCTTCAAAGTAGCCTCGGTAACAAGGCCTAATGTTCCCTCACTCCCAATGAACATTCTTGTCAAATCATAACCAGCACTCGACTTGCGGGGTCTCTGCCGAGTTTTTATGACGGTTCCATCAGCGAGAACCACTGTAAGAGATAAGACCCATTCCCGCATTGTGCCGTACTTGGCAGCGTTAGTTCCACTGCAACCCGTCCCCACCATACCACCGATTTGGGCTCCGGGTCCAGGATCTGGGGGGAAAAATAGGCCGTCCTCAGCGAGAACGTCATTGAGATGTTCCCATCCCACTGCTGGCTGGACGACTACATCCAAATCCTCCCTATGCAACTGAAGGATTTTATCCATCCGCGAGAAATCCACGCAGACACCCCCACGAGTAGGAAAAAAATGACCCTCAAGCGAGGTCCCGCCCGAGAAGGCAGTCATAGGGATCCGGCGCTGATGGCATATCTTGGCAATGCCAGAAACCTCTTCGGTTGTCGATGGGTAAACGATGAGAAAGGGGGTTTTCGCGTCTCCATGATAGGAAGACCATTCGGAGGCTGAATGACGGGCTAAGTCTTCCTTGGCTGTCGACACATGTTCCGCACCGAGAAGAGCAACAAACTCAGTCCACGAGGCTTCAAGGTTCGACTTAGAAAGGTCATGTTTCGGTGAGGGAAAATTCTTTAGAGGCGATGTAGAGTCTGTCGGAGGTGCAGGAACGGAGAGTGAACCGAGGTAATAGAAAACGGCCGCGACAGTTCCAGCAGCTTGAGGTAAAATCAGCTAGGTGCCCTTCGAGATCAGGAGATGCCTGGCGAAGAAACCCCGAAGGGCCTGGTTTAGGGGGAAGGCGGTAAATGGTCGAGAGCAAACTCACCAAAAATTCCAGCCAAAGTAGCACTAACTTTCTCGGAACCCGCTTGTCCCTCAGTAGTCCCGCTTCGGAGCTTCGCATTCCTCAGTGCTTCTCTTTCATTCTGTATCCGTTGAGCCGTAGAGTCGTATAATTGTCCTCGAAAGCTCCTCTTGAATTTATCGGCATCTGTGGTTTTGGTTGATTGCCTCCTGATGGCTGGAAAGCGAGAAAAACGCCCCGCTCTTAGGATTGACGTGCGGGGAATGGTGATTGGCATAGCGGGCGATGATTGCTCGAGCCCGGAGGCGAACAAACTCCTCGCGAAACACAAGGAAAAAAGAAAGGCGAGGGCGGAGGAGCGGAAGATCCAGCGCAAATGGTTTCGGAGGGAAAGGAACGCATCCGTGATTTGAAAGTGTTGTGCTAAGGCCAGACGGTAACCCCCTTGTTTTTCCCACCAAACGGAACGGAGGCGTGTGGCTTGGCATTTATTGAATATCTTTAAAACGAAAGGGGCTCTGTCGGTGCTCAGCCACAAGGGACGCCGACCTCGCACGCCACCATTGCGAGTCTCATCAATTTTAAAAGATTTTAGCTGGTAAGCCACTTTGGTGTGTGCGAAGACTTTCTGCCTGCCCCTTGCACGGTACATTGGAGACCCCACAATACAAGTACCCGAAGTACCAATACTTGAGTACCGGTACTCGTACTTGTATCCTTACCGGTACCATAGATCCAACCCGCCCTGCCCATGTACTTGTACTTGTACTTGTACTCCATAAGTATTCCAACGGCTGCTAAATGTACAGATTCCTATAAGTTAGCTTATGGCACCCATACAAGTGCATAACGTTGCAGCTACGGTACTATAGGTTACTCCCAATAAAACCCTTGTTTGTTTTGCGACAGGTAGGCTGCAGGGGAGGCTGCCAGAAATATTAATCATCTACGGTATCATACCGTGGGGTCAAGATCGGTTCAGAGAGAGAGTAAAAAGGCGCCTCGGATTGATAGCACACAGCACATCTTGTTCCATTTTCCTTAACTTTTTCATTTTTTTCTCCTTTTTCACTGACACAGGCCGGAATCTAAATGTCTCCAGGGGAAGACCGTCATATGCAGTATGTGTGTTATTCCAAGCTAGGAGGCAATATGGAAAACCACTCTGGCATGTCCACTAACTTATGCCATACCCATCGGAGGAAAGGACGGGCGAACCAGAAAAGCACAAGAAACTGTTGCGCTCGCAGTCCGCAGAGCAATTGCCTATCCCAAGTTTCGACATCACCAAGCCAGGATTACCGCCGTCGCAATTTGGGCTGGGGATGGGATAGCAGTGAGAAAAAAAAAATATGAAATAAATAAAGAAACAACGACTGCACCCGTACAATTTGATAGCCTATGTTATCCTGCCGCAATGGTGTGGGGGTACGGAGAACAGACTAACCAAAACCATCCCCTCAACAGCAGTATCATACTACCGGTATTTTCCCTTTTGGACGCTACGCTTTGGAAACCTGGAACTCCTGTGCAATACGTACGGTATGCGATGTATACTCAAATAGATTAACAGAAACGCTTCCTAGGTGAAAAAAAAAAACATCGACGTGTTCCCCGGTTTCCTAGGATTTTTCTCTGGTGCAGTTGCAGTTTGCATACATCTGAAAGGACAGGTATAAAAGGGATTTCTCTATCTCTTAGTGGGCGCCTTCCTTTACGCATAGAATCCTCCATGACGGCGAGGCTCTATCCTCCACTAAGCACAGCACGGCGATTTTGATACAGATCGACTGTTCCTGCAAAGTGATTTAATATATGGGCTGACCCTACCCCGAACCTCTTTTAGCCCAAAATCCACCTCCAGGGGCCTCAAAGCGGATGAGAGCGCCGCGGCACTCATGGAGCAAACGTACCGCATGATTGCCAGGGTGGCATCGCCGTACGGCCGACGATTTGGGATATTTTTCGGGCCCGCATGAGGAACAACCGACAGTCGATTTATGAAGTCTGGTTCCGAAAAAAAAAAACATGTCGGCATAACCTTTTCAGCATTGGTAAATTGTTGGTAATTGGGCTGGAAGAATGAAGACCGGAGGATGGCTTTCTAAAATTGGTGGATCGGCCTCTTATCGCCCACGTCCTCTAATACCGTACCAACCACCTCCTACACGCTTCGCAGCCCAATACTCATGGAAAGGGGACAGCGCCGCCTAAAAAATTACGATATTTTTGTACCCTACATCATAAGGCTATTGCCTGTATCAGGAGCAGAGACCTACTGTCATGCTTAGCGCATACCTCTCCTGGAGCGTGATCAAAATATCTTTGAAAAAATCCATTCGAGTCCATTGCAGCGCGTAGGCGATAGTTTCATACCGGTACACGTCTCCTACAACCCCACACAGGGCTGCTTCCATGTTAAGTCCTATTTCCATGTCTTTTGGAGGCAGTAGGATGAACTGTCTTCAATTAAATCACCCGCAGTAACAAAGCCAGCCCTACCCGCACGGCCATACTCGGCGATCGAGAAGGCAAAATACCAAACCAGCCCTAACTCTATACCATAATATAACAAGCTATCCTCAGGACACCGAATGAAGATCATCCCGAGCGACTCGGGAAGCACATCAATCAGACACCGAAGTGACCCCCCTTTTTCCTACCGACAACACAGCATATGTCAAACCCGCCACCGGCATTGAAGCAGAATCTTCACAATACAAGGCACCCGCAGCAATGAAGGTTGTATCGAGAAGAAAAGGGTGAAAAAAATAAGTTTATGCCCAAGTCAAATCAACGGTGATAGGGCAGAGTCAGTGATTTGAAATATTCCAGTACCGGTTCAACCTCATCCAACTTTCTCCCTCCCCTCTCCCCCTTTCCCCTCCGCAGCTCTCGTCGATCTCTCGAAATGATCGGTTAAGGCATGCTGTCATGACGCAGCAGAAACAAATAAGTGAAAAATTAGAGACTTGATTTCCCACATTTCGCAGCGGATTAAGGCCAAGAAGACGTGGCAGGCCAGACAAGACGGAGTGATATTTTTTTTTCTCTGTTACTACTCTTTTCGATATTCGCTTTTGATTTTTCCTTTATCATTCACTCATTAAAACCTATGTTGTCAAACCGAATGCGAGGGAATGGACTGATTCTGCTAGCAATATCTTAGCTGTTGTCAAATTACCCTACCGGTAAATCCTCGATCAGACATCCATGGGAATTCCTCGATCGAACCCCTCCTTCCCAAACAGCCATTACTGCCGTATTCCTCCAGCGCCAGAACGACATGCGATCCCAGGAAATCTTTCGATGGATTGTGCCCCTGACCCCCTAACGATACCAATGATAACACCACCCCAAATAACTGGATACTAATCTCATCAATTGAGCTCCATTCATTACTGCTGCTGGCATAATCAGGTTCGGCAGGACCGCTAGTTCATTATACCTGCCAATAATCTACCCTAACCCTAGGCAGCCCGGCCGCCCACGCACTCACTCGGAATCACTTGTAAACCTCCTCAGATTCATGCATCCTACACCGAGCAAGTTCAGTGCCTCCTATTGCACATTTGGGGTGGTGTCTGTAAGGGAAGTGGAACTTCTCCTGTTTATAGCAGGGCCTGCTGTACAGTAGCCACCAAACTAGAGTAGTTGTCGACTTAATATTCGGACTGCTTCTCTCGCCCCTTCCTAATTGCCGACATAAACCACGGCTTGAAAAATGAATAAAAAAAACTGTAAGGAAACTTCGCATGAGGCATATATCTCCCCGTCATTCATATAAAGCCATCCACCCAGCCTTGTCTACGTTAATAATAGATAAGGTACATTTGCTGCAAGTTTAGGGCGGAGAGGTGTTTGCAGCCGGTCCACTTTTCATTTTATTTTCATATCTCCTCTGCATGTGCTTGCCGTCAAACGCATTTGCTTTTTTGTTGTTGCTGGAGGTTACGGTAATTTGGTTTTTGGGGGTCATCTCTGTGTTGACTGAGATCGTTTGATGCACTGCTGGTGCCTCAAGCTGGGCTAGGGGGGAAGGAGAAATAATATCAATAGGTTATGGGTAATGTATTACGGCAGAAGGCAGCACTATCGGTATCTGACCGAACTTTCCACGAACCTCCCACTTTTTATAACTAAAACTACTTCAAACAAATGATAGGAATACAGTATTTTTATATCAAAACACTCAAAGGGGATAAGTTTTCTAACGCGCTGGGGTGGTAGAAGATAGGCTGACAGGGGTGCTTTCCTAACCATATCTGAAAGCTCTTGTCTTTTTTGGAAAAGCACAGACCCCTAGACTTCTAATCCGGACGCAACAGAAATGGACACGAGCAGGGGAACAAGAAACTCAGATGTCGACGCGAAGCTGGCAACTCTATGGGTTCCGCTTGGCGATCTGGTGTTTGCTCGTGTCTTCACCGCAGAACCCCGGGAGCATCTCCAGCCCTAGGAGTGAAATTCAACTATTTCCTTCCTTTCCTTTCTCTCCTTCTCAAATCGCCTACCCCCGGGAAACCGAAAATGAAAAGGAGAGAGAATTAAACACTGAGGAGGGGGAGAATAAGAAGAAATAAAAAGAGAAAACAGGACAAAAAGGATAAAATAAGAGTTCATTATGTGACGGGGGACTACACGGCAGGAGCTCACCATTCTCGGAGCGTAACACTACCTAAATCATGGGGCCCGTGGAGGGTTGAACAAACTGCTTGCCATGACATTTAGGACAGTGAATTAATCCAATTGGCACACGTTTCTGTGTCCGCCGTTATTTGAGTAAGAATACCCTTCCCTTGTCCCCCCCCCCCCATTCAGGGAGAAGAAAAATTTCGATAATACTGTATGATAGGAAGCAGTTGCTGAAAGAATATTTGTTTGAGAAGGCTCAGACATAGCCAGCATGAAAACGGCGTAGGAAAATCTCCCTTCCCAGTCAAAAAATTCTCCGTTCGGGACTTCGCAAGTTAGAAAGTTAGGCCAACGTCTCCGGAAATCTGAACCAAACAATTTATACATAGGGGAAATTTTTTTGTTGAGGCCTTCTGTCAGCTAACTATAGATGCGCCTTACTCTTGGATATAGTCTGAACCACCGGTGTATATCTTCCCGTCGATCAGTTACCCCAAAAGCCTTGTTTAGACGCCCCTACGCATACCTGAGCAGCCTTTCGAGTGATCGACGGTGTGTTATACAGACGCCACAAAGAATCCATAGGCAATAAGGTACGGTACTCTGGATAAAATAAATTGAATGAAACTGAGAATAAAAGGAAAAAGAAAAACTCGGAGGCACTATGTGTCGACAACAAGCATAGGGTACACCCCTTCTTCCGCAATCGGCCCTGGCTTGTCCGATTATTTCCTTTTTTTCGAGTGATCCTGGTCATGGCACTCTCTCACGACATACATCGCAACGCCCCCCGAATCGGTGCTGTGTGGTGGTTGTAAGATAGCAAATCCCTCCTCAATCATAGACCACGAACCCCACTAGGCCATTTACCAACACCTTGTAATGATCAAAACACTGAAATGAAATCCTTGGATAGGGCATGATGCTTTTTGGTTTGTATTCTGATTTTAGCTGGGGTAATTTAGTGTGTGGAATTGGAGTGATAGCCACGTTGGTGGGCTTGTGATAATCGTGGTAAGCAAATGCTTATCCGATCAGGAAAACTGCGGGGGGGGGGGCAAATGACCAACCTTCACCCTCTCTCTTTCCATTTACCCAGTCTGTATTTGCTTTTACTGGTAACATAGCAATACCTACTGCAGCGGAAGGGAGGATGTAAAGTTAAGGGAATGAAAAAATAAAAAAATAAAAAATAAAAAATAAAAAACCGTGGCATGACGACCTCAGCTGAAATTGCAACTAGTGATCTCTCACCTGGGGGTATGGGCTATAACTTCGAAAAAGAAGACACTGCCTCCAGTTTCTGCTTTGGGGGTTTCCGTTTGTCTTACATTAAAGACTATTAGGGGACTCCCTCAACTGTCTGGGTGGTTGGTTCAATGTGTTGAAGGGAAAGGCTTTCTCGAGAGGATGGAGCAGGCGTTCTTGTTCAACTTAGAGAGGATGTCACGCAGTCACTGGGTGCTGCCCGGGGGGGGGGTGGGGTGTGAAGAAGAGGGTAATGTTCAATAACTCGGCAGGAAGCACAAAAGGCTGGGTAAAGTTGCATAGAGACGCTCAAGCATGGACGTAACTTAACATATGAACAGTTAAGGCAATTGCCAATGATTAGTGTAGAGGAACTTCACGCATTTTTGACCAATGTATGTGATATATCAGTTGGGAAAAATAGGGCGTGAAAAATAAAAGGAATATATGTCGCAGGAGATATATGCTGTACTTGAGCTTGTAAGAGTGACAGCCCTTGATTAGTGCTCGGCTACCAATACTTCGGCCTTCCCATAAATCCCTGCGTGTTGCGAGCAGTATCAGCAATACCGGGAGTGGGGGTTGTATTGTCAGTCATTGTCATTTCCTTCTCTCAAATATAACGTAAATATCGTGCATACAGGGCACTGCTGCTTTCACTTTACTGTAGTTAGGATACTTGGCCCTGTTTTTTCTCTGCTCACCTGGTTTGAACGCACCAATCACCCAGATCATTTCTTGCCCTTTTACGTTCCGGTTGATTTCCAATCCCTTCCAATCCCTTACTGTCCTTTTTCCCCTTTCGGATATGGTATTAGAAATCTATGTACTGTGTGGGCAGGCCCTGGGTAAGTGAGCAAGAGAAGAAAGTGTAAAGTGTAATTTCGAAACGATTGTAGAAATCCAACAGCCTTCGAGTGGGGAGGCCGTGGAACCAATTGGCCCGTTCAGCTTCAGCACTTTGGCACATTCACCCCGAACAGGAGGAGAGGAAGGGCGAGCAGGGAGAAGCAGGCCGGGTACGTGTCCTATCTCAAGCAATTGGGGTGCAATGTTGTTGAGCGTGGGATAGCTGTTGGATAGAGGGAGTTCATTGGCCTTCCTTGTGGGCACAACCTATACAGTGTGATCGAGAGACGAGAGGGGGGAGAGGGGACCAAAACGGATGGAGAGAGGTCTGCTGTTGTGAATTTCAAGGCTTTTTGATATAAAAGCCTGGCCTCCCGTGGAGTGTTTGTCTTCATCAGTTCTCACAGAAATTGCTTTCAGAGCACCAAGCGGCTTTTGACCAACTTTCAATCAATAACTCTATCTCCCTCTTTACCTTTTGAATAGCTTCTTTTATCTTTTGCATTCCGAGAAAATGTATAACTGGGATCTGGTAAAACAGGAAATCTACCAGTGCTACGTCGTCCAAAATTGGTCGCTCCGTCGGGTTATGGATCACCTGGAGGCGAGTGGGGTTTGGGGAAATCCAGGGCAGGAGAAGCCTCCCTGGTAAGTTGATTTCTATTTTACGAGTTCATATATGCTTAACATGCGCTGCTGCGATTCCTCCAACCCCAACAATAACGAAAACATACTAGAAGACTAACAATACTATTTTTTTAGTTTGAGAACGTATCGAGGCAAGATTGCCGAATGGGGCTATGTGAGGCCCGCTGGCGGGGAGGGGGAAGGGGCAGCCGCGAGCCCCCAAGCGGACAATAGCGAGACACCGGCGGGCGGTCCTTCGGCTACCGATAGTGTTCCAATCCAAGTGGGGTCCGGTGGCCAGGTGGCCGCGGCCCAGCCTGAGTTTCAATACCAGGAGGGCTACCATGTCATGGGGCAATTCGGTCAGCCGGGCGGAGGGGACGGTCAACTCGAACAATCCCAGTATGACACCCAAGATCATCAGGATACGGATTTGGGTGCGTGTTATAGCCAAGGCATTATTGTTTCCCCAGCTGCTAGTCATAAGGGTTTCACGTATAGGATTTTGTGGCTGACGATAAATCGAGTCGAATAGAGGAGCAAGAATGCACATGCCCAGAGGATTCTGAGGTTATGGTTATGTGCGGGCCCTGTGTGCTGCGTAGCACAAATATGCATCAGTGACTGGGAGTTGGGATTGCTGAATTTGTGAGTAAAGGGATAGTATTGGCGAAGGGGTGAGGTGGAAATATTGCCTGGTTCGAGCTGGCTGGTTAATCTGGTAGCTGGGAGAATTAGCGGTTGAGCAATAAGTTACTGTAGTAAATCACCAGAATTGGGGCAATATTATTTTCCTTTCTTTTTTAATTGTTGTGGTTGGATACAAGAAGAGTACACCTGCGGGTTGTGGTCTGGAAGTACCCAAGTACCTGTAACATGAGATCGATCAGGGTGAAAGTACCGGTACTTACTCGAGTATCATACCAACATCGATATGTTCTTGAGCCTCAAATCACTGCCGCAAGAGGCTCTGCCGACCCACTGAACCATCCCTGATTTAGCTCCCTCGAGCTATATCCTGGGCTATGCTCCCCCTAAAACATATGTTGAATTGATACGCAACTCTCTCCCCGACCTAAATAGCTGTTGGTTGTGTTACACTCTTTTACACCCCCAAAGACTGAAATACCCAAAGGGGTAGCCCAACCAGGGTTCCTCAGCCACAACATGCATAATTATTCCGAGGAAACGGTCCTTGCCGCATATATTTATGGCCCGTTCCCGGCGGCCGAGTTTGAACTAGGCGCGATGCAGTATAGTAACATCGAAGAGGGTTGCCCTCTATAAAAAGTGAAACGGTCCGGTGCGGGGGATTCCTTTTTGCTACGCATAAGTAGCTACGTTCACCTCGTGGGGAGAGCTGAATCGGTAAAACTCCTTTCGCTGGAGTTTTTTTTTGCTCGGGGAACGCGGGCTGGGTGACCTCGTTTCGGCCCAAGATGGGTAACTGGTTTGTGGCTTTCTTCAAGAGATCCTTTGCAGTTTAACGGCAATTCGCAAGATCTGCGACGCTTTAAAAGTTCTAGGATTTGATTGCTAAAGTGGCTCAGGCTCCATTTTCGGAGGGCAAGTCGCATTTCACCATCACAATACCTCTCGAACTGTCGACGACTAGCAAACCGATTTCCTGAGGGGACGTCGGGAAGTGCTGCACGCGCGAGTGCCGTTGCGTATACCCCAGAAGTCCTTCCCATTATCGATATCAGGGTGTCCGATATGTCTTCAAACGCACCTACCCCTTCCGGACCCTGGAAAATCTTCCCCGCCAATCTCTACATCATTCATAGCGATGCACCCGTCCCGCTACAACAAAACCTGGGGGAATCTCGCCGCGGATGACGTGAATTTGGCGATTGTCTTTATTTCCTGATAGGGAAGGATGAGTTCGAGCCACATCGCCAACTGTTTCTCTCGGGCGCCAAGACAATATCTGTCCAATAGGACCAAATACCCGGCCTTAGACCTCTATATATGCTGGGGGAAGGTGTCAAGATTTCGGGCTGGGTACCGGTATTGTAGCCTTCAGAGAGAAGAGAAAGGCCAGGAGTTTATCATATCGGTGATGACGTCTGTTGACTGTTTGGCTTCAGGATAAAGGAGAGGTCATAGAGTATCACCCGATAGGTCTATTACAGGGTGCGATTGGTGATGGAATTAGCTGGTATCACGTGAGCTCGAAGTTTAGTCACCTTGAACATGGTATCCTCACTCTCCCCGAACGTTTACAGATAAGTATTCCTGCGCTTATATTAATGTCGATGAATGATGCAGGTACCTCAGTATCATCTCTTGCCTCAACCTTAGGGGTGAAGGGTGGTGGTGCTCCACTAAGTTCCTGAGGGTACCGGTAATTGGCTGCGACTATTGCTAAAATTTTCGGAGGCCTCATTTGCCCCTCGGGACACTGGTATTTGTTGGGAGCAACCATCCGACGCGGCAGCTTCTCTTGACAGGAACCGCTCTTAGACCACTTGCCATCACTCTGCGAAGCGAGGGGGGTACCATGTGCCTGCGGTTTTGTTTCCGGGAGTTACCTAATCTAAGTTGGCGGATGATGCCGTGTGGCACGTTCCTGGTCCGTCGAGTGAACACGGGAAGCTTGTTGGCTTACAGGACTGCGGCCTCGCTAGACCCCCGCTCGGCGTTGGGAGATATGTTGGGATCTGGGGCCGTTGGCAAGACCGTGCTGATGGCCTGTAGGTATCATAGTATCGAAATTGAAGAGGGGGTTTAGCTTTCTCTAAAGCTCGGATATGATACAAGTACCTTTGACCAAAGAACACAAATTAAAGCCCTATCCCGTAACCACATAGCAGCTCCCTTACTAAGAATTGTGATAAAAGCACAAATCTGGTACGATATGGGGCTTTCAAGTTGGGCTGTGATCAAGTGGGGGCGATGTTAAGATTTTTCGTTTACGATAAAAAAACTAAAAAAACTCCGCATCATTCTGTACAGGTTAGGAAAAAAGGATTTTTCTATTTCCATTTTATCTCCCTCCAAACAGCGCCTTAATTGAAGTGAAAATTATTGTTTCTCTGGGTACTATTTTTTTAGCGATACCCCTGTAATAGTTCCGGAGACTGTTATGCCCATTCGGTAGCCGTTGTGTTTTTGCCAAGAAAATATTGTCCATCTTCAACCACCCAAGGATTTTCGACCACAAGTCTGATGAGAATTATGGCTCTATTAGGTGGTAGAGTGGGTGATCATCTGCGTGCTAATACCGTTAGAGGGACAATAGGGGTGTCTCAAGTTTTCATAGAGATACTGGGGTTTACTCGAGTAAAGTTTGGCCAGATATGATACAAAGTGTGTCTGGGGTAGGTTAATTGTTGTTAACCCCCTTGGCCACGACTGCTGATTGATATTTTCTAAATATTAGCCCGTAAAAATGTCAGTCTTGGTGAATTAACCTACTGTTAATAAACCAGGATGAATGTCGGTCTGTTCCGGCTACAGGATTCCCCCACCATATTGAAGATTCTGACCGGAGACTTGTGATATATGGGTGACGGGGATGGCAAATTGATCTTGGTGCTTTTGCTTCCGGATTTTCCCGCCTTTATTTAGGGCATAAGATATCTGTGGTCGTGGGAGCTGTGCGGAATGAGCCGTTTGGTGCTTCCATTGCCTCTGCTTGGCAGCAGATGCACACACTCGCATGCATGTTTCGAAGGAAATTTTTATAAATCTTTATATATCATACAGGAAGTTTCTCACAATATTTTTCTAATGGCACGTCGTTGCTGATTCTTCCGGAGAACTACATTTTGAATCTCTTGAACTTGGCTTTTTGATAGTGGGAGCGCTGTTGGGGTGACTGGGGGTGGAGACGACCTGAGATGATAGCCGGAACCAGACTTGTATGATAGGTTTGAAGTAGTTCAGCATGGGCCACTGTGCTAATAACCACTATATAGTGTACAATCCTAAAATAAGGTTCCGAACACTTGCAAGTTTTTACATGGACTCTTGATATGAAGAAAGTTGCGCTAGATATATATGAGACGTGAGTACCCGCCCTGGTGCTGTCCCATAAATGGCAAGTTAACCATAGCGGCCATAGAAGCAATTACTGAGAAATGGTATTTATGAAAAGCAGTTGTACGAGATTTTCAATGCTTTGAAGAGAAAAAAACAACACAAACTTTGGGTGGAATGAGTACCGAATCACAGGGGCAGCTTGAGCTGATGAGGGGATTGGGGTGGTCTCTTTCTTAATGCGACTTATGTATTTGTGGCTATTGTGGGGCTGTGGAGCTGTTGCCAACTGGAGATACTACTGCGAACAGGGCCATCGGGATTCAGTGTGAAATTGGTATTCCACCTTGAAATCCTGTCTGAGGATGAGGAGATCTGTTGAACCATGCGTCAGCAACAATCAAGGGACTCAGAGGGCTGTGGCGACCATTACTGGTACGATAGCAGAAACCATAGATTAATCATGACAGTATTTCTTGACAGGATCGGCACAAATTCTCCATATAGAAAAGTGCTATAGTGCTCGGACTTTAATGAAACCCCTCATCGCTAGTATATCTAAACTAGAGAGAATCCTAGGAAACGTGGCGAGAGTTGAAGATCATTTTCTCCTTTTGTATATAATAATAATATAATAATCCTAACCTCCTCCCTCCCGAGTCCAATTTAGCCAAAGCCAAAAAGCGACCCATCACAAGGAAATGCATCACCTTTCGAAAAAAACGCCTGGGGGGGGGGTCGGGATCTGGGAAATACGTTCCTGAGCAACCGAGGCTTTGCAAAGAAAATCCGTAGCCTTGTAACTTTTTGGTATCATAAATTCCCTTGTCCCGCTGGTATCCGATGATTACCAGGTATCGGGGTTATTACTCCCACCAGGGGGGGGGGCAACGGGCAGGAAATAAATCCGCTATTGCCTTCATTGAAAAGATACAGGACTTCAAATCTTAGAGGGCCACTCGTGCTCCCGAATTCGGTGAGTTGTACTTCTTGCGGGGCCCGGAAATGGAGTATTATATATATCCATAACGACACCAATTGAACTCTCACCCCTACCTACCTAACTACTCACCTCCGCTGCCACGGGCAACCGCCAGCAGATCACCGCTTAGCTTCAAAGACAATAGTCTAATGCTGTAGGTGATCCTTTCATGTACCCCCTGAGGTGGAGTTGCTCCCCCTTTGGATTCAATATGTATCATCACGGGAGATCACTCATGAGGTGTTATCATGATTATTATTATTATGTCACATTACGCCGGTAGAGTTATATGGCTATAAAGCAACAAATATACGGTATGGCCGGGAAATATTATACCGTACCGGCTTGTCAAAGGCTCTATCTCACACCGGTCTGCTGGCCTCTGGACAGATATTCATACCAAAGCTCAAAGGCCTATAAGAGCGTTGTATCGTCACAACCACACATTATTACCCCTCCCCCCCTGGCAGTTTGTTTCCTCATGAGATGGAATGTATTAGATGGTAATCCATGGAGGCTCTTTTCTGGCTTGTTTTATGTTCTCGAATACCTCATTGAAGTCTCTATTGTGTCTGCGCCGGGAGTGGCGAATCCCATCATCACACCCGTTCTTTGCCTCCTATGCTTTTTGAAACCTCCTTCCAATATCCTGTTTAGTCATTCGTTCATGGGGGTATTTAGGAAGGAAGCGTGTGGATGGTGAGCTGGGGGTGGTTCTTCCGTTATGCTCGTAATAGTATTCGTGAATACCGGTAGCTGGTCTATTTTTCCTTCCTGCTCCAGCCGCACACTCACTCACTGCCTATGCACCGAGGGAGTTTCTACCGGATCGTCTATCTTCGGCCCTATCTGCTACTATTACGTCCACCATGGGATATCGGATGCTTCTATATTAGAAGTGGGAATGGAGGGTTTGCGTGGAGGCCTAGGTGGTGTTAACATCAGTCAATAACAATGCTCTGTGGCTTCGTTCCTCGATCTCACTTGGTCTAGGGGTAAAAGCCATGAAATCAGACCTGGAATCGAGGAGTCATAAATGCCAACTTCCATCATACTTTTATGCTTTCGTGGGGAGTATGATTTTGAAACTGTGCTCCTTAAGATACTTGAGAATTACTACTGTAAAACCGCTTGAATGGGGTAAAGTTTAAGAAGCCCGATATTTGTCTGGGGTTTTATGGGCTCTTGATGTGCGCGGAGGCCTCTCGCAACACTACCGATATCCATAACTCCAACATAGGCCAGGCTGCGCAAAACACTCCAATGAAAATAGTATCCTCATTTACTCTAGCTATCCTAGAATTACTCCCCTGAGGTAAAGCATGATACAGAAAGACCAAGAGAAACAAATGGTTAACCCACTCAATTAAACCCCGCTCTCCGAAGGGCGGGAAGCCCTACTTAATCCGCACTCTTCTCGGCGTGAATAACCTCCCCCGTAGGCATCCTCGCCTCATACTCCAACCCAACCCTGGCCTTGGCTCCCTTCTCGAGACTAAGCTCCCACCTAACCTCTCCATTCTTCCTCAATTCCACCTTAACCCCCGATCCGGCGGGCACACTTGTCGGCTTTTTCCCACCCATCTCAAAGCCCGAGAAGAATTTGACATTCGTCGCGGCACCCCCAAGCGTATCGCCAACATTCTTGAGGGCCGGCCGCTTAACCGCGATTCTGAGCTTCTCCTCTTCGCTGACGGGGACTTGGTCGAAGAGGATTAGCGTGATGGGTGTGGACCTGGTATTGTAGACACTTATGTTCCGCTCGTAGGTTACTACTTGCTCCTTCAGGAGCATGCCCTCCGAGGCTACGCGACGAACGGGCTTGGCATATGTAACCGGTACTTCCTCGTCCACGCCGAGGCCGATTTCGAAGGCGTCGTTTGGAGCGCAGCGGGTTACGGTCGAGTTGCCCAGGAATGTCCCGTCGATTGTTAAACCGGCAGGACCGCGCAGGAGGGTGGTGGGGGAGGGGTTGCGAAGACGGGCTTTGAGGAATACGGCGGTGCGGTATTTGGGCACGGCCAGGCGGGAGAATTCCACGGATGGAAGGGCGAATTCGGAGATAATGTAGCGGGATAGCTGCTTTGACGAGACGACAGTCCGGATTCCCGGGAGGTCGTAGGTCGTTGTTAGTCCGTGGGTTTCCGACGTGCTCGTTGCGATGCCCATCTTGTTGGATGGGGAGTCTAGCACTGTGGATGCGTCATCGCCATCGTCGTCGCTAGGATCGCTCAAGTCGGCAGCGTACGGGTTCTCGTGAACGGCGGCGGGCTTGTTTATGCTCCCGCGACGACCGAGCATGCTCCCGCCGCCGAAGGACATGCTTTTCTTGCTCAGGTGGGAGCTATAGTGGGAGCTATAGGATTTACCGAGAGACACTTCCATTAAAGGACTACTAGCCTGATGGAGGTGGCGGAGGCGACCATAGTCTTCTTGCGCCCCCACGTTTTGCATGTCGGATTCAGCCTTTGCGCGCCTTGCCGCTGCCTTCTTTTCATCGCGTTTCTCTTGCTCGGGGACAGCGTACAGTCCGCCGTCTTTCTCGCTGCCGTACTGTCCCCGCCGCTTAAGCGATACGCGCCAGGCATCCATCCATGGTGCTTTATCTTCAATCCCGTTGAAGGAAGTTTGCGAAGTCGACAGCGTGATCTTGGCATCTCGCCAGGTCTCGCCGGTTTTGTTGTAGAAATGGGACCTGTAGGAAATGGATCCTGTGTTCGACGTGGTATCTAGGCGGATATCGTACCGGGGAACCCAAGACGCCCCTCCAGCGATGTATGAAATGCGCAAACTGGGCCCGCCGTCGTTGACGGGCGGCTCGTCGTCGTCCGCCCGGGGGGGTCTTCCGGTGTCAATTGCGCTGGGAACGGACTTGGTTTCTTTTGGTAGGCTGTCCAGTTCCACGGTGATCTTGACGCGGTAAACTCTCTCGGGGGTATACAGCTTCTGCTCCTTGCGCTCTTTCCTCGCGAATTCTTTGTGTCGCCGCCGCTCCATTTTCACGGCGTTCTTGTTGCGAAGCGCCTTCTCCCATCGCTTCTTCATCTTTTCGTGCACCCCTTTGAGTCTCTCCAGTTCGACATTTGTGATGGCTATGCGTTCCTTGGCGTCCACCAGCTTGTTGTACGTTTCCTGGCGGTTAGATGAATAGTCTCTCAATTCTTGATGTACGGTCTCTGACGGAGCAAGGGTAGTCTTCTCAGCCCAGGTCTTCATGAAGGTGTCCATGTACTTTTGCTGCTGAGCGCACGATGCTTCGATCTCTTGGTAACGCGCTAATTGCCGCGTTGTCTCTTTCAACCGAGCTTCCAAGGCTTGCAATCCCGGGGACGTCTCTTCCTCTTCCGATGATGTGTCACTGTCGGAGTGATCGTCAAATTGATGCTCGTCGTATTTCGCGTTGGGGATCAGGTCCACCGCCATGTCGGTGATGAGGGCTGGGGTGTTGTGTCCTTCGACTTTAATCGAGTCGGCTTCGGCATGGGGGGTGAGGTTGTAAATGGTGATCTCATTCCTCCCCGGCTGCGGCAACCACTTAGTCGCGATAGAAGACGAGGAGGGGGAGGATGGCAGCAAACCTTGATGGTAACATTGTTGATATCCCTCACGATTGCAGCGCGAGAAGGGTAAATAGTCACGCTCCTAACGCTGAGGTCATCGACAGAGAAAGATTGTCTGTGAATGGTATTTTCGGCCATGTCTGCTTTTGGGTATCGGTATCAGCTTCTGAAGGAAGTGTTGGGGTCAAAATGCGATTTCTAGCTGAGGGGGGGGGGGGCTACCATACCTTCTTATGCACCTCTCATAGACAGGAAGAGAAGCGTCGCTCGAGCAATATCGGTTACAGTACGAGTAGTTACTGCAATGGCTTTCCACAAGGCCGAGCACAGGGCTGAGTGCTTCCCCACATTATTATGTCCGCATGCAGTAAAGTGCTTACCTCCAATATCCACAATCAAGGATCCACTCCCTCGGAGTGCCAGGATTGAACGAGGGTGACGCCAGGGGAACGGATTTATTGGAGAGAATTGCAGACTCACAGTCTGATCTGTGGTACAAGTACCGGTACCGGTAATAGCGGAGAGGAAAGCTTGAGTCACACTTCAGCCTAATACTCGAGTAATGGTTGCTGAGGCTCATATGTAACGCTCTTGATGCCTATCACGCATGAGGCATACCGGTACCGTACCCGGTATCGATATCAACACCCTGTCTTGCCTCAATGTCCGAGCACCCCAGGGGAACTCTCTGATCGTACGGTACCGGTACGAGTAATTCCGGCGACTTGGACGGGAACAAAAAATAAAAAATACTTGTGCATCTCAAGCCTCGTGTGCCATCCTTCAGCAATGGCAGCCTTCGTCCTCTCAGGCATAAACCTGGCTAGGTTGAATCTCCTGCAGTAACTCCCAGCAGTGCTCATTTTGGTTTGGTTGCGATGGTGGATGTTTGGCCCCCTCGATATCCCGGGGGGCGAAAACATCCCCCCGTGCCTTGTACTAGCGCTGTACTGGTACAGTATGAAAGGAGGTTGTTATTTTCTGTGTTTTCCTGCCATGTTTATGTGAGGCATTTGTAAGGAGCGTATTGTTTGCACAATTGTTCGTGGCATAAAAACCATTTTCCTTCGTCCCCCCTCTCCTCTGTTTGTGCTTCCACCATCATACCAGAAATACCTTGGGAAAAGAAAAAACATGATATCATACAACGAAAAACAGCACCAGTATTAATTCCATAACTAACGGCATCAAGAATGTCTATAACAATTGATACCAAAATATGTTCCCAGGTGTATACTGTATAGCTATAAAGCTATATTGTTTTTATAACTAGGAAAAGGGGGAAGAAGAAGAAAAGTTAGTTTTTGATGGTTTTACCCCTCTTGTGCATAAAACATGCTATTATGTTGTGATCGCAGAGTCCCAAAGATGTACTTCCCTCTCCCGGTAAGGCGCCTTCTGTTCCCCTTTGGTTTGATGGAGCGGAGTTCTTACCGGCACGTTCTATTAGCATATTTGTCTTTGATATTGGCATAACAGTATAGATACTGCATATGGTACATACCTGTAAAACCACACTCGTATCACATCCAGCGTGTCAACGAATACCGGTACTCGTACGCTGCGGATCGCTTTCCGTGGCCGACAGGGTGCTCCACTAGAAGACATGGTGTCCGGATGTAACCTGTGGTCTGTGGTGCTGTTTGGATAAGGGGATTGATTTCTGTCGTCGGATTCTTGACTAATTCGCTTTCCCCCAAGTTGCCCTGGCTTGCATTTGGTTCCAGTGTACCGTATCCCAATGCTACTTGAGTGGTGTTGAATACCACGGTACTCGTAGTCTACCGTACAGATATCATACCGTAGAAACTGAGTTAGGTCGGTAGCATCCTGACTGTGGCGAATGAGGTTGATAGCATGACTCTTAATACCGGTAGTCGACAGGTACGGGTACCGGTACTGTACAGTACAAGTACAGTACCGTGTCATTCTTTACTGATACAGCTGTTATTGAATGTATCATACGGTACTTGTAGATTTAATGCTTGGACAAATTAGCAGTAAGCTGGGCACCCCGCACGCATTACCCCCTCCCATCGGCGCTACCGGTACAGTACCGACCTCGTCCAGTTTCTACGGTATGCCTAGGCGCCATAAGCCACACCTCTAATAGCCTGGGGATGATGGGCAGCTTGGTAAATAATTATTATTGATATTCTACAAGTACTTGTGTTGCACAGCTTGCTGTAAACCCCCCCCCCCCCGAGTTAATTGAGTATCAGTGTTTCTGGCAGCTTATTTCCACATTTTCCAATTTTTTTATATACCGCAGGCTGTACCGTGCTGTGTTTGACGGCCCTGGACACTGCGGGCTGTATTTATTGATTCCAGCTTGCAAGCCATCTACGAGACATGAGCAATTTTATCGGGTGACTCTCTTACAACCCTGCTACAATGTAGCAGTAGAAGTCATTGGCAATTTCATATAACGCTACACGCCAACCATTTTACTGTGGCCTCTAGCAACAGCCACCGATAGTAACTATAGGGAATTGAATCTTGGCATCATGAAGAAAATTCGTGGGAAGCGTACTTTTAAGAAAACCGGAATAGATGGGAAAGAAGAAAAAGAAAAAAAAAGTAATCTATGAAATACCATCCGTAATTTAAAACCCCGCAAAGGAGAAACATCACCGTCCCAATTCCCATCGCGATAATGACGTGGGAGAGGGTATCTAGGTACTTGCTTCGCGTTTTTGGCCGGCGCTGAGAGGAACGGTCCTCACATTGACACTCACAAAGCCCCTGGGAGTGTCAACCTCCATTACATCCTCCTGCTTATCGTTCATATGCGCACTCGGCTGATCCTCTACCTCCTGACCGCTCTCCTCGGATCTCCCCACTGTATCGGTGGGTGGGTTCAACGCATCTTCCTCTTCCTGGGGAAAGAGCTTAGCCGGTCCGGCTTTCGATTCCATCTTATCCTCGATATCAATCGCACTAAGGTCCAAGCCATTCAATATAGTACACCCAAAAGCCTCGAGTCTGGAATTGGCCCATCCTCTTATGTCGACCGGAAAGATTTTCAGAGTCGGGTCCTCTCCGTAAAGGAGGTCTTGACGCCCTGTCCACACCTGGATCGCCTGAGGTTCGTAATATCTCCCGAGCACGCTTTTGAGAACAACTCTGGATTTTTCGTTCGTTTCGTTCGGGATGTACCACTTAATGGTCCAGTCGCCACCGCATGAGCGGCGCATACGGGGAGGAAGTTGAAGACTTGTTTCGTCCGGAACCGGCTCCGTACCTTCCCTGGGAAAGGCAGTAAAAATAGGACCTCCAAAGACAATTCTGGTTGTTGATTTGCCAGCACTAATTTTGGAGGGTGAAGTGTAGGTCTGAATTGACTTGACAACCATCATATCTTCTGCCCCATCGATTGTGCTCCCTTTGGTAAAACATTTGATACGTATCGGCTCATCAACCCAGATTTTCTCTGCGCCTAGATAAATGCCATTATACGACGCAACCTTGCACTTCTCCGTCTCGCCTTTTTCGCTGACAAGGTGTACACTATCAGGGATCTTATCAAATACCGAAAATGTACTTGCGGCTTCCCGGCCAGGCGCAACAGAGGGATGTTCGCGTGTCGTCGCCTGATAGTCGACGGCACACTCAGGACGGGACAACCATGGTCTGATAAACCACTGTTTGATGTCGCTGATGACTTCCCCATTCTTTCCTTTCTCGGCGCAGAGCTGGATAGTGTATGAATCTTTCTCGGTAGCCCACGGCGGAACAATGTCTTTTTCCACGTTAACGAACGTTTTCATCAAATCTTGGTCTGTTTCTTGTTCTCTGGTTTTGGTAATTACGTTAGGAGGCATGAGAAATGGTGTGTACCCGGGGCGCTCGACGACTATCCCGGCTGCCCAAGTGCCGCCCTGGCCGTCGACCAAATTTTTCCAATCTATCCCCTCATAGCTCCTCTCTTGGTTATCAGGAACCCAAACCCATCCAATCTCCCCTTTGCGTATGACCCATCCTCCGCAGTCCTGCTCTGCAACCTTCTCCTCCTGAGATATAACCATCTTTACCCTCTTGATTTCCCTCCGGTAAAATTGAACAGATCCCTTAAGAGCTGATGAGGATGCTGGCCCGTTCTTCGAACCTGCGGTACTACACAGGCAGCATTGACAGAATTTCCCCTTATCTTCAGGGCTCTTGGTCGCACTGAAACGGGAAAGGTACGCAATATGGGGGAAGAACTCGGCTGGTGACCGGTAGCGTTTTCCCGATGGATGTCCGTAAAGATAAGTATCCGATCGTTCTTTCCCGAGAACACCGTCCTGTGAAAAAATGTCAGTATAATGTAAGTAGGAAGCCAAGCGAGCTTGAAGGTGATTTTTCTCCTGACTAACTTTGGCGGAACATTTAATATGCTCAAAGAGCTTGTAATTCTTTGGGAGTTCGGCAAAGACATAGTCGAGCGACTCTGTGCGCTAGATCGTCAGCAAATAGCTTTAAGTAACACTGGAAAAGATTCTCAGTAGGGTAGAATTCAGGTTCGTATATCAACGTGCTTGCTGCAAAGGATATCCAGCTGACCTTGAGGATTCTCTGACTTAGAGAAGAGTTGGTAAACATGATTACCACATTTAGTTCTCCACATGACATCTTTGCTGCTTCCGGCGGGAACAGGGGCGTAGTATTCGTAGGCACCGTCGGCACGGGGTTTCTTTTCGAGATTAGTCGGATAGAGAGCCTTTCCATCAGAATAGTCGCAAGGTAGGAAACGGCAGTCGTCAGGAGACCCAGAGCTGGCCCCTGGCTGTGGCGGCATGATAGGTAATGAGCTCGGAGTTTTCCCAGGAAAGTCGCGGCAAGAGATACGAAAGGAGAGAGAAAGAGAAAGCTGTGGTATCGTGGTGTATACGCTCTTGGACAGCGATGAAATGTTGTCCTTGTAAGGGGGAAATATACGTTGGGGATTAACTAGCCAGGGAAAAATTGGGCAGTAGCGGTGATAACAATAACGGTGATGGTGGTGGTGATGTGAGGGTGGCGATTGCGGTGAGAGTGGTGAAGGTGTGAGAAAGGGAGGAGAGGAAAGATGAGTGCCGTGAAGGCCAGAGCGATTGTGTGATAAGCTGTAGTGATATAGGTAGAGGAAGGGATGGGCTATTGGTTGTGTTTGGAGTCTCTCTCGGCAAGACGAGAAGTTCAGCAAAACCAGCGGGCTTATTGGTTACCCTGTCTTGAAAGACAAATGCCTTAGCGCGCCACACACCCTCCGATCAACAGTGTCTATGACTTCCGTCATCCATTTCTTCACAGGATAATTCGTAGGGTGGAACTAATGATCGCTAATTATGCTTCGTTACCTTTCGCGCCATTCTAATACCAGTATTGTTCCCTTCACTACCCATCTCAGCCTGCGACGCGCCGGATCTTTTAGCATAGGGTCACCCTCCCTCTTATCATACCGCTATCTTCATGCAGTACTTGTCCCACCCCTAGTTTTCGTTGGATTAATCACAACCCTCTGGGTGTATAAGGTTTCTTGTCCTTTCCCTTTTAATATAAATCTCTTAGGTGCTTATTCTGCGAATAGTGTGCTATGATGGTTATATTCCAAAATAAGATCATTTACATGCCCGGTATCCATCCTTTCTTCCTGAACTGATCGCCGTCACCTCCTACGTCTGGGTTCTTCGGAAATTTTCCGTCCCAAGCCTGGTTTAGAGGAAATTAGAAATTAAGAATTAAGAATTAAGGTCGGAGTTTAGGCTAAATACCCATAGGAATCCCGCTTGGAGCTAAAAGAGAGAAGATTGAAACTTACCAAAAGTCCTGTATGGGGATCAACTGGCGTGGAAAGTTCCGAGATATCAAGACTGAGGATGGAAAACTATTGAGTTGGGCAGAAGCGACTGTTTTCCCTCGTGTACTAGCTGCTCCTACCAAGAGTAGACGGAATGTGGTCATTGTTTATTTTCAAGGGAAAGTTATTCAAGTGAGCTCTATTGGTGATGGTTGGGATTAATAAAATTTATAGAAATACATCGTCAACACCTCCTCGTTTGCCACTTATATCTGAAATCTTATCCTCACTCAAAACTCAAAGCTCTTCTACAGCCTACACAGTAATCATCCCATCATACCGAGGCTACTGGACCTCCACCGGCAGCCCTTCACAAACGGGGATTGAAAAGGATATGAAGGCTATTTTCTGTCATCTCGAGAGTTATAGCACCCCTGGGACAGAGTTCATCCTTTGGGGTCAGAGTATCGGTTGTGGTATAGCTCTCAAGGGATGGGCCAATCACCTTCAAGCTCCGAGGCGTCAAACACCCATACACATCAAGGGTTTGATTATGGAAACACCATTTGTCAGTATCAGTAGTATGCTTCTGGCGTTATACCCACAGCGTTGGGTACCCTATAGATACTTGTCACCATTTTTGAGAAATCATTGGGATGTGCGTGAAGCTGTTAAGCAAATTGCGGAAAAGAATGTTGGGGTGGATATAGTAGTACTGAGGGCTGGGAAGGATGAACTTGTTACGGAAGGAGAGGCAGTGAAGGTTGAAGGGATTCTTGGACAGATTTCGCCAAGGGATAGACACATCCGGAGGGTCATAGTTGCTGGAGCTCTTCATTCCCAATGTGTGGCAAAGTCGCAGGGCCGGGGCGAGGTTGTAAGCTTTCTGAAAAATACACAATAAGTTGGAACCCTGGAGGCTTATGGAATTCTTGTACTTGGCCTTTGACATGACACCCAAACAGGGTCCCTTAAAATCTCTCACTTAAATCCTTCCCCCCCCCCCAACATCAATTCCCAGACCGGACCCCCATACTCTATCTCAATCCTCTTCTCTGCCAGTGGCTCACCCCTGAACTTCTACTAATACCCCAAACCTACCCTGTCTTTCCATCAACACCTTCGGCATACGGAGTACTCCCACCCCCCCCCCACAAAAAAAAACCCGTGTGTGCGCTCCCGATCTACACAACATTCACTCCCACAAGACATAATACCACTATTATGATAATTGGCTAGTAGAAAAAGGAATTAGTTAAAATAGGGTAACAAAATAATGCCTCTTACTGATCCCCGTTCGTCACCGGCCGGCTTCCATCTTGCCCCTGTTGGAGACTGTACGGCGAATAAGGGCTCGAATATCATACAAGAGAGAAATGCGCTAGCCCGTTGAACCCCCCCTCGAAATTCCCCCTCTAGGATAGGGGTAGAGAAATCACTGCAAGCTTCTCCCTTAGCTGGGGCAAAAAGTTGCGCAGCCCCTTGACTTGCTGCAGGGCGGGTACGATACAACTTCCTACCACATTTCTCTTGTATTCGAGCGCTTACGATGGCTAACTACTATGAGCCCGAGCTTAGGTTTAGCGCCAAGAGGTGTACGCGGTATCGGAGATCGGAAGTGGTTCGGAGATTGGCGGAAGTGGTCCGGAGATAGAAGGCTGCCGAACCCTAAAGGGAGAACATCTCCTCTTGCAAATATGGAGTTGGGCACCTGGTCACTGAATTGAGGTTCGTTCTGTATCAGCTCAACATCGCCCACTCTACCAGGGGCCTCTCTACTGATAGGCGGGTAACCCAATATTCCTATCGTACTAGCTGTTGGGAGGAATGGGGACAAAGCATGTCCCGGTAAGCATCTGCATTGCGAACTATATTCTGCTCTGCAAATACAGATCAGATATTCATATGCGAGTGATATTTCGTGACCTTAATATCCAAATAACGGGGGGTACGAGATGATAGAAGTTTTGACGAGGCTACACCGGTGGTATAGCCAACACGCGTGGAAAGAGTCCATTTTTGTGTCTTTTATTTTATTTTGAGCACGGACGGTGTGAATGAGTTCTAGAACAACGAGGGCCGTTTGCACTGGGAGAAGTGTTGCTCACCCTCCTTCGGGGATTTTTAACGCGTATGGAGTGAAGAATGGGTGAGTTAGGTGTTATGACTCAAACTCTGGCATTGTACATATTTGCACTAAGGATATTGGTACTGTTGCTAACATAACTGGATACCTAAACAGGTGTGATGTATGATTGTAGCAGAAGATATCAGCTAATTCTCTGTTTAGGGGGGAAGTTTCTAAAAAATAATAATTAATACCCCCGGCAATGGACCGCGCGGGGTTTTTGCTTATAGTGTTAGAAAATGGTGATGTGCGCTAGTATTTGGGTTTGCTACGTGCCGATCAAACAGGAATCTCTCAATTTTCTCCCCCAAAAATCCGCCAGCGGGACTCGGGGGTGCATTGAGTCATCCAACTTCTGTTGGAGCTCCTTCGGAGGGGTTTAAACGAGGCATCAAGGAACCCTCACCTGTGTATTCCTACCTCGGTTCTCCCTGAGACACACTCTCCCACCAAGTGCACCCGATATTACAGTATGATCTGGAAAGGGCTCTAGACACGGAAATGGTAATCATCAAGGGCAGTCGGAGGACTTGGGTAGTGTTCCAATTCCAGATCTGGATTGTACTCTCTTGGTGCTAATTGACTCTGATCAAAAATATATCGTGTTGGGGAATACGGTGGCGAGGCCTCTTCCCATTTCCTCTGGCTCTTGTGCCGTAAGTTGTGAATGTGGTAAATAAGGGATGAGGCGAGGGATGTGCGGGTGGCAGAGGAGACCTGCTTGGTATTCTAGGAAGGATAAATATGCCTTTAAATGTAGGAAGGCTCTCTTGTAGATGCTGTGCTAAGACGTGTAGGCATCTTTTTGGTGCAGCTTGTGGTAGATTGGGTGTTAAATATCAGCGTTGTACTCCAGAGCGTAGTCGCCTAGTCATGGAGCTGCCTTGGTTGCCATCGGTAGCGGGTTTCTTGGGTCTTTTCAAATCTCCTCTTTCTTTTCTTACGGATAAGTCTTTTTCTTCCGGTAAAATTAAATCGCACTGATTTTACCACCACTCTTATTTCGCCATTCTTTCTCTCTTTTTCCTTCCTTCGGTGGAGCTACTCCTAGCACCTTCCGTACCCAATTAGTGGTTGTGCAAACGCTCTGCTCCACCCGCTGCTTGTTGACCCGCTCGCTGTGTATGGGTTTTAACAGGTAGTACTCAACAAGGTGGTCTAACATGATGTTGGACTTAGTTTTATCCGCCGTACAGAGGTAGTTTTCTTCCCTCTACTTCCTCGATTTCTAAGCTGCGCACTGTTGAAATTCTACTTTCGGATATGTACTCTCTATCTTCTTGAGTACGACAGT
>Ga0307509_10000727_pt1 | contig 56518 bp, 82 predicted proteins | sample 10_EM_MG_FD_202245 | JGI IMG/M metagenome (GOLD analysis project Ga0307509, IMG submission 202245) | Populus trichocarpa ectomycorrhiza microbial communities from riparian zone in the Pacific Northwest, United States - 10_EM | ecosystem: Host-associated > Plants > Roots > Unclassified | place...
CTGGTAGCGGCTGGAACGGCGGGTCTGGTTCTCCCGGTACCGGTAGAAGACCCGGATCAGGCCCTGCTCGGCGAGCAGCTTGGTGGCCTGCCGGACCGTGCTTTCGCCCAGCTCGGTAATGTCGGCGAGCTTCTTGACCGAGGGGTAGCAGGAGTAGTCCGTGCCTGCGAAGTCGGCCAGCACCATCAGGATGAACTTCGCCGGGGTGCTGCCGGTCTTCTGGGACTTGGCCCAGGCGGTCGCGTCATGCGACATGGTGCCTCTTTCAGATAGGGCACCCTGACGAGTTGCCGGGCCTGTATGCCACCGGTAGACTCGTGGGTGCCTCTTACAAAGTGAATGACCTGGTAGTGCTTCAGCGCCTCGGACTTGCCGGTCCGGGGCGCTGCCTATTGTGCACCCGTCAGGCTGCGGGCGACAGCTCCTCGTCGTCGGGGTTGTCGTACCAGAAACGGCCGGTCGGGATGGCGAACTTGTCGCGGATGGTCGAGGCGTACCAGAGCGGTTCCTTGATCTCCGGGAAGTCCACGGGGGGCAGCAGGTCACGCTGGACCCACTGCTGCGGCGTGAACCGGGCGACCTTCATGTGCCGGGCGATGCCCGCCAGGTCCACGATCGGCCTGGTCTGTGCCGTCTCGTTCCGGTTGGCCGTGATGGACGCGTACATCCGGTCCATCTCCTTGCGGTGCTCTCGCCGCAGCCTCTCGATCTCGGCCTTGAGCTGGTTGTTTGCCTCGACCGCCTCCTGCCAGAGGTTCTTATAGCTGGTGCTCATGATGTCCTCGCCGGTTGCCGGGGTGTGTTAGCCAGGAGCATACAGGATGACCTCTCCGGGGCGACAGGATCGAAGATTGTTGACCTGCGCTGTACCGTCCGGGTTGACAAGGCGGGTCGGATGTCCCACGATGGAGCCCGTCAACCGCCGAGGAGGCCCCGAGATGCCTGGTCCCACCGCATACCCCATCCTGTCGACCCTCGCCGTCATCGCTGTCGTGGTCGTCATCGCCGCCCTGGCCGCCCTGGTGGCCCGCTCCACCGATGCCCCCTCCTGGCCGGTCCTGCCGCCGCAGGCGAAGCCCACCGGCCGCCACCGCCCCACTGCCGTGGCCACCCCGTACATCCCCCGTAGCTGGGATTCCCTGCCCGCCCCGATCTCCGCACCTCCGGTCGCCACCCCCGAGCCGGAGCCGGTCGCGCTGTGCCCCCTCGATGAGGGCTGGGACTGGCGTGCTTTCGCCGATGACCGGGAGCTGGTGGCTGCGTGAAGGCCCTCAAGGACGCCGCCGTCGGAGACAAGCTGATCCTGATCCACCGGACCGGCCGCCTGACGAACGGCAAGAGTGACGACCGCACGGTTGAGGTCGTAGTGACCGAGGCCAAGCGGATCAACCTGGCCGTGCAGGAGATCGAGGCCAAGGGCGACAGCCACCAGCGCACCTGGAACGTCCGGCGCGACAACCGCAAGGAAAGCGTCGACAGCAGCGGCTACGGCTGGCACGCGTACACCGTCGAGGAGCACGAGAACAGCCAGCGGACGCGTGAGGCGTGGACCTTCCTGCACGAGCAGGGCATCTCGATCAGCAGCTCTGTGCTGTGGCGTGGCCGGGAGATTGAGCTGGCCGATCTGATTCGCGCTCACCTGGCCAAGGATCTGTCTCCTGTAAGTTGACGCAAGATCCCCTATGCTGTATCCTGCGAGTTGACAGACAAGGAGGCAAGCCTATGGAATCCGAGACCACCTACCGGACCGAATCAGTACGCGTCCCGCATCTGCGGGCCAGCCAGGGCAACCTGTGGCCCCTGGCCGCCAGCATCCGAGACGAAGGCATGCGCCACCCCGTCACCGTCTGGAAAGACGGGACGATCATCTCCGGCGGACGCCGCCTGCGAGCCCACTTCCTCATCGAGAAATGGGACATCCAGGCCGTCACCGTGGACACCGTCGAGGATGCCGCCAAGCGCCTGCTCAGCGACAACCAGGACGCCCACCTCTCCGAGCCGTACAAGCCGTCCGAGACCTGCCGCCTCATCGAGCTGCTGCGCCGCCTCGACGGCCCCGCCGCCGTCGTTCGTGCCGATGCCAACCGCCGCCGGGGTGTCGAGCTGCGCCGTCAGACGCAGGCCGGTCAGCGCGAGCAGGGCCGGGTCGGCCCTCAGCACTCCTACGACCACGTACTGACCGTTACCGCTGAAGCGGTCGGCATGTCCGAGACCAGCGCCAAGCGGCTGTGGTCCGTCTACAGCTACGCGTACGGGACTGCGGAAGCATCCGACGAGAAGCGCGAGCAGGCCCGCGCCGAGCTGGCCGCGATCGACGCTGGCGACAGCACCATCTGGGCCAGCTACCAGCGGCTGATGTCCGGCCGCCCCACTCCGATCCCCCGCACCCGGGCCGCGATCCCCGCCACGTCGGCTCCCGCCGCCAGGCAGATCGCCGCGTGGGAGAGGGCACTTCCGCAGTTGGAGGGCCTGACCACCGGGCTGATCGAGCTGGGCAAGCCCAGCCCTGAGCTGACCTGGGATCAGGTCGGTCCGGTCCACGCCCGGCTCAAGCTTGTACGCCGGGAGCTGGAAAAGATGATCAACCAGATGAAGGAGAGCAGCAAGCCGTGAGCCCCAAGACCGACCGTGAGGTCTCGCATCAGATCGTGCCGCGACGGGTGGGTGACCTCTGGGTTGACCCCAACGTGCAGCGCACCCTCAAGAAGTCCCGCGTCAACAAGATGGTCGGAGCGTTCCGCCCCGACGCGCTCGGCGTCCTGACCACCTCGCACCGCTCCGACGGAACCATCCATGTCGTTGACGGCCAGCACCGGTACCGCACCTGCGAGTCCGTCGGCTACACCGGGATCATCCAGACCAACGAATACTCCGGCCTGACCCTCCCGGAAGAGGCGGCCCTGTTCCGGCTGCTCAACACCGCCGAGAAGCCCACCCGGATCGATCACTACCTGATCGCCTGCGTCGAGCAGGACCCCTCCGCGATCGGCCTGGCCAAGTTCCTCGCCGCGCACGGCTGGTCCGTCGGCCCGTCGGCCATGGAAGGCCGCATGTCCGCCATCGGCAGCCTGGAGCGCGTGTACGCGTTCAAGCCCGAGGTCGCAGACGCCACCCTGGCCGTCCTGACCGGAGCGTGGGGACACCGGCCCGCCGCCGCGCAGGGGGTCCTCGTGGAGGGCGTCGGCCGCCTGATCTTCAAGTACGGCATCGGGGCCCCCGGCGGCATCGGCGGCATCGACCTGGACGACCTCGCCAAGCGTCTCGCCAAGTTCCCCGGCGGACCGGACGGTCTGATCGGCAACGCCCGAGGCCAGAGCGTCACCCGCAACGGCAACGTCTCCATCCAGGTCGCCAAGGTCATCCACGGCACCTACAACGAGCGCCGCCGCACCACCAAGCTGCCCCCCTGGGAATGACAGCCAAGGACCGGGAGCGCCACCAGCGCAACCAGGAACGCCAGAACCCGGCCCTCCCCACGGAGAGCCGGGCCTCGGCCGTTGAGGGCCACACGGGCACGTGGCTGGCCCGGGGGACACCCGCTGGCCCGGTCGGTGTGATCTGGCTGAAGCGGCGCATGCCCGACGGGCAGTGGCCCGCCGACACCCGGCTACCCCGCGACGACTCGTTCTCCTGGTGGGTGCGCTCGCACTGCGGGCACCCGGGCGGTGCGAAGCAGTGGGCGTTCTACGAGGAGCGCTACGCCGACACCTACGAGCAGATCTTCCGGGATGATCCCTGCCGGTGGACCCGATGCCCCCACTTCATGATCGAAAACGACCGGAGGAGTGCCCGAGGATGAACGCTCGCTTGCGGTTGTACGGCGGCCCGTTCGCCGGTGAGGAAGTCGCCCTCCTGCCGCCGGACCGGGCCGCCCCCGTACAGATCGTCTGGTCCGGATGGTCCCGTGAGGGATTCACCGCCTGGCTGTACGAGTGGCACGGGCAGGTCACCGTGCACCACGGCCGCACCGACGTCCTGGTCTACCTGTGCACCGGCCGCCGCCTGGCCCCCGACGAGATCCCGCCCCTGATCGCCGAGACCGCCGACATGTGGGCGGACGGAGCCGAGCTGATCGCCCGACTGTCCGACGTTCCCGCCGAAATGATCTGGCCCGGACTCTGACCGGTAGGCTGGCTCCCGTAGGAGGAGCCCATGCCACGCATGCCACGCAAGCGCGATCGCAACGCCAGCAACGACCACTCCCGTTCGCCCGAGTTCCTGGACACCCTGTCCCGCCGGGAGCTGGAGCTGGACCCGTCCCTCGACGCCTGGTCCCGCCAGCCCCACGAGACGGACCGTAACTTCGGGCTGTTCCAGATGTACCGCGACCACGGCCGCCTCCGCTCGGTAGCCCAGATCGCCACCATGTCCCCGCTGTCCTACCCGGGGCTGTCCCGCATCGCCCGCTACAACAAGTGGGTGGAGCGGGCCGGACGCTGGGACGCCGAGCAGGACCGCATCACCAGCATCCGCCTCCAGGATGCCCGCGAGGAGATGGCCAAGCGGCACGCCAAGGCCGCCGGTCTGCTCATGGCGAAGGCGCTGGAGCGCCTGGCCACCCTGGACGTCGACTCCATCAGCCCGCACGCCCTCGTGCTGATGCTGGACACCGCCGCCCGCATCGAGCGTGCCGCGCTGGGCCTGGAGACCCTGAACAAGGGTGCGACCGCCGCGCAGACCTCCGTCACCGTCGCTGCGACCACCGGCACCGACGCCGCCGGTAAGCCGAACGTCCGCGTCGAGGTCGGCGTGCAGCACGACCGGATCATGGCCACCCTCGATGAGATGGTGCAGCGCATGAGCCCCGAGCAGATCGCCGCCGGGTATGAAGAGCTGTCCGCGAGCGCGAAGGAGGCGACTCGCGAGCTGGACGCCGCCCTTCCTGCACCTCCTCCGCAGTGAGGGCGAGCGCGACCGGGGGCCGTCCTGCCGGGCGGATGGGCGGCCCCCGGGCATCGCGTGACCCGGTAGATATCCTGCTGGAAGCCTGGATGGACCGCTGCGCCCAGAGAGTCGTGGCGTCGCCCCGCGAGCATTGCGAAGCGCTTGTCCAGGCCCTGCGCGACGCTAGCTTGATCACATGAGCCTGTCCGCCGCTCAGAAGCTCGCCCTGCTCCCGGCCGCGCTGCGCCGTCGCTGGCTACAGAGCCAGTCCCGCGAAACTCTGGAAGACATCCAGAAAGGCGCGTGGTGGTGGACGGGCCGCCCCGAGCAGTTCCGCCCGCCCGGCGACTGGCTGGTCTGGCTGATCCGCTCCGGCCGTGGCTGGGGCAAGACCCGCACCGGCGCAGAAGACCTTCTGGACCGCCTGTTCCGTCACCCGGTCGACGCGTTCGGCCAGCGCACCGAATGGCTGGTCGTCGCCGAGACTCTGAACGACTGCCGTACAGCGTGCATCGAGGGTAACTCCGGCCTGCTCGCCGTGCTGCGGCGCATGGGCTTGGAGAACCACCGGGACTTCGAGTACCGCAAGAGCCCCAAGCTGATGATCGAGTTCCGGTCGGGGCAGATCATCTACTTCGAGGGTGCCGACAACGACGATGTGGGCCGTGGCTACAACGCGGCCGGTGCCTGGCTCGATGAGCTGGCGAAGTGGCGCTACACGTGGGGTGCCTGGTTCGAGGGCATCCTGCCGTCGATGCGTGCCCCGCTGATCAACGACCGTCCCCGGGTCGTGGTCACCACCACCCCGAAGCCGATCAAGCTGCTGATCAAGTGGCAGCACGAGACGGACGGCACGGTCGTCATCACCACCGGCTCGATCTTCGACAACATCGCGAACCTGTCGCGGGAGGTCGTCGAGGAGCTGAAGAAGATCTACGAGGGCACCCGGGCCGGGCTCCAGGAGCTGTACGGGCATCTCCTCGAAGACATCGAAGGCGCGCTGTGGAACCGCGCCATGATCGAAAACAATCGGATAAAGCCCGCCGAGCTGCCCGAACTGAAGACCGTCGTCATCTCCATGGACCCCGGTGCCACCGGCGCAGGCGACGAGACGGGCCTGATAGCCGCAGGCCGTGGTTACGACGGTGACGACTACGTGCTTGCCGACTGGTCCAAGAAGATCGTCGGGCATGCCGCCGCCCGCCGCGCCTGGGAGATGTTCCGCGCCTTCGGCGCTACCTGGCTGGTCATCGAGACGAACATAGGCAAGAAGTGGCTGATGCAGGTCGTCACCGACGCCTACGTCGAGATGCAGAAGGAGGGCCTGTTCGAGTCCGGCCCGCCCCCGGTCAAGGAGGTCACCTCCCTGGCGGCCAAGAAGCTGCGCGCCGAGCCGGTTGCGTCGCGCTACGAGCAGAACCGCTGGCACCACGCCGGGACGTTCATCGAACTTGAAGATCAAATGGCGACTTGGGTACCTGAGGACGCCGCCTCCCCCGACCGGATCGACGCCCTCGTGCAGGCCGGACTGTTCCTCATGGGCAAGGAGAACAAGCTGATCCGCATCGCCGCCCCGTCCGCCGACTCGTGGATGCCCGTCAGCTCCCCGTACGGCTAAGCTGCTGGGCATATATCGGCCGGGACACCGCCCCGGTTCGGTCTGTGGGATGAATCGCGGCAGTGCCGCGACACTAAAGACGCCCCGACCACCCTGTAGCGGCAGGGCTCGGGGCGCTCCCATGTCCAGGCATGGAAAAGGCCCGGCCTCCCGGGGTAGGGGCCGGGCCTCGCGCATCAGGGGGGACCTGGACCGGTCAACCCTCCGTCAGCGCCCTCGATGCTACCGCTTACGCGCCCGGCGGGGACGCCGCTGGCGCAGCCGCCGCAGCCGCTCGGCCCGCACCAGGGCGAGGCTGTCGATCAGGTCGGAGATCTCCCGGCTGTCCAGGACGGTGAAGGTGGCGATGGTCCGCACCCGCTCGGCGTACGGCAGTTCGGTCCGGCACAGGTCGGTTGCGTACTGGATCTGATCGCGCGTGGGTGCGTGCCGCCACGAGTTGATGACCGGCGGGTCGAATACGTCCCTCTCCAGCGTGTCCACAGCGTCCACCTCCGTCGGGTTTCTCCTCCTTCTCCTACAAGCGTGACTGAGGATCAGGCGACTGTCCAGCAATAATCTACAAAACTTCGTCTACTAAGGGTTGACAGCGCTGCCTGCTGCGACTAACGTGGAACACGACAGATCGAGCAGGGGAGGCAGCAACATGAAACCGAAGTATCCCGACATCGCCGTCCAGCTCACCGGCCGCGATGGAAACGCCTTCGCCATCATCGGAGCCGTCAGCGGGGCCCTTCGCCGCGCCGGACACGGTGAAGAGGCCAAGGAGTTCGTGACCGAGGCGACCTCCGGCGACTACGACAACGTGCTGCGTACGGCGATGAACTGGGTCGAGGTGTCCTGATGGACGCCGGAATCGCCGACACCCTCAACCGCCAGGACGCGCGGAAGGTCGCCGTCCGCCTTGACGAGGTGGACGCTCAGCTCCTGCCCGGCATGATCCTTCCTGTGCCGTGGTACCGCGCAGCCATCGCTGCCTCGCTCATGGACGAGAACGACGCCCACGACGCGGACCGGGCCTGGTTGTTCGGCATCCTCGCCTCGAACACCCCCGACCTGCACTTCGACGGCGAACCCGCCGACGGGGACTGGGACAATCTGTACGCAAACTTCCGGGCCGAGATCGTGGCCCGGCGTGACCCGGAGACCCACCGTGTAGGGGATCAACTCCCGTGCGTGGTGGTGTAGGGTCACGATAGACGGAGGGGACCGGGAAAGGCCCAAGCCTCCTTCGGTCTGTCAACCAGAGCGACATGCCCCCGCTGGCGCTCTGGAGGTCGGGCCAACCCGGTCCCCTCCCCCGCCCGGATTACACACAGCCTGAGGAGAAACCCTGTGGACCTGACCCTGCACGTCGCGGACGACAACGGCTTCATCAACCTGGGCGGCATCGTCCCGCCCGGCGCGCACTACACCGCCGCCCGCAACGAGAACACCGGCGTCGTCCGCCTCGTCCCGGTGAAGGTCGCCACGACCGTCGTCATGCAGACCGCCACGCCCGTCCAGACGGACGACGACACCACCGAGACGCAGCCCTGGGGCGACCCGCAGGGCTGACCAAGGCCAGCAACGCCCGTGAGCTAGTTGCCCACACCCGCCGGGGTGCTGGCGGAGACGAAAACCGGGCAGGCAGGGAAGTGCCAATCGGAGACGGACCGAGAGCGCCCTGATGCACGACCGCCATGAGCAGGGGACCGCTCCTGTACCGCCGGAGATGATGGCACCGGTGCACGAAGGCAGGGACGCTGTTTCCCGGAAGGTTGCCAGCGTCCCTGCTGCTGGGGAGATAGCTCAGATGGCAGAGCGCACCTCGCTTAGAGGTCAGCCGGACGACAGAGCCGGTAAGAGGCCGCAGGTTCAAGTCCTGCTCTCCCCTCGACAGGCCACACACAAGAAGGAGAAACGCCATGAAGATGCTCCTGTACCGCATGGACGCGATGGGCCGCATCTGCGTCGCCGTCGAAGAGCAAGAGCTGTGGTTCGCCGCCCGCGACTCCGAAGGCGTCGTCAGCCTGCACCCGCTGCGCGCAGCCATCGTCGCCGAGATGAACCGGATCGCCGAAGCCCTCAACCCGCTGGTCCCCGAGCCCACCGCCCCCGAGGGGGAGGCGCAGGAGCGGCCCGAGGAAGAGGGCGAGAACGCTCCCGAGTAGCACCCCGTACGCGCGTACGGGTACCTCTGCACCGTCTGACCGCTGTATGGCAAGTGCGGGTTCGAGTCCCGCCCAGCGGGGCAAAGGCGGCACGCAGAGGGGGATCGGGCAGGGTGTCCCAAAGACGCACGGCCGTACGCCTGCTGGCTTCAATGCCACCGATCCACGGAATACGGATAGGACCCCTAACCAGGGTCCGACTCCGGGCAACAGACCGGCTAGCCAGGTGGCTCCCGAGCAAACAGACTCCTTGGTCGGAGCCATGTGTGAGGGGCATGTGCGGGGATCGTTACCCCGTCCGGTCGCGCGAAGGAACGACGGGTGTCGCCTGCTCCGCACAGCGGACCAGCAGTCGGCTGCTCAGCCCGCCGCTAACCGATGCCGCCATCAAGGAGCGGGTGGCGGGTCCTGTAGCTCAGCAGAGAGAGCACCTGCCTCACGGCAGGAGGTCGGCGGTGCGAATCCGTCCAGGACCACGTCGCAGGGGGAACGCAACGGCTGGCGAGCCGCCCCCTGCGGCTCCAAACGGCCCCCTCGGGGGTAGTGGGAACCAGGCGGGAAACTGCAATCCGGCACGACGTACGGGACGTGGACGGTGCTTCGTCGGCCCGGTGGTGGCTGCTGTAGGGCAGTAAGCGCCACCGGGTCACACAACTACACAAGGCGACGTAGCTCAGCGGTAGAGCACCCTCGGCCGGAGGCAGCCATGCGCATGGTGGAACCCGACCCCTGGCCTGATCAGCCGGTGCGAAGAGGGAGGAGTGGCCCCAAGGCCCCCACGGAAACCCGGACGATCATCCGGGCAGAAGCGGACCAGGCCGGAAGGACCCCGGAGGTTCAAGTCCTCCCGTCGCCACGGTGATGCAGAGGGAGAACAAGCGGGCACACCCTGATTTCGCCCCTCTGCTGTCGACCGGAATGCATGACGCGCATAGGAGTAAGCGACGTCAGGCCGGTCCGGCGGGTTGCCGGGCGGCTCCGAGGAAATCCCCCGTGGCCACGGCGCGGATTTGTCGCCCGGCAACCTACACCCGATGACCTGGGAATACAGGAGGAGAAGGGCAAGTGATGGCGAAGAAGCCGCCCAGCAATGTGCTCGCACTCATCAGGCGCACCCTGGCCAGCAAGGGCAAGGCGGCTGCGAAGAAGGCCGCGAAGAAACCGACCCTAGCCCAGCGCTTCATCCCCCGGAAGGGACGCCGGTAAGCCATGGCCAAGAAGTCACGCAATCCGCGCCCGGCGCAGGGCCGCCCGCCTCAGAGACGGGGCAGGGGAGGTACGGGCCCTGGCCCGGCGTACAGGTCCAGCGGCAGGGGCAAGCCCACCCAGCACAACCGGGACTGCTGCCCAATGGTCGCCGCGCTCGTGTCCGTCAAGCGAGGCAAGTTCCGCCTGGCCAGGCGTTACGCAGCCCTGTCCGTCCGCCTGATCGCTGCAAGGATTGCCTGATGAGGGTCATCCACACGATCGGCCAGCCGATGTCCGGCCTGCCCGCCTCGCGGTGTGTGGGCTGGGCATCCCGGTACTGGCACCTGTTCCGCCGACCGCCCTGGAGGGGACGATGACCGAACCGACTACCGCTGACCTGTATCGGCGTCTCGCCGACCGGCAGGAGGCCCTGGAGCAGGCGCGCCGCCTGATCGGGTACGCGTTCCATCTGCGCCAGTACGGGGAGAAGGCCCCGGGTGGTGACGAGACGTGGGCTGGGTTCGACCGCAGGGCTGAGGAGTTCCTGCGGTTCGGCTTCTATCCGGTCCCTTCCGATGGTTACTCGCCGGTACGGGTGCCAGAAAACACGGGGAAACACCCCGGGGAATCCCCCGAAAACGGGGCGAAGCCGGGCATCCCGAAGATCATATCCTCGGGCGACTGGAATCCGCGCGGCTCCGACGGCCAACCAGTCACCCTCGCCGAAGCCGTCGGTCAGGCCTTCGGCGCGGCAAGCATGTGCTGGGAGGACATCACCGCCACCGACGCATTCGATGACGCCCAGTGCGCCCGGGTGTATGACGGGCTGATGGCCTGGCTGTCCGACTGGGCCGACCAGCACCGCGCGCAGGCCAACGAGGCAACTGCCGCGAAGATGCAGACCGCCATCAAGGGCTGGGCGGGCCTGGCCTACGAGATGTGGGCACTGATCCTCAAGGGCTCCGCTCCCCCTTGGGTCGTCGCTACCGACCGGCTGGCATGGCAGCGCTGGGAGGACGGCAAGGAACACCTCCGCGCCCGTCTGCACGCCCTGCTGCACGACACCGCCGGAAGCTGGTCCGACCCCATCCCCGGAGAGCCCGGCCCCAAGCGCACCGCGTGGCTGCTGGCCCGAGGCTGGGACTCCTACGATGAGTGGCTTGCCCGCGACGGCGAATCAGAGCGCAACGATGGCAACTGACACCGTGGCCCGCTACGTGCGGCTCGGCCCTAAGTCCTTGGTGCTGGTCGGCTCGCTCGCCGGTACCGGCTGGGCGCACCGCTTCATCGCCGATGGCGGGAGCGGGTCGTCGTGCCTGGCCTGCTACGACTGGTGCGACGCCCCGCAGCATCTGACCCGTGCGTCCGATTTCAGGAAGGCTTCTCCCAGCGCCCTGACGTGAGTCCTGGGGGATATGAATGGCCCTCACGGTCGAACGGTCTTCGGGCCGGAGCGAGGAGGCCCCGCCGGACCTCACGGGCGGAAAGGCGGGCCGGTAGCGAACCTTCCCGTGAGGGTTCCATGTCGGGTGGCTCAAAGGGGAAGGGCAACTGCGCGTTCGGAGGCGGACATAGGCCGATGAGGGGCGTGTGGAATGAGTGCAGGGTTCGAGTCCCTGCCCCGGCACTTGCAAGATCCGTCAATGCCCTGTAGTCTTACGACAGACAGTAAGACCGAGGAGGAGAAATGGACAGCAGCGACAAGGACGCCTACACCCAGGCGACGCAGGATCAGGAGCAGGCCAACGACCTGCGCAACCGCATCACCGCCTACACGGCCGGGGCCGTCAAGTACGGCAACGTCGACCGGGACTGGGCCAACACGTGGCTCATCCGGCTCGGCGCGGACCCCGTCACCGGGTCGGCCGAGTACCGCATCAACGTGCCGATCACCGGCAACTTCGGCAAGACCATCACCGCCAACTCCCGCGCCGAGGCCCTGGCCCAGTTCGCCGAGCACATCAACCGGGTCACCGCCGCCGGTCAGATCACCGACGGCCGGTGCGACGGCGTCTACGGCGTGCAGTTCTCCACCGACTACGAGCCGACGTTCTTCAGCGGCCCCGCCGACGTGCCGACCGACGCCAACGACTCGGTCCCCGGTCTGGACGGCCTGAAGCAGGGCATCCGCCAGATGCTGAAGGAAGGCGTCACCGAGCAGGGCTGGGGCCACATGTACGCGGTCAAGGCCCTGGAGCTGATGGAGCTGCCCCCGCTCCCGGCGATGGTCAGCAAGGTCGTGGAGGTGCCGGTCAGCGGCACGACCCGGCTGAACGTGCGCGTGTTCGAGGGTGACGGCGACGACGTGGTGCAGCAGGCCGCCGCCCGGCAGATCGCCGCGTCGCAGATGCTGGCCGTCGTGGCGGACGAGGTCGGCGAGGCCCGCGTTCCGGGCTCGGGCGACATGGGCCTGCGGCTCGTGGACGGGGACGACGACTCGGACGTGCTCTGATCTCTCCGGTTTGCGCGATGAGGTAATGGCCAGTGGATGGAGCCCTCCACCCTCCGCGTGACCGGAAGCTACAGCCCGCTTGACAAAGCCGTCAGGCGGGCTGTATGCTGTTCACAGACAGACCGAGGAGGACACCATGGAGACCATCACCGTCAAAGCCACCGAGATCAAGGTCGGCGACGTGATCCGCTTCGGCGGACGAGTGACACGCGTCCGCATCGCCAAGCGCGTCTCCGTCCTCCAGGAGGGCTACAGAGGAGCAGTCACCTACCCGCTCAACTCATACGTGCGGGTCGAGAGGCCCGAGCTGCTGAACGACTGACCCACCACTTACGCAGTGGAGCCGGGCTGACCACCTACGATGGTGGCCATGCCCGGCTCTTCTGTTCTGTACGTCATCTACCTGCTCGCGTTCGCGCGCCTGGTCATCCTGCTCACCTCGGACTACATCACCGAACCCCACCGCGACCGCCTCGTGACCGCCCTCAAGGAGCGCAAACGCTTCAGGCTCGCCTACCTGCTGCTTTGCCCCTGGTGCGTGTCGGTCTGGCTCGGTATCCCCGCCGCCCCGATCATCTACGCTTACGGCCATCACTGGTGGCTGTTCGTGCCCGCCCTCTGGATGGCCCTCTCGGCAGCCGCAGGTGCACTCGCACGCGTGAAGGGGTGACAGAGTGGGGCTGCTGACCCGCAAGAAGGTCGTACCTGCCGGAGGTGTCGACGGCCCGGGGACGCGCTCCAACGCTCTGATCGCCGCCGCCGTGCCGATCAACCTGACCGACGCCGCCTCCTGGCAGATGTTCAAGCTCGGCGACCACCGCTGGCAGTGGGAGGCGTGGAGGCACTACGACATCTGCGGGGAGATGCGGTTCGTCGTCAACTGGATCGGCAACGCCGTCAGCCGCTGCCGCATGTACGCCGCCGACATCGCCGACGACGGCACCGTAGGCGACGAGACCAGCGACGACGTTGCCAAGCTGATCGCCGAGACGATGTTCGGCAGCCCCGCCGCGAAAGCTCAGGCCCAGCGCCTGATGGGCATCAACATGATGGTCGCCGGGGACGTGTTCATCGTCGCCGAGGGCTACAAGAACACCGGCCAGGACGGCACCCCCGACCAGGACAAGTGGTACGTGTGCTCTTCGTCGGAGGTGTTCCGCCGGGGCGACGACATCATGGTCCGCCGGTCCATCAGCCATGGCGGAGGCACCTACAAGCTCGACAAGAAGAAGGACCTGCTGATCCGGGCGTGGAACCCGCACCCGCGCCGCCACGACGCCGCCGACTCCACCGTCCGCGCCGTGCTGCCGGTGCTGCGGGAGCTGGAGCAGTGCACCAAGCGCGTGTTCGCCGAGCTGGACTCGCGTCTGGCCGGTGCCGGTCTGCTGCTGCTGCCCGACAACATCGAGTTCCCGCGCCAGCCGCAGCAGAATCCCGGGGACCCGCGCCCGACAGGCGTGGAGGGCTTCTCGGAGCTGCTTCAGCGCACCATGGCGACCTCGTTGCAGCAGCGCGACAATGCCGCCGCGATCGTGCCGATCATCCTCCAGATGGCCACTGAGGCCCTGGACAAGGTGAAGCACCTGACGTTTGACTCGGCGATCTCCGACCACATCACCACGATGCGGGAGGCGGCCGTCAAGCGGATGGCGATGTCGCTGGACATCCCGCCCGAGGTGCTGACCGGTATGGGCGGCTCCAATCATTGGTCGTCGTGGCAGATCGAAGAGTCCTCGATCAAGATCCACATCGAGCCGCTGCTGATCCAGCTCGCCGACGCCCTCAACATCGGCTACTACCAGCCCGCCCTCAAGGCCGCAGGCGTCAAGGACCCGGCGAAGAAGACCCTCTGGTTCGACATCGCCGCCCTGACCGTCCGCCCCAACCGCTCCGACCAGGCGTTGCAGTTCCAGGAGAAGGGGATCATCTCCGACAAGGCCGCCAGGGACAACGCCGCGTTCACCGACGACGACGCCCCGAGCCAGAAGGAGATCATCTACAACTTCACCAAGGCCCTCGTCCTCGCGCAGCCCGCCTACGCCGGTGACCCCGAGGTGCAGAAGATCCTCGGCCTGCCGCACATCAGCCTGCCCGCCGCGCCCGCCCCCCCCGGGCAGCCCGGTGACCTGATGCCCGGAGACCCCGGATACGACACCGCCGGTACCGAACCCGCCGACGCCGGGGGCCGGGGGCTGCCGCAGTTCCCGTCCGTCGCCGACGCGGAGGCCGGAGGTGCGGCCAAGCCCGGCAAGCAGAAGCTCGGCCAGCTCGCCGCCAGCATCAACGCCACCGACACGGCCCTGTTCTACGCCGCCGACGCCGCCGTGCGCCGCGCCCTGGAGATTGCCGGTGGGCGTCTCGTGCCTGGCCCTCAGCGTGCCCGCTACGCCGTCCCGAAGCACGAGCTGCACACCCGGATGGTCCCGGACCGCGACCGCGTGCCCGCCCTCCTGGCCGGTGCGTGGGTGCACGTCCGCGAGCAGGCACCCAAGCTCGGCGTGGACGCCGACGCCCTCGAAGAGCTGCTGGGCGGATACTGCACGGTCCTCATGACCCGGGGTCTTGCTCACGAGCCGTCGCAGCTTCAGTCCACGCTCGCCATGGCCCGGGGGGACCTCTCACCATGATCGAAAACGTTGCGTTGATGACGCCTGACCAGGCATCGAAGGCCTACCGGACACCTACCTACGACGGCAGCCTGTGGGGCTCCAGGGTTTGCCGATGCAACGGTCACATCGACCCGCACGAGCACACCCGGATGCACCCGCGCGGCCGGTCGATCTTCGAGGAAGAAGGTCAGCCGCTCCGCCCGCCACCCGCATACGTCGGCATCCGACGGCACCCTCCGGCACAGCAGAGCACGGGCCTCGTGGACGCCAAGGCCGCCGGACTCAGCGCGGTCCTGGCCATGCTGGTCTTCTCCCTCGCCGTAGACGCGGCCCTCGTGGTCTCCTGGCTGACGAGCTGACCCCATGACACCTGAGCAGATGCGCAACGCGGCCAACTTCGCGGCTGCCCTCGGCAAGCTCAAGGCCAGGCAAGAACAGGGCCAGGGTGCGGAGCTGACCGCTGACGAGGTGGACGGCCTCATCTGGGCCATCAGGCAGTTGCGAGGAGGTAGCGCCCGTGTCCCAGCCGACCACTCTGCCCAGCGCTGATGCGCAGAAGCAGGCCGCCGCAGAGGTGTTCGCCCAGTACGAGCCGCCCCTGTATGAGGCGTACCTGGAGATGATGCTGGAGTGGCTGGCCGCCGTGAAGACGGCCATGTTCGCAGGCGGCATCGCCCACCTCGGCCTCGTCCCCGACCCGATGACCGTGTTCTCCCAGACCCCGAAGTGGCACACCCTTACCAGCCAGTACTCCGAGCAGGTCGCCCGGGATGTCCTCGCCGCCCCGTACCGGGATCTGTTCGCCGACGGGACCCTGTTCGAGTCGCGGCCGTTCGTCCGAAACTGGATCGCCGCCCGCGGGAACCGGCTGAACGCTGTCCCCAACGAGGTGTTCGGCCTGGTCTCGCAGATCATTGACTCGGCAACAGTCAACGGTGCAAGCATTGACGACGTGACCGCGCAGGTTGAGGAGCTGTTCGCCGACACCAGCATCCCGAAGTGGAAGGGCCGGGCCCGCACCGTTGCACGAACCGAGGTCGTCGGCGCTTACAGCGGTGGCCTGTACGACGCCTTCTCCATGATCGTCTCCAACGACCCGGAGACGCAGTGGGTGAAGCGCTGGCTCGCCACCGAGGACCAGCGCACCCGCCACGACCACAAGGAAGCCGACGGGCAGACCGTCCCCTGGTCGCAGCCGTTCGATGTGGGCGGGTTCGCGATGATGTACCCGCACGACCCCGACGGGCCGCCGCAGGAGGTCATCAACTGCCGGTGCACCATGCTGCTGGAGGTTGCGGGCGAGCCCACCGACATGGGTAACCGGGGCTACAAGAAGGGCCTCACAGCCTCCCTGACCCTCATGCAGGCCGTGTGCACCGACGGCGCGTTCTGCCAGCAGACGCACAAGCCTGGCCTGTGCAAGGGGCAGAAGCGCGGCGAGTCCGAGCCGGGCGCGCAGGACGCCACGAAGCAGACGCCCGCCGAGAAGGCGCAGATCGCCGTCAAGGGCCTGTCCGAGGCCATTGCACGCGCCACCCAGGTCGCGCAGGCCAACGCCGTCCGCAACCCGAAGCTCGCCGGGATGGCCCGCCGCGCGGTCGCCGACTACGCCAAGGCGCTACGTGGCCACCAGCAGACCCTCAAGCAGGCGGCCCAGGCCAACGACCGGGCCAAGCGGACCGGCATCCAGGACACCCGCCAGCAGGACGTCCTCGACCGGCGCGCCCAGCGGCAGCGTGACCGCGACCAGCGCAAGCGGGAAACCCTCGGCAAGCGGGCGCAGGCCATCATCGACCGGCGGAAGGAAGCGGCGAAGGTCGCGAAGATGTCCTCGAAGCAGCGGGCTGCGTACGGGAAGCGGAAGTCGGCCCAGGCGAAGGCGAAGCGTGCGGCGGCTGAGGCGAAGGTGCTGAAGGAGGCGGGCAAGGCGTAGGTCTGGAACACGGTGGAACAGGGCGGAAGATCAAAAACGATCGGCTAGGATGCCCGCATGGACCTGAAGGACCTGATCGCGGCCACGTTCGCTACGTCCGTCGAACGCCAGCTCTTCGAGATCATGACCGGCTCCAAGCCTGACCCGCTCGACCTCGGAGGCCTGGCCGCCTCGGTAGCCATGGCGCTCACCGCCTCGGCAACCGGCATCGACCTCGGCCCCTTCAGCACCATCCTCGCGAGCGTCACCGCCTGGACCTACCAGGACGAAGACGCCCACGACACGTGCTTCCTGACCGCCTGCCTCAACCCGCTGCACCCCGGCCCCTGCAAGGGTTGGAAGGGGAACCTGTTCAAGGTCGCCCCCAACGCCTTCCACGCCCTGGAGGCCGCCCGGGTCGAGAAGGCCAACCACGCCCGGATCAAGAAGATCGAGGCGCTGAAGGCGCAGGGCAAGCCGATCCCCCACAAGCTGCTTCAGCCGATCGTGGCGAAGCCGCACCCGCACGCCGGGCAGACCGCGAACAAGGCGACCGGCGAGGCCCACGCCGCCGGTAAGGCCGTCTCAGACGCTGCCGGGATCGTCAACAACCACCCGGGGAAGGTCACCCTCGGCCAGGCCGTCAAGGCGGTCGGCCCGGTGGAGAAGGGGCCGAAGGGCAAGAAGCCGACCCTGGCCTCCAAGGGCATCGCGTTCGTCATTTCGCAGCCGAAGGTCACCGATCAGTACAAGCTCGACAAGGCCGCGAAGATCACCCCCGAGGAGTGGTCTGGCCTGTCCGTCGAGGACAAGGCGACCATCCGGGGTGAGCTGGCCAAAGTCCAGAAGGACGGGTTTGGCCCGCAGCAGAAGAAGGCCATCGAGCTGCTGGGCAAGCTGCCCGAGAAGGGCGTGGCCCCGGGCACCCCGAACACCATCACCACCCCCAAGGCCCCGACCCTCAACGAGAAGGTCGCCAAGGTCAAGGAGGAGATGACCAAGGGAGCTACCCTCGGCGAGGCCATCAAGAAGGTCACCGGCAAGGAGCCCACCGGGCCGCAGACCGGCGCGGGCACCCTCGCCCAGGCCAACGCCATCAAGAACATCACCGAGGCCATCCACGGCCCGCAGAAGAGCACCGTCCAGGACGTCGCCAAGAACGTCGAGGTGATGAAGTCCGGCGGCAAGGCCATCGACCAGCACCCCGCGTTCGGGGGGATCGTCGGGAAGCTCGCCTCCGACGCCGCGAAGAAGGCGCAGGACCAGAACCCGGGACAGAAGGTTCCCGGCGTGGACGTCTTCCACAAGGACATCGCCGAGCACATCAAGGAGGGCAAGCCCTTCCTGCCGCCGTCGATCGCCAAGCTCTCCGCGCACGACGAGGTCACCAAGGCGAAGACGAAGGTCGACGCGCAGGAGGCGAAGGTCAAGGCGGCTGAGGCCAAGCTTGCTGAGGCGAAGCCGCCGACCACGCTTTCCGAGGTCGCCAAGTCCGGGTCGCACATCACCGAGCCGACGTCGATGACTCCGCTGCAACTGAGCAAGATCATCCACAAGGAAGGGTCCGCCGACATCATGGTCGGCGGCAAGCGCGTCAAGGTCGGGTTCGTCGGCGACCACAGCACGGCCGAGCTGATCTTCGTCACCCCGCTCGGCAAGGGTGGCGGCCACTACGTGGTCAAGACCCCCGACGGCGAGAAGATCACCCTCGGCAAGGGCGAGCTGGTCAAGGTCCTGCCGAAGGCCGCCGCCACGCCTGAGGTCATCACCGCGCCGAAGCCGGAGACCATCCCGGCCGCCGACAAGCCGAAGCCCCTGCCCGCGCACGTTGAGCACGCCATCGCCATGGCCAAGGGTCAGGCGGTCGGCGCGTCGTGGTCGAAGAACCACCTGGCCGCGTACCAGCCGCTGTCGGCCGAGGAGTTCCACGCCCTCCCGCAGGACGTGAAGGACAAGATCACCCAGGAGCTGCACAAGAGCCTCGACAAGTTCCTGGACCCGAAGAAGAAGGCCGCCGCGCAGGGCCTGCTGGACAAGTTCGGGGCGGCCAAGAAGGCCGACGTGGCCCCCAAGGCCCCCAAGATCGAAAACGTCGACTTCAATAAGCACCTGCACGACTTCTCCGTCACCGACGCCCAGGCGAAGCAGGCCGTCGACAGCAAGCCGATCGTCTACCTCGCCGTCGTGGCCAAGGAGCTGGCAGGCGTCGGTACCGCCGAGAACCCCGACACGCTCGGCCAGATGCAGAAAGCCCAGGCCAGCGCGGCAAATTCCCTGGCCAAGAAGATCCAGCTCTACAGCACCGAGGTCATCGAGGACAGCGCCGCCAAGGACGCCATGAAGGCGTTCAAGACGGCCGAGCAGAACCTGGCCTACGCCAAGAACGTCGCCGACGCCAAGCAGATGTCCTACAACAAGATCAGCGCGAAGCTGGCCACGGACACCGGCGGCCTCTCCCCCATCGAGAAGGCCGCCCTGGTCAAGTACCAGGCGTACCTGCTCAACGGCCACCCCGTCCCGTCCGACCCGGCCACCCTGCACAGCCTCCAGGTCACCGCCGACGACGCCAGCGAACACCTGAACGAGACCCTTCAGAGCACAGCGAAGAAGCTCAGCGCGCCCAAGGCCGACGACATGTCGCCGATGGTCCTCACCGACGCGGCGAAGAAGCTGATGGGTGAGGAAGCCGTACAGCCGAAGATCAACCTGACCATGGCCGAGGTGAAGAACGCCAAGGCGTCCGCTGATGCGCAGGTCAACGACTTCGCCGCCAAGTACCCGCCGGGCGTGGTCACCGACCCGAACGTTGCCGCCGCGAAGAAGACCCTGGAGCTGGAAACCATGCAGTTGCTCGCCACCAAGGCGAGCAAGCAGAAGCTGGTCGAGCACCTCGACCAGCACCACATGGCGGCGCTTGGCACCGGGATGGACATCCACGGCAACCAGTTGATGTCCAAGGACAAGAAGATCATCTCCGCGCACGCCAAGATGATCAGCGACAACGCCGCCTACCTCGACACCACCTTGGCGCAGCAGGAACCCAAGGTGAAGGCCGCGCAGGCCAAGTTCGAGGCCGCCGCGCAGAAGGCCGAAGCGAACCAGGCTCCCGCCGAACTGCACGCCCTCACCGACTACGACAAGGCCACGATCGGCGACGCGTACCAGGCCGCATGGAGCAACGCCGCCATCAAGGCCCTCCTGTACGGGGTCAAGACGTACGACCAGAAGCAGAAGATGAAGGCCGACGCCCAGTACCCGTCGCTGACGGCGGACCTCAGCGACCTGCACAAGCTGGCCGGGAAGCTGGCGCTGGCGCACGCCGAGGAGCACACGGCCGAGCTGAACGTGCCGACCGACCCGGACACGGGCGCGAAGCTCCCCGGCCCGGAGAAGAAGGCGTGGCTGGCCGCCGTTCTGCACCGCACGGAAACGGAGCAGCAGTTCAACGACCTGCACAAGGTGGCGCAGGCTCGGGCGGACCACATCCGGGTCAGCGCCGGGCTGAAGAAGCGCGCCCTGCCGAAGGCTGACAATTCGGCGGTCAAGGCGGCAGCGGCCGAGTCCGGCTACTACAAGTCGGGCGGCCACTCCGGCCCGAACTACGGCAAGCCGCAGGCCGCGAAGCACTTCATGCTGGCGAAGGTCGGCCCGAAGCACGCCGTGGTGCATCAGACCGCGTCGGAGAAGAAGCTGGGGAAGCTGGCAGGTCAGACCTCCACTACCCCCAAGATCGAAAACGTTGCGGCCACCCCCGGGCCCCCGGTCAAGCTCGGCGGCACCGACTCCACGATCTGGCACATCCCCGCCGGTCTGAAGAAGACGATCACCAGCGACTTCAAGAGCATGCCCAAGGGCAAGTACCTCGCCGACCCGACCGAGGACATCTTCGACAACCTGGTGACCCTCGCCGCTGTGCACTCCACGCCCGCCAAGGGCAGGGACGTTCCTGGCCTGGAGCTGTCCGTCGATCAGATCGTCAAGACCATCGACGAGACGCACTCCAAGAACCTCGGCGTCGAGAACGGCGGCATGCTCCACAAGAAGCTGACCGAGTGGCTGGCCACCACCGCAGGCAAGAAGTACGCGGAGACCCACAACGCTCCGGACATGAAGATCGTCAAGAACCTCAAGGGCGAGGTTGACCTGCCTGCCGGTATCACCCTGGAGCCGGGCCAGAAGGTCCAGAAGGTGTCCGGGCCCGGCGCGTTCGATGACAGTCTGAAGGATTCGTCGTTCAAGGCGATCACGGCCTCGCAGGCGCAGGAGAAGCAGGACGCCTGGATGCAGGCCCAGGGACTCAAGATCAGCCCGGCCCAGAAGTCGGCGATCAATGCGTACACCGGCAACGGCCATGGCTCCTACAGCACGTTCAACGACTACCTCCGAGGCGACGGCACCGGCTCGGCCGACACGAAGCTCTCGGTGGTCCACATCCAGTCGGCGATGATGCCGCTTCAGGAGCATTGGCTCCTGAAGCGCGGCACCGGCTGGCCGCCCGAGCTGGCGAAGTACAAGAGCAACCCTCACGTTCTGGTCGGTCAGACGTTCGAGGATCCGGCGTTCGTGTCGACCACGGTCGCGGGGTCGAGTGGCCACTTCTCCGGCAAGCCGCTCCAGTTGATCATTGAGGCCCCGAAGGGGACGGTCGGGGCGTTCATCAACGGCATCTCGCAGTACAAGGGATCGGAGAACGAGTACCTGCTGGCTGCGGGAACGAAGTTCAAGGTCATTTCGGTTGAGGTCAAGGGCGGTCAGACGTTCATGCGGGTTCGCGTCGTAGGGGGCAAGTGATGGCCGGGAAGATCGATCCGATTCAGCAGCACCTGGACGACCACTACGGGGATGTCGGCCTGCGTCTCGTGAAGGAGCCGACCGACACGGGCGAGGGCATGACCAGCAGGGAAGCCAATGCGTTCCTGCGTGGCCTGCACCCGGTGATGAGGGTTAAGCAGACGCTGAAGGATGCCGCGAAGAAGGCAGCCAAGAAGGGTTGACAGGACGGTCAAGCGGTGTCTACTATAGGTCTACAAGCAAACGACAGACCTACGGAGGACACCATGAAGCTCGGCCACACCAACGACGAGATCAAGTTTGACGTCACCATCTCGACCCTCACCCGCTTCGTCGTCATCCTCGACGGCGAGCCCAGCATGCACATCCTGTGCGACACCTCCGACCCCGACCGCGTCATCCACATCGCCAACGTCAAGGGCGGCGCGATGCTGGCCACCCTGGGCACCTTCGCGGTCGAGAGCGAGATCCTGTCGGACGCCGACGGTGCGCCGCTGGGCGTCTCCGAGCCGCGCGTCAGCTCCAAGTCCGTCTACACCTACGTCATCCCCCGCCTGCACGTCCTGCTGGCCCGGCTGCTGTGCGCGGCGGGCTGACCCCCATCCCACCCCCATCCCACCAGGACCCCGGCCGACCGGCCGGGGTCCTCTGGCGTCCGAGGAGGACACCATGAAGAACATCACCACCGATCTGGCCGACCGGCTGGCCCTGCTGCACGTGCGGCACAACGTCGTGTTCGGCCTCGCCGGGCCGTCCCTGCCGGACTTCGTGGCCAAGCAGTTCATGACCACTGCGCACATCCTCGCCGAGGGTCTGCGCGCGGAAGACCCGGACACCGTGGCGAAGGTGCGCGGCGTTGTCGATCCGGCCGAGCTGAGCGGCACGTCGTTCTGGATCACCAACTTGGGTCGCCTGCTGTTCATGGCTGGCGGCTACGGGAACGGGCAGGTCACTCAGGCGCTCGCGGCTGGCGTGCTGGGCTGCTCGCGGCAGTGGGTGCACGAGCTGGTGGCCAGCAGGAAGCTGCTGTCGGCTCCGGCTCCGGTGGGTGCTGTTCCGGCGCGTGCCGTGGATGCGGAGCAGGTGCGGGGCCTGCTGAAGGCCAAGCTTGACAGGCCCGTCAAGTAAGCGTAGTCTGTAGGAATACACCAAGGAGGCAGCAAATGAAGCTCTTCAGCCGCAAGCCCGGCCAAACCCCCGCCCCCGCCATGGCGGTCTGCCCCATCGGCCCGCTCACGGCTGAAGGAAATGCCCTCCTGAATGCCCTGAACAGTGGAATCAAAGGCGACATGCTCGCCTACGCCATCAAGCAGTCCAACGAAGAAGTAGCCCGCCGCAACCACGCGTAAAGCGCACCAGGAGGAGAGAGATATGAAGACTGGCACCCTCGCGGACCGGCAGCGCGGCGTCATGTACGGCCTGGCCTACGGCGACGCCCTCGGCCGCCCTACCGAGTTCATGAAGACCGCGACCCTGGCCAAGTTCGGCAACCCGTTCCGCCCGCAGGTCGGCCTCAACAGCCCCGCCCAGGGCATCGTCACCGACGACACCCAGATGTCCATCGCAGTCGCCCGCGCCACCCTCGTCAACGAGGTCTCCCCCGAGGTGCTGACCACCTCGTTCGTCGCCAACTTCATCCGCTGGTACGACGACCCGAAGAGCCGCGACGGCAAGCGTGCCCCCGGCGCTACCTGCCTCACGGCGGTCGGCGCGCTCAAGCGGAACCCCCGGCAGTGGCTGCTCGCCACTGACCCCCGCAGCAAGGGATGCGGGGCCAACATGCGGGTCGCCCCGATCGGTCTGCGCACCGACTGGACCTGGGACCAGATGGGGGCCGCCGCGCAGCTCCAGTCCGCCATCACTCACGGCCATCCGGTCGCGCTCGCCGCGTCCCACCTCACCGCCGCCGCCGTGCGGATGCTCGCGGAAGGCGTCGCCCAGCCGACCGAAGCCCTGCTGGACCACCTGCTCGCCTTCTGCCACGACCAGCGCCGCAACTACTACGGCGAATACCTGGGGCACCTGTGGGAGGCGTCCTCGTACCGGCCCAACCCGTGGGCGGGGATGAGCGCGACCGTGAGCCCTTCCGGCCGCCTGTGGGAGAGCGACCCGACCTGGCCGATCGGCGCGTTCCGTAAGACCCCGGTCCAGCCGGTCCGCCCGGCCCCGGAGTCGCCCCGTGAGTTCATCGAGCGCGGCTGGGACAAGATGATCGACACCCTGCTGGGCATCTACGACAAGCCCCGTACCAAGGGTCAGGACCCGTGCGCCGTGGCCGGTGGTGGCTGGATTGCAGAGGAGGCCCTGGCGTGCGCTCTGCACACGCTGCTGTGCTTCCCGGACAACCCGACGGATGCCCTGCGGCGGGCTGCGTTCTCCGACGGGGATTCGGACAGCATCGCCTCGATCACGGGTGCGCTGGCTGGTGCCGCGTACGGCCGGTCTGCGTTCCCGGGTCACTGGGTGGGCAACATGGAGTATCGCCGGGAGCTGGACAGCGTGACCGCGAAGCTGGCGCAGGCTGTTTCCCCCTGCTGAAGGTTGCCCCCGCACCCCGCTTGACGAGCCTGTCAGGCGGGGTGTATGCTTATGGCAGACAGATCGAGGAGGCCACCATGGAGACCACCACCCCCACCGCGCAGGACATCTGGGACACCGCCGACAACGGCTACCCCACCCAGGACTGCCGCCAGGCAGTAGAGGGCCAGAAGCACGAAGGCCACAACTTCCAGATCTACCGCAACGGCACCCAGTACCGGCACTGCAACGGCCGCTAGCCCAGACCAGCACGAACACAGCCCCCTGGCCGATGAGCCGGGGGGCTGTACCATGTCAGCCGACACCCAGGAGGAGAAGACCATGAAGAAGTTCGCCCGTCCCGTCGCCCTCGCCGCGCTGGTGCTCGCGCTTGCCGGATGCACCCCGCACAGCGGCGACACCTGCAACCCCAAGACCGACAGCGACTACTACTCGCAGCACACCGACAACGGCAAGACGACCACGGTCCACCTCGCGTGCAGGCAGGTCGGTATCAACAAGTACGAGTGGAGGAACACGAAGTGAAAGCGATCATGCAGAAGCGCGTGCAGAAGCGCGTGCAGGCCGCACCCGTCCGCCGGTACGTCGGCCCCGCCATCGGCCCCCGCGCCGCCCTGATCGCCGACCTCGCCCCCGGCATCGCGATGGTCATCGTAGGGTTGGGCGTCATCGTGGGCACCCTGACCGGGGTGCTCTGGCTGTAGGAGGAGACGCATGGAACCGCTGTACGGAACCGCAGAGCACGCCGCCGAGATCACCGAGGGCCGCCACCCGGGTATCCGGGACGGCCTCCAGTGGCTCACCTTCGCCCACCTGCCCATTCCGCTCCAGGGCTTCTCGGCCCCGCTCTACGCCGCCGCCGTGGACCTGATCATCCTCATCAAGACCGACTCGCCCGAGCTGACCACGGCCATCAACGGCCTGATCGCGGCGAAGGACTCGGCAGTCCGCGCCGGGATCCGGCACGACACCGGCCGGGCCGGATCCGTGCCGCGCCCGCAGCAGGTGGTGAACCCGCCGCAGCTCGGCTGACGCGTATCCTGAGCGGCAAACGCGAGGAGGACCGCACATGGGTACCGCTTGGCAGATGCCGCTCGCCGTCATCGGCAAGCCGACCGGCGACGGCCGTCAGTTCGACAAGGGCGCGCTGTCGCACCGGGACCTGCCGCTCCCGCTGCGGTACGTCGCGTCGGACTCCGGCGGCCACGCCAACGCCGTGATCGTGGGGCACATCGCCTCCATCGGCAAGGAGAAGGCCGGGATGCTCCCGGCCAAGGGCGAGTTCTACGACGACGAGTCCTGGCCCGAGGACGTGCGTAACGCCGCCACGGCCGCCCGGATGTTCACCGCGAACAAGGTGATCGGCCCGTCCGTCGACCTGGACCAGCAGGAGATGGAACACGTCCCGGAGCCGAAGGCGTACGCCGACTGGAAGAAGGAGCAGGCCGGGAAGCTGAAGGCCGCGAAGATGGCCCACTCGAAGCTGTCCGGCTCCGACTGCGGCTGCGGCTCCCCGGCGATGGCCGAGGAGCCGTACGACGGCCCCCGGCTGAAGATGATCCGCTCCGGCCGGATGGCGTCCGCGACGCTGGTGCACATTCCCGCGTTCGCCGAGCTGTCCGGGCACGCGAAGCTGACGCCGATCGACTCGTCCGATCCGAACGTGGACGGCACCACCTCCAGCGCCATGGTCGCTGGCGCGTTGGTCGAGTTCGATTGGTCCGACGTCGAGTGGACCGCCAAGATCGAAAACGACGGCGAGATGGGCGCTGACGATATCCGGAACCCCCGCCGGGTGCTGGCCATCAGCGAGGACATGTCCATCAGCGAGGGCGAGATGGGCGACACCATCCTGCCGAACCGCACCCCCGCCAAGAGGACGGCCAAAAAGAAGCGTGACCCCGAGACCGTCAAGGGCTCCGACGACACCCAGGAGATGGCCGCCACCCCGGAAGACATCTATCGGGAGGGCCTGGCCAACGGACTCAGCGACTACGAGGCGCGCGAGGATGCATGGCCAGCCGACGAGTCCGGCATCTGGCTGACCGACGACGAGTTCGAGGAGTTCGCCAAGCGGCGTCTCCCGTCGCAGACCAAGCAGAAGCCCGGCGGGGCCGAGACTCCCGGCGGAGACGGCGAGCAGGGCCAGGGCGGCGGCGGTATCGGCGGCGGCACCTACGCACCGGACGTGACCGACACCAAGGTCCGCGCCAAGCTCGACCCAGAAGACTTCGTGGACCCGAAGGGCCGCCGGTTCCCGATCGCCTCCTGCGGCGACATCGGCGACGCGGTCTCCTCCTACGGCCGCGCCAACCCGAAGATCCCGTACGGCCAGTTCAAGTCCCGGCTGACCGCCATCGCCAAGCGCAAGGGCTGCGAGGCCAGCCTGCCCGACAACTGGAAGGCCGGAGAGAAGATGGCCGCACTCATGGCTTCGGTCGCCGCTCCGGCCGCCCCGCCCAGGGAATGGTTCGATGAGCCGGAGATGGAGCGCCCCGAGCCCCTGACCATCGGTGACGACGGGCGGGTATCCGGCCTTGTCGCCGCCTGGGGTACCTGCCACGTGGGGATCGGCGACTCGTGCACCCTGGCCCCGAAGTCGCAGACCAACTATGCGTACTTCCACACCGGCGAGGTGGTCACCGCTGACGGCTCCAGGCTGGCCGTGGGGCGTCTGACGTACGGTGGCGGCCACGCACAGCCGAACCTTGGCTATCGAGCGGCTGCGGAGCACTACGACAGCACCTCCCACCTCGGCGCGCTCGTGCGCGCAGGTGAGAACAAGTTCGGCATCTGGGTGGCAGGCGCGCTCGCTCCCGATGTTGACGAGGCTGGCGTGCGAGCCATGCGGGCGGCTCCGCTGTCCGGCGACTGGCGGCGCATCGGCGGCAACCTGGAGATGGTCGCTGCGCTGCACGTCAACACGGCCGGGTTCCCGATCCCCCGGGTCCTCATGGCGTCGGCGATCAGCGGCCTCCCCGAGGACCAGGAAGTCCTGAGTCTGGTATCGGCGGGGACCGTGCCGCTGCACGCGGGCGAGGACGACGAGCACGCCGGTCAGGTCCTGCCGCCCGGCGTGGACATGGAGCAGTTCGGCCGGGCCATCGCCCGGGGCATCCGCGCCGAGGAGCAGGAAGCGGCGTTCCGCGCCGAGCGTGAGGGCGTGTGGCGGGAGCTGGTCGCGTCGGCCACCACCGACGACCTGACCGCCGATTATCATGAAGCCGTGGGTGATCTGCTGGTCGCCCTGGTCCAGGAGTAGGAGGAGGCCCGATGGGCTGCAACTGTGGAGGCGGCGGTTCCGCGCTCGGCAACTACGTCGTGAAGGACGCCAGCGGCAAGACCGTGAAGACGTTCACCGCCGTCAAGCAGGTCGAGGTGACTACGTACGCGGCGAAGACGCCCGGAGTGACGTGGTCCAAGACGAGCTGAAACACCGCGAAGGCCCGACCCCAAGGGAAGAGGGGTCGGGCCTTCGCGTGCTCAGTGCATTCGGTCGGCGGTCAGATCTTGTGGATGCTCTTGATCCCCGCGCCGCTCCACTCGTTGTTCATGTTTCCGCTGGTGCCCGCGTAGAGGATGGAAGACGTCCCCGTGCAGTTGGCCGTGTGGTAGACGTGGTACGAGTGCGCGTTGTTGTTCTTGACGGAGTACGTCAGGTGGGTCAGTCCACCGGCCCCGGTGGCGTAGCACGAGGTTCCGAGCGGGCCGTTGAGCCAGGGGCCGCACGACTCGCTCAGAAAGCAGGGGTAGAGGCACAGGTTGCCCGGGGTACACGCGCTGTTCGCCTCGGCGGGGGCGGATACCCCGACCCCGACGCCGAGCCCGAGGGTCAGTGCGGCGAGGCCCACCATGATCTTGTTGCGCATCGATCCTCCGATCGGTAAGGAAAAGGAAAACGGGGACCGGTCAGGAGCTACGGCCCGGGGCGCGACTCAATCGCCTTCTCCTCCGGGGGTCCTGGTCGATCCCCACTTCCTTGTATGCCAAAAGCATACACCATCCCTGCGGTCGGGCGCAAGAGGTGTACCCTGGCGGCAGACAGACAATTTGAAGGAGGCAACCCGACATGCGATCGCTGGTGCGCCGGTGCACCAGCGATCTGACGCTGGGAAGGCACCCCATCAGGCTGCACTGGAGGCGACGGTGATTGAGCCGTCACTGTTCGACCTCGATCCCCCGGAGTCCGTCCCGCAGGCGTGCGGAACGTGCGGTGCGCGGACCCTGGGATGCGACGAGGAGCTTCGGATACGCGGATGGCTGGTCTACGACGGTATGTCGATGACCAGCCATCCGCTGCACGTACGGGTGTGCCCTACCTGCCAGCGGCCGTCCGAGACAGCGTCGCGCTCAGCAGCACCTCAGCAGGACCGCCTACTCTGACCGGCTCCAGTGCCTCCTCCGCGCGGATCGCGTCCGGCTCCGGCAGCGGCTTGACCGCCTTGCCCTGAGTGTCCGTGCCCAGCAGGTGCGTCTCGATCTCCGTCCAGCCCTGATCCAGCAGCTCGGCGGCGATCTCGCCGGGCGATACGTTGGCGTACCACTCGTCGCCGATCAGGCCCATGACGGCTTCCACGCCGGAGTGCGCGGGACGGCCCGGCCCGGCGCACGTGAAGATGAGCCAGCCGCCGGGGCGCAGGGAGTCCCAGGCGGTCAGGATGATCTCCCGCCACTTCTTGGCGTGCTCGAACGTCTCGGTGCACACGACGAGGTCGTACCAGGGGCGGCCCGCTGTTGCGAGAGTCGGCCGCCAGTCGGCGGCGTCGGCCACGAAGTCCACGTTGGGGCCGGGCCGGACGTCCAGGACGTGATACGGGTTCGCGTTCGGGAACAGCGACCGGGTGGAGCCGTTGAGGTCACGGCCGCCGATGTCCAGGACGGCCAGGTCCTCGTCGGTCCGAAACTGGCCCACCCAGCTCAGCACCTGCTCGTGCATCTACTCCCCCTCGTTTTCGATCATGGTCTCCTGGAACCGGGCCAGCCGCATCGTCCAGAGCAGCCGGTCCGTCTCGGACGCCGCCTCGCCGATGGCGTACACCGCGTCCCTCTCACCCTTGCCGTAGTACGGGTGAAGGTGCTCGACGTGCGACGCCAGGCACGGGGCCCACTCGCCCCGCGCCTTCGCCTGCGCGACGATCTCGTTGTCCACGAACCAGTGCCGGTAGCCCTCGTGGCAGACGACGCCCGGCCCATCGAACGACGCCCCGATCACATCCACGTAGTCGCGGCGGATGAACAGGTGCGTCGCGTGGTCTCCGGCCATCACCGCCCGGTTGCCGAGATCATTGGTGCCGATCACCCGGGCGTGGGTAGTCCGCGCCGTCTCCATGGCCTGGTCCAGCCAGCCCTTATGGAAACGCACGTCGTCGCCGACGAGGAAGATCCACGGCTCGGAGGAGATCTCGTAGCCCCGGTTCACCTTCTCCGCGAAGGAGCCCATCGACCGCAGATAGTGGTGGACGTTCAAGACGACGTCCAAGACGTCGTGCTCCAAGGAAAGCGCCTGGCTCCATGCGTTCTGAGTGGCGTTGTCACCGGCGTCGGTCATCACGTAAACGCGGATCTGCATGAGCTGATCGGTGGTGACGCTGGCGGCCAGCGAGTCCATGAACGTGAGGGCGTTGTCCCGCTGCGCCACGGGCACGATGATGGCGACCTCCTCGGCCGCTTCCGGGACCTGCTTCTCTCTCATCGGGGAGTTGCGGGCGGCCTGCTCGGCGGCCTGCCGGTTGATCTGCAACTTCGGCCACTGGTCCGGGCCCAGCGGCAGGATGTTCCCGGCGGGCGGCGTGAACGGCTTCAGGTGGTACTCGGGCACCCCGTACCAGACGGTCTTCTGGTGGGTGGTGGTGACGCCGGTGTGCACCATGACGGGCAGGCCGATCTGGTGCGCGCGGAGACAGAACGACACGTCCTCGCCGCACATCTCCCCGTCGGGCCCGGGGATGCGCTCGAACCAGATGTGCGGCGGCGCGCCCTGCTCCTGAAGCCAGTAGGAGATCTTCTCGTACACCGACCGGTGGGTCAGCAGCAGACCGGTCCCGGTCGCCCCGACCCGGGTCACCTGCTCTTCCGGCCACTGCGACCGGGTCACCATCTTGTATGCGCCGGGCATGCCGTTCCTCGGCTCGACCCAGCACCAGTCGTACAGGGTCGGGGCGAGACTGGACCGCAGGCCGCCCCGGAAGTCGTGCGTGTAGTCGCCTTCGATGAAGCAGAGCCCGCCGACGATCGGCGCGGTCTCCGGGTCGGCGACCGACAGCAGCTTCTCCAGGGCGTCCTGCTCGAAGCCGATGTCGGTGTCGCACCAGAGGAGCCAGTCCGACTCGCTCGACAGGAAAGCGGAGGTAGCCGTGTTGCGGGCGTGGGACAGCTCCATGGAGCGGCCCCATACCGGGCAGAACGAGCCGTTGTTCATGAGGCCCGAGTTGTGCAGCAGATGGTTCCCGTGGGCCTTGTCGTAGGCGGCCATCCGCCAAAGCGATTCGACGTAGTTCCAGCCCGCGTCGTTGAGGTGCGGTGTCCCGATGCAGACCTTTTCCCCGGCTCGCGGATCGAGCGCGGCGGCCAGCTTTTCTCGTGCGCTGCGGTAGTCCTGCATGCCCTCCGGCGACAGCGGATTGTGGGCGTTGTTCAACTCCATACGGCCTCCTCCTCCGTGAATCAGCAGAGTACCGCTATGATCGCCCGCAGACGCATCGGTGCTGCCACGGTCCGGCCGAGTGTTCGGAGTGAATGAGAGACTGCCGTGGCAGTTAACCTGCCTTTCCAGGTCCCGACCAACGACGACGGCTCGTATGCCTTCGCCGACATGTCGACGGAAGACCTGGCTTCGATTCGCTCGCAGGCGCGTGAGGCCGCAGCCCAGTACGCGGAGATGGACGTCTCCGACGTGTCGGCCGACGACATCGCGACCATGCAGGAGCTGACCAAGATCGTCAAGGGCGTGGACGCGGTCCGCAGCACCCGCAGCGGTGCAGCCGGTGCGTTCGCCGCCCTCACGGACAGCCTCGGCGACGAGGACGACGCTGACGGCGATGACGACATCCCCGGCGCGACCCCCGCTGAGACTCCCGCTGAGACCCCCGCAGCGACCACCGCTGCCGCTAAGCCTCCGGCTGCGGCTCCGACGGTTGCCGCCGTGGCCTCCCGGACCACCCCCGCCGTCCCGGCCGAGAGCGTGTCGCGCCAGGCCCCGGCCGTCCTCGTCGCCGGGGCGCACGCCGAGCAGCCGATGGGCGCGGAGCTGGACTGGCTCCAGATCGGCAAGGCCGTCGAGAAGCGGTTCCTCCAGTACTCCGCCATGGGCGGCACCGGCGGTCGGCAGCAGCACTCGATCGCCCAGCTCAAGGTGGACTACCCGGCCGAGCTGACCGCGTCCGGCGGCCTCCAGGAGGACGCGACGGCGGTCATCGAGTTCGCGGCGAAGGAGTCCCGGCTGCCGGGCGGCTCGCTGCTGGCGTCGGTGGACCTCAAGCGCAAGGCGGCGGTCGCGGCCGGTGCGCCCAACTCGCTGACGGCGGCCGGTACCGGCTGGTGTGCTCCGTCGGAGGTCATCTACGACCTGTGCGAGCTGGAGTCGTCGGACGGCATGCTGGACATCCCGGAGATCAACGTCTCCCGGGGCGGCATCAAGTACACGACCGGCCCGGACTTCTCCTCGATCTACACGGGTGCCGGGTACTTCCACTACACCGAGGCGCAGATCATCTCGGGTGTCACCAAGCCGACCATGCCGGTGCCGTGCCCGTCGTTCACCGACACCCGGCTGGAGGCGGACGGTCTGGCGATCCAGACGGACCTGCTCCAGTTGCGGGGCTACCCGGAGCTGATCGCCCGGTTCGTGCGTGGCGCGATGGTCGCGCACAACCACAAGATCAACTCGTTCATGGTCAACGCCCTGGTGACCGGCTCCACCGCGCTGACCCTGCCGTCGGGCGTCACCTCGCACACCCCCGGCGCGGGCACCACCTGGGCCACCGACCACTCCGTGGTCACGACCCTGCTCACCGCCATGGACATGGCGATCGTGGACTACAAGTACCGGCAGCGGATGGCGCTCAACGCCACCCTTGAGGTCGTGTTCCCGTACTGGGCGCTCGCCTGGATCCGGTCCGACATCGCGCGCAAGAACTTCTACGACGCCGACGCGACCAACGACCAGTTCAACCTGACCATGGAGCGCATCAACACGTGGCTCGCCGCGCGCGGAGCCCGCGTGCAGTGGATCTACGACTGGCAGGACGCCTTCTACTGGGCGGCCTACCCGTCCGGTGCGCCGTCGGCCTGGCAGCAGTTCGGCCAGTCCCCGACCTCGACCGACTTCGTGCAGGACTTCCCGCACACCATGCAGTTCCTGCTGTACGCGGCCGGTACCTGGGTGCGGGGCAACGCCGACATCATCACCCTCGACACGGTGTACGACTCGACGCTGCTGGCCCAGAACAAGACCACCCAGCTCTTCACCGAGCAGGGCATCCTGGCGGCCAAGACCTGCTTCGACAGCCGGGTCTACACCATCGGCGGCATCGGCGGCGGCCTGATCCCGGACGGCGCGGGCGCGTACGCGCTGAACGCGCAGTCCACCATCCTCACGCAGGGCGTCTTCCCGACCAACCCGTAACCGAGACTCTTCGGGGCCGCTGCACCCTTCCCGGGTACGGCGGCCCCGGGGAAACCACCTACGGGAAGGGAGGAAAACCCGATGGCAACGCTTACGCCGATGACCGGGCCGGTCTACGTCGACCAGCCAAACGTCGGCACGATCCGGTACGGCCTGCTCGCGGCGGCCAACGGCCCGTTCCCCATGCCCGACCACGGCGACGTGGGCGGGGTCCAGTACCTCGAAGAGCACTGCGGTAGCGCTCACCTGCTCGCGGCGGCCTCCTGCTCCAACCCGACCATCACGGCGGCCAGCGCGCTCGACGGGTGCGACGGTACGGCGATCGGCCTGCCGTTCCAGGCGGTCGCCGGGCTGAAGACGAGCGCGTTCCCGTACGACGCCGCAGAAGTTGAGCGGCGTGTCCGTATCCGGCTCAACGACAACTCCCAGTACATCACCGAGCAGGCGTTCTGGGGCGGCAACGCCGACGTGCAGCCCGCCTTGCAGCGGCCGGAGCTGAACGGCGGCTCCGGCATCACCGACGTCACCCCGACGCCGGGCACGCCGGTCACCATCGAATACGGGCTGGGTCGGCTCGAAGACGCGCTGGCCCAGTACTCCTACCCGGGGATCATCCACGCCCGTCCGCTCGTGTCGCCGTTCGCGGCCGAGCGGATGCTGTCGCCCACCCCGCTTCAGCTCCCCAAGGGGCCGACCGGTGTGCAGTACACGCCGATGGGCAACGTGTGGTCGTTCGGGCGGGGCTACTCCGGCAACAAGCCCGACAACGACGCCACCGCCCCGGCGGCCGGTACCGCCTACATGGTGGCGACCGGTGCTGTGACCGTGTGGCGTGACCCGAGGGTGTTCGTCAGCCCGCCGGAGAAGACGTTCGATCGCTCCGGCAACGCCTGGCAGACGACCGCGCAGCAGGCCAACGCGATCACCGTGGACTGTGTCGCGTTCTACGTGCTGATCGCGCTCAACTCCATGACCGCGACGACCGGACCGGCCAACGCCGGAACGCTCTACTAGGCGAGTAGGGGAGCCTGATGGGGTACAGCAAGGGCACCTACGAAGCTGAGGAGCTGACATGCCCGGGATCGTGATCATCAATACGTACGAGCCGGAGGGTGAGGTCGCGCAGCGGCTGCTGGAGCTGGCCGACGAGAAGGGCTACGACGCCCGGACCGTCGAGGCGCAGCGCGGCGAGCACGACGCTGGCCTGTCCTTCCGGGTGCCGCAGGACGTCGCCGACGCTTTCGGGGTCGACCGCGCAGAGCGCTGGCCGACCCCGGAGGAGACGGGCGACGCCCCCGAGGGAGACCCGAACACCACGCCGGTCCGCAAGCAGCGGCCGGGTAAGGCCACCAGGGAGTAGCAGATGACGGCCGTATGCCAGGCCCCTATTCAGGGCACCACCATGCGTGTCCAGGCGGTCAACGCGTGTGGCACCCCGAAGACGGGGTCCTGCGTGTCGGCCACATCGACCGGGTTCGTGTCGGTGGAGATGCAGGATCAGGTCGAGTCGGGTCAGGAGATCGTCGTCCTGAACGCGGCCGGGCTGATGTGCATCAACGAGAAGTCGCCGAAGCAACTGAAGTGGATTGATGTCACGATCACCTTCTGCAACGTCGACCCGGAGTTGTTCAACCTGGTGACCGGCTCGACGCTGGTCCTGAACGACGCGGCCTCCCCGGCGGCGGTCGGCTTCCAGACGCGTACCAGCAACTACGCGGCGGGCGCGTTCGGCCTCGAAGTGTGGACGAACATGTCGCAGGCCCAGTGCCTGACCGTCGGCACGTTCTCGCTGGTGCCGTACGGCTACTTCCTGATGCCGAACGTCGTTGAGGGCACCGTCGGCGACCTCAAGATCGAAAACAGCAACGTGTCGTTCACCGTCAACGGCCGCACCAAGCAGGGCACCAACTGGGGCGTCGGCCCGAAGACCGTGCTCGCGAACATGACGACCGGCGTGGCCGAGAACCTTCTGGTCGCCCTCCCGTCGGACACGCACCGGCACCTTCAGTGGACGTACCTTGCGCCGCCTGCCGCTTCCTGCGGCTGCGCGGCCTGACCGAACGGTTGGGGGACCGAGCGGGAAAATGATGGGGGTCGCCGGGGTGCGGCGGCCCCCATCGCATACGAGCAGGAGGGGTCATGGTCAGCGCGGTACCGGACGGCTGGACCGTCTCGAACCTTCCGGCATGTACGGACACGTGGACGACCCTCACTGCCGACCAGCAGGCGCTTGCTCTGCGGCTCGCCGCGTTCACGGTGTACTCGCTGACGGGCAGGCAGTTCGGGACCGTCACGCTCACGCTGAGGCCCTGCAACGCCCCCATGCTGCCGCCGCTGTACCAGGTGTACCCGGTGAACCTGATCAACCCGTGGGGCACCGACGAGGGCAACACGTACTACCCGCTCTACATCCAGAACGGGGTATGGCACAACGCCGGATGTGCGGGCATCAACTGCTGCGGGGCCACCTGCGAGGTGGAGCTGCCGCGCACCGTCTCTATCACCTCCGTCATCGTGGACGGCGCGACCGTCAACCCGTCCGCGTACCGCATCGACAACGGCTACCTACTGGTCCGCACCGACGGAGCCTGCTGGCCGCAGTGCCAGGACCTCGACAAGAACCTCGGGGTCGCGGACACCTGGTCGGTGACCGGCGTGTTCGGCAACGCCGTCCCTGCCGAGGCCCTGGACGCCGCGTCGATCCTCGCCTGCGAGATCGGCAAGGCCATCAAGGGGCAGCCGTGCCGCCTCCCGCAGCGCATGCAGTCGCTGACCCGTCAGGGCGTCTCCGTCCAGTTCCCGGCCGTGAACACGTATCTTGATCGTGGGCTGACCGGCCTCAACGAGGTCGATCAGTTGGTGGTGCAGTTCAACCCGGGCCGTCTCGCGCAGTCGCCTAAGGTTTTCTCGCTCGACGTGTCCCCCAACCGCATTACGACCTGGCCGTGAGGTAGCAGATGGCAGACAACCTGACCGACCAGGCGGAGGCCCGCGTCCTCAACTGGCTGACCGGCAACACCACCACGGCACCGACGATGCCGTGCATGGTGCGGCTGATGACCGCCAACGGCTCCGACTCGGCCGCCGGTACCGAGGTCGTCAACGCGGGTGGTTCCACGTACGCCCCGCAGTCGGCCGCCTTCCCGTCGGCGACCGGCACCACCCAGACGTCCAACAGCGCCGACATCATCTTCGCCAACATGCCTTCCTGTACGGTCGTCGGCGTCGAGATCTGGGACAGCGCGGGCACCCCGTTCCGCTACTGGTGGGGTGCGGCGGTAGCGTCCAAGGTCGTCAACCTGGGCCAGACCCTCCGGATTCTCGCGGGGACGCTCGTCCTGAACATGCAGTGAGGCAGGCATGGGCAACCCAGTACGGCTCGCCTCCGACGCGCAGTACTCCCCCGGGGCTGACACCTCCACACTGACCTCCTCGGCCGCCACGGTCGGAACGTCCAACGGTGAAGTGATCGTGGTCAAGCTGACCACGTGGTCCAACGCCGACGGCATGAACGCGCCGACCGGCGGCGGCCAGACGTACCAGCTTGCGCAGCTCTCGGCACCGGTCGGGTTCAAGAGCTGGTCGGCGACGTACGTCTGCACCGTGACGGGATCTCCGGGCTCGTTTTCGATCTCCAGCAGCCCGGCGACGCTGAACAACACCCGGCACATGATGGTCGTTGAACGCTGGGGTTCCGCGTTCCTCGACCCGACCCCGGCCGTACTCGGCACGACCCAGGGCTCCACCGCCCCGATGGTCGCCGCGTTCACCACGACCGCGCCCAACTCGGTGTTCTCGTGGGCGATGTGCGACCTGAACAGCCTCGACCCGGCCGGGTGCACCTACCAGCCCGCCGGGTCCACCCAGACGGGCCTGCTCGACGCGCATCTGGGCTCGAACAGCGTCCACTATTCGGCGTGCACGGGCATCATCGCGTCCGCCGGGGCGGGGACGCTGGGCGTCACCCCCGTCACGGGCAACTACAACTGGGCCGCGTCGGGCGTCGAGATCAAGGCCGCCCCGGACACGTTCGTTGACCTGTCGGTCAACTTCACGGCCACCGGCAGCATGACCGCCGCGCTGGTGAGTGAAGTCAGCCTGGCCGCCTCGTTCACCGCCACGGGCGGCATGAGCGCGACACTGACCCCCGACCCGGTGGACCTGGCGGTCAACTTCACCGCCACGGGCGGCATGTCGGCGACCCTGAACGTTCCTGTACTCGGCCCCGTCGACCCGATCGCCACCCCCGTAGCGAACCAACTGCTCGCGTGCCTCACCGACCAGATGAACACGCTCGTGTCGCCGCCCGAGAGGATTCAGCTCCGGGTCGGTACGGACACCGGGCCGCTGATCGGGCCGAACGTGGACGAGTGCTGCGCCGGGCTGGCGTGGGTGCGTGTCGCCGACGTGTACCCGTCGTGGAACAACTTCCCCGGCCCCGATAACGACTGGCTGCCCTGCGGGCCGCTCGCCTATGCCGTGGTCCTGGAGATGGGCTCCGCGTTCTGCATGCCCTGGTCTGATTCCGACGACACGTTCGACAACATCGACCCGCCGAGCACGCAGGACTGGGAGACCGCCTTCACGACGCTGATGCAGCACCAGACGCTGATGCGGCGTGCGGCGGCGTGCTGTTTTCATCCGACGCAGCGGCGGGCCGTGGGTGAGTGGGCCCCGCTTCCGGTGGAGGGTGGCTGTACCGGCGGTACGCTGCGGGTCACCGTCTCGGTGATGGCACCGTGCGGGGACTGCTGAAGGAGGGGCCATGCCCGGGGTGAAGCGTAAGACCGGCAAGCGCACGTTCGAGGTGCTGATCTCCTTCGACGGGATCGACGCCGGGGGCACGTTCACGCAGGACGCCGACGACCTGGGCTGGGCGATGCAGCGGGTCGAGAGCGGCTATCTTCGTGATGTGACGGAGGAGGTCGCAGACGATGAGCGGGGTCAAGTCGGTCAGGGTTGACCTTTACGGTCCGGTCATCAAGGCGACCCTGCACGACCTGGCGGGAAAGAACGTCGTCCGGGTGACGCTGAAGACCCTCAACCGTGCGAAGGTGCTGTGCCCCGTCGATGAGGGCACCCTGCGGGCGAGTCACCAGTTCCGGCTGAAGCAGACCACGAACAGCGTGAAGGGCGAGGTCTTCACGAAGGTCAAGTATGCTCTGGCCGTACATGAGGGCCGCCGTGCCCTCACGATCTATCCGAAGAAGAAGCAGGCCCTCGCGTTTCGCTGGCATGGCCAGCAGATGGTGCGTAAGTGGGTTCATCAGCCTGCCCGGCGGGGTCGCCCGTGGCTGAGGGACGCCTTGCGTGAAGTCGCAGCGCAGGAGGGCTACAAGATGCAGAGCAGTGCCACAGCAGATGCTGGTGGCGCTGGCCTGTAGAAGGAGGAGAAGTGCGGAATCTCAAGGTGACCTGGCAGGACGGCTCCTGGAACCGTGACGGCGACCAGCCGATTGCGACCGCTACGGTATCGGCCGGAGCCCAGCTCGTGAACGTCGGCGAAGACACGCTGGTGTTCAAGGACAGCAGCGGGATCGTTCTGGCGATCCCGGGCCAGCGCCTGATCTCGGTTGTCGAGATCGTGGCGGCGTCCTGATGGCCGAGCTGACGGTGATGGTTCCGATCGGGGACCGTGAGATCGAGCTGCGTAAGCCGACGGACGGTGCGCTGGTGGTGCTGGCCCGCACGTTCCGGGGACTTCCCAAGATCGAAAACGTTGACGGGTTGTCGGATGCGCAGCGGGAACGCCTCGTCCGGAACCTCGGCACCCTCGGCAAGATCGTGGACGAGATGATCGTCCAGGACGCCGACCGGGACTGGGTCGAAGACGCCATGATCGAAGGCGATGTCACCGCCGAGGAGATGTTCGGCGTCATCCGCAAGGCGGGCGAGAAGTTCAACGGCCAGTCGGAACCGGCCGCCAAAAAGGCCACCCCGGCAGTGCGCCGACGCCGATGAGCACGGTCCGGAAGCCGAATGAGGGCGAAACGATCATTCACAACGATCGGCCGTTTTGCGTCACCACGTGTACGTACGACGCCTCCGCCGATTCGTACGTGGTCTTGGGTTACTACCTGGACGGCACGAAGGAAGCGGACCGGTACGGAATCCCGCTTGCGATGGTGGAGGAGAAGTGAGCGGCCTGAACGTGAAGCGGCTGGTCTGGACGATCGTGTTCCTCGGGATCACCCTGGCCGCGATCGTCATGGAGCTGGTCGCCGGTATCTGGCATCCCGCTGGCACGATCCCGTGGACGGAGTACCTGGCGCAGTACGTGCCCTGGCCGGTCCAGCTCGCCGCCTACGTGGTCCTCGCCGTGTGGTTGCCGTTCCACTTCTGGCGCGCCGACGCAAAGCGGAAGAAGGCGTTCACGGCTGGCGTGCACGAGGGCCAGACGGCAGCTAAGGCGGCTCACGCCGAGGCCCTGGCGGATGCTCATACGCACGGCTACGTGCAGGCACTGGAGGACAACAACATCCCCGTCAAGCAGGGGTTCGACCAGCTCCCCGAGATCTCCGTGCAGCGAGGCGGCATCCAGTTCAAGCCGAGCCGGGACTTCCTGCTCGGGCCGCGCGATGGCGGCTGACGCCCTCGCCGCGCTCAAGATCTGGGCGCTGGACGTGGAGCTGGCCGGGGAGAACTTCGTGGTTCCTGCCCGGCCAGCAGTCGACTGGTTCCTTGCCATCCTGGACGAGGAGACCCCGCTGCCGCTGATCCCGGGGTTGATGGACTCGGCCGCCGAGGACCGGATCACCGACCTGCTTCTTGACGGGGAGGTGGACGCCGACCTGATCGTGAAGCGGTCCCGGGAGTTGCTGACGGCGGCGGCGGGGCGGCCGTGGTGGGAGGCGGACCGGCTGATCCGGTCGTCGGGGGCGTCGTGGCACATCATCGGCGGGGAGCTGACCCGGCTCGGGGTGGATCTGGGGAAGGTGTCGCTGGCGGCGGCCCTGAACGCCATCTACGTGATCTGTGTGCGGACGATGGACGAGAAGGAGCGCAACAAGTTCGACATCGACTTGCGGTTGCCCCCGGTCGGGGTTGAAGGGGTGACGACGGAGGAGATGTACGACCAGCAGGCCGCCGAGTCGGCGTTCGCGGCCCTGATGGGGCAGGCCAGCCCCCCTGACCCCGTAAGATCCTGAGCCATGGCAGGAGTTCTGGGGCGGGCGCTGGTCGAGGTGTTCGCCGACCTGTCGAAGTTCACGCCTGGTCTGCGCCAGGAGATCAAGAAGGCGCTCGATGAGCAGACCAAGGGTCTGCGGTTCGAGGAGCTGGACAGGTCTGCCGAGAAGGCCGGTAGGTCTGCGGCAGATGAGCTTGGTAAGGGCGTCGACTCCAAGATCGAAAACAATATGGAGAAGGAGGGCAGGAAGGGCGGGTCTTCCCTGCTCAAGGGCCTCTCCAAGGGCTTCTCGGTAGCTGCCACCCTGTTCCTGCCGACCCTGATCGCCCTGGCCGTGGAGCTGGTCGCCGCCCTCGCTCCGGCCGTCACTGCCCTGGCCGCCACCCTCCCCGCTGCGATCTCCACGGCACTCGGGGCGGTCGCTGCCCTGAAGCTGGCCACACAGGGGGTCGGGGCTGCCCTCAAGTCCGCGTTCGATCCGGCGAAGGCCGCGCAGTTCAACGCGGCCATGAAGAAGCTTGCGCCGTCCGCGCAGGGCTTCGTCAAGGAGATCCAGAAACTCCACCCGGCGTTCCATCAGTTGCAGCAGGACGTGCAGCAGGTCTTCTTCAATCAGCTCGAAGGCACCTTGACCCGGACGGCCCGGACGCTGCTGCCGACGCTGCACAAGGGCCTGATCGCCCTGTCGGTGGACCTGGGGAAGGTCGGCTCCAACCTGATCTCCGCGTTCGGTTCCAGCCGGTCGAAGGCCGACATCGCGCAGATCTTCCTCAACGCGCACGAAGCGATCAAGCCGTTCATCCCCGCCCTCGGGCACGTGGCGGGTGCGTTCCTGACCATCGCCGCTGCCGCCGGTCCACTGGTCACCTCCCTGTCGGGCGGGTTCGCCCGGCTGCTGTCGCAGTTCGCCGCGTTCATCAACGAGGCCGCCGACTCGGGGGCCCTGTCGAAGTTCTTCGGCGATGCGCTGGTTGTCCTCCAGCAGCTCGGCGGCCTTCTCCACAACGTTTTCGATCTTGTGGGTTCGATCATCACGGCGATCCAGGCGCAGGGCGGCCAGGCCCTCGGCTTCCTGTCGGCGCTGATCGGTGACCTCGCCGCGTTCTTCGCCACCGCCGAGGGCAAGCAGACCCTCGCCGCGATCTTCGGACTCCTCAATGCCGCCCTGATCGCGCTCCAGGCGATCATCGTGCCGCTGCTCCCGGCCATCGGGGCTCTGGTCACCGCGTTCTCCACCGACCTCTCCGGGGCCCTGACCAAGCTCACCCCCCACCTTCAGGCCGTGGCGAAGTGGCTGGGCGAGCACCCGGGCCTGCTCCAGGCTGCGGCCACGGCGTGGCTGGTGTACCGGGCGGCCCTGGTGGCTGTCGCCGCCTACGAGGCGATCGTGGATGCTCTCAACCCGGTCGGCTGGATCATCCTGGCCGTGGCTGCCATCGCCGCCGGGGCGTACCTGATCTACAAGAACTGGGGTGTCGTCACGCACGCCCTGACGGTTGCGCTGGACGCCGTCAAGGGCTTCTTCGTCGGGATCTGGCACTGGATCGAATCGGTCGGCCACGACATCGCCAACTGGTTCACGGTCACCCTGCCGAACTTCTTCATCAGCCTGCCCAACAAGATCATCGCCGCGATCAACTCCATCCCCCACCTGCTGTGGCAGGCGTTCCTCGACGCCCTGCACCTCGCAGGCGAAGCGGTCGGCATCGGCATCGGCCTGATCGTCGTCGCGTTCGTCAAGCTGCCCGGCCTGGTCTGGAACGCAGTCGTCGGCATCGTCCACCTGCTTGGCGATCTCTGGCACATGGCCATGGAGAACGGAAAGGCCATCGTCACCGCCGGGGCCGCGTTCATCGTCTGGCAGTTCACCGTGCTGCCCGGCAAGATCTGGTCCTTCGTGAAGCGCCTTCCCAGCATCATCGGCGGCGCGTTCCGGGACGCCTGGGACTGGGCGAAGCGTGAGGTCGCCGACGGTGCCAACGCGATCGTGGGCTTCGTGCAGCGGCTCCCCGACCGGATCTCCGGGTTCATGCGCAACGTCGGCCACGACATCCTCAGCGGGCTCAAGGCCGGGATCAACGCCGTGATCGGCGGTTTCAACGCGGGCGTGGACCGGGTGGCGAGCATGGTTCACATCGGCCTGCCGCACATCCCGATGCTGGCGACCGGCGGCCTGATCAAGGCCCCCACCCTCGCGGTCGTCGGCGAGGCCGGGCCCGAGGCGGTCATCCCGATGGGCGACCCGGGCCGGGCCGCTTCCGCCGCGCAGAAGACGGGCCTGCTCGACATGCTCGGCTCCCGCCTGGGCAGCATGGGGACGACGCTGGTCAAGGTGTACCTGGGCACCCGGGAGATCACCGATATCCTCAACGTGCAGATCGACAAGAAGATGAACGACCAGGCCAATGAGCTTGCCTACGGGACGAGGTGACGGGTGCCGACGCTCACCGCGACTGCCGACAGCTCGAAGTCGCAGGTACGCCTTGACCTGGATTTCACCGACCTCGACTGCCCGTACGCCCTGGTCAACCGCGTCGACCCGGTGACGGGTGCGACCACGCAGGTACGCGGGCACGGCTCGTCGGTGTCCGTCGGCGGCGTGGCGTACGCGCCCATGCAGGCCGGATACAAGGCGGTCCTGTACGACACCGAAGCCCCGCTGGACTCGGCGTTCTACTACACGGCGGTCGCACCGATCGCCACGCTGAACGTCGACCCGACGTTCTCCGGCGGCTACACCGACCCGTGGTACGTGACCGACCCGAACATCACGATGCGGATCACCGCCGACACGTCCGGGAACAACTTCCTCAGCTTCTTCACGGCCGGTGCGACCGCGACCCCCACCATCCGGGGCGAGGACATCCCGGCCATGCCCGGCGCGGGGGTCGGCGCAACGATCGTGGTGTCCATGAGCGCCAGCAACGGTGTCGCTGTCGGCCTCACGTTCCGGGACGCCACCGGCGCGGTCCTGAGCGCTCCCACCACCAGCGCCACCGTCCTGGCCTCGACCACTCTGACCGTCAGCGGCTCCGCCCCGGCGAACACCGTCACCGTCCAGCCGTTCATCCAGATGACCGGCACCCCCGGCGCGGGCGTCACCTGCAACGTCGACTCGCTGACCGTCACGAACTTCGCCGGTGGCAGCGCCACCTCGGGCGGGGTGACTCTGGCGTCGCTGGGGTCGTGCCAGTTCAAGGACCCGCTGCGGCCCGGCAGCAACGTGCGCGTCGACTTCTGCTTCGACCCGAACCCGCTGTGCATCCCGGCTGAGGGGGTGTTCTGGCAGAGTCTCGACGTGGAGCAGCAGTCCGCCAACGCGGTCGTGCTCAACGTCAACAACCAGGAGAACCCGCTGGTCGTCTCCAAGGTGCGGTCCTCGCCTGCCTCCACGCTGACGCTGGTCTCCCGCACCTTCCCGGACCGCGACCGGCTGATCACCCTGCTGAAGCCTGGCTCGCCGCTGCTGTTCCAGGCCCCCGACGAGTACGGGCTGCCGGACCGGTACATCTCGGTGGGTACCGACTCGATTTCCCGGGTGCTGCCGGACCACAAGTTCCCGATCCGCGTCTTCTCCCTTCCGCATCAGGTGGTCAGCGCGCCGGGCGGTCCGATGCAGGGGACGGTGGGGGCGCGCTGGCAGGACACGTGCAACCGGTACGCCACCTGGGCGGCGGTCAACGCGGCCGGGCTGACCTGGATTCAGGTCCTCGACGGGCTGGCGGGCTGATGGTCTGGGCTGGTGGGCTCGACGCCCAGTACCGGGATGCGCTGGTGCGCCCGCACGTGGTCTACAACCGGGTGGATGTGCTGGATCATGACGGCACCGTGCTCCAGGCGGGGCTCCCGTTCGTTGACGGCAGCGTGCGCGCCACCCTCAACAGTCGCGTGGCGCGTGTTCTGACCCTGACGGTGGACCGGTCCTGGTTCCCTCTGCTGTCCAGCGGAGCGATCGATACAGGCGGCCTGCTGACCCCGTTCGGGAACCGGCTGCGCGCCTACCGGGGCATCCAGTACGGCGACGGGTCCGTCGCGTCGTTCCCGGTGTTCTACGGCCGGATCGAGACGGTGCAGATGACCCGCGACGGGCAGGTCGGGGTGTCCGCCAACGACCTTGCCGCCGATGTGGTCGACGCCCAGTTCGAGAACCCGCAGTCGTCGGTGCCGACCAACACGATCAGCACCGAGTTCCGTCGGCTCGTACAGGGCGCTCTGCCGGACGCCGTGTTCGGCACCTCCGACCTGACCGGCGTGAAGATCGCCCCGCTGACGTGGCAGTCGGACCGGGCCCAGGCCCTGGACGACATGTCCGCCACCGTCGCGATGACCTGGTACCCGCTCGCTGACGGATCGTTCGTGCAGCGACTGGTGCCATGGACCAACCCGGGCCAGGTCGCGCAGGTCAACCTCGCGGACGGCACCGGCGCGGCCCCCGGAGTGAACAACGCCGTCACGGACTGGACGATCACGGTGTCGCGGACGGGCGTCTACAACTCGGTGGTGTTCGCCTCCGAGCGGCAGGACGGCTCGACCCCGGTGTACGCCGTCGTACGGGACCTGGACGCGAGCAGCCCCACCTACTACCTGGGCAACTTCGGGCGTAAGCCGCTGCTGGTCCAGAACCAGGCGGCGCTGTCGCAGTCGCAGTGCCTGGCCGCCGCGCGGTCCACCCTGAAGCAGGCGACCGCCATCACGCAGGTCTGGGACCCGGTGTCGATCGTTCCTGATGCGTCGCTGGAGCTGGGTGACCTGATCGGCCTGCGGGCCGAGGGGGCGGCCGACACGCAGGTCATCGTCGGGTTCACGCTGCCGCTGCGCGAGACCGCCAGCATGTCGCTGAGCCTGCGAGCCTATGCGCCGGTGACCTCGTGAGCACCAATCTGCCGCACCAGGTGCAGAAGACCGCCGGGATCGGCAACGGCATGCGCACGGGCGTCATCGCGGCTGTCTCCGGCAGTGCGGTCACGATCTCGGTGGCGGGCGGGCAGTTCACGGCCGGGGTCGGGGTGGTCACCTCGTATGCGCCGATCGTGGGTGACACGGTGGCCGTGTTCCGGCAGGACTCCTCCTGGCTGATCCTCGGGCCGGTGTCGCCCGTGAACGGCTGGCATGCCTTCTCGAACATCGGCTACCAGAACGGCTGGACGGACCGGGGAACCGGCTACCCGGTGGGTCAGTTCCGGCAGACGGCCAGCGAGGTGCAGATCGTCGGGCAGATCACCAACGCCTCCATTCAGGGTGCGGGGGCGGCCATCGTGGCGGGCCTGCCGGTGCCCTCGGGGGAGGTCGGTGGGATCATCTGCGCCCAGGGCACGTCGCGGCCGAGTCTGCATGTCGACGCGGCCGGTGTCCTGCGGATCTATGATTCGTCGACCACGGGCATCCTCCAGTTCTGCGGCTCTTACCCGATCGACCTCGTGATTGCGTAGGGGGCGTAGATGGCAACCACCGGCTATACCGACACGTTCGGCCGGACCGTCTCCAACGGTCTCGGGACGGCCACCTCAGGGCAGACGTACACGCTTTTCGGGGTGGCCACGCAGTTCTCTGTCGCACCCAATGTGGCGACCATCGCGATCTCCTCGGCTGGGGACAAGTTCGGCTTCATCGACGCGCTGACGACCGACCTGGACATCACCGGCCAGGTGGCGCTCACTGCCATTCCGGCTACCAACCTTGCCACCGTCGGGTTTATCGGGAAGCTGTCCAGCACCGCGAACTACTACAACGCGACCATGATGGTTGCGGCTGGTGGCGCTATCTCGCTGCGCTTCTCGAAGGTGGTCGGCGGCGGCCTGTCGACCATTGCGACGGTGGCGACGGGCCTGACGTATGTGGCGAACACCTTCTACAACCTTCGCTGGTCGATTCGCTGGAGTCAGGCGCTCCAGACGAACGTCTTGCAGTCGATGCTGTGGGTGGTCGGCGGGACGGTGCCGGGCGGGTGGATGGCGACCGCCACCGACAACGGGCTGGGGTTCTACGTCGCGGGCACGAACATCGGGATCATGGCCCGGGATGAGTCGACGGTGGTCGGCTCCGTCTCCGCCAAGATCCAAAACGTTGTGCAGAGGTCGTACAACCTGCCGATCCCCGCCACCAGCGACCCGATGTGCTACGACCCGGCCTTCGCCTACCCGAAGCAGGAGGCCCTGGAGTCGCTGGCCGACGCCGTGGACGCGGCGATGGCCGGACTCGACCCGCTGGTCTCGCTGGCCGGTCTCTTCCCGCGCGTACGGATCAGCGCCAGCAACGTCCCCATCAACACGGCGGGCCTCAATCTGGTCACTTTCGCCGCGATCGAATTTAACGTCGGAACACCCACCAACCTTGGCCTCGACAGCCAGAACATCAGCCTTCCGGTAGGGATCTGGCTGGTCACCTTTGAAATGCAGCTTGCGGATGCCGCGAGTGATTTCATCTGGGTCACCATCAATGGCAACAGCCTCAACGCGAACATTGTCGACATGCGTTCCAATCCGGCGCACACCGGCGACGGTGGAGTCGGGGGCACCGTGCACATGTCCGTTCCGGTTATCGTGACCGATCCGACGACGCCGCAGAAATGCTCCGTCGGCCTCACGCCGAACAATTCCGCCACGACCTACACCATCACCTATATGGCTTTGTCCGCCGTCAAGATTTCGGACTATTTCGTATGAGCGGAAACACGATCAACAAGGGTTACCCGTACCCGCTCACGTCCGATTTCGCGGATGTGCAGGACGCCTACCGTCTGGCCATCGCTATTGATGCCGACCTGCGCGCTGATCAGGCACCGTTCCGGGCGTTCGAGTCGCGGCCGTCGTTCGTCGTGCGGCAGACCTCCAACGGGAGTGGCTTCCTGTCCGGCACCGACCGGCTCAAGATCGGAACCATCGACTGGGACAACACGGGCGGCGCGGTTGTGAACAACACCTCATGGGTGCAGCCCGTCGGTCAAGCGCCCTCCTGGTGGTTGTTCGGAACGACGATCCTGACCACCGCGATCTCCGGCACCCCTGTTGTCGGTGACCTGGTGATGGGGCGGCTGTCGATCACCACTACCGACCAGGTCAGCGCCGTAGCCACGACCACGACCGCCACCCAGCGCAGCGATGAGACGAACACGGGCGGCGAATGGCTTAACGTGTTCACGATGGCGGCGATCTACCGGGGCAGCGTTTCCGCGCAGCTCCTGCTCAACGGCAGCACGCAGAAGGCGATCTCTGCTGGCTCGACCTTCTGGGGCCTTTCCCTGGGACCGGTGACCTGATGGCGTTCCTGCGTAAGACCCCGTACGAGCGCCTGCGTTATCCGTGGGCCAGCGACGTGGTTTCTGCCGCCGATGTGCAGTCGATGGCCAGTGATATCGACCAGGCGATGGTCACCACCGCGAAGATGGCCTCCGACTTCTCCCGGTTCGCCTCGGTGGTGGTGCGCCGTAACGCCGCGCAGTCCATCACCAAGGCGACGCTGACGACGATCTCGTTCGACACGGTGACGCTGAACAACGGCTCGGACAGTCCGCTGTCGAATGCGAACTGGTGGGCGGCCGGTAGTCCGACCCGCGTCACCGCTCCGGTGGCGTGCGTTGTGCTCGTGTCCGGTTTCGGCAGCATCAACCTGGGCTCGGCACTCGGTGCCAACGGTGCCTTCCAGACGATCGTCACGCTGAACGGCGGCTCGAATTCGCAGGGCACGAAGTACAACCCGATCGCCACCAACGCGGGTCAGCAGTGGGACTCGGGCCTGTCGATGTGGAGGCTCGCGGCGGGCGATTTCCTGGAGCTGCGGGAGTTGTGGACGGGTACCCCGGCCGGTCCGTTCAACACGGATACCGTCGTTCCCCCGCAGCTCAGCCTGATGATGGTCGGCCTCACGTCCGTTTCTTGATCAGTCATACCTTTATGAAAGGATGATTAACCAAGCACTGTAGGAACGGGGCGGTATGACTCTGGTGAACGCGCAAAACCTGCCCTGGTACCTCATCGGAGTTCTGGTTTCGGCACTAATTGCGGTGTTCTATGCCATGCTGCGGGGAAAGGTGCTTCCCAACCGGGTCGCGGAGATGCTTCGGGAGAGTGCCGAGAAGCGGGCCGAGGCTGCCGAGGCGGCAACAGCCGCGAATACTAAGAGCGTCGGATCACTCGTGGAGTCGGTGGCAAAGCTCATGGTGCTTGCGGAGAACCAGGACAAGGTGCTTAAGGCCCTGTACGAGCGTGCTGGCCGGGACGATTCTCATAAGCGAGGTGGTACCTCGTGAAGTGGTTGCTGTGGCGCAGGCGACTGGAGCGGGCCGAGGAGGCGGTACGCCACGCCGAGTCCCTGCGGGACCAGGCTGAGCAGCAGCAGCGCCAGGCTGAGGCCATAGTGCCGCGCGTGGACGCCGTATCGTCCTCCCTGCGGAAGTTGCGCAGTGACAACCATTTCGGCCCGATGATCGACGCAATACTGCGAGGCAACGAGTGACCCCCCTCCTTCTCGGCACCATCGGCGTCTACGCCTCGGCGGTCCTGTCGACCACCGCCATCGCCGGGTTCGTGACGCTGACCCGCTTCTGGCGGTCGCAGGGTGGCTGGTTCGTCTTCTGGGACCTGCTGATGATCTCGTGGGTTCTCGACCTGAGCGCTGTGTCGCACATATTCGATGCGCCCTGGTTCGTGTGGCTGCGGGTCGGAACGTTCGCGGTCGGGTTCCCGGTGGTGCTCATCTGGCGTCTCTGGATCATTTTTGATCTTCAGGTGTGGCAGCGTCGCCGCGTGCTGAAGATGTACGGTGAGCAAGACAGCCGCCCGGCTGGCAAGGAGGGGAAGCCCATCCCATGACCAACTGGATCTTGATCCCGTGTCTGCGGGCCCTGTTCACGGAGTTCGACCGGATCGCCCCGTCGCGTGACCATGCCTCGGACGGTGACATCGGCGACGCCGCACACCGGCAGGAGGTCTCGGACCACAACCCGGACGAGACCGGCAAGGTGCCGATCCACGACGCGGACCACATCAACGAGGTCCACGCGATCGACGTCGACAACACGCTGAACGAGTCGGACCTGACGATGGAGAAGGTCGTCCAGTTCCTGCTCGGCCGCTGCCGGTCGGGTGCCGAGAAGCGGCTGCGCTACATCATCTACAACCGGCGGATCTGGTCCGCCTCCTCGGGCTGGGTGCAGAAGACCTACACCGGCGCGAGCCCGCACACCGAGCACGCCCACTTCTCCGCCTCGTACGAGACCAACCTGGAGGCGTCCACCGCCTCCTGGCACCTGGAGGACATCCCCGTGGCACTGACCGCAGCAGACCTGGCGAAGATCCAGGGAATGATCACCGCTCAGGCCAAGGCGACCGCTGACGCCGTCCTGAAGGCGTCCGGCTGGTCCAGCGGCTACCCGGGCCGCACCCTGGGCCAGCACGCCAACGATGAGCAGGTCGTCCGGAATTTCGTCACCGGGCACCCCGACGAGAAGGGCGCGCAGATCGAGCCCACCTCGCCGCTGGCCCGGATCACCCGGGCGGCGGACCTGATCCTCGCGGGCGGCGGCACCGTGCACGCCTCGGAGGATCAGGCATGAACTTCGGCGACGCGCTCGACGAACTGAAGGACGGCAGCAAGGTGGCCCGGCGCGGCTGGAACGGCAAGGGCATGCACATCGAGCTTCAGGTGCCCGACGAGCACTCGAAGATGCGACGCCCCTACCTGTTCATGAGCCCGGTCGACGGCGAACTGGTGCCGTGGGTGGCGTCCCAGACGGACCTGCTCGCGGAGGACTGGGAGGTCGTGGCATGAACCCGTTCAAGAAGGCACCCATCGCCACGCTGGTGGCGTGGGGAACCACGGTCCTGGCCGTCCTGTTCGTGCTCCAGACCAGCGGCCTGCTCACCGGCACGGCCGCGCGCTGGGTGGACGCGGCGGCGGGCGCGATCCAGCTTGTGCTGACCGCGTACGCGAAGATGCATGTGACGCCGGTGGCCGACCCGAAGGACAACCTCGGTCGTTCGCTTGTACCGGCGAAGCTGATCCCGCCCCCGAGGTAGCTAAGCGCGGGGCTGCCGGTTCCACGGTGCAGCGACCGGCAGTCCCCACGTGAAGGCGAAGTGCAGGCCGAGGAACGCCAGGCCGAACAGCAGCATGTCGATCGAGCCGAGTCCTACTTTGAACGCGGCCAGGAACCAGATGATCGCTGCGATCAGGGCAAACATGCCAGACTGGTACCCACTAGAAGCGCTACTCGAAACGAGGGCCGATGGCCGGGCGTACCCCTACGACGGTGACCAGCGTGAGCCGTACTGCGCTGACGCCCTTCCCGGCCCCCTCGGCGGCCGGTGACGCGGTCAACGGCAATGTGAGCCCCAACGACGGGGCCACGCTGATCGCGGTGCTCAACGGGGATGCGGGCTCGACGCACGGGCTGACGGTGCAGGTGGTCAACGGGGTGGACGGGCTGACGGCGGGGCCTCGCTCGTACACGATCCCTGTCTCGGCGTCCGGTACGCAGCTCCTCGGGCCGTACCCGATCCAGTACTACGGCTCACAGCTCCTGTGGACGGTCGACTCGTCGCAGCTCAAGGTCGCCCTGTATTCGCTGCTCGGGCCGTGACTCCTCAGCGTTTTTGATCTTGCGTTGGTGGAGGAAGTCGCGGCGCAGCTTCTCGGCGATCTGCCTCTGCTGCTTGCGGATGTGCCGGGACAGCGCCCGTTCCACTACTCGACGGCCTCGGCTATTCATGCACGTACCCTCCAGCACATCCGTAGCAGACGGGCTCCCCACCGACTGTTCGCCTGGTCGGGAGCCCGCACGTGATACAGCTCCGGCTGTTCATTGCCCGGCCTCGTAGGCGCATTCGCCGGGCTCGCACCGGCAGGACGGGTCGGAGCAGCATTCGGCCTCGTAGGTGAGCCGGTAGTCGGGTTGAAGGTTCAACTCGTCGGCCCACCGGTAGCCGCCGTCCTCGGTGAGGTACCACCAGCCGTGCCCGTTGACCGTGTGGATCTTCGCCGGTACGCCGAGCGGGTCAACTCCGGAGCGCCGCTCGATGACCCAACCGATCTCGATGCACTCGGCCGCCGCGTTGAGCGTCCTGTCGTGACAGGTCCGGCACAGCATGAGCAGGTTTTGCGGGCTGTTCGACACGTCGGCAGCGGCCCCGTGCACACCGCCGGAGCCCCGGGTCATCCGGTGGTGGGCGTCAAGATGCGTAAAATCTCGACAGCCTTCACAAGAGCCGAAGCTACGCGCTTGGGCTACGGCCTTGGCGATCTCGAACTTCACGGCCGCTCTCCGTACATCTCCTCGTACGAGAGGTCGTCCGGCAGTTCGTCCGAGTCAGCGTCCGGGCAGTTCTCGGCGCGCGAGCAGAACACGAGAATGTCGTACGGGACGCCGGTGTCGGGATGGCCGGGGCACTCGGGGTTGCGGCCAGTGTCGGTCAGGGCCTCATGGTCGGCGAGGTCTTCCGGGGTCATGTAGCCCTGCGTGGTGTACGGCATGTGCATCTCCTTCGCTGTATACCATCAGCATACACGAAGCGCGTCAGCAGGGACAGTGTCGGGTCTTGGAGTGCTGCGGGTTCGGGAAGTGCCCGGTCGCCCGCTTCTCCAGCCTCGCGCAGTGCCCCTTGAGCTGACCCGGCTCAACGTACTTGCCCAGGCGGGTCAGGCAGCGGCAGAAGGCGCACGGCTCCGCCCAGCGGATCTTCGCCGCCCCCTCGCCTTCGGTCCAGTAAGCGTCAAGCCGCTCCTCCCCCGCCACGCCCTTGGGGGTGACGGCGAAGGAGCGGCTGACGGCGTATCCGAGGTCCCGGGCGAGCTGCACTAGCTGCATGCCGACAGGCTACTGCGATTGCGCCCACATGCAGTCACCCAGTAGCTGAAGAACCCGGTCGCCCCTACCGACGGTGAAATGGTCAAACCCGCCGCGATTAACGGTTCCCGAGTCGATGACGGACTTCGGCTTGTCGTCGTCGGCGCTACGACGAATCCAGGAGCAGCCGAAGGTGAGGCCGGAGGCGGTCACGATGTACGTGCCCGGGGTGACCTGGTCCGGAATCCGGAACGTGCCGCTGCCGACGTAGTTGATCCGCACGCCCTGGAACGCCTTCTCCGGTACAGCGTCGGGGGCGGCCTGCATGAACTGGGCGGACTCGGGCTTGAGTGCGTATCCGGCCGCAGCGGCAGGGACTGCACCGACGACCGTCCACACTGCCGCTGCGGCCCAGTAGGTCAGCTTGGCCACTACTGCCACCCTCCGGGCGGAGGCACGCAGTTGTACTGGGACTTGCCGTCCTTGCGGGTGATCACCGGCGTGCCTCCCTTGAGGCGGCACGTGTTCTTGAACTGCGTCTCGCTGCTGGCAGGCTTCGGCGGCTTCGTGGAGCCGTGGCGGGGGTCGCAGGCGGTCAGCGCCGCCAGGAGCGCCACGGCCGCGATGAGCCGCTTCACCTGCCCGTGCAGCGCGGGTCGTTGGCGACCACCGCGATACTCGGCGGCAGGACATCGTCGGCACCGGCCGATCCGCTGTAGACCATGTTCGGGCCGTCGCACTTGTAGGCGACGTTCCGGAAGCCGTACGGGAACTGGACGATGGTGGCCGGGCCGGTGGGCTGCACGACGCTCTGGTTGTTGCTGGCGTGGTTACCCCAGCAGGCGCTAAGGCTGCCGACGGTCAGCGCCGCCACGGCTGCCACGGCCGCGATCCGCTTCCTGTTCATGTGCTTCTCCTCCAAGATCAAAAATGATGTGCCGGTATTGCACCCGGACCGGCAACCGGCTGCGACACCCCCGGGTCATCCGGCCTGGACGGGTCGGGGGCATGTGCGTGGACCTGACGGGAATCGAACCCGCTCGTTCCCGCCTGTACGCGGGGCTCTACCGGTGAGCTACAGGCCCAGAACCCCGGTGCGCGGAACCCGCCGGGCCGGGCCGCAGACCGTCCGGGCCGCCGCAGTTGAAGCGGCCCTGCCGGTCTCCGCTAGATCGGATTTTCCTCCTGCGGATGGGTCGGGTGCGGAAAATCCGCGATCCCGACCTCCCGGGCGGCGTCGTTGACCATGTTGCGAATGTCGCTGGGCGTGAACTGTCGCCAGCACTCATCGCCTCGACCTTCGTTGCGATGTTCCATCGCGGCATGGTTGTAGCGGGCACCATCGATCCAGCCGTCCATGACCTCCAGGACGGCTCGCAGGGCCTTCCTCATGGCGATGGTCTCCGCAGAGGCCGCGGACGCTTTGGCGGTTTCCTGACCGGGCTTCGCGGGCAGCCGGTCGCGGATCTCGGTAAGAAGCCGGATCGCCTCTTCGTCCATGGCCGCCTCGACCTTGATGATCGTCGTGCGAGCGGGAGCGGCCATCAGCGGTAACCGCCGCTTTCCAGCCGGTCGGCGAAGTCAGGGTCGTACCGCGCGCCCTGGCCGGGGCCAGGCGGCGGGCCACCGTTCTCGTCGGTCGCGGCCTCCAGCATCCCGGCGAAGCCCTGGGCCAGGGCCGTCATGCTCGCGACGCCCTCATCGGTGGTGGTGATCGAGACGTACGGGCTGCCCTGCTCGACGGTGATGAAGGGCAACTCCTCCCCGGTCGCCGAGTCCAGGCCCTTGCTGCCGACGGGAAGCGACCCGGCGATGTCGACCAGCTTCTTCAGGAACGCGGGACGGATCATCTCCACGGCCACGACCTCGCCGGGGTGGGCGTCCTGGCACCACCTCAGCGCGGCGGCCTCATCGACCTTGATGCTCTTCTTGCCGTCGGACCGGCTGACCGACGCCATCTTGGTGCCGTCGGGCAGGTACGCCCCGACCTTTTCCACGTGCCGCTTGCCCATGTCCTGGGTGACGGCAGCACGGAGCGCCCTCTCCATGCCGGTCAGCACCTTGATGTAGGTGCCGAGTGCGGCCAGCTTCTCCGCGTCGGTCAGCTCCGGGATGTCGGTCACGGCTTCGTCTCCTTCTGGTGTGCGCGGTATCCGTCGACCCATCCGATGTTGGACCAGCAGAGCGTGAGGCAGACCGCCTCGGCGATCTGCATCGGAACGGACAGCAGGTCGAAGCCGACGGAGGTAAGCGTGATGCGGGCAGCGATGGCCACGACGAGGGCCAAGGCCCAAAGCCGGGCGTGCCTCTTGGCTCGTTCGACAGTCATGCCGTCATCTCCTTGGTCGTGCAGCAGGCGCGTAGCGTGCGGGCTATCAGTGCTCGGGCGTTCTGGTCTCCTCGCCCCTCGTGACGGGAGCAGGACATGGGTATCTGGGCGTGGCCGCACGGGCATCCCCAAATCTCGTGGTTCTTCTTGCGTAGGAGTCGGAACCCGGCGCTCACCAGGTCGTTGGTGAGCGCCTTCCGGTTGTCCATCACTCGGCCTGCGGATCGGGGGTGTCGGCCTTGGCCTGCTCGACGTCTGCGTGTACGGCCAGGTCGCGGGCCATGGCCAGCTCCTCGCCGAGGGCGGTGGACTCGGAGACCGGAGTCTTCAGGAGCGCCCGGTCCTCGGCGTAGGCCCGCAGGATGGCGATCTCACGCAGGGTGGCCCCGGGCTTGGCGGCGAGGTCGGCGATCCGGTAGGACAGCGCCTCGGTCGCGTTGATCAGGGTGGGCTCCGCGCCGGGCTCGTCGGGGATCGGGATCTTGCGGGTGTGCAGGTTGCGGGCGGCCATCCAGTCGTAGCCGTTGACGGCCTTGCCGATCTCCACGGTCTCGATGCGGTTGTGCATCTCGCGGATCTCGTCGTCGGTCCACTCGGTCTTCACCGGCGGTGCGGGCTCGTCGGTGTGGTTGACGCCCCGGGCGTGCTGCTCGTGTGCCTGCTGGCGGGGCTGGGCGTCCTCCCAGCGGTCACGGGCCGACGCCTGCGCCTTCTGGCCGTCGTCGTCCTCGCCGCCGGGGTAGGTTCCGGACAGGGCCAGGGTCAGGTAGCGTCGGCCGTACGTCATGGCGGAACCGACATCCTGCGGGCCGACCTTCGGGCCGGTCGGTAGTGGCCAGTAGCCGATCTCCCGGTCGCCGCCCTCGTGCAGCAGTGCCACTTCGAGGACGAAGTTGCCTTGCGGGTCGAAGGTGCTCTTCGAGGTGACGGACAGGCCGTGCTTGCCGAGGACCGGCAGGACCGTTTCGACCACCTGGGCCAGGTCGGCGTAGCCGTAGGAGCGGTCGTAGGAGCGGCCGTCCTTCGTCTCGCCCTTGACCTTGGCCTTCTCGTCCTTCAGCAGCTTGGGCAGCTCAGCCTGGAACGCGGCGAGCGCGGCAGCGAGGGTGGGATGTTTGAGGTCTGTCATGTGGTGCCTCCTCGATTGACTGTCTACGCACAGCATACACGAGGGACGCTAGGCGTCAAGCTCACACGACGGCAGGACCGGATCGCCAGGGAAGTGCTGGTGCAGGGCGTTGCGACACACCTCCGCAGTCAGAGGGGGCCGGTACAGCGGGTTGGGCTGGCCGTCCCGCACCCGCACGAAGGCGGCGTGCTCCCGCTCCCACGCCACCCTCCGGGGCATCAGCGCCTCCCTGGAGCCCTCCGGCAGCATGGCCCGCACCGAGTCCAGCAAAGCTCGCACCGGGGCCGTCAGCTCGCCCTCAGCGATCGGCCCGGAGATCTCCGGCACCGCCTCAGCCTTCGGCACCCCGGCCTGACCCGGAGCCCAGCCGGTCGCGCGTGCCGCCGCGTCCCGCTCTGCGTGGATGTCGCGCACCAGTCTGCGGATGTGCGCGGGCATCAACCACTCGGTGTGCTCGGCGTAGTGCCGCCGCACAGCCTCCTCGGCGTCGGCGAGCACGACATCAGGCAGCACCGACTGCCAGGCGACCACGTCGGCTTCCCCGACGGTGCGGTTGCTGAACGCGGCGATAGTGGTCAGCAACCGGGCGGTCTCGGACAGGTTCATTGGCTCTCCTCCATCTTACGGAACTTCTCGGCGACGGCGAGGCCCTGCATGACCTTGTCGTCGGTGGTGGATCGGTACGGCGCGCCGGACGTGGGCCGGTAGCTGGGCCGGGCGGAACGCGAAGCGGTGGTACGCATCCAGCGCCGCCAGGTTGCGGGCCAGTCCAGCTTGCGGGCGTCGGACCCGGCCTTGGCGTGCCAGTAGTCGCAGAAATCGTCGTGCGCGCCCCGAGGGTCGGTGATGACCGTGTGCAGGTTCTCGGCGACGAACCAGCGCTTCATCTCCTCGGTGGGCTGGAACCCCTCAGGCAGACGACAGGCGACCTTCGGGCGCGAAGCGCCGGGGGCAACCTGTGATGGTTCTCTTGGTGATGGATCTTTATCAGGAATAAGCGCCAGCTCCTGGCGGTGGCTATCCGCTGGCTCCTGAGGGGTACCCGCTGGCTCCTGGCGGTGGATCTGCGCTGGGATCTGGCGGTGGCTGGCCCAGTCCTCGGCGTCCGGCTCGGCGGTCTCGGGGCCGTCGACCATCAGCTGGTAGCGGCTGGAACGGCGGGTCTGGTTCTCCCGGTACCGGTAGAAGACCCGGATCAGGCCCTGCTCGGCGAGCAGCTTGGTGGCCTGCCGGACCGTGCTTTCGCCCAGCTCGGTGATGTCGGCGAGCTTCTTGACCGAGGGGTAGCAGGAGTAGTCCGTGCCTGCGAAGTCGGCCAGCACCATCAGGATGAACTTCGCCGGGGTGCTGCCGGTCTTCTGGGACTTGGCCCAGGCGGTCGCGT